>Ga0307430_1001886_pt1 | contig 14588 bp, 25 predicted proteins | sample SalMarWE160130MG_FD_202159 | JGI IMG/M metagenome (GOLD analysis project Ga0307430, IMG submission 202159) | Salt marsh sediment microbial communities from the Plum Island Ecosystem LTER, Massachusetts, United States - WE1603-130 | ecosystem: Environmental > Aquatic > Marine > Intertidal zone >... | reverse complement strand
ATACCCTCTTGGCATCCCATCCTGATGAGGAAATTCTCTCAGTTCTTGCCCATGAAACGGGTCACTGGATGAAAAAACATATTATCAAGCAACTTGTTTTATTAGAGATTCTATCTTTGGTTGGGCTGTTTATTGTAGCGAAATTACTTAACTGGCAGCTAATTTACCAGACATTCGGTTTCCCGGAACAGATTGAATACGTCGGCCTGTTTCTTGTGCCTGTCCTTTAAGCCCCCTTAGCTATTTTATGAGGCCTGTAGGCTCAGCTATCTCAAGAAAATATGAAAGGGAAGCCGATGACATTGCTGTTAAATTAATGGGAACAGCAGGACCGATGAAAAATGCCCTGATAAAGCTTAGCGCTGACAATCTGGCGAATCTGGCACCACATCCACTTTTTTCCTGGTTCAACTATTCGCACCCACCACCGGTGGAAAGAATAGAAAGGCTTGAAAATATGATGGAAGGGATTTCAACAGCTTCCACACATTATTAACCGAGCACGTAAAAAAACGCACCGTCGGGCCGTCCACTTGAAACACGGATTATGTGGCAATTTCCTCAACAGCGTAGTCGTGTTGTTAGTGCGTGGGCAAATCGCATTGGCGAGTCTGCATCCATTCGGAAATAGAGCGCAGGCTCAATCAGCTCCAATTCCATTAAGGCAAATGTGCTTTGTTCGGTGCGTACAAAGTCTGCTCTTGCATAGAGCGGCTTCTGAGGGAGAGAGTCAATGACGTGTTGACTGCTGTGGAGCAACTCTGGCTCAGCAATTACGGGACGTATATTGCCACCATGTTCCTCCTGAACGCGAAAATCATTTGTCTTTGGGGTTTTTAGAATTGTATGACTATGCATACCTTCAAAATAGATCAGGGAAAATTCACCTTCCTCTATAATGTTTGCCATGAAAGGTTGTACCATATACGCACGCCTATCAAATATTTTTTCAAGCACAGGTAGCTTGGCGTTGCTTTGGCTTTGATGAAGGCGAAACGCATGACCAGCACTCGCACCTATGATCGGCTTGATTATAATCTCCTCTGTGTCGAGTTGGTCAAAGAAAGAGCCTAACTTTTTTGTATCCACTGCTTTCTCTTGCCAGAGAGTCGGAACGATGGAAGTACCTTTCAATGCGATGTCGCGCAGGTAGGTTTTTTGCATATTCCATCGCACTAACTCCAATGAGTTTTCCAAACGAGTATTGGAACGATCAATAGATTCGAGCACGGCAAAAAAAGCATCAGGATCATTCTGGTAATCCCATGTCGTGCGAATGACCACCACATCGAATTGGCTCCAGTTATAGTCCTTACGCCAAGAAACCATTTCAACTGTCCAGCCCGCATTATGAAGGTGTGTAATAGTCAGTTCATCGTCGCTGACATATCCTGTTAGATCGTCCATCGTAAGGAAAGCGCATCGGCACATAAAATACCCGTTTATTCTGTGAAGATTATTATTTAAGGTTTTTCTCTTGTCACAATTAAGATTGTTTCCTAGTCATACTCTCTATTTCGACCTTGATCACTCCCGATTTTTTTAACGTGTCATCATTAAACTGGAATGTTCCATCAGAATATTGACTCATGATGATGTTGAGTGCCTTTCGTTTTTCTTCTATATCTTCAAGAAGCACCGCTTTTCCAAACCCGATAACGCTTTGATACTTCATACTCCAATGACATGCATCTTCTGCTTTTACAATTGCGGTGTTTACATCAAACTCAAAGCAAATGTTTTGATTCTTTTTGATGATATCAATCTTTTTTCCTTTAAGAGGGCCATGGAAATAAAGCATCTTATCTCTATAGCCAAAACTCAACGGCACGATGTATGGAAAATTACCCTCAGATAAGGCAAGACGGCAAACAAGTGATTTCTTAATAATGGCTTCAATGGCTGATGCTTCGGTGATTTCTTTTTCTTTTTTTCTCATGATTGTTTCTTTATTCCTTTTAAATAATGATTGGTGATAATATGCTGAAAAAGTAACCGCTTTTCAGGCAGAGTTCATCGCCTGATTAGCTTTCTATAGCTATTTTACATTTCAGTAGACAAAGTTCTTTGTTATAACATGCCCGGTTTTGTCAAAATCAATACCTTCCATTTGAAGCAAGGTTTGTTTCATTTTATTATCGCCCTGATACCCTCCGATAGTAAGGTCCGTACGAATAGCACGGTGACATGGGATTATCAGCGGGAATGGATTGGTTGCCAGTGCGTTTCCAACTACGCGAGCTCCTCTCGGTCTCCCCACGTGCCTGGCAATGCGCTGATAGGTACTGACAGCCCCACGAGGAATTCCGTGTTCGGCACGCAAAATCTCTTGCTGAAATTCAGTGCACAGGTCCATACGAACTATTTCAAGTGAGAACTGTATATCTTCACCACTAAAGAATCTTTCAATATCATCGGCAATGGCATCAATTTCAGAACACGCAGCGTTTTGAGAATCTGGAAATAATGTGACCACTCGGTGCTTGGCGGAGACATTCGGTGTTGAGATCAAAACACGAAATACTTTTGGCTGGCCCTCATAGATTGACCAGAGCAGAGCTACTTGTCCGAAAGGGCTTGAGCGAATCACGAAAGATAATGCGGCAGTTTTTATGTTTTTATTTTTCATGTGTGTACCAGGAGAGCTGAGCAGCACTTCATTTATAGGTAATATTCTTTATTGCTTTGAAGATTGTCATAACCATTACTCTATGATCTATGAATCGATATCATGCTTTTCTTCAGGTTGCCCTGAATTTTTACAAGCCAGAAGATAACGGTAGCCATATTCAATGACAGAATCTCCGTTCTGATTCGTAACCTTGCATTGAATAGAAGCGAAGCCATGATTAGGTTTACTTCGCGATCGCTTGAGATCGGCCCACCATGCTTTAACAAAAAGGGTGTCACCTGGTCTGACTGGATTGAACATTTTGGCCTTATCCATGCCAACACCGCTTAAAATTGCTACGTCACCCTGTGCTTCAACAACAACGCGGGTACAGGCAGAAAGAATATGGAGCGAAGAGGCAATAAGACCATCAAATATGGATTCCCTGGCAGCATCCTCATCCGTGTGAAATGGTTGTGGGTCAAATTTTTTGGCGAATGCAATGATGTCCTCTCGCGTCATAATAACATTTTGACAGTTGAGGTGTTCACCATCAGCGATATCTTCAAAATACCTTTTTATCATGTTTGTCTTATCCTTTTTCTTTGCTCTAAACAAACTGCTCTGAGCATAATATTATTACATGGTTTTTTTCCGGATATACAATACCTTTGTCACTCTTGCCACTGCTTCACCTGTTTCATCCTCAACATCAACGAAAAATTCTGGAAGATATTTTTGTCCATTGCTTGTGTTTTCCCGAATATTTTTTATGTGTTTCTCTTTGATGTTAAACAGTGCCGTTACAGTTCCTCGACCTGGTTTAATAAAATCTATATGAACTGCCTTATCCCACACGATATAGTTTTTTCCCAAAATTTTTATCAACATTACCATGAAAAAAGGATCTGTCATTGCATACAAAGAACCGCCAAAATGGGTATTCACATAATTACGATTATACCATCTCATCTTCATCTGAACGATGATTTCTTTCCAATCAGAAGAGATTTTTCTCACGACAATCCCTGTTCCCCAGTAGGGTGGGTATACATTTACAAAAAACTTAAAAAGTGTAGAATTCATTGTTAGTTTCTCTCAATAATCATTCTGCTGTTTCATATATACCAAAATCAGCCCTGTGATCATTCTCCTGATAGTATATATTTTTGGCGCCACTACATACCATAGAATACCAATATGAGTGAAGCGACAGTGGAAATCACACCCGAGTGCAATTGTTTCACCATCCAGGTACATGGTTAGGTGAGATTTGACAAAGAACCCATCACAGGAAGCAAGGTTAAATCCAATTCGCGAGCGATTGCCCAATAAAGAATAGTATCAGCTGCGATGATAGGTCGTTTTATCTGTGCTTCCATATGAGCTAAGATGTCTAATGTCCGTGTTCCGGCGCCGGTGACCACGATAGCCTCTGCATCTGGTGACGCTTCTGCTACGAAAAGAATAGACTTGCTCGCAAGTTCGGGTGTCATAGACCAGCCGTAATCTTCCATTTTTGCGGAAGGCGCAACCAATCCCTGGTCGGCCAATGTTGATACATGGATTGTATTAAAACCGCACAATCGTAAAAATGCGGAGAAGCCATCACGCCAATCGGATTCATAATAGGTGCAATTGACAGCAACTTTGTTGATACCTAATGCTCTCAGTCCGTCTACAATGGCGAGGCCTGTCATAAGAGTGGGGACATGTGCCGCTGTCATCATTGCTTTATTTCGTAAACGGGCTTCTGCCTCGGATGTTGCATTGGCCCATGCGAAAGGACTACCGACTTGCGCTACCAAATCACATCCAATTGCTTTCAAACTCCGAGCACAAAGGTTGAGTTCATTTTGAACGGATGCAATACTTTCGAGACGATAATCGAATTCAGGCAACAGAAGCGGTGCTTGTTGGGTACTCACTTCCTCAACGATGACTTTGCTGAATTCTGATGGAGCCGGATCAAACCAGGCTGGAGCACTGATAAATCCTATGGTTGGTATTTTTGTCATATCTTATACGGTTACGGATTAATCCAGCATCTTTTATTGTTTTGGATCTATGTGATTTTCAGCTGCCCTGCTGGTTGCTTCCCATGTAGAATTTGCGAGTACAACCGATGTCAAAACCTGACGCTCAGGGATATTCCAATACTGTCGGAGCAGTCGCTCGGTTTCAATTTGAGAGAGGAGACAATACCCGTTTCTCTGATAGAACCGAATAGCCCATGTTGCCGTAGCCCATGTGCCAATCAAAATTGGGCCCTTGGTCATCCCCTCGAGATGATGAAGCAATTGTGTTCCAATCCCATTATTTCGCCTGCTGGTCCGCACGTAGGAATGCCGGATGAGGGTGACGTTGCCTCTGTTCTGAATTCCCATAACGCCGACGAGGTTACCGTCTTCCTCAATTCCCCAGAACACCACACCATCTTCTATTTCGTACTTCAACTCATCCAAAGACATGTATGGGTCCTGCCATAGGTCATTTGAAATGACACCCTTGTATGCTCGGGCGGCGTCGTTAATGATGGCATATATCGTTGTCACATCGTCTTGCGTACACTTGCGTATCATCTGATCCTCGGTCAGCAGGCTGGTCAACAGAACGCGTTAGCCTGTCTGTTGCATGAGCGGACGCGGTAACCTGGCGTTTGCAGGTGACTTGATATAAGGTTAACTTTCTCCTCTTTGTGGAACAATGCAGATAAAAGTGAACGTTTTCGAACCCGTATTTCTGAATTGATGGGTTTCGTTGTCATTGATATACACATAATCGCCTTCTTTCACCTGATGTTCATTGCCTGTTGTATCTATTGCGATGCCGGTGCCTGCTTCTATTTTTACCAAGTGCGGAAAATTGTGACTGTGATGTGGGGTCATTCCACCAGGCTCTAAGCTGAAATAGCGCATCACGATTTCCTGCGATCCGTCGTCTGGACCTATGACGATTTGCTTTTTCACATTATCATATCCCTCTACATGGGTGAAGGGGACGTCACTTAATTTTTTAATAATCATAGCTCTCTCCTTTATTTGTTACTTTGTATACAAACGCAAAAGCCACCAGCCGGAAAAGCTATAACGAAGATGAAAAATTGGATGTTTTACACAAAATGACGTTAATGTAAAAAACGGCACGGCTTTTCCGGTCTTGTGTAATGATTGGTTGGGACATCAACTTTTAATCTACCTTCGGGCAAAACGAATCTGCTTTTCCGTGACTACGACAAATGTGTTTGATAGTCGATCTGGGTATGTACTGAGAAGGCGGGATAGTACCTGAATTTTTGATGGAGAACGTTCATCTTCAAGGCGAAGTAAGATGATACCCTTGTGAAGTCGGCCATCTCGATATGCTTTTTCTCCGAAATCCTTATCGTTTGTGATCAAAATCCAATTTTCTTCAAGTGGCTTCAGGATTATGTCATCATCAGCCATTCCTCTTGCCTCTTCAAAAACCGAAGACACTTCGTGCTTTTGATTGCGCAGCCACTCTGCAACAGCTGGTCCTGTACATTCATCCACGAGGAATCGCATTAGGAATACTCCGCCATCAGCGGCATAAATTCAGTGTTCTTGAGGGACTTGGTGGCGAAAAGGAAGCAAGCATGTATGTCGTCAATGGTGAGACCTTTGTATTCATTCAAAATCTCATTCTCTGTAGCCCCGTGCGCCAAGAGATTGAGAATGAAATCGACAGTTAAACGAGTCCCCCGTATGACAGGCTTACCTACCATGACTTTTGGGTTCAGTACGATTCGTTCAAGCAATTGTTTTTCTTTCATAATAACAGCCTCCAATTTATAAAAGATAACAAAAGAGACCTTTCCAGTCAATTAATATGATATGTTATCTGGACGCCCCAACGGGCTCCTTAGCCGCAGCGAATAGTTGTCGGCTGAAAGAGCAAGGTTATGCAATAGTTTCATGTGCATGATCTTGGGGGTTTTGTGCAGGGATAATTCGTTGTTGAATGTCATCCCAGATTTTACGCCTCATGATTCTTAGATCATATTCTGACTGTAAATTGAGCCAAAATTGCGCTTCAACTCCAAAATAACGCTGTAATCTTAAGGCTGTATCAGCCGTAATGGCTCGTTTACCGTTCACAATCTCGCTAATTCTATTCGGGGGAACAGCCAGATCACGAGAAAGGTGATTGATGCTTATCCCCAATGGTTCCATGAAATCCTCACGCAGGATTTCACCTGGAGTAATTGGATCGAGAAGCTTTTTTGTACCCATAAAAATACCTCAATGGTAGTCAGTTATTTCTACATTGTAAACATTCCCTTCACGCCACTCAAAACAGACCCGCCACTGCTTGTTGATGCTAATGGCATATTGTCCTTTTCTGTCTCCCTTTAAAGCGTGGAATCTGTTTCCGGGATTAAGCATTAACGCTTCGAGGCTGGGAGCAGCATGAAGAACCATAAGCCTTTTCCTTGCCTGCCGCTCAAAAGACTGAAAACGACCAACTCGTTCATCGTTAAACAATTTTTCAGTATCTCGACAGGCAAACGATTTTATCATATATGACTAGTATTATGTCTTGCGTAATATGTCAAGCGGATTATTTTTTACGTAAACGCATAACGCTGTCATCAGCTGCCGGACCACGAGCCTGGAACTAAAATCAAACAAGCGTTATTTCCGGTCGGCTGGATGAATTTGTTAGCTGTCTAATTCATGTTGATCATCGTAAGTATTCAGAAAGACCTGAAGCTTATCGAAAAGGCGATCAAGTTCTTTCTGGAGCTTTTTATTTTTCGTATGGTTTGCCTCGGCTGCTATGTACCCCTGAATTTCCTCGATGTCATCCAATGACAGTTCGACCTTAATCCTTTTGCCGTCTACAACAGCCAATCTTGCAAAGTCTGGATCACAGAATGTCTCATCGCGGATGATATCCCGTTCACGTAAGGTTATCGTGACAGGTAATTTTGTTCCGTATGGTATTTTCTTTCGTTTCATTGTTCAGCTAACATTAGGATTATATTGCCTATATGCAGACTTATAATATGGCAAATTGAAATTGATATTGAAATTATCCAATAAGTAGAATGTGTTGCCCAATAATGCGCGTAATATTAAAAATGAAAAACACTGAAAGTAAATTCGTGATATGAAACTGCTGGATCAGGTTCGTGATGTGATTCGGGAGAAGTATTACTCTATTCGTGCTGAACAATCGTAGTTAATTGGATGAAACAGTATATATTATTTCACAGAAAATGTCACCCAAAAGATATGGGAGAAAGCTTTTAAAAGAAGGTATCATACAGGGTATGATTTTTAGTAGGTGGATAAAAAAAGGGCATTGTTACTTGAACAATGCCCTTTCGTAATGAGGCTTTTCAGCCTTCTGTTGGTGTTTACTTTTTCTTCTTGCTTTCTTCTTTGACCTCTATCTTCTTGGCCTCACTCGCTTCAGCCTTTGGGAGAGTGAGCTTTAACACACCATCTTTGTACGTTGCGTCTAATTTATCTGTTTTAACTTTCTCAGGAATTCGGAAATTCCGCTGGAATGAACCGTAATGTCGCTCAATCCGATGGTAATTTTCATCCTTATCTTCCTTCTCCTGTTTCTTTTCACCTTTGATAGTAAGGATTCCATCTAATAGCGTGATATCAAGTTCCTTAGCATCGATTCCCGGAATCTCACCAGTAATCATATATTCCTTTTCTGTTTCAGATATATCAAACGCTGGTACTAACATTCCCTCTTCACCTAAAAGGTCTGGAAGTTCAAGGTCATTGAAGAATTGGTCGAATACGCCTGTACCAGGGAACAAAGACAGAAAACCGTCTCTCCTTGGTAGTAATTGTAGCATCCTTGTCATATCTGCCACCTCCTTTTTTAGTTTCTCGGTCGACCTATTGTTTGATAAAAAGGTAATCATTATCGATATTAATTCAAGAGGGATGAGGGATAATTTTCAAGTTATCCGCTAACAGACTCTATACATTGGCTCTTGAAGGTGCGTTCTTCTGCAGCGCGGGCATCGACTTGGGCGGGTGAAGCGCCTTCGGTCTTTAAACACATATCCACATGCGAGGCAGGAGGCAGGCAGGATAATCAGCTTTTTTCTTTGGGCCGCTGCTGAGCGTGCAATATGAGGAAGATGCTCGTAGACCTCTTTTTCCCGAATTCCTATCGCCTGAGAGAGTTCCCTGGCACTCATATCATTTTCGCTTAAAAGGACGATCATCTGCTGACGAATTGTTTTTACACTATGAGACATTTGCATACCTCATATTTTTTTAACGAGGATGAACTTTTCTTCAGTTCCCTCCTGGGCATAGGCCCTACGGGCCGGAGGCCAAGGCTCTCGGGCTTGTCTTTTCAGCAACATATCTACGGGGGAATCTTGCACCCTCCACATTCTCCTCGACAAGCTCAGGGCTGCGGCCTCCCCCATAGATACGTCACGAAAAGACAGCGCCCTTCCACCAGTCACTTCAGAAAAGTCCATCCTCTTTTGTAGGGTAATAAAATTTTTAGGTTTTGCAAAAGGCTCAGAACGGAGAAATAACGGTAACGTTGATAACCACGAATGGAATAGTGGCATTATATTTTCATAATTTTACTATTCACGAAATATTCAAATGTATAACCAGTCATTTCTCCGGCTTTTTTATGTGGAATGGGCATCAATCGCGCTGAAAGTGGTTTATTGAGCTTAATGGCAAGAGACGCAATATCTAAAAGGAGGGCATACAGTTTATCCTCAGACACATCTCCTGGTAATGGGATGGTATCGAGGCCGGTTCCACAGACCGATGAATAGAGCAATAAATCGGTGAGATTATACCTTTCTTCGGTATTTCTTTTAGCGAGCCCGTAATCTTCAAGAACCGGCAACATTAAACCAGAATAACCACATTTTTTAATATCTAAGTTTCGAATAGTTTCAGTTATCACCCGTGCGATAGCAAGTGTTCCAACTTCCCCAAATTTACCTAAGTCTAACTTTTCAAAGGCATACGCAATGCTTTCATCTGGCTTTATAGATGTTGCAATTGAAACGTCGATTCCATCGTATTGTATTTTCTCTTTCTTGCTTATTTGCTCTGCGATGTTTTCTATTTTCTTGAATTCTTCCAAAAGAATCTTTTTTAGAAAATGGGCTGCTTTTTCAATAGTCTTAGCCTCGGAAAACGCTTTATACACTAAATCACTATTTTCTGTTCCAATTGCAAAGGAAGTTGGCGCCTTATGATAGGCTGCCGGATAAAAAGGACTACCCGGCTTTGTGTTAAAGATGGCTGCAAATCTCAGATTCGCAAAACCATCCTCCTGTATAGTTGAAAGCCTCTTCATTACTTTTGCGGTTTGCCGTGCTAATGTGTAATTTATTGTCTTGCTATCAGAAATAAGGGTTGTGCAAAACATGACAGAGGTGTTTTGTACCATATCATAGATTACAGGAATGAGTTTTGGGTCAAATGTGGTGCCAATGTTGAAATAATCGATAGTGTATTTATGCACAAGAGTCTCTAACTCTTTTACTAATCTGATAATCTGATTCTTCGATTCAAAATATTCTTCCCAGGGTTGTGTGGCTATTCTTATTGTTTGAACAGTATATCCATTGCTCTCAAATATCTCCTTTGAATTATTTGTAAAATCAGAAAGTTGTCTGATTTGTTTCTCTTTTACAGGGGCTTCAAGATTAAAGCCTGTGGTGATTGTTCTTATTTTCATTATTAGAATTAGAGATTATCTTTAGTGCATGGTTTATAAGCTTAGTGACATATAATGAAAGAGTTAATTAATCAAGGGCATTTTATTATATACATATCGGAGTTGATTATTTTTTGACATAGACATAAAGTACTATAGAAGGAATATATTAATGGTAGTGTTTCCATATAGGAAAAGGAGATTTCCAATTGAAAAGATTTAGAGAGCCCCTTTTTGTTCTTTTGTTAGTATTCTTTTTGCAGTCTTGTGCCGGGTGGGCAAAAAACATGGATTACCACCCTTTTGATGCAAGTGAACTTGACAGGCTGACTCCGGGAAAGAGTACGGTAGCTCAGGTAACAGAAACGCTTGGCGCCCCTAGCAATATAGTCAGGCTATCTAATGGAAACGCATACATCTACCGACGTTCTTTAAGCAAAGGGACCGGTATTTGGCTTTTGATTGTAAGTTTTGGAAAGTATGACAAGCATTATGATCAGATTGTCATATTTTTTGATAAAAAGAATATCATGACCCATTATGGTGTCACCTTAGATGCACACAAGGCAGCCTATGGTCTCCCCTTTTAAAATATTCCCCTTTGTGATGTATCCTTTTATAGTGGGTAGTTTAATTACCGGGTGTGTTTCCTATAGGGTCATAAAAGCGGTGGAAGGAAGGTCAGTTCCTAATATCTTTACGGAATTCCAGGTAGGAACGACTACACTTCAGGAGGCACTGCAAACCCTGGGTGCTCCGGACCAGGTAGCAGAACTGGAGGGTAAGGATGTGCTTATCTACCAGAGATCGTTACTATTTAATAGTGGATTAGCTTTTGGCATACCGCTTACTGATATCTGGGGACCCAGTTTTGATTTTTCGGCATATGGGGAGCTTGTTCGCTACGATTTGGTTTTACTCTCCTTCACACCAGATGGGATACTGAGCGAGATAGCCAGTGAAAAAGGGTCGTGCTATCCCTATTTAAAGACAATTCTTTCTGAAATGCAACAATAGATTGGTGGGAAAGATTGCAGGGACTGACTAAATGGACCACCTTACTATTGAGGCCCCCCACGTCAAGCCCGCACCAAAACTGACAAAAAGCACGTGGTCGCCTTTGTTCAGAAGCTTTTCCCGGTTGGCTTCATCCAGGGCGATTGGTATAGATGCCGAAGAGGTGTTGCCGTATCTATGGATATTCGTATATACTCTCTCCATAGGAACACGCAGGTTCTTTGCCATGGCCTTGATGATTCGAATATTTGCCTGGTGAGGCACTAAGAGTCCAATATCTTCGATGGTAAGACGATTGTGTTCTAATGCCTCATTGGCAATTGAGGTCAGACATCCAACCGCCCTCTTAAAAAGCCGGTTTCCATCCATACTCAGCTGAAATGGCTTCATGTCTATACCTTGCAGGATCTCGGGGGTGTAGGATTTTTCGTATGAAGAATACAGTAATTCCCACGACGCCCCATCTGATTTCAAATGGGTGGACAGAATCCCGGCCTTTTCTCTCTTAGAAGCAACCACTACTGTACCGGCTCCATCACCCAGAAGCACACATGTGCCTCTATCTTTCCAGTTTAGAATAGTTGACAGTCGCTCTACTCCTACTACGAGCGCGGTTTCACATGTGCCAGATCGGATGGCGTTATCTGCCATGCTGAGGGCATAGAGAAAACCTGTACATCCAGCGGACACATCAAAGGCCATGGCATTGTCAGCATTGAGCGCTTCTTGAACCATGCATGCTGTGGAAGGAAACTGACGGTCAGGTGTTACAGTGCCCACCACGATCATGTCCAGGCTCTTGGGGGAAATCCCAGCCATCTCTATGGCTTTGACAGAGGCCTGGGTAGTCAAATCCGTGGCGCTTTCCCTTCCTCCATTTGATGAAATACGCCGCTCTTTGATGCCGGTGCGCCGTATGATCCATTCATCGGTGGTATCGACTATACCTTCGAGGTCCTTATTGGACAGTATTCTCTTAGGTATTGATGAGCCTGTCCCAATGATATGTGTGTGAGGCATCATTTCTGCCATATCTATTCCTTTGAGTGACTCAGATTACAATAGAGAGTGTCTTTTGAGTGCCGAGAGTGTAGGGAAAACAGTCTTTTTTAAAAGATGTTAATATGAAAATATTTCTGGTTTAAACTTGTCTGGAAATAGAGCAGTAGCTGAGACCCAGAATTAATGCTGCAATGAATTGCTGCATGCCAGTGCAGCAAAAAACTTTGCCCTGCTTCTGTAAATAATATTTTTTATTTTCTTGCCTTCAAAGCCCAAAGCAAGGCTGAAAATCATGGATATGGGGTTTATCAGCAATTTCAGAAGTCGTGTGCAAGGAAAGCTGGCTCAATACAGCAATGGACATATACTCCATAGTTCGATCGGGGCACTATGGATTGTCAACGTTAATTTCCTGATCCTTCTTTCCTTGTTTCCGTTCCAGCTTTTCTTTGGCTTTTTTCTTACGTTCAATCTCTTTCTGAAACTTGATGAAACTATGTTTACTGCGCTTTGCCATGATCCTCCTATCTTCAAGCTCTGTGCCCGATGAAGTCTCTTAACCATACCTCTAAATGAGAATGATACCCCTCCAATCGCAGTTAGGTCTCATGTTAGCGCTACTTAATAGGAGCGTCGCCCTCCGCCTTGTCTTCCTCCTCCTCTGTCACCACCATATCCTGATCTACCACCGCGGCTTTCGGTGCGAGGGCGAGCCTCATTAACCTTAAGTGTTCGTCCTTTCAACTCTGTGTCGTTCAGTCCCTCGATAGCGGCCTCGGCTTCAGCTTTAGCGGACATCTCCACAAAGCCGAATCCCTTTGATTGGCCACTGTACTTATCCTTAATAATGTTGGCGGTTTCGACCTGTCCAAAGGCCTCAAAGGCCTCTTTTAGATCCTCTTCAGACACCTCATAGGATAGATTACCTACATAGATATTCATTGTGATCTCCTTGTTATTACAGAAAATTCTGTATGTAGTGATGTGATCTCGTACTCATACTACTAAGGGCATTCCATGCATGTATGGAATGCCCTTTTTTCCACCACTGTGTTACACGACCGTGACATTTACTGCAGCAAGGCCTTTTTGCCCCTGCTCTATATCAAACGTAACCTTATCGCCTTCACTAAGAGACTTGAAGCCGGTTGCATTGATCCCCGAGTGATGAACAAATACGTCCGAACCATCTTGTTGCTCAATGAAGCCAAAGCCTTTGCGGTCGTTAAACCATTTTACAGTTCCATTAGCCATAGTGACACCCTCCTTTCACATAGATTCTCATGTTTCCAAACTTCAGGATGCCACCTTTGACATGTTGACAAATAGCTCTTTCCCTCAGAACGAAACAGACTTGCCATTAAAGACAGGCCTTTATTGATTAGGTATAGTATAATCTGTTTTTGGATAAAATCAAGTTATTTGATTGATAAAACGCCTCTTTTCCCGTGCAGGAGAAGATGGTGAGGTGGCGGGTAACGCCGAAATAGCCACCCTAAGAGGGGAACTTAGTTTCTGAATGAACTTATTCGAAATAAAAGGGCAATTCCCAGTTAAATAGGCTGCGCATTTAACAGGATAAATCTTTTTTTGAACAATTGTTGGATAGTAAATCGTTCTGGGGATTACTAAATGGAGGGCTTTGTCAGCATTAGAGATAATGATTGTTTTGCTTTTTTCTTCACACAAGCTGATTTATCTAAAACAGTACGCCAATCCGCCATAAAGACGGCGGACAATTCCTCCAGAAGGACGGCGGATAAACTTTGAACCAAAATCGGTAAATCTTTCACTCCCTTGCGAGCGATACACATTCTCATTTTCTTATTGTTCATGAATTAGTGAAATACGACTCAGAATATCTCCATCATGGACCTGCATGGTAACGAATGTTGAAATACCCCTCTTCATCAGGCAAGAAAAAAGCAGTTGAGGTTTTGATTAGCATACGTATACTGAAATCTATCCAGATTTGAGTATATGGCACGAAGTCATAACCTATTGATCGGGTTAGCCAAGCACGATATACAGACTGTTTAGACTCTCAGCTTCTCCCTCCCGCCATTCTCTCTGAGTGAATGAATCCCGATGAAATCTGGAAAGGGCCTTCTGCCTAATTCTTTAAAATGGCCTCCGGCTCGCCTATGAGAAAGTAAGTCAAGAAAAAACACTCCCCCATTAGAAAAAAATCACTTTTTTTCTTGCTTACGGTCTCCTGTCTTCGGCCGACCCGATGCATTGTTTTGAAACCCCATCTTTTCAA
>Ga0307430_1001885_pt1 | contig 14595 bp, 12 predicted proteins | sample SalMarWE160130MG_FD_202159 | JGI IMG/M metagenome (GOLD analysis project Ga0307430, IMG submission 202159) | Salt marsh sediment microbial communities from the Plum Island Ecosystem LTER, Massachusetts, United States - WE1603-130 | ecosystem: Environmental > Aquatic > Marine > Intertidal zone >... | reverse complement strand
ACGACGAACTCGAGCCGATCCTGAGCGACGTGCACAAGAAAACCGAACACGTCGGCAAGAGCCCCTCGGCCGCGGCCATGATCGACACGACCACCAAGAAGCTCTCCGAGCTGAACCGCGAGCTCATGCACGCCGTCGACAGCGAGGAGTACGAGCGCGCCGCCCAACTGCGCGATGAGATCAAGCAGCTCGAACAACAGCGGGAAAAAGCGGACACCGACACATGAACCTCAACGACCTGGTCACCAGCGGCCACTCCTGGATGCGGGGCAACGGTCCCGACTCGGACATCGTGTTCTCGAGCCGGGTGCGGCTCGCTCGCAACCTGGCCAACAGCATCTTCCCGAGCCGGGCCACGCCCAACGAGAAGGCCCAGGTCTTCGAGCGCATCATCGGGGCGGTCACGCACCTCGAGCAGTTCAAGGACGGCCTCGTGCTCAAGATGGATGAGACCGACGAGCTCGACAAGCAGTTCCTCGCCGAGCGCTACCTGATCAGCCGCGAGCTCGCGGCCGCCGGCGCCGGCAGCGCCGTCGTCGTCTCGCCCGACCAGAGCATGAGCCTGATGATCAATGAGGAGGATCACATCCGCTTCCAGGTCCTGCTGTCCGGCTTCCGCCTGAGCGACTGCTACGCGATCGCCTCCGAGATCGACACCGAGCTCGAGCAGCGGATCGAGTACGCCTACTCGCCGAAGCTCGGCTACCTATCGGCCTGCCCGACCAACGTCGGCACCGGCGTTCGCATCTCGGCCATGCTCCACCTGCCGGCCCTCATCCTCATTCGGCAGATCGACCAGGTGCTTCAGGCGATCATCAAGCTCGGGCTCGCCGTCCGCGGCCTCTATGGCGAGGGCACGGAGTGGTTCGGCAACCTGTTCCAGATCTCGAACCAGGTCACGCTCGGCAAGAGCGAGGAGGAGCTGATCGCCAGCCTCGAGAAGGTGATCCGCCAGGTGGTCCAGAGCGAGAAAAACGCACGCGCCTCGTTGATCAAAACCAGGTCCGAAGCCCTCTACGACAAAGTCGGGCGCGCCGCCGGCATCCTGCGCAACGCGCACATCATCACCTCGCGCGAGACGATCGACCATCTCTCGACGCTGCGCATGGGCATCGACCTGAGCCTCATCGGCAATCTCGACCGGCAGGCGGTCAACGAGCTGTTCATCCTCACCCAGCCGGCCCACCTCCAGAAAATCAGCGGGAAACCGCTCGACGCGGCCGTCCGCGACGTCGAGCGCGGCACGCTGCTGCGCGAGCGGCTCCAGAACAACTAGCGACACGGGCGACACACGGGGCAGGAAGGAACGCACGAGACGTATGTGGGATCGGTTCACAAACCGCGCCAAGCAGGTCAAGAAGCTCGCAGAGAAGGAGGCGCAGCGCCTCAACCATAACTACATCGGCACCGAGCACATCCTGCTTGGACTCATCAAGCTCGGCCAGGGCGTCGCCGTCGACGTGCTGCGCAAACTCGATCTCGACTTCGAGACCATCCGAATGGAGGTCGAGAAGTTCGTCGGCGCCGGGCCGAGCACGAAGGTCATCGGCAAGCCGGCACACACCCCGCGGGCCACGCGCGTCTACGAGATCGCCGCCGAGGAAGCGCAGAACCTCAAGCACAACTACGTCGGCACCGAACACATCCTGCTCGGCCTGCTCCAGGAGACCGACGGGGTGGCCGCCAAAGTGCTGCGCAATCTCGACGTCGACATCGAGAAGGTGCGCCAGGAAATCCTGCAGATCCTCTCCGGCTTCACCCCCTCGCTCGGCCCCGGCAAGGCCGCCGGCGACAAGAAGGGCCAGAAAAGCCCGGCGCTCCGCTCGTTCGGCCGCGACCTGACCGAGCTCGCCGAGGAGAACAAGCTCGACCCCGTGATCGGCCGCCACGACGAGATCGAGCGCGTCATCCAGGTCCTGTGCCGCCGGCGCAAGAACAACCCGGCGCTGCTCGGCGACGCCGGCATCGGTAAGACGGCCATCGTCGAAGGCCTCGCCCAGCAGGTTGTCGAGGGCAACGTGCCCGAGCTGCTGCGAAACAAGCGGCTCATCACGCTCGACCTGGCGCTCATGGTCGCCGGCACCAAGTACCGCGGCCAGTTCGAGGAGCGGATCAAGGCGGTCATGGACGAGATCCGCAAGAGCCAGGATGTGATCATCTTCATCGACGAGATGCACACGATCGTCGGCGCCGGCGCGGCCGAAGGCGCCATCGACGCCTCGAACATCCTCAAGCCGGCGCTGAGCCGTGGCGAGCTCCAATGCATCGGCGCCACCACCATCGACGAGTACCGCAAGTACATCGAAAAGGACGCCGCGCTCGAGCGCCGATTCCAGACGATCCATGTCAAAGCGCCCACCCTCGAGGAAACCGTCGAGATCCTCAAGGGCCTGCGCGAGCGCTACGAGACGCACCACAAAGTGAAGATCACCGACGACGCGCTCGTGATGGCCGCCACGCTGAGCGACCGCTACGTCACGGGCCGCAACCTGCCCGACAAGGCGATCGACCTCATCGACGAGGCCGGTGCCCGCGCCCGCATCATGGCGATGACGCGCCCGCCCGACGTCAAGAACATCGAGGAGGAGCTCCAGCAGGTCAAACACGAAAAGGAGCTCGCCATCGCCCGGCAGGACTACGAGAAGGCGGCCGCGCTGCGCGACCGCGAGCGCGAGATCAAGGCCAACTACGAGCGCACCCTCGCCGAGTGGGAACAGGACAAGGCCGACAAGGAAATGGTCGTCGGCGAGGAGGAGATCGCCTACATCGTCAGCAAGTGGACGGGCGTCCCCGTCGCCAAGCTCGAAGAGGAAGAGTCCGAGAAGCTGCTCCGGATGGAGGACGAGCTCGCCAAGCGCGTCGTCGGCCAGCAAGAGGCGATCGGCGCCATCAGCAAGGCGCTGCGCCGCGCCCGGGCCGACATCAAGGACCCGAACCGGCCGATCGGCTCGTTCGTCTTCCTCGGGCCGACCGGCGTCGGCAAGACCTACCTCGCCAAGAAGCTCGCCGAGTTCATGTTCGGCGACGAGGACGCAACGATCTCGCTCGACATGAGCGAGTACATGGAGAAGTTCGCCGTCAGCCGCCTCACCGGCTCGCCGCCCGGCTACGTCGGCTACGAGGAGGGCGGGCAGCTCACCGAGGCCGTGCGGCGCAAGCCGTACGCGGTCGTACTCTTCGACGAGATCGAGAAGGCCCACCCGGACGTCATGCACATCCTGCTCCAGGTGCTCGAGGAGGGCAAGCTCACCGACAGCTTCGGCCGCGCCGTCGACTTCCGCAACACGGTGGTCATCATGACCTCGAACCTCGGCGCCGACCTGCTCAAGAAGGACACGACCGTCGGCTTCGGCGCCGACAAGAGCGAGCGCTCATACGAGGGCATAAAGACCAAGATCATGGACGAGGTCAAGCGCATCTTCCGGCCCGAGTTCCTCAACCGGCTCGACGACACCATCGTGTTCCGCCCCCTCGAGCGCGAGCACTTCGACCCCATCCTCGACATCGAGCTCGACAAGGTGCGCGACCGGCTCAAGCGCCAGGGCGCCAAGCTCGAGGTGACCGACGATGCGCGCGAGTTCCTCATCGACAAAGGCTTCAGCGAGAAGTTCGGCGCCCGCCCGCTTCGGCGCGCCATCGAACGCCACATCGAGGACGGGCTCGCCGAAGAGATCCTGCGCGGCGGCCTCAAGGGCCGCGAGGTCCTCACCGTCACCGTCAAGGACGACCACCTCCACTTCAAGTAGCGCGCCTCGATCCTACTCGCCCACGAGGGCCAGCGTGTACGGCCTTTTGCGTTGCTCCGGCGCGGTCCGGCGCGCTAGACTGCCCGACGACTGAACCAGGCGCAGGATCAGCTCCGCCGCGACCCGACCTGGTGGGAAGTCCCTGCACGCGGCCGATGCGAAAGGGAGGGTCACCATGCCAGCCACGGAACACGTCGGCGCCGCGACACCCGCCGGCCCGCTCAGCGCGCTCGGGGCGCGTCTCGCATCGCGATTCCTCGAATTCATCACGCAGCTCGGGGGCATGATCCAGCTCGCCGCCTCGGCGCTGGTCATCTCGTTCACGCACCCGCCCAAGTGGCGGGAGGTGGTGCGCCAGATGTTCAACTTCGGCGTCCAGAGCGCGCCCGTCGTGCTGCTGACCGGCGCCGCGACCGGCGCCATCCTCGCGCTCCAGATGTGGTACCAGATGCGGCCGCTGGGCATGGCGACGGCCATCGGCCCGATCGTGAGCCTCTCGATGGCCAACGAGCTCGGCCCGCTGCTCACCGGCATCATGGTGGCCGGCCGCATGGGCGCCGCCATGGCCGCCGAGCTCGGCACGATGCGCGTGACCGAGCAGATCGACGCGCTCCGCTCGCTTGCGACCGATCCCGTGCGCTATCTCGTCGTGCCGCGGCTCATCGCCGGCGTCGTCATGATCCCGCTGCTCACGGCCTTCTCGATCGCGATCGGCATCCTCGGCGGCTTCATCGTCGCCGTCCACCTCAAGGGCGAAAACGCCGCGTTCTACTGGCACAACACGCTCCACTACACCGACCCCGGCGACGTCTGGGTCGGCATCATCAAGGCGGCTGTCTTCGCCATGATCATCGTCATCGTCGCCTGCTACAAGGGCTTCAACACGAGCGGCGGCGCCGAGGGCGTCGGCAAGGCCACCACCGGCACCGTCGTCGTGGCGAGCGTCACGATCCTGATCTCGGACTTCTTCCTGACCAACATCTTGTTCTAGGTGGCCATGAACGCGCCGTCGAAAAGCACGCCGATGATCGACATCCAGGGCATCGTCAAGCACTTCGGCGCGCAGCGGGTCCTCGACGAGCTCGACCTGACGGTGCGCAAAGGCGAAACGCTCGTCATCATCGGCTGCAGCGGCTGCGGCAAGAGCGTCCTGATCAAACACATGATCGGCATCCTCAAGCCCGAGCGCGGACGCATCCTGGTGGGCGGTACCGACATCGTGCCGCTGTCCGACGCGCGCCTGCTCGAGATCTGCTCGCAGTTCGGCATGGTGTTCCAGGGCTCGGCGCTGTTCGACTCGCTCAGCGTCTGGGGAAACGTCGCCTTCAGCCTCACCGAGCACAAGCGCGGCATGACGCACAAGCAGATCGACGAGCGCGTCAAGTACTGCCTCGACCTCGTCGGCCTCGCCGGCACCGAGGGCAAGAACCCGGCCGAGCTCAGCGGCGGCATGCGCAAGCGCGTCGGCGTGGCCCGCGCCATCGCCCACCAGCCCGACATCATCCTGTACGACGAGCCGACGACCGGCCTCGACCCGGTCACCGGCGACACAATCAACGACCTGATCATCCGTGCTCAACAGACGCTGCACGCCACGTCGGTTGCGGTCACCCACGACTTGCACAGCGCTTTCAAGGTCGGCGATCGGATCGCCATGATGGCCGACGGCAAGATCATTGCCGTCGGGACCCCAAGCGAGATCTGGGAGTCGGACGAGCCCCAAGTCCAGCGCTTCTTGCGCATCGCCGGCAGCGCCGTCTTCGGCACATAGCGGGCATCGCTGTTGCGCCAGGAGGTCGGACGACCGTATTATTGATGGGGCTGGTTCCGGAGACCACCGGCCACGTCAACAGGAGACGGCCCATGCCACGCAGGCAATACCATCTGCTCGTTGGGCTCTTCGCCCTCGGCGCCGTCATCGTGCTCGGCTACATGATCCTGCAGTTCGGCCGGGGCGGCATGCGCAAGTACGGCGACATGATCACCGTCAACGCCCAGTTCAACCAGGCTGGGCGCCTGATCACAAACGCGCCCGTATACCTCTCCGGAGTCGACATCGGCTACGTCCAGAAAGTCGAGGTCACGGCCACGGGCAAGGTCGTCGTCTCCATGCAGGTGGCGAGCGACGCCGGCTTGCGAACCGGCGACGTGCCCGAGATCGCCCAGACAGGCGTGCTCGGCGACGTCATCGTCAACTTCATCCGGCGCGCCGAGCCCGGCCCCATCGCCCGAGACGGGACGCTGTTCGTCGGCAAAGATCCGGTCGACCTCGTCCGGCAGGCCGAGATATTCGTTGACTTGCTCACGAGCAAGGAAACGGTCGCCACCGTCCGCCGAATCCTCGTCAACGTCGAGGCGCTCACCGGCGAGGAGACCCGCGCCCTGCTCATAGGCTCGCTCGATAACGTCCACAAGCTGACCGCGCAGCTGCAAGAGGACGTCGAGACCCTGCGCGCGCTGTTCACGCCCGAGTTCCGTGCCGACGTCCAGGCCATCGTGGCCAACGCCCGCGCAGCGAGCGAGGACCTGCCGGAGGTGATGCGCGAGGGCACCCTCATCCTGCGCGAGACGCGCACCCACCTGATCGAGCTGGCCGAAAACCTGACGCGCAACGCCCGCCGCTTCGACAGCATCATCGAGTCGGTCGACGCCATCCTGGCCGCCACGGCCCGGGGCGAGGGGACCATCGGCCACCTCGTCAACGACCCCCAGATGTACGAGTCAACGGTCAAGGCAATCGACGAGCTGCGCGAGGCGGTCGTCGCCATCAAGTACAACCTGCCGCTCGGCATCGGACGGCGAATTAAAGCCGAGGAAGAAGAAGCCGTCGCCGAAGCCGCGCGCGCCGACCAGATCTGGAGGAGGTGATCCCGACACCCACGATCGTTCGCGGCCCCGCCACCGTGCCGCCTGGCGGCGTCTGGGGCCCGGTGAGCTCAGACACGAGCGGCCACAGGCGAACCCAGAACCATGTTTGATTCCATGGCCGCATCGAATTATCCCATCATAGCCGTTATCGAATCATAAGGATGACATGACTCATGGCACTTGTCGCACTGCGAATCGCGTTCGTCCTCATCACGGCGACCGTCGGCGGCGTGATCGCCGCCAAGGCCGGGGGACCGGAGCGAACCACACTCGGCGTGCTCGCCGGCCTTGCCGCGGGCGGCGGCATTGTCTTCGTCGAGAAGAACTTCCGCCGCATCACCATCCGAGGCCTCTCGGCCCTCCTGATCGGGCTGGTCGCCGGCGTCGCCGCCTGGTTCATCTTCTGGCAGATCCTCGAGGTGCTGCCAGACGAGCTCTTCGGCAGCACGGAGGAAGCGGCCAAGGCGGTTCGAGGCTATGTCCTCGTGGCCGTCATGCTCATCTCGGTCTACCTCGGAACCGTCGTCACGCTCAAAGGGGCTGAGCAGTTCAACCTCCTGTTGCCCACCGGCCGCTTCGACAGCCAGACGCGACCCACCCGAGATGAGCGCGTCCTGGTCGACACGAGCGTCATCATCGACGGCCGGGTCGCCGACATCGCCGAGACCGGCTTCCTCCAGGGCGAGTTGATCATTCCCCGCTTCGTGCTGCGCGAACTGCAGACGATCGCCGACAGCTCGGACCCGCTCAAACGCACCCGAGGCCGACGCGGCCTCGACATCCTCAACCGCATCCAAAAAGACCCGCACATCGACGTGAAAATCCACGAAACCGACTTCCCCGAGATTCCCGAGGTGGACGCCAAGCTGGTCAAACTGGCCAAGCTCGTCGACGCGCGCATCTTCACCAACGACTACAACCTCAACAAGGTCGCCGAGTTCCAGCAGGTCCGGGTCCTCAACGTCAACGACCTGGCCAACGCGCTCAAGCCCGTCATCCTGCCGGGCGAGGCGATGAACGTGCGCATCGTCCGCGAAGGAAAGGAAGCCGGACAGGGCGTCGCCTATCTGGACGACGGCACCATGGTCGTGGTCAACAATGGCCGCGACCACATCGGCCAGAAGCTCAACGTCACCGTCACGAGCGTGCTCCAGACATCGGCGGGACGGATGATCTTCGCCGACATCAAGGGATGACCCGCATAGCCGCCCCGGCACGGCACAGCACCCGAGCAGGGCTGGCTCAGGACGATGTTGCAACAAGTGGCTCGACCTACAGTGGACGCTCAGCTTCACTTCTGGACGCTGGGCTAATGCTCGCGGTGCGAGCCCCATGCTATGTATAAGCGAAGCAATAATACCTGTCTGGAGCGAGCACAAACCGCCCCGCGGAAAAGAGGGAAACCATGAGACGCAACGGCTTCACAATTGTCGAGCTTCTGGTCGTCATCGCCATCATCGCAACCCTGGCTGCGATGCTTCTGCCGGCCCTCCAGCACGCCCGGGAGACCGCTCGCCGGGTCAAGTGCCGCAGCAACCTCGAACAGATCGGCCGGGCCAACAACGAGTACTCCCTCGACTTTGGCGACGTCTTCGTGGCCGGCAGCCGGTACTACGGCCACGACATCTCTGACGAGTTCGCCCCCTATGACGGCGCCAGGAACCTCGGCCTCCTGCTCGAGAACGAGTACATCCCGTTGCCCTCGAGCGACAACCACATCTTCTACTGCCCCTCGATGAACACCAACGTCGCCGAAATACCGGAAGAGGACAGGTGGTTCATGTACGGCGACACCAATCCGCTGGGCTTCCGCTTCTGGAAGGCGTGGGTCGTCAACATTGGCTACGAATACCGCGACAGCTACGATGATTACCTCCGGCCCCATCCAGAAGGCTATGAGGGAGAGCGGGCGGGGTGGCGCGCTAGGGGCATCTACGATCCCGGCGACATCGCCGCGCTCTGGATGGGCAAGGCGATGGCCAGCGATATCGCCACCCGTGCCTACGGCGAGTACCACCACAAGTACGTCTACAACGTGCTGTACGGCGACGGCTCAGTGCTCGCGTTCAGCGACGTCACCAAGGAGTTCGAGGAGATGTCCGGGGGTGTCGGGGACCGTGAGGACCAACTCAACGAGACCGCGCCGGTGGGCACCGGGATGTTCACGATATTCTTCGACAAGTTCTACCAGGAGCAATCCCAGTAGGCCGGGTTGCTCGTCCTGCTGATCGGGCGCGATGCGGCCAGTCATCCCGCGTGCTGAGGTGTTTCGGTTTGCCTGCTAGCCGCGCGCCCGTCAACTCGGATAGGGTCTAAGCGCCGTCTCCACCGGTTGCGGCTGCGATTTCCATCGGCCCGTTGCCCGCTGGTGCTTATCCAGGGAGTTCCCAAGTCTCACGTGGAGGCTCGAGCGCGAGCCCAGGCACCAGCAAGAGGTGTCATTCTCGCCGGCGTCAGGGGATGGCGTGTGCCGCAGACCACTCTCACTGAGGTGTCCGGCCGGAGAGACGGGCTTCGTGCCTGGGCGAATATGCACTCCATTTGCTCCCCGTTCCTGAAGGAGGGCCTGTTGTTTTGGACAGTTGTCTAATGCTCCAGCCGCTCAGACATGCTAAAAACAAGTGGGGTGTCCCTGAACGCCCGACAGGAAACACCGGCGGTTCCGCACAAAGGAGAGTGCCCATGAGGCGCAACGGCTTCACGATTATCGAGCTTCTAGTCGTCATCGCCATCATCGCAACGCTGGCCGCGATGCTTATGCCGGCCCTCCAGCACGCCCGGGAAACCGCTCGCCGGGTCAAGTGCCGCAGCAACCTCGAACAGATCGGCCGGGCCAACAACATGTACAGCCTCTCCTACGACAGCCGCTTCGTGTCCGGCAGCTTCCTCTACGGACACGATGTCTGGGACTACGGACACGTGACCAACCTCGGCATCTTCCTGGACCTCGAGATGATCCCACTGCCGACCAGCGACAACCATATCTACTACTGCCCGTCGATGAACTCCGTCTCGTCCCCCGAAGGGTGGTTCATGTACGGGGAAACCAACTGCATGGGCTTCCGATTCTGGAAAGCCGGCTCGATCGTCAACATCGGCTACGAGTACCGCGACAGCTACGACGATTACCTGCGGCCCGATGACCTCAAACACGACGACGTGGGGGCCCCCGAAGGGTACAACGACCCCGGCGACATCGCCGCGCTCTGGACCGGCAAGGCGATGAACAGCGACATCTTCACTCGCGAGTACGGCCAGTACTGCCACAAGTACGTCTACAACGTGCTGTACGGCGACGGCTCAGTGCTCGCATTCACCGACGTCTCCAAGGAGTTCGAGAAGGCCGCAGAGGACAGCGGGTCGGAGGAATTCCTGGTCTTCGAGCCGTTCTTCGACAAGCTCTACCAGGAGCAGGCCCAGTAGCCCGGCCCGCTCCCCTGCTGACCGGCCGCCGTCTCTGCCGCCACGCCATTCCTTGCGCTGCCCCGGCCTGCCCGCTATCCTTGTGTTCGTGAACTCGGACAGGGGCTGAGCGCGGTGCGTATCGGTTTCGGATATGACTTCCATCGACTCGTTGAAGGGCACCGGTTCATCCTGGGCGGCGTCGAGCTCGACTCGCCCGTTGGCCCGGACGCCTACTCGGACGGCGATTTCCTGGTCCACGCGATCGTCGACGCGCTCCTGGGTGCGCTCGGCCGCAGCGACATCGGCACCCACTTCCCCGACACCGACGAGCAGTGGCGCGGCGCCCGGAGCCTCGATTTCTTCTTGACCCTCCGCCGCATGCTCGACGAGGATGGCTATGCGGTCGGCAACATCGACGCGAACGTCATTCTCGAACGGCCCACGCTGGCGCCGCACTTCGACACCATGCGCCGCAACATCGCGGAGGCGCTCGGCATCGACCCCACCGCCGTCAACGTCAAAGCAAACACGCACGAGGGCGTGGGCGAGATCGGCCAGGGCCAAGCGGCATGCGCCATGGCCGTGGTCCTGCTCGAGAAGCACTGACCGCTTGCGCACGAGGGACTTATGCACGACGCAATCCGGGCAGCCAAAGAACGCGATCCGGCCGCCAGGAGCACGTTCGAGATCCTGCTCACCTACTCCGGCGTGCATGCGATCGGCTGGCATCGCCTCGCCCATTCGCTGTGGCGCGCCGGCCTCACGATGCTCGGGCGCATGGTCAGCCAGCTCTCGCGCTTCCTGACCGGCATCGAGATTCACCCGGGCGCCCAGATCGGCCGCGGCCTGTTTATCGACCACGGCAGCGGGATCGTCATCGGCGAAACCACCGTCATCGGCGACAACGTGAGCCTCTTCCAGGGCGTCACCCTCGGCGGCACAGGCAAGGAGACCGGCAAGCGCCACCCGACGATCCTGAACGACGTCACGATCGGCGCCGGCGCCAAGGTGCTCGGCAACATCACGATCGGCGCCGGCTCCTACATCGGCGCCAACGCCGTCGTCCTCAACGACGTGCCGCCCAACTGCACCGTCGTCGGCGTGCCGGGCCGCATCGTTCGGCAGGAAGGCAAGCGCATCAGCCCGGCCACCTCGTTCGATCACATCCACCTGCCCGACCCCGTGCTCGAGCGGATCCGCGAGCTCGAGCACCTCATGATGGAGCGGATCGCCCACCTCGAGGAAGCCGCCGCCGAGTACGAGCGCTTCAGCAAGGACTGGGACCTGATCCGCACCGAGCACATGGCCATCCACCACGCCGCGAACGCTGCCCAGTCCGCTCAACCCACGTCCGCCGAGTCCGGCAAGGACCACCCCACCAGCGCCGAGCAGAAGAACCCCGACGAGTAGCCTCGCGCCCGCATCTTCCTGATCAGCGCCCGGCCGGATAAGTATTGCCACCGGCTGAAGGGCCTGTTGAGAAAGCGAGGGGCGGCTTCTCGCTCGTTGCCCCGAAGGGGCTTCATAGGACAGCCCAGGGCAACGCCCTGGGTTGGCAGGGAACAGAACATCACGGCATAGCCCAAAGGGCTTACATAGAGCGCCTTCTCCAACAGGCCCTTCAGCCCGTGGAAAGCTAGCACGACAACACCCCAAGCCCCCGCAGGGGGCGGCATCTGCCGACAAGGCAAGGCGGATGTCGCCCCCTGCGGGGGCTCTGTCGCGCGCGATGCCCCGGGTCCCACGGGCTGACGCCCGTGGCTACACCATGTCGCCCGCTGCGCGGGCTCAGCAAGTCGGCGACTGCGCATTCGGCATGCTGCACGAGGTCACCGGCTGAGCTCCCAGTGTCTGGTCAACCCGAGTCGAGATGGTGTATAGTGCCGCCCTGCCAGGCCTCACCGACATCGAACACCCGAGGAGGAAGGTCGTGGCGCTCCGTTTCTTCGACACGTTGACACGCACGCAGCGCGAGTTCGAGCCAATCGAGCCGGGCACGGTGGGCCTCTACACGTGCGGCCCGACGGTCTACAACTACGCCCACCTCGGCAACTTCCGCGCCTACATCTTCGAGGACCTGCTCCGCCGCACCCTCAAGTTCAAGGGGCACCGGGTCATCCAGGTGATGAACCTGACCGATGTCGACGACAAGACGATCCGCGCCTCGCGCGAGGCCGGCATTGCGCTGAGCGAGTACACGGCCAAGTACATCGACGCCTTCTTCGAGGACCTCGACACGCTCAACATCGAGCGCGCCGAGCACTATCCGCGCGCGACCGACTACGTCGACGCGATGATCGAGATCGTCACGGGGCTCGAGACGAAGGGCTTCGCCTACCGCGGCGACGACGGCTGCGTCTACTTCAGCATCGCCAAGTTCCCGACCTACGGCGAGCTCGCCCACATCGACCCCGCCGAGCTGAGGGCCGGCGCCCGCGTCGCCCAGGACGAATACGACAAGGAAGCGGCCGCCGACTTCGCGCTCTGGAAGGCGTGGGATCCCGACGACGGCGACGTCAAGTGGGACAGCCCGTGGGGACCCGGCCGGCCTGGGTGGCACATCGAGTGCTCGGCGATGTCGATGAAGCTGCTCGGCCCGCACTTCGACGTCCACACCGGCGGCGTCGACAACATCTTCCCCCACCACCAGAACGAGATCGCCCAGAGCGAGGGGTTTTCCGGCCAGAAGTTCGTCAACTACTGGCTCCACAACGAGCACCTGATCGTCGAGGGGCGGAAGATGTCCAAGAGCTTCGGCAACTTCTACACCCTCCGCGACCTGCTCGACAAAGGCTACTCGGGCCGCCAGATCCGCTGGCTGCTCCTGACGACCCACTACCGCGCCCGGCTCAACTTCACCTTCGACGGCCTCGACGCCGCCAAGGCGAGCCTCGAGCGCATCGACGACTACCTGCTCAAGCTCGACGAGGCGGCATCGAAGACCGTCAGCGCGGATGGTGGGGGAATAGGCCCGCTCATCGAGCGCGCCCGGAAGGCGTTCGACGACGGCCTCGACGACGATCTGAACATCGCGGTGAGCGTCGCCGCCCTGTTCGATTTCGTCAGGGACGTCAACAAGCTCCTCGCAGACGGCACCGTCGGCGCGGGCGAAGCGAAGGCAGCGATCGCGTTCCTCGATGAGCTCGACGCCGTCCTCGGCGTCATCCGCTTCGGCAAAGAGGCCGAGATCCCCGAAGAGATCACGAAGCTGGCCGAGGAGCGCCAGGCCGCCCGCAAGGCGAAGGATTTTGCCAAGGCCGACGCCATCCGCGACACGATCGCCGCCCGCGGCTACACCGTCGAGGACGTCCCCGGCGGCTTCCGCATCAAGAAGGGATAGAGAGGGAGAAGCGTGCCGCGATCACAGCGATCGGAATGTGTCGCACCTTCGGCGCTCTGGGTCTTGTTATGGTTCTCGTACCCGGGGCTCACGCCCCGGGCTAGGTTCTGCCGCCGCTTCGCGGCTGGTCAGTTGTCGCCGCAACCGTCTTGAGACAGAGAGACGCGCCGCCTGACGCGCGATGCAAGCTCGGGATGCCAGCAGCGCCGACGACGGCCAAACGCGGCAAGCGCTAAGCGACGCGGACGAGCAGCGCCGAAGGCGCGAAGGAACCTAGCCCGGCCCGTAAGGGCCGGGAAGAAGCGCAACAACACAACATAAGCCCCGAAGGGGCGACAGAACGGAATCTGCGCGATCTGTGTGATCTGTGGCTGAAGAACTCATGGCACGCGGCACGTTCATCACATTCGAGGGGCCCGAGGGCTCGGGCAAGACGACGCAGATCGAGCACCTTGCCGCGTGGCTGCGCTCGACGGGGCGCGACGTCGTCGTCACGTTCGAGCCGGGCGGGACGAAGATCGGCGAGCGCGTCCGCGCGCTGCTGTTCGACCTCGCGCACGGCGAGATGACGGCCCGGACCGAGCTGCTGCTGATGAACGCCGCCCGCGCCCAGCACGTCGAGCAGGTGATCGAGCCGGCGCTCACGGCCGGCAAGCTCGTCCTGAGCGACCGGTTCGCCGAGTCGTCACTCGCCTACCAGGGCTTCGGCCGTGAGCTCGGACTCGACGTGGTCGAGCCGATCTGCGACTTCGCCACCGGCGGCCTGAAGCCCGACCTGGTCCTTCTCCTCGACCTCGACGTGGCAGAAGGCCTCAAGCGAAACCGGAAGCTCGATGCGGGGAGCGCCCGGACGGAAGCGACCAAAGGGAATCGGTTCGAGGCCGAATCGCTGGCGTTCCACCAGCGCGTGCGCGACGGCTTCCTCCAGCTTGCCAAGCGCGAGCCCGACCGCTTCGTCGTCCTCGACGCCACGCTGCCGCCCGACGAGCTTGAGGCCGGCATTAGGAAAGCCATCGCCGAGCAGCTGGGTCTCTTGCCGTGACCCGAGAACGATTTCACACAGTGTCGGGAGTAGATGTCGCTTCCATGGGGAACGGAGCTGAGGATGGTGGCCGGGACCGCGACACCGGCAAGCTTGCTGATGGGCATCAACGAAATGGATTGACGGCGCGATGTAGGGCGGGTCGCCCTCGGCCCGCCGCAGCCGCGTAGCGGCGACACAAGCAGTCAGCGACA
>Ga0307430_1001884_pt1 | contig 14600 bp, 8 predicted proteins | sample SalMarWE160130MG_FD_202159 | JGI IMG/M metagenome (GOLD analysis project Ga0307430, IMG submission 202159) | Salt marsh sediment microbial communities from the Plum Island Ecosystem LTER, Massachusetts, United States - WE1603-130 | ecosystem: Environmental > Aquatic > Marine > Intertidal zone >... | reverse complement strand
GAAGGAACATCTCTACATTTGCCGATTGAATCTGTTTCTTCTCATCCTGCCACATAGATTGAAATTGAGGGAGGGTAGCGAGCTCTCTATCGGTTAATGTCTTGCCTTTCTGCCTGAGCCAGGTTACGATGGGACTATCCCCCCTTAATTTCAGCTCGTGCATAGGATTATCCTCCCTGAGAGGATAGTTAAATCGAACAGCAAAATCTCCTTCCTCGGCTTGAGGTAGAAACAAACACGCTCTCTGGCAGCCTACGGATTCAGAAAGGAGGGGCATAAGCTTATTGCCAAATTCTTCCAGAGTGGAAACATCGTATATTTTGTGGGTAAAATCAAATAACCGCCGACGATGACCATATCTTTTGCCGACGAGGGATTGCTCCATCCTTCTCCCCAGAGAACCAACCAGCCAGTAAAAGAACACAGCAACTAGAATTGCTATGCTACTACCAGCTATTACCGCAGACCGGTTGATATCAAAGCCGATTAGCCTTTGAGCCAGAAAGAATGAACCCACATAAGCATCAATTCCAACAATGCACACGGTCAGCCATATCAGCCCACGACGAAGGACGACCCTGACATCCAGCAAGTGATGCGCTATCACGGCGTAGGCTAAGATGACAGCAGTGATAAGATTGCCAAGATGACTTATGGGATACTTCCCCCCTTCAGGAGCAAAGGAACTCAAAGCAAAGATGGCTAAAATAGCAACGCCAAGAAGCAGATAAAAAATCTGGTTACGCTCCAGTGGGTCAGCAGCGGCTTTAAGTTTTCGAGATAAAAGGTGGATATCCCTGGCAATAAGGGTGAAGAGGACAAAAACTACAAGGATAAACCAGTTACCATAGTCAACAGCTATGCCGCCAGTGGTAGCATCAATGCCTCGGGGAATGTAGCCCAGCGCTGCTAGAACAATACAGCTTACCAGCAGGACATAAGCAAACGGTATCTTGAGTCTTTGAGAGCTGTAGAAGGAGCGTAAAGAATAGTGCCCCTGGATTCCCATCCAGATGGCAAAGCAAAGAACGCCGTTAACCAGAAAAAGCTTATCCGGCATGAAGAAATCGCTGCGAAAGAAGGTGTCAGTCAGGCTCCACAATATAGCAGGAATCAAGAATAGGAAGGCAAACTTTCGCTTTCTATCCCAGGGCCGGTTAGCCAGCAAGATAACCAATAGGGGGATATACGCAATAGTAGCAATTAGAGGAATTAAAGCATGACTATTCATATAAGAATATTATTGATATAAATTGGAAGGCTGTCAACGAGGACTAAAGTAATGAGGACTAAAGTAATAGACAAAAGGTGGGCTAAACCCCACTACCATGCAGTTGAGTTATGGTATCTCGCATAGGCCCTTATAAATTTCCTCTCCCTTGAGGGGAGAGGGGCAGGGTGAGGGTGGAACCCCTCCCCCCTAGGGAAGGAAGATTATAAGGGGTGGGGCTTGTCCCCGACCCCATGTGAGTAGGCCTAACTTAACGCTTGGCTACTCGCTCGGCTTCCTTCGCCGGCACCACTTCAACCTTCGGTGCCCCTAGTAAGGAAAGAACTTCGTCTGAAGGATTAATATGGGGTGGCTTGAGATGCCCTAAAACAGCACCCTCAGCCTGCCGCTGAGCTATGTAGCTGGAGAAGGCACCCTGGGGAAGTAAAGTAACCTTTATCGGTCTTAAGCCAAGCACAGCCACTGGATCTCCATAGGCAATGTAAATATTGTAGTGATAGACGCTGTCCAATTTTACAAGCTCGTCATATACTGCTGCGATGACCTTCTCACTTGCAATATAGTTATCCTTCGGCTCAATATAGATATGCAATGCCGGTTTATCCTCAATTGCCTCCTTGCGCGCCGTCCAATCTGTGTAGGGAATGCCGGTGTTTTCAATTGCCTGCCAGATTAGTTTCTCTGTTAGATGACCAAACCCGGTAATGTCAATGAGTTCATCGGCACGTCTCTCAAATGCCATCTGCGGTAGAGCAATGGTCAGCTTGTCATTTCGCAGTGAGGTAATCCTGACCATGTCGCCGATTCTATATCTGGTCATAATGCCACCATGTAGATTGGTAATGACTATCTCATAGTTCTCGCCAGCTTTCACCTCATCGAGTAAAATTGTTTTCTGCTCATAGGAATGGTCTAACTGCCATTTGCCCCACTCCTTCTCGGGAATGAACTCCAGGAAACACAGGTTAGGAACGAAGGTCATGCCTGCATAATCCCAGGTTTGCATGGCATAAATACCGCCTTCAGTGCCAGCATATACTTCGAGAGGATATCTCCCCCATAGCTCATTCACCCTTTTGCTGAAAATAGCACTGTCGCTACCACCACCTATAATTCCCTTAATAGACCAGAGATCTCTGGGAAGCATAGGACGATGAGCTTGTCTGCTTTTGATTAACGCTTTCATCACACGGAATAATGCCCTGGGGTGAGCCAGCAAGGGACGAACATTTATTCTTCCCGATTGCTGTTTGATTTGTTCTCCTACAACAACCAGGACAGAGGGTAAGCCACCAAAGCCATCGAGCCCCTGATACAAGGCTTCCTTAAAACCAACCTTTATCCTATCCTGGAAAGATAACCCCTCTGCGTTAGAAGGCAGTAAGTCATAGCCAATCGCCTGCTGTAACAGGTAACCAGCAACACCTGTCCCATACTCTGGAGGTCCCATAGTATATAATATCTTGAGGTGCTCCCTAGCCTGGGAGACATCACCTCGACCATCGCAAGCGGCAAAGAGCGCCACCGCACAACATACCTTCTCATATTCACGCGCGAAGTCCTCCGACATAGGCACCCATTTAACATCATACTCCCCCGCTTTCCCTGAGGTTCGCACCCACTGAGCCACCTTCGCCGGCAGTACGTCCTCCCTCCTTTCTGCAAGCTCAGGGAGATAATCAGCATAGGTAGTAAGCGGCACCTGTTCACGAAATTCCTCCACAGTGCCTGGCATGGTTCCGTGCATCAGCTTCCGACCCAGCCTACAGCTCTTCAATAGCTCGAGCTGCTCCAGCAGCAGCCGCTTCTGTATGGTCATAAATTGCTCCAGACTGAGGTCAATAAAGCCACCACACATCTGCCATAACTCTTCCTTCCTCCCCTGCCGCAGTAAATCAATTGGTCTCGCCATAATACACCCCCGTATTTCTCTGGGTCATTCTCTCTAGTACTATAGTCCTATGACTATCTTACCATAGGGATGGCTGAAAATGTCAATTGAGCGTACTTGTTCATATGATTGGTGACATCTCTGAAAAAGCCGACCGTGTCAAGTTTCCCAAGCAGGTCACTTACTATACATCTCTCCGTGTGATAAGGCACAATATTACGTTCAGGCTGGCGGTGGACCTTCGCTGGTGGCAGTGTACCTGTTGTAGTTCCCTCAGGCAGAAATGCTGCCCAGTTGGTACTGAAAGAGGCACAATAGCAAGGCTATGACACGAAAGCCTAGGTTGTGCAATTGGCCATTTCGTGCAGGTGGCAAATTGAGAACAAAAGGCATAGGCGAGATGTGTTGACCACCAGGTGCTAAGGCGGCATAATCATTTACTGAAAGGAGGCGAGCGGTCTTCGCCTTTTCTTCCAGCTACATGGGGCTCAGGTGGTCGGAGGTTCAAATCCTCTCACCCCGACCATAGATAGGAGAAGCGGTGGCGAGTTTTACACATCACGATTAGCTCTCCAGTCGGCACACCAACCTTGAGGGGATGTGAACCCTGCAGAGCTGTCAGGGTTGCACTAAGGCAGGCAGATTATTTCTATCCTGATGTTAATTGCTCTTTGAGCAATCGCCTTCTCCCTTGAAGGGATATGCAAGGGCTTGCGTAGGTATAATAGCTTTGGTGCTACCCAGTTCGTTACGTGACAAGATTTTTCGAAAAACTGCTGAATAATCCCGCAGCAGCTTGTTGACATCAGCTTAGATTAAGGCTTAGAATGTGCAGGTTATGGTCAGAAGAAGGATGGATACGCCGATTTTGTTATCCGTCTTTCTTCTATTTCTGCCAGATTTATCCATTTAGTATTTAGAGACTACTGATGCTGGCTTCTTAAGGAGACATTAACCAGGGATGTAATTTTATCGAGGTTTTGACAATGCGTGGTCAACCAGTTCGACTATCAGAACTCGATCCAAATTTCAAGCTCGAGGTAATAGCTCGTGAAGCTAATTGTGATATAACTGCGTGTTTTTGCTGCGGAACCTGTACAGCGGGATGTCCTATCCACGAGGTATACCCGCAACATGATCCGAGAAAGATAGTTAGAATGGTAAATCTTGGCATGAGGGAGAGGGCTTTAAGTGGCCCCTATATCTGGTATTGTTCTGATTGCTGGATCTGTGAACAACGCTGCCCACAGGAGGTGAAGTTCTCCAGCGTGTGGAATGTCCTGAAGGATATGGCGACAAAAGAGGGATATCCCCCTCCCGTGTCGATTAATGAGGATATGTGTTCAGGATGTGGCATCTGCGCTGCTTCATGTCCATATTCAGCCATAGAGCTCCGGATACAGAATGGGAAGAGGCTTGCCCATTTGGTTACTACCTTATGTCGGGGCTGTGGGGTCTGCGGCGCGGCGTGTCCATCTGCAGCAATCTCAGTGAACTTCTTTGAAGACGAGCAGCTTTTCTACCAAATAGAAGCGCCTGCGGCATGACAGGATGAATGTAGCAGCAAGAGCGTTATGGACATAATGTACGCAGCTCAGTAGAAGAAAGTATCGGAGGTGAGGAGCTTTAGGAGTAAAGATGGCTAAGCCAAAGGTTGCTTTTTATTGGTGTGCTTCATGTGGTGGATGTGAGGAAGCAGTTGTTGACCTCAATGAAGATTTGCTGAAAGTAGCCGATGCTGTGGAGATAGTCTTCTGGCCTGTTGCCTTGGATTTTAAGAGGAAGGATGTTGAAGCTCTAAGAGATGGCGAGATAGCTGTGAGCTTTATAAATGGTGCAGTAAGGTTGGAGGAGCAGGAGGAGATGGTAAAGCTTCTGAGAGAAAAATCCAGCCTTGTGGTTGCCTTTGGCTCTTGCGCTCACATGGGTGGGATACCGGGGTTGGGGAACTTCTGGACAAGGGACACGATTTTTCAAAGGGTTTATAACGAAGTCCCGTCTGTTGAAAATCCAGAGGGAACTGTTCCACAGGAGAGGACAGGAATCGGGATTGGTGAACTCACTTTGCCGGAGTTCTATGATACGGTAAAGACCTTGGATCAGACTATTCCTGTGGATTACTACCTTCCCGGATGTCCACCGCCGCCTGATTTAATAATGAATGCGGTAAACGCCATTCTCACAGGCAAACTACCGGAAAAAGGAGCGGTTCTTGCTCCTGAGAAAGCTCTATGCGATACGTGCCCAAGAGCGGAGAGGAAGCCAGAGAAATTATCGATAAAAGAAATAAAAAGACCCTACGAGGTTAAGCTTGACCCCGAGAAATGCTTCCTTGAGCAGGGGGTAATCTGTCTCGGCCCTGCCACTCGTTCGGGATGTGGGGAAACATGCATTAGAGCTAATATGCCATGCCGGGGTTGCATGGGTCCTGTAAAAGGGGTTATAGACCAGGGAGCAAAAGGACTTTCAATGATTGCATCTGTATTGGGACTTGAAGGTGAAGACGAGATGACAGAGGAAGATATCAAGAAATTAATCAATGGGCTCGTGGATCCAGCGGGGACATTCTACAGATTTAGCCTACCGGCTTCTCTTCTTACAAGAAGGAGAATGGAATAAGAGGATAGGGTGAGAAGGATAACAATAGACCCCATAACCAGGCTTGAGGGACATGGAAAGATAGAAGTATTTCTCAATGGTGACGGGGATGTTGACAGGGCTTACCTCCAGATCCCCGAGCTTCGAGGATTTGAGAAGTTCTGTGAGGGAAGACCGGCAGAGGAGATGCCGAGAATAACCACAATGATTTGCGGTGTATGTCCTACTGCTCACCACATGGCATCGACTAAGACCCTTGATGACCTTTTCAAGGTTGAGCCAACGTCAACGGCGAAAAAGATAAGAGAGCTTATGTACAATGCTTTCCAGGCAGAGGACCATATATTGCATTTCTTTTTCCTTGGCGGTCCCGACTTTGTTGTTGGGCCAACGGCACCTGCTGGGGAAAGGAACATCTTGGGGGTTATTGCTAAGGTGGGGTTAGACGTCGGGGGAAAAGTAATAGAAATGAGAAAAAGGATGAGGAATGTTCTGAGAATAATAGGAGGCAAGCCAGTTATGCCTTCCTGTGGGTTGCCTGGGGGGGTATCAAAAGCAATTACTGAGGAGGAGAGGAAGACAATTATAGATGCGGCGGAATATGCGGTGGAATTCTGTAAATTTGCCCTGGGGCTTTTTGACGATGTAGTGCTCAAAAATAAAGAATATGTTGACCTTGTCGTCGGAGATATTTATAAGCATAGGACATATTATATGGGGTTGGTGGATGAGAATAACAAGGTGAATTTCTATGATGGTGATGTAAGGGTTGTTGATCCAAATGGTAAAGAGTTTGCCAAGTTTAAGGGTCAAAATTACCTTGATCATATCAGGGAGCATGTCGAGCCCTGGACTTACGTGAAGTTCTGCTATCTTAAGAACGTAGGCTGGAAGGGATTTGTTGATGGGGAAGATAGTGGTATCTATAGAGTAGCACCGCTGGCTCGCTTAAACGCATCCGATGGAATGGCAACACCACTGGCTCAGGAAGCCTATGAAAAGATGTATGAAATATTGGGTGGGAAGCCGGTCCATAGTACCTTGGCTTTTCACTGGGCTCGACTTATCGAGGCGCTTTATGCTTCTGAGCGGATGCTGGAGCTTGCCCGTGACCCTGAGCTCACCTCTCCTGATATCGTAAATCTACCGACTGAGACTCCAAAAGAAGGTATCGGAGTGGTAGAAGCGCCGAGAGGAACCCTTTTCCATCACTACAAAACCGATGACAAAGGAATGCTTACGGAAGTCAATTTAATCGTCGCTACCCAGAATAACGCTGCTTCCATTTGCATGTCCATTGAAAAAGCAGCCAAATCGCTTATAAAGAAGGGCGAGGTCTCCAATGGAATTCTCAACATGATTGAGATGGCATTTAGAGCTTATGATCCCTGTCTTGCCTGCGCTACTCATTCCCTTCCGGGCAGAATGCCTCTTGAAGTGAATGTATATAACAGCGAAGGAGATTTGGTGAGGAGATTAAGGAGAGATGAATAAGGAGAAGGTGGAAGCGGTTGGATGAACAGGAAGCGGTCAAGATTGTTGTGAAAGAAATTCCAAGATGAAAGCACTCATTTTAGGGCTTGGGAATCCAATTCTTACCGATGATGGGGCTGGAATCACAATCGTTCAGAAGATTAAGGAGAGGCATCCCCATTTAGAGGTGATAGAAGCAAGCGAAGCCGGGCTCACTCTCCTTGATCATATAGTTGGATATGATAAGCTCATCATCATCGATTCTATAAGAACCGAAGAAGGGAGGCCTGGAGATTTCTATAAGCTCAAGCCGGAAGATCTGAAGTCGGCCGCGGATTTATCCTCCTCCCACGGTATGGATATTGCCACTGCATTCGAAATCGGAAAAGGATTAGGATATAAGATGCCCGGATATGTCAGCATATATGCTGTGGAGATAAAGGATAATACAACCTTTGGAGAGGGATGTACCGAAGAGGTGGAGGAAAGGATACCATTTATAGCGCAAGAAATAGTGACAGAGGAGAAATTGTGAAGGATTTTAATCCTAAAATCGTACTCTTCTGTTGCAACTGGTCTGCATATAACAGGGCAGACCTTGCTGGCACTTCAAGATCAGGAATCAAGCCTTATTTCAGGATAATTCGCACCATGTGTTCAGGAAGGGTAGACCCTTCCTTTATTCTTCATGCCTTTGCTAGGGGTGCAGACGGAGTTATGACAACAGGGTGCCATTTGGGAGATTGTCACTATACGAGTGGGAATCTTAAGGCAGTGCGAAGGATTATGTTGCTCAAGAATATGCTCCCTCAGCTTGGAATAGAGCCTGAAAGACTAAAATTAGAGTGGATTTCAGTAGATGAAGGGGCAAAGTTCCAAAGCGCAGTCAATGAGTTTGTCGATAAAATTGCTGAACTTGGTCCTCTTCATTAAGTTGCCCTTTTTGAAACAAATGGTGCTGATCGAAATGGGAAACTGAAGAAGAGCTGAAAGGACTTACGAAGATTGAGGCATATGGAAATGGGTACCAAATCAGAGACCAAGAAAGTAGGCGCAGTCCTGATTCTATATTGTAGAGCAATGTTTACCAAAAATTAAGGGGGAGTTTAGGATGGAAAGTACATCAGATGTGCAAGTGGATGAAGAGGCTAGGGAAGCAGGAAAATGGTCTCAGCAAATCCAGAGGATAATTGATGGGAACCGAGGGAAAGCGGGCGCCCTGATCCGTGTCTTAGAGCAGGTACAGGGGCTGGTTGGTTATCTGCCCCCACCGGCGCTGAAAATCATTTCTCGAGGTCTAAAGGTTCAGTTAAGCGAAATATATGGGATAGTTAGCTTTTATCATTTTTTTAACATGGTTCCCAGAGGGAAATATACTGTTCAAGTTTGTATGGGAACCGCTTGCTATGTTAAGGGAGGGCCAAGGATCCTGGAGGCTTTAAAGAAGGAATATGAGCTTGAGCCTGAAGGGACCACTTCTGATCGTAAGTTTTCCCTAGAAACTGTCCGATGTCTCGGCGCATGTGCCTTGGCTCCGGTGATGACTGTAGCGGGCGATGTTCACAAGAAGGTAAAACCAACAAAGGTAAGGGAATTACTGAGCCATTATGAGTAGGAGGTTAAAAGGTGGAAAGGGTTAATTCCTTGAAAGCTCTAGATGAAATCAAGGGGAGGGTAAGGCCTCTCCTCGCAGTGCGTGAAGACCTTGACTACACTAAGATTAAAGAAGCCCCTCAAGTTGATATCTTAGTTTGTAGAGGCACCGGGTGCACTGCAGCAGGTTCGGCGGAGGTGGAGAATGCCTTCAGGGATGTTATTAATAGTAATGGACTGCAAAGTAGGGTTAATGTAGTGAAAACTGGTTGCCGAGGCTTTTGTGAAAAAGGACCTAATGTGATTATCACTCCCGGCGATGTACTCTACACTGAGGTGCGGGCGGAGGATGCAAGCGAGATTGTGGAAAGGCATTTGCTCAATGGTGAGATTGTGGAAAGGCTCCTATATAAAGACCCTGTAACTGGGAAATCTACGCCGTTTAACCATGAGATAGATTTCTATAAGGAACAGATGAGAGTGGTGATGCACCTTAATGGTTTGATCGATCCATGGAATATTGAGGAATACATTGCCTATGATGGCTATCGGGCTTTAATTAAGGCATTAACTGAAATGAAGCCTGAGGAGATTTTGGGGGAGGTTACTAAGTCGGGGTTGAGGGGGCGAGGTGGAGCAGGATTCCCCACAGGGATGAAGTGGGGATTTGTTCATAGTGCCGCTGGGGAGGAGAAATTTGTGCTTTGCAACGGTGATGAGGGTGACCCAGGAGCCTTTATGAACCGCTCCGTTCTAGAAGGCAATCCCCATTCAGTAATCGAGGGGATGGCTATTGGAGCTTATGCCATTGGAAATGTTCGCCAGGGTTATGCCTATCTTAGGGCAGAATATCCCCTTGCCATTGAGACTCTAAGCTACGCTATTGAGCAGGCTCGAGAATATGGTCTTCTAGGGAAAGGCATCTTAGGTACAGAATTCGAGTTTGACCTTGATATCTTCCCCGGTGCTGGTGCCTTTGTCTGTGGGGAGGAGACCGCTCTAATGGTTTCTATCGAGGGAAAGCGGGGTAACCCACGCCAGAGGCCACCCTTCCCTGCCAACAAGGGGCTTTTCGACAAGCCTACCACACTCAACAACGTAGAAACTTGGTCCAATGTCCCTCGGATCATCCTAAACGGAGGAGATTGGTATAACCGCATTGGCGCTAAGGGGAACGCTGGGACGAAGACCTTCAGCCTAGTAGGCAAGATAAATAGATCTGGGATTGCTGAAGTTCCCCTGGGAAGCTCACTAGGACATATAGTCTTCGATATAGGCGGTGGACCCCCTGGGGGGAAGAAATTCAAGGCAGTGCAGATAGGGGGGCCTTCTGGCGGCGTTATTCCGTTGGAACATATAAATACCCCCGTCGATTATGAATCCGTTACTGGCCTGGGGGCAATCATGGGTTCCGGCGGTCTCATCGTGATGGATGAAGATAGTTGTATGGTGGATATGGCAAAGTTCTTTCTCCAATTTACCAAAGATGAGTCCTGTGGCAAGTGCACCCCCTGCCGAGTAGGGATTCCCAAAATGCTAGAAATCCTCGAAAGGATTTCTCGAGGTGAAGGGAAAATGGAAGACCTCGATACTTTAGGGGAATTAGCCGCAATGGTCGCTGAGGCTTCTCTGTGTGGCTTAGGGCAGACTGCCCCGAACCCGGTGCTGAGCACCATCAGGCACTTCAGGGAGGAATATGAGGCCCACATCATCGACAAGAAATGCCCCGCTGCCGTTTGTGCATCCCTTTTTAAAGCCCCTTGCCAGCATGCCTGTCCTGTGGGGCTTGATTGTTTTGGCTATATCGCCCTGATTAAGGAAGGGAAATTTGATGAAGCTTATCGTTTGATCAGGCAGAAACTCCTTTTCCCAATGGTTGTAGGGCGAGTGTGTCATCACCCCTGTGAAGCTAAATGCAGGCGAGCTCAAGTTGATGAGCCTATTGCCATTAGACATCTTAAGAGGTTTGCTGCCGACTGGGCATCAGAGCATAACGTTGAATACATCCCTGGAATAAAGGAAAAGCGGGAAGAAAAGGTAGCCATTATTGGGTCAGGGCCAGCAGGACTCTCTGCAGCCTGGGATCTTGCCATCTATGGTTATCAGGTAATCGTATTCGAAGCTCTTCCTGTAGCTGGCGGTATGCTCGCTGTCGGCATCCCTGAGTATCGCCTTCCTAAAGATGTTCTGAAAAAAGAGGTTGAAGATGTCAGGAAGCTAGGCGTAGAAATAAAACTAAACACTCGTATCGGTGACGTGACATCTCTCTTAAAGGAGGGCTACAAAGCAGTGTTTATTGCTATTGGAGCTCATGAAGGGGCAAGACTAAGGATCCCGGGCGAAGATTTAGAGGGTGTTTGTGAGGCTATCGAGTTTTTAAGAGAGGTTAATTTAGGGAGAGAAGTGAAGGTGGGGAAGAAAGTTGCAGTTATTGGGGGGGGTAATACCGCAGTTGACTCAGCAAGGGTAGCTCTAAGAAATGGTGCTGAGGAGGTATATGTCTTCTATCGCCGAGAGAAGAAAGATATGCCAGCGATAGAAGAGGAGGTTGAGTCTTTAGAAGAAGAAGGCGTGCAGCTTCATTGTTTAACCACTCCTACCAAGATTTTGGGTGATAATGGTAGAGTTTCTGGATTAGAGCTTGTTCGCATGGAGCTTGGAGAGTTTGATAGAAGTGGACGGAAAACGCCTCATGCTGTTGATGGGTCTGAATATAAAGTAGCCGTTGATATGGTCATTGAGGCTATCGGGCAAAGGCCAGACACCTCTCTGGTTAAGGATGAGGAGGTTAAGGTAGCTCGGGGAGGCACTATTGTCGCCGATAGGCGAACTTTAGCCACCGAGCAGAAAGGGATTTTTGCCGGCGGAGATGCAGTAACTGGTGCTGCGACGGTAATCGAAGCGATTGCCGCTGGACAGAGAGCAGCCTCCTCAATAAGGAGATGGCTTCAAAGGAAAGAGCTTTTGCCCTTGATTGAGCGTGATGGGTATGAACCAATTACTATTCCCTCTACACCACCCACTGAGGAAGAAACCCAAGAGAAAGCCAGGGTTAAGATCTTAGAGGTTGAGCCAGAGGAAAGAGTAGCTTCCTTTAGGGAAATAGTTTCAGGATATAGCCCAGAGGAGGCAATGGAAGAAGCCAGAAGATGCTTGAGATGCGACCTTGAGGTTTAAGAAGAAAAATGAACGAAATAAGCTTAACTATCGATGGTAGGCAGGTTAAAGGTAAGGAGGGAGACACTATATTAGATGTTTGTAAAACTAATGGTATTTATGTGCCTACCCTTTGTCACAAAGATGGTTTATCGGATGTAGGTGCCTGCAGAATGTGCGTGGTGGAGATTGAGAGGGAAAGAAGGGTGATGCCATCCTGTACCTACCCAGCGAGAGATGGATTGGTGGTTAAAACACACACGGAAAAATTGGAGAGGTATCGTCGATTAATTCTAGAGTTGATCTTATCCGAGCATGAGCATAATTGCTTGGTTTGTGAGAAAAATGGCAATTGTGAGTTGCAGGATCTAATTTACCAATATGGCATTGATAAGGTTAGATTTCCAATTAATAAGTCAGTTGAGCCAATTGATGATTCCAGTGCGGTAATATCGAGAGATCCGAATAAGTGTATCCTTTGTGGGCGGTGTGTCCGTGCCTGTAGTGAGATTGCTGGTCAGGGGATATTAAATTTCGCCAATCGAGGCAGTAAAACAGTCATTGTCGCTGATTTAAGCTGGCCATTGGCCGAGAGTGGCTGTGTCTCTTGTGGAGCCTGCGTTCAAGCCTGCCCCACGGGGGCATTAACAGAAAAACTAGCTCGTTTTAAAGGGAGAAGCTGGGAATTCAGAAAAGTGCAGACTACCTGTCCTTATTGTGGAGTTGGTTGTCAGATGGAATTGAATATCAAAGATAACCAGATTGTAAAGATTAATGGGGTTGAAGATGGGCTGTATAATAAGGGAAGTCTCTGTGTTAAAGGGCGCTTTGGATTTGACTACGTTCACCACCCGGATCGCCTCACTACGCCCTTAATAAAACGCGATGGAAAACTTGAACAGGCAAGCTGGGATGAAGCCCTAGGTTTGATTGCCACAAGATTTAAGGAATTAAAGGACAAGTATGGAAGTGACGCCTTGGCCGGATTTTCCTCAGCTAAATGCACTAATGAGGAAAACTACCTGTTTCAGAAGTTCGTCCGAACCTGTTTCGGCACCAATAATGTAGACCACTGTGCCCGTCTTTGTCATGCTCCTACTGTGACCGGTCTTGTCCAAACTTTTGGCAGTGGAGCTATGACTAATTCCATCAACGAAATTGGCGACGCCGCTTGCATTTTAGCTATTGGCACTAACACTACGGAAAATCACCCTGTGATCGCGCGTGAGGTGAAAAGAGCAGTAGATAATGGGGCAAAGCTCATTGTAGCTAACCCTCGCGAGATCAACCTCTGCCACTTTGCTACTCTCTGGCTGCAGCATAAGCCTGGCACAGATGTAGCCTTGCTTATGGGGATGATGCGGGTTATAGTGGACGAGGGACTGCTTGACTCAGTCTTTATCGCGGAGAGATGTGAGAACTTTGATGCTTTTAAACAGTCATTAAATGATTTTGATCTCGGTTTTGTCGAGTCCATCACTGGAGTACCACGTGACGATATAGCTCAAGCAGCCCGCATGTTTGCCATTAATAGTCCTGCCACCATCCTGTATGCCATGGGTATCACCCAGAGTTCCCACGGTCATGACAACGTAGTGGCTACTGCCAACCTGGCAATGCTCACCGGGAACGTAGGCAAGCGCTCAACCGGGGTCAATCCACTCAGGGGACAGAACAATGTGCAAGGCGCTTGTGATATGGGTGCCCTGCCTGATGTCTATTCTGGCTACCAAAGAGTGGCCGACCCAGCTATAAGAGAGAAATTTGAAACTGCCTGGGGATGCTCATTACCTGTGTCTCCAGGGCTAACCTTGGTTGAGATGCTTGAAGCTGCCTACCTGAAAGAGATAAAAGCACTATACCTCGTTGGTGAGAACCCGGCATTAAGCGATCCTGATATCAGGCATACCTGGGAAGCGCTAGCTAAACTTGAGTTTCTTGTGGTTCAGGATATTTTCCTTTCCGAGACAGCAAAGTTTGCCCATGTTGTCTTACCAGCGGCAAGCTTTGCTGAAAGAGATGGCACCTTCACTAACACCGAGCGTCGGGTGCAGCGAGTAAGGAAGGCTATTAAGCCAATTGGTGATTCTAGGCCTGACTGGTGGATCATTTGCCAAGTAGCCAAAAGGTTAGGAGCGAAAGGCTTTGATTATAGCCACCCCTCCGACATAATGGAGGAAATTCGCCAGCTTACTCCCAGCTACGGTGGCATAAATTACCACAGATTAGAGAAAGGTGGGCTCCAATGGCCTTGCCCTACCGATGACCATCCGGGCACATCGATACTCCATGTAAATACTTTTGTCAGGGGGAAGGGCAGATTTGTCCCATTAAAATATATTCCCCCAGCGGAGTTGCCAGATGAAAGCTATCCTTTGATTCTCACCACAGGACGTAGTTTGTATCACTTCCATACCGGGACAATGACGCGTAAGGCGGTAGGGCTTAATAACATAGAGCCTGAAGGCATGGTGGAAATCAGCCCAGAGGACGCTTCGAGACTCGGCATAGCAAATGGTGATAAAGTTAAGGTTAGCTCTCGGCGTGGTGAAGTCATCACCAAAGCTAAGGTAACTGAGGCATCACCTCCCGGAGTGGTGTTTATGACTTTCCATTTTGCAGAAAGCCCTGCTAATATCCTCACTAATCCCAAGCTGG
>Ga0307430_1001877_pt1 | contig 14637 bp, 18 predicted proteins | sample SalMarWE160130MG_FD_202159 | JGI IMG/M metagenome (GOLD analysis project Ga0307430, IMG submission 202159) | Salt marsh sediment microbial communities from the Plum Island Ecosystem LTER, Massachusetts, United States - WE1603-130 | ecosystem: Environmental > Aquatic > Marine > Intertidal zone >... | reverse complement strand
TATTAGACAGGATCTAATTGCGTAAAAACTGTTCAGAGGAAAGATGAGGAATGTTTGCCTTTGCAGCTACTCAGGCAGATAGGTTGCCCTTCGACTATGCTCAGGATGGTGAGTCGTTCGACTTTGCTCACGACCATGAGCTTGTCGAATGGCTTGTCGAATGGCTTGTCGAACCATAGGCTGAAGACCATTAAGAAATAATGGGGATACAGGGCAGAAACCTTTGTAAAACTATACAAAACCGACAACTTTGTCATTCCGGCGAAAGCCGGAATCTAGTGTTTTTAGGGAATTCCTGGATTCCGGGTCAAGCCCGGAATGACAGAAAAAGGAATTATGCAAAGGTCTCAGGGCATTATGAAGCCATGTTTGGGACGAGAAGCTACTGTTTCTTTAAAAAAGTGCGGCAATAGCGCTCCTGTGATCACTTTACGCCTTCAGTCTAAATCCCGCCGAAGGCGGGGCTGACTACGCGAGTAGTCACTAACCTTTTACCTTAAAAAGAGGTGAGCAAATGAAAACACCAAAAAACAAACCTATGAAACTATTTTTTATAGCAGCCGTGCTGGTCTTTATGCTTCTAGGGGCGGCATCTACTTCTATGGCGGGGGTGCTTATGACTATCAGCGGGACCGTTACGGGTGGAGGCACTCCCCAAAATGGCATTACTGTCGCTTTGTACGTTGGTGATTGCTGGACTTATCATGATAGCACCACGACTGCTGGAGATGGAGCATATTCGTTTACGGACATACCATCCGACACGTATTATGTTGCTGCAACCGACAATCCTTCCAATCCCCCATGCGGGACCGATTGGGTTTCAGAATACTGGAATTCCGGAGATACCGAACCCCACTCTTGCAATAATGCCACCCCGGTAACCTCGACAAACTCCAGTGTCGATTTCTCCCTTGTACCGGGCTATTCTATTACAGGCACAGTCTATGATGGCGCAGCTACAGTGTCGGATATTTATATAAGTCTCATTCTCGGCGAGGCCTGCGACGGAGAATACGTCTTGACAGTCACGAGCGATGGGTCCGGAGACTACTGCATAACCGTCCCTCCCGGAGGTCCATACTACCTCCAAGCGGACCCGGCACAGAGCAGCCAGGATTATGCTCAGGAATGGTACACTTCGAGCGGCGGCACATTTTACAGCGATGAGGCAGAAGGGATAACCATTACAAGTTCAGATGTGCCGAATACGGATTTTGATCTGGATGACGGCGGTTCTATTTCCGGAACCGTCAAAGACAATAACGGAGATCCTGTCGTCGGTATTGTGGTAGAGGCTTCCAATGATCCACTGTGTTTCGGCGGGAGTTCGGCTACAACCGACGGGACCGGCAGCTTTACCATCCCGTACCTGGCGCCCGGTCCATGGGAAGTATCCGTTCATCCTGACCCGATTACTACCACCTATGTCTATTTCGAAAGGGATTACTGGCTGGAGTTGGGCGAAGACAGGAATATCGGCGCCATCACCCTGCTGCAAGGCGCGTTGATCGGCGGCACCTTTGTGGACAGCACTAACACCCCTTTAACTGAATCAGTAGAATACGCTTATGGGGGAAAGTTTGAGATCGGGTGGGATTACTCAGAGTCCAACGGCACGTTTGCGTTCCGCCTGCCTGTGGGGACCTATTCGCTCTACCTTGATGAAAATGGTTATTATAGCATGCTGCCTGAGGAAATCACGGTTACCGATGTGGGTACTCCTCTTTCCCTGGGCAACCTCACGGTGTATGATGATTCAACCGGAGGAACCATAACAGGGGCTGTCACTGAGAGCGCTGCTCATCATGGGGAGTTAACGGCGGTTTCATTTTTAAGCTCCGAGGATTTGTCGCCCGACAATATGGGCGTACTTGTAGGTTTAGGCATGGGACAACCTTCTGGCGGAGCGTATTCACTGTTTGTCCCGCCCTCGGAAACCGTTGACGTAATACTGGTGCTTTTTAGTGAGGATGAAAAGAGACTTGAAAGCGTGACGGTCGTAGATTCTATTCAAGGAATAACATCCCCCACCGCTGGTACTCCCCTTACTGGCCAAGACCTGAGTTACACCGATGCAGGCTATACGGTTGATGGCTATGTCAAATCCAGCTCAGCACCTAAGCCTCCTTATCGGGCGAATGTACTGCTCTATGCACAGCCCGGCGATGTCTTCACCGGCTTTGCTGATTCGGATGAAAACGGCTATTATACATTCTACAATGTTCCTAACGGGAATTACAAGATCGCCGTAACCCACCCCCGTTACCCGGATGAAACCGCATGGTCCTCTCAATTCACCGTGAGCGCAGATACAACAGTCCGCGATATTTTTATGGGTGAGGAAGTTGACAAGTTTAGTGCCGATTTCAATGGCGACGGCAAGGCAGATATCCTGTGGAGGAACACCTCGACTGGCCAAATACAGGTATGGCTGATGGACGGTGAAACGGCGACCCGAGGCACTATATATAACCGTATCTTGGACTGGGATATTGAGGATGTCGCTGATTTTAACAACGACGGCAAGGCAGACATCCTGTGGAGGGACACCTCGGACGGGAGGACACAGGTATGGCTGATGGACGGTGAAACGGCGACCCGAGGCACTATATATAACCGTATCTTGGACTGGGATATTGTATTATAACAATAGCTATACAGTTAAAATTTAGATTATTATAAACTGCAATATGGAACAAATCCACCGTCTTGCCAGAATGGGGCGGGGGATTTGCTTGCATCAAAAAAAGAGGCCGGAATCGAGCGAAACGGAGAAAAAACCTCATAAGCTGATTAGCTCAACAGCTTAATAGCTAATTTGACGCTCTCAGTGCTCCTAACCTTCTTAACGAACCAAACGAACTAGACAGATCATCTCTGAGAATCGGTGAACCGGAGAACATTAACGAAACTGAAAAAAGAGCGCGGGGCTTGAGCCTATGAAGTAGAGACCTTTGCAAAACCATATAAATTCGACAATTTTGCCATTCCCGCGAAAGCCAGAGGTAAAGGGAATTCCAGTCGCAGGCTCACTTCCAATGCAAAGCATTAAATTCCATTCCGAAGGAATCCCTTCCATCGACAGATAAAGTTGTCCAAATCAATCAGACAAACTATATAGTGGTATAGGAATCGGAACGATGGATGTTCGTTTTCACCCCCACGCTCGAGAGCGAATGGAAGAGCGTGGGGCTACTGAAGATGAAGTAAAAGCCGCAGTCGAACAGGGTGAGCAGTTTCCGGCGAAATTTGGACGCAAAGGCTTTCGAAGGAACTTCCTATTTGATGGTGAATGGCGGGGTAAATATTATCAAACCAAGCAAGTAGAAGTTTACACCGTAAAAGAAAATACTGACTATGTGGTCATTTCAGTCGTCACCCGCTACTTTTGAGTACACTGAAAGGAGGGTAGGTCATGAAATTCACGTATGATCCTCGCTATAATATCGCTTATATTCGCTTTCGAGAGAAGCGAGCTAATGTGGAGAGTATTCGGGTGAGCGATGAGCTCATCGTAGACATGGCTCCAGACGGATCGGTATTCGGTGTCGAACTGTTGAATGCAAACGAACAATTGCAGCGCGAAGACATGGGTGGGCTCGTTGTGGTCAATGAGGCTACTGGAGAAAGTGTCGAATTGCCGTTAGCTGTTAGAGGGAAAACGTGAGAGAAGCACAGCTCTCAGAACGCTTTTAAACCTTCTAACGCTCCTAACGCTCCCATGAAAATCACTCGCTTCGAAGACCTGGAATGTTTACCCCGTGGAATCCTTTTCCAGTCGACCTGCTCTGTAAATGCTTACCGCATTTCCCTGGTTTGCATCTATTCTACTCTGGTAAATCTATTCCACTTCGGATTTACACAAAACCTCAAGCTAAGACCCGCCCGGTTAAATCCGTAAGCGGGCTGCGAAGCAGCATTTAACTGGGTAAAAGCAGCACCGGAAGGGGTTAGTTGAATCGACTGAAGGTAGGCGCCCCTTAAAGTTGATTTATTATGAGGCATGCATTGACAGAAACGATGCCCTAACACGTGAGAAATATTTTAAGACGTATCATGGCAGGATGTTTCTAAAGAATCGACTCAAATCTTATTTAACTGGGTAAACCGAAGGCTTTGTAAGGAGGTCAAATAGAGAATTCATACAATTTTTATTCATTGCTATGTCATCCTCTGCTGAAGTCCAATCCCATATGTACGTGGCATTAGATCAAGGTTATGTCTCCCAAGAAAAATTCGACGAGATTTATAATCAAGCAGAGAAGACACCCCGACTTATATCAGGTCTAATCAACTAGTTACGCATTAACGAACGACGTTATCAGCAAGAGAAACGAGAGAAACGAGAGAAACTATAGAAATTAGACTAAACAAACCAAATTGACTAAATACACCAGACAAACCAAGTAGAAAACCCAACGAAACAGATAGGGAGGTCAAGCATGAATGTTATCAGGGAGATTAAAGAAGTCAGGGATGGTACTGTTTCCATTAATGTGCCTTCGACCCTTCTTCACCGCAAGGTAGAAATCATTGTGATTCCCCTGGATGAAGTATCCTCTGGAGCCGAATGGGAAGCACAAAAGGGATGGCTGCCTGACTTTTTCGAAAAGACGGCAGGGTGCTTTGCTGATGATCCTATACAACGGGCCCCCCAGGAGGACTATGAACAGAGGAGAGATCTTGCATGATTTACCTTCTTGATACGAACGCCTGCATTTCCTATTTGAACAATCCTCGATCGCCAGTACGCTATCAGCTGGAACGTTTGGATCCTACATCGGTGTTTGTATGCTCCGTGGTAAAGGCAGAGTTGTACTTCGGCGTGATGAACAGCCGGCGACCACACCAGAATCGTGATAAACTGGAGACATTCCTTCAACAATTCGGATCCTTTCCGTTTGATGACGCCGCAGCGCTGCTCTATGTTGAGATCCGGGCAAAACTGTCGCAGGTTGGGAGAGTAATAGGCCCTTATGACTTGCAGATCGCTGCTATAGCTCTCGCGAAGGGCCTCATCCTTGTAACGCACAACACAGAAGAGTTTTCACGTGTTGATGGACTGAAACTGGAAGATTGGGAGGCGGAATAACAAGGTTTGTTTTGAGGCCAAGGTAAATTCCGATCTCCGACCTCTGCGTCAGAATCAATGACTTTTGCCTCTTCCAGATCAACGAAATAGTCCTGCCTCGCCTGCCCAATGGAATATTTACCAAGTAAAATGCGAAGCCTATTTTACAATGGCGAAGTCTTATTCCATCGGGGTGAAATTCTGCGCAGCAGAAACCTCTTAGGGCATTTCACTGGGGCCAAAGAAACCAGAGAAACTATAGAAACCAAACAAACAAAATAGACCAAACAGACGAGACACACGAAGTGACTAAAATAACCCGTTTTGAAGACCTTGAGAGCTGGCAAGAGGCCCGGAACCTGACTCAGCTCGTATACAAGGCCACAAATAGGGATCGATTTAGAAACGATTTGCGTCTTTGCAGCCAGATTCAGAGTGCAGCAGGGTCTTCTATGGCCAATATAGCAGAGGGATTTATCCGCCGCTCGGACAAGGAATTCATCCAATTCCTTTTCATTGCCATGGCATCCACAGCTGAAGTCCAGAGTCATCTATACATTGCCTTAGATCAAGGCTATATTGGCCAGAAAGACTTTGATGAGATTTATAACCAGGCCAACAAAACGGCCATGATCATCTCTGGTTTGATACGATACCTTTGCAGCAACCAAGCCAAATCAACAAAACAGACGAGACAGGCGAAACAGACGAGACGGACGAAATAGACGAAACAGACGCAACAGACGATGTTAACCTTCATAAAACGAAAATTCCACAACCTCGTCTCTGACAAAAGATTCTCGGAGATCCTCACCGGCTCGACCTGGGCTCTCTCCTCCCACGTCATCGGTGCAGGACTGGGTCTGATCTCCAGCATCATTATTGCCCGCTTCTATGGCGCGGAACTCCTGGGCATTGTTGCTGTGCTCAATTCCTTCCTTATACTGGCTACTATCCTCACTGTGCTGGGCACCAATACCTCCATCCTGCGGCTGATCCCGGAGCATCTCGTCAAGTATTCGCCCACTTCCGCATTTAAAGTCTATCGCAAAACCCAGTACCTGGTCATCGGGTGTTCCCTGGTAATGGGAACCCTGCTTTTTTTCGGTGCTGACCTTATCGCTGGCAAGGTTTTCAATAAGCCCCATCTTTCCTTTTACTTTGCCCTGGCCGCATGCTTTGTGCTGTTTAAATCCCTCATGCTGCTGAATACCCGGGCGGTGCGGGGCCTGCGGCTCATTCGCACCTTTGCCTTTATGCTGGCCCTGCCGCATGGCTTAAATCTCATACTTTTGCTGCTGCTTGGTCTTCTGGTTTCTACCCGTGATGTGCCGGTCTATGCCCAGCTTTGCGCCTATGCCCTGACCGGAATCCTGGGCTGGGCCATAATGGAATATTCATTTAAGAAAAGGATGGCTCCCCAGGATACAGTCCATCCCATGCCGGCCCGGGAGATCCTCTCAATCTCCCTTCCCATGCTCATAACCGCAACCATGACCTTTGTCATCGGCCAGACAGGGGTGATCATGCTAGGCATGTTTCGCAGCGAGGCCGAGGTGGGTTATTACGCCATTGCCGTCAAACTCGCCACCTTGACAGCGTTTATTCTCCAGGCTATCAATTCCATGGCAGGTCCTAAGTTCTCAGAGCTTTTTCACTCAGGGAGGATGGATGAGCTTTTCCATGTGGCCAGAAAGTCTGCCAAGCTGATCTTCTGGACCACATCCCCGATACTCCTTGGATTTGTGGTATTCGGGAAACCGGTGCTCACCATCGCATTCGGCAGCGCTTTCAGTGTGGCCTATCCGGCACTGGTGCTCCTCGTCATAGGGCAGTTTGTGAATTCCATTTCCGGAGCCACGCTATTATTTATGAACATGACCGGCAATCAGAAGGTTCTCAGGAACATCATGCTCATTGCTGCCGTGCTGAATATCGGGATTAATATAGTTCTTATTCCGAGCTACGGAATTTACGGCGCTGCTGTAGCCGCCATGGTCAGCCTCATGTGCTGGAACATAACAACCTTGATCTATGTCAAGATGAAATTCGGAAAGACCACCGGTTATTTTCCCATCCCGGAGTTGTTATAAAGAAAAAGCACCATGCAAAGTCAATAGATTTACCCCGTTAAATTCACGAAGTGACAGTATAACGTATTTAACTGGGGACAAACAAATCATCTATGGGAATCGGCGAGCCGGAGAACGGGAGAAAAAAGCTACTAAGCTCATAAACTGATTAGCTCAACAGCTAATCGACCAAACACACCAGACAGACCAATAATATGGGCGAAAGTATAATTAGTCAAGGGCGTCCCCGAGATTCACTTATTAATTTTACTACTTTTTTATTTTTTCTTGGCAGGGGTAGGTATATAAAATTGTCCCTCTTCACAGCATCCCACTTCAAGGGAAGGCTTTTTCTTGACAGTAATGAGGAGTTGAAATTAGAGTTGTCAAGGATCAAGAATCAAACAACATTCATTATTTTACCAGAGGTTTGTATATGAAATATCGAGTAAGTCTTGAAAAAACGGAAGAAGGTTATTCTGTCTGGGTCCCCGGCTTACCAGGCTGCTGGTCTCAAGGCAAGACCGAAAAGGAGGCATTGGAAAACATTACAGATGCTATTGAAGGCTATCTAAAGGTTGTCGATAAACTCACAGCTAACAAAGAAATCCGATACGTGGAAGTAGCGAATGCCTAAGCTGCCGGGGATCAATCATCAAAGAGCGGTGAAGGCTTTTGAAAATCGAGGATTTTGGATTGAGAGACAGGGTAAGCATATTGTGATGACCAACGGAGAAAGGATTATTACCATCCCGAGGGCGAATCCAGTAGACGCATTCACAATGGGCGGAATTATCAAAGACGCAGGTCTAACCTTGGATGAATTCAAAAAGCTTTTGTGAGGATATTGGGGAAAGCGTTCTGGATATTTGCAGTAACTTCACAATGAAACAAAGTCCCCATTACCGCTCCTAACGCTCACGACTCCTCTAACGGCTCAGACCAAATAGACCATCTGAGAATCGGTGAACCGAAGATTGAGAGAAACGGAGAAAAGAGCTACTAAACCCATATGCTGATTAGCTCAACAGCTAATCGACTCGATAGACCAGACGACCAAACAGAACGGATAGCCAAAATAGACCAAATGGACGAGATAGACCAGATAGACTTCTCAGCGTTTGGATACATTATTGATTTACAAATGGACGCCCTTACTTCACGGAAGCTGACAGAGCAACAAAATAATCCCCATAATCCTGCAAATCCTGTCTAATAAATAAGGAGGTCAATATGCGGACAGTCACTTTAGATCAAGCTACTAGCGATTTGAAAGACATTATTCTCAGAACGATCCATGACCATGATGAAACAGTCATTTCTTCAAAAGAAGGCGCGGTTGTTGTTCTCGATGAAAGTGAATGGTCAAACATAAAAGAGACCCTTCGGCTGCTTTCTGACAAGGAATCCCTGGCCGCTTTACTGGAATCTCATGCCATAAGAGATCGAGGCGAGAAAGCGGAAGGCCTAACCCCTGACGAAGCTTTCAAAGATGTATAAAGTTGCTATTCTGAAAAAAGCACAATCAGACTTAGACTGGTTTCGGAAGAACGACAAGAGCAGCTATATCAAATGCTTTGATTTGGTAAGGGAACTTATAGCCAAGCCAAGAGAGGGTAGAGGAAAACCGGAACGATTGAGATATTTTGAAAAAGAGGTTTATAGCCGTCGCGTCAACCACAAGGACCGGCTTATTTACACCATTTATGAAGAGTTTAAAGAAATTGATATTTCCTCTTGTCGTGGGCATTATGAATAGGGTCATCGTATGCCCGCTGTAATGCATTCAGTAAAGCAGTTTCGTAGTGCCTCTTATTATCGCACCAAATACACAAAACCAACCCAAGTGAGGCATTAAAGGACAGAGGAAAAAGGTTATGCAATCTCCGCACGAGCGTCCCCTATGACGCGCAGCGCAGGCGCTTGCGCCGCGTGTCTCTAACGGGGAAACAGACGATACTGTAACGAGATTGGGAATAGTGGAATAGTGGCAACGTACCCCATTACGACATCGTGGCAGTGGATGAGGGCCGGGTTCTGGTGGTTAAAGTAAAGAACAAGCTGGAAAAGAGGATGGTGAATGAGTTTGTGGAGGAGAGGCTTCCCCGGTTCAAGGAGGTGTTTCCGGAGTATGCGCGGTATCGGGTGCAAGGTGGGATCGGGGCATTGGTGGTGAAGGAGGATGTGGGGAGGTATGCGGAGAAGGCAGGTTTATATGTGATGACCCAGACCGATGAGCGAGGGCAGCACTCCTGAACCGGGATGACTTTGAGCCCAAGGAGTTTTCTTGAACCCTTCAGGCCTTGCCGCCGTTCACGTGGCGGATTTATCCGCCTCCGGCGTGGTTTATCGACCGTTATTTTGGCGGGCTTGTCCGCCTCTGGCGGGCTTGTCCGCCGGGTTTATCCGCATCTGGCGGACTCTGGTTTTACCGTGTTTTGCTTCGTCATGACGCTAAAATAAGTTTATAAATTGACAACGTTATATTTGTTTGCAATTGTTAGAGATTCAAATCGATTTGAATTTTACTGGAGGTAGATTTTGAGGCCTAATTATATTTTTATTTCGGGTGTTAGTAGAACTGGATCTACATTGGTGCGTAAGATTCTCAATACATCTCCTCAGATAGCAATTAGCAGAGAAAATTATTTTTTAGGCCATCAAATTCCTTGGGAAGGAATTAGATATGTGATACATCGAAACATCCCCCACTTATCGGAGAAAAAAGATATATCTAATTTGGTAGATTTTTTATTTAATTCTAATTTTAAGAGAAGTAATCAGGCATATTGGGTATGGTTCAGAAATGAAATTAATAAAGAATATTTTTTACAAAAATTGTTAGAATCTCCTGATTTAGGCGATAGAACAATCTTTTCTATTTTAATGGAAATTTATGGTAATTGGTTGCAGCAGAAAAAGTCTAACGCAAGAGATCAAGTTATTTTAGGTGAAAAAACCCCTTCTCACATATATTACGTGACAACATTGCTGCAATGGTTTCCCAATTCAAGAATAGTCCATACATACAGAGATCCACGTGGAATATTCGCCTCTGAACTAAGAAGGAGGAAGCAAATTCCTTTCAATTTTCCTTATAGGCAATTGAAGAAATTTAATCTCCTTTTTACCGTATTTATATTATTACAAGTGACATATGCTTGGTTAAGAGCCACGAAGCTTCACTTCAAGTATAATACTCTATATCCAGGTAGATACTATTTAATAAGATTTGAGGATTTAGTCACATATCCTGAAAAGACTCTTAAATTGTTATTTGATTTTCTCGAAATTGATTATCAAGATAAAATATTGAAACAGCGAGTTGTAAGCCGGGGGTTTTTAGAAGGGAACGAAGGTTTTGACAAACATGCTGCTGATCGTTGGAAAGAAATTAATCCACCATGGGTTAATAAATGGTATCTTATTTTGGGGAAAAGATATTTACGATCTATGGGTTATATTGAAGAAAATGTTTATTAGTGAATAGTTCATCTGAGTTAACGTTATTGTCAAAGCTTAGTACTACTGCGTTAAGTTCCTATTGATATTGCATGCTGCTTTCGTATACCCCTTCGGGTATGAAAGCACGAGAGATTGAACGATTCCGGTTGAAAATGGAGGCCTTCGTGGCCGATGTTGGTATTTTTATGGGTTGTAAAGAGCGGAGACAACATACCGAAGAATATATTCGAGGTATCCTGAGAGACAGAGATCGAAAGTCCATTGAGTCGGTGACAAATCGTATTCCTCATAGTAGTAAAGGCGTATATTTAAGCAAGAAGGAATAGTATATGAATGAAGTAGTAAACATTAAAGACTATCGATACCTCATTATTGGTGGTACACATAAGGCAGGAACCACATCGATATTTTATTATTTATCAGATCACCCTGAAGTATGTGCTTCAAACAGGAAAGAGACGCGTTTTTTCTTAGATACTAGTTATCCAGGTATAGCACCTTATAAGTTTGAAAATGGACTTGATAATTATGGCATATTTTTTAATAGATGTTCTTATGATAAGCTACGTGTAGAGGCGACTCCTGAATACCTATATTCATTTAGTACACCCGAAAAAATAAAGAATGCTTTGCCTCATGCGAAAATAGTTTTTATTCTCCGTGAGCCAATTTCACGTTTAATTTCTTGGTATAGATTTGGAAAACAGATTGGCTTAATCTCAGCAGATAAAAGCTTTGATAAGTATATCGAAGAACAAATCAAAGAAGGTGATAAGCTTAAGGAAAATTTAAGGACATTAAAGCAAGGTCGATACTCTCTATACCTTAAGACTTATTTTAATGTATTAGGACGAGACAAGATTCTTGTTCTCTTTTATGAAGAGTTTCTCAAAAATGAGAAACTAGCACTCCAACAAGTTTCTAGGTTTGCAGAGATTGACCCTATTTTTTATGAATCCTACAGATTTGAAAAGTTTAACACCAGTGCATCGATGAAAAGCGTAAAATTACACCAGGAATATATTAAGTTTAGTAGGCTGTTAAATATATCCACATTAAGACATCCAAAAATATATACTGCAATACGTAATATATGGATACCTATCAAACCCATTTACTTACGCCTGAATACAAGTAAGAATAAAGCCTTGCGGATCTCAGAAGCTACTCATTCAATTCTCAAGAATTGCTATAAAGATGAGTATGAAGATTTAGAAAGATTACTTAAAATGAAATTGCCTTGGAGAAGGATATAAATGGTATCTGAAAACATAAAGACAATGAAGGTCAGCTTATGATTAAACAGATTCAATTAATGATTGTTGGTGCACAAAAGGCCGGAACATCCTCACTTATTCGTTACGTTGGAGAACACCCAAATATTTGTATTCCAATTCGGCCAGAGATGAATTATTTCACTCGTGATGATCAATACATATTAGGTTATAAAAAGATCTTTCCCATTTTTTTTAAATCTTTAAAAAATCAATCATCAATTGTTATGGCAAAACAGGCCAGTCTCATGTATTTACCTAAATGCGTAAAACGGCTAAGGGATCATAACCAAGAAATGCATCTTGTAGCATTATTACGAAATCCTATCGACAGAGCTTATTCTGCTTTTTGGTTTTTTCGTAGAGTGGGACGTGAAGTTATAAGATCTTTTGAAGAAGCCCTTGAAGCAGAACAAGACCGTTTGAAAGAAGATTTTCATAAATGGCACCACTGCGCATATCTAGATAGAGGAATTTATTTTAAGCAGATCCTTACACTATATGATTACTTTCCTAGAGAAAATGTACATATATCTCTTTTTGATGATTTTAAGAAGAACCCTTCGGAAGTATGCCAATCAATTTTTGGTTTATTCGATCTTCCTAATTTTATTATAAACGTCGGTACACATTACAACAAAGCATCAATTGCAAGATCTGAAAAAGTAGCTCATTTTATGGCTTCTAAAAATCCTATAAAGAAATTTGTGAGACATTTCATGCCAGATAAAACTGCTTTTTACATTAACAATTATTTACGTAGATTAAATAGAAAAAAATTAGAGCCGCCAAAAATGAGATACGATACAAGAAAAAGACTTTTGGAATACTTTAGTCCATATAATAAGGAACTGAGCAAGCTTTTAAATCGTGATTTGAGTCATTGGAATCGATGATGCCATATTTAAAAGCTAATAATTATTTGCATAAATTAAATAATAGAGATCAAGATGTAATCATTTTTCGCCCGTATTGGGCAATTGTAGCTATAACTTTATTTTTTCCATTTGAGGATTTTATTCTAAAATGTCTACCATTTTCTAATAGATTATATTCAATTTCTCGATTTGGTAGCGAAGCCTTTCTTTTGGTTACTCTTGCAGTAGTAGTACTTAATCGTATATGGAAGAGATTACCCTTAAGAAGAACACCCATTGATGTTCTATTAGGATGTTTCATTCTAATCGCAGCTATTTCTATTTTTTTAAATGATGCATCATTTTTAAGGGCGCTAATTAATCTCAATGCATTGTTAAGATATTTAGCAATTTATTATATTATAGTCAATCTAAATATTAATGAGTCGGAAACAAGAAAATTAATAAAAATTATGGTAGTTATAGCCATTGTTGAAAGTTTTATTGGGATAATGCAACATTTGTTTGGTATAAGCAGATTTTGGTTTCCACGAGAAACAGATTTTGAAGTTGCTGGTTTTAAAAAAGAGTTTGTTATACTAAAAAGCGGTGTTGAGATAGGTGCAGCTATAGGTACTTTTGGGTGGTCAGTTTCACTGGCTTTTTATATTTTAATTAATTCAATTATTTTGCTAGGGATAATATTTGGAAATAGTCAATTGTCTACAAAAAAACGGACTTTAATATATATAATATTAACAATATTTTTATCAGTGATATTGTTCACATACTCTCGTATTACCTTTTTTGCTATCATTTTTGCTTTTCCACTTATGCTTGTGTATTCGGGAAAAAAAATTGCCTTACTAAAATTACTTTTTATGCTAATATTTTTATTTAGTATTTTACTATTTATCTCAGTTCTTGGTGATAAGACTGTTGGAATTAATTACATTAGAGAAAAGAAAGAATATGCAAATCCAGTTGATCACATAAGAATGATTTTTAGCGAGGAATATTTTATAAGAAAGAAAGAAGGCAGGCAATGGATACTGCAAGAGGTAGGAAAAACTGTTTTGGGATCAGGTTCTCTCATAGGTTTTAGCGCTGATGATGAAACTGCCAAAAAAAAGATAGTGGATCATTCAAAAGGTGCATTAAAGCGTTTAATCAGCTTTACAACATTCGAAGATGTATATTGGGTAGCCATGCTATCGTATTTCGGATTTATTGGGTTGGGATTATTTATATGGATTTTGTACAGATTATACTGTTGTTCAAAGTTAGTTGGGAAGTATGCAAAGAATTATATATTCCGCAGCATAGGTCTATACATGACCGTATATATAGCGCTCTCTTTTTTACTAAACTTTATCAACAGGCCGTTTGAAAATAGGATAAGTAGTTATTATTTTTGGCTATTCGCAGGTTTGGTTATGACGGAATATTATAGGATTAAGCTGAGTCTAAATAATATTAAAAGAAGCTGATGCATTCTCTTCTATTCTGGAGAAAATTATAAAGAATATCATAATTTGTGATTGGCAATATTATACAAAATCCTTAGAATTTCCATATGTTTTTTCATTTCTTAGAGAAGAGTATCGTTGTATAGGTGCAACATTTCAAAATAAGGAGAATATTCGTAATTTCAGTCGTTATATGGCAAATTTATCAAGCGCAGTATAGGAATGATAGCCACAATATGGGGTATCGTTTACAAAAAGGAGTGCAATATTATAAATGATATAATAATTAAATCTGCTTAAGCATTATGGGATGCAGGAAATTAATATGAAGTCGATAAAAGCATTATTTTTCATTGTCGGTGCTCAGCGATCGGGCAGCACACTGTTGAGGTTGATACTAAACGCTCACTCGAGGATAGCCGTTCC
>Ga0307430_1001876_pt1 | contig 14639 bp, 19 predicted proteins | sample SalMarWE160130MG_FD_202159 | JGI IMG/M metagenome (GOLD analysis project Ga0307430, IMG submission 202159) | Salt marsh sediment microbial communities from the Plum Island Ecosystem LTER, Massachusetts, United States - WE1603-130 | ecosystem: Environmental > Aquatic > Marine > Intertidal zone >... | reverse complement strand
ATTGAGGACGGTGCGTCCATCGACGAGGTCTCGGCAGCAATCGAGTTAATGAAAGAAGAGCTTGATAAAGAATGAGTAAACAAAGTACTTATTATTTTTTTTATTTAGGTTCGAGGGTTAACGTTTGAGTATATGCGAAGCACCGGGGCCTTTTATCGCTGTTATATGGCCCGAAGGGCAAGGAGCAAAGCCACGCAGAGTTCCGAACCTCGCCAAAAATATTTTCAAACACCCTTCAAATCTCTTGAAGAACTTCTTCGCCCAAACTGACTCTATGTTTTGTCAAGAAAACTTTTGACTGCTTGCGAATACTTCACTGGCTTTGACATGGCTACAGTATGTCCACTTCCTGGAATAATGTGAATCTGAGCTTGGGGGTAGATTTCCAACATTCCTTTTCGACTTTTCTCATTTCTGTGTGGATCGTTTTCTCCCCAAATAACTAGTACGTTTCCACTCCAACTGCTCCTCTCGCCCCTTGCGTACGCATATTTTGCCTGTGCATCTAGAAGGCTTTGAAAGTGGCTCAATACATCTACCTTAGTCAGATGCTGTTCAAATAGCTCATCCAAGTAAGTTTTCCAGAATGCACGCTTTGACTCCTGAACAGTAACAAGCGGAGACACTATCCTTTTAAAAATTCTCATCACCACCCGTTCAGGAAGCAGTGTTGCAACTGCCAAGAGTATATGCAGCAGTACCGTTTTCCACTTCACCACTATCAATGGCGCTGTACCGCTCAAAACGACCTTCTTCACTCGTGACGGATAGCGTTGCACAAACACCTGTGCCACCGCACTCCCATAGGACTGTCCCAGAACGAAAGCTTCTGGTACCTGTTCTTTATCCAGAATAGCGGCAACCCCATCGACTATCTCGTCCATCATCCCTAACGGTGGATAGGTGGGTACAATCAAACAGTAGGTATCCTCAAACATCTGGATGTAATCATACGCAGTCTCAGCAAGCCGCAACCCGCCAGGTAGCAACAGTAATGTCTCCGTGCCTTTGCCGCACGAAAATGTATTGCCACTGTATACCAGCGACGTTGACTTGCTTGTATGGGTGCTCAGATCGAAACCTGAGTAAACGTTCCATAGTAGTCATGCTTTTTTATACCTCCTTTATTTTTGTTGTTGATTTCATAACATTATTATATTTTTCCTTTTTAAAGGCGAGGTATCAGAAACGGGTTTCTCCTCTTGTATTCTAAATATTCGGAACCAAATCGTTTTTCTAATTCCCTTTCCTCAATCAGCTTATTGTATACCATAAGCAACACTGCAAAGAGTAAAATTAACGCAACTGCGGTAAGCGAACCAATCCAGATAGCAATACCTGTATAAAGGATAATAGTTCCCAAAGACATCGGATTTCGGCAATAAGTATAAGGTTTTTGCACAACCAGTCTCTGTGTTGGCATCATTGGTGCTGGAGTTCCTCTGCCCAGCACAAACTGAGCTCGAATGGACCACATAGCAAACAACAAGCCCGTCACAATGAATAACAGGCTAATGGAAGGGTTCAGCAGCCCGTAGACAAACCGGGGCAACTGAAACCATTGGTCAAGAGAGGATGATACAGCAACGAGAAAGAAAGGGATTGCAATCACAAACAGTATGCCTTCAAAAAACAGTGCGATAATTCGCGTTTTTGCGCTGTATCCACGTTTAGCCCATTTTTGGAATCTTTTCATATCCATTTTTACACTTCCTAAGAAGTAAGAATTGCGGCTAATTTACTCATATCCGAACTAGTTCGTATATCATTCCATATGAATGAACTCCTTTTCTCTCTAAAATGTTTTTCACTCATTCTTTACACCACCTCTTTTTTCCACTCTCCATCCTTTACTCTTTTATCACTTTATAATAGTCTTATCTGGAGTGTTTCCATTTTTAAAGTGCTTATCTAACCATCCAGAAATGACGTTTTCCCTAGTATCAAAATATTTGACATATGGTTTTATGTCAAGAAGAGGCGTCTCATCCAAAACATCTACCTCTGTAAAATACATTTTGTTTTCCTTTATGCTTTTGATTTTTACAATGGAAATTCCTATATGATTCGGGCGATTGGGGCTTCTTATGGCGAATATTCCGTGTTTATTTTGTTCAAGAAACGGTTTTCCTTCTATTCTTTCTATCTGCGACTTATGAAAATAGTATATTATTATAGCATGGCTGAATTTATCCAGATCTTTTAAGCCTTTGACATACTCATCTTTTAATTCCGCCCAAGCTTCTACATTGCTTTTAAAAATCCCCTGGATAGGAATATCTTTACTCTCTTTATAAGGTGAATGGATTACTCCAATTGGGTGCATTATTATTCGATCATAATTTTTACCCATTTTCAATCCTCTTCACACTCTATTTAAGACCATATCCGCATTTCCTGCAAAAATTAGCGTTAGCTCTATTCTTGGTATCACATTTTGGACAGATTTTTGTATCCTCTTCATATTCATGAGTTATTGTTTTTTTCTCTGACAGATCTAAAAGTTTATTCACTCTGTTTAAAAGAGGTTTTGCTTCATCCTTAGTAAAATTTCCCTCTTTAAACGCTTTGATTATGTTTGTCTTTACTGTTTCACAGTATTTTAGAAACTTTTCGTCACTGAATTTTTCTTTTTCATTTTCGAGAAGATAAAGTGCCTTGAGGATTTTGTCTTCAATCTCATTCATGATGGTACTCCCAGTTCAAAAATATAAATCTTTTGTAATCAGCTCTCAAGATCAATGATCTTTTCTCTTATCTCGACAGCTTTTACGAAGTCCAGATCTTCAAACGCTTTTTTTAATTCTTCTTTGAGTTTTTGGATCTTTTCTTCTTTTTTACTGATTTTCTTCTCCACAAGACCAGAATAAACCTTCTTCGTTATTGTTTCTGGGGTTATCCCGTGTTTTACATTAAACTTTTCTTGTATCTTTCTTCTTCTCTCTATCTCTTTAATCGCCTTCTTCATCGCATCTGTAGTTTTATCGGCATAAAGAACTACTTCTCCTTCTACATTTCTAGAAACTCTTCCCATTATCTGTATTAACGATGTATCCGTTCTCAAAAATCCCTTTTTGTCGGCATGCAGAATTGCTACAAGAGGGACCTCGGGCAGATCTAATCCCTCTCTGAGTAGATTTATCCCAACCACACAGTCTATTTCACCTAACCTTAGATTTCTTATTATCTCCACCCTCTCTTCTGTATTGATGTCGGAATGCATGTACTCTGCTTTGATGTCATTTTCATTTAAATAATCTGCTATTTTTTCCGCTTCTCTCTTTGTGACAGTTATTACTAAACTCCTCCCTTTTTCCTTTATCTTCTGAACCAAATCTTCCATATTCGGCTTTTTTATCGAAACTTTTGGTTCCAAGAGCCCTGTAGGTCTTACTAATTGCTCCACTACTCTTGAGAGTTTACACTCATACTCTCTTGGCGTAGCAGACATGAAGATAACTTTTTTCATATACCCCTTAAACTCTTCCCATTTTAAGGGCCTGTTTTCAAAACAACTTGATAATCTAAACCCGTATCTAACTAATATGCTTTTTCTGGTTCTGTCTGCTTTATACATGCCTTTTATCTGTGGAATCGCTATGTGGGACTCATCTATAACCATCAAAAAATCTTTGGGAAAATAATCTAAAAGATTGTAAGGTTTTTCTCCCGGGGATCTATCTTCGAAGTATATCGAGTAATTTTCTACCCCCCTACAGTATCCTGTCGCTTTCAGCATCTCTATATCATAATTTACTCTTTCTTTAAGTCTCTGAGCTTCGACAAGTTTATTCTGTTTATTTAACTCCTTTAGTCTTCTATCTAAGTCTCCTTCTATTCTTTGCACGGATTTTTCTATCTTCTCTTTCCGTATCATATAATGTTTTGCGGGGTATATCATGACAAAATCTCTCGGAAATCCTCTTCTGGTAACAGGATCCATAATGGAGATCTTCTCTACCTCATCATCAAAAAACTCTATTCTATAAATTCTGTCGGAATAAGCGGGAAATATCTCCAAGATCTCGCCTCTTGCTCTGAAAGTTCCTGGTAAAGGAGAAAAATCATTTCTATTGTACTGGATCTCCACAAGCTTTTCTAAAAGTTCTCTTCTATTATAGTTTTCCCCCTTTTCTATATATATCCCCATTTCTTTAAAGTCGGACGGTTTACCCAAGTTGTATAAGCAGGAAACACTTGCAACAATTATAATATCTTTTCTTTCCTGTAGAGATGCAACAGCCTTTATTTTTAACAGTTCTAAAGCTTCGTTCAATTCAAACTTTTTCTCCAAGAAAATATCTCTCTCAGGGATATAAGCCTCAGGTCTGAAATAATCGTAAAATGAAACAAAGTATTCCACACTATTTTCCGGAAAGAGCTCTTTAAATTCCAGATATAACTGAGCAGCTAAAATTTTATTTGGAGATATCACTAATGTGGGTAGATTTACCTTATTGATAACGTTGGCAATTGTAAAAGTTTTTCCAGAGCCGGTAACTCCTAAAAGCGTTTGATATTTATATCTACTCAATCCCTCAGATAATTTCTTTATAGCCTGTTTCTGATCGCCCTTAGGAGCTAAATTTGTACGAAGCTTGAACATCAATACTACATTCTTTTCAGAGATAAAAAGTTAATCCTCAAAAATCATTTCCCCTGTTTAAAAGCAGAGCTTATGATTATCCCTATAAAGAGACCTATCAATCCCGATCCCACGATCAGAATAAGCTTCGATCCTTCCTCTTTTGGTGTCTCTATACCAGTGGGGATAGGTGTCTGTGAAACAATAGGAATCGGCGTTTCACCAGTAGAGAGATGCTTATAAGCAAGTGCTACTTCTTTTGAGTATTTATACATTCTAAAAGCATTTGCCACATCTTCTTTTTCTTCAAAGTTTGTACCATACTCGTAATAGCATTCTGCAAGCATCGGTTCGTACCCTTCCTCCCTCGATAACTGAATAGCTGCTTTAGCATCGTCTTTAGCTCTCTGTATCTTTTCGCCTATTATACTAGGATCATCTCCACTCATGCTTAATTCTATTGTTATGCTTGACCTGATGTTACTTTCTATAGCGTAAAAAAGAGCAGAAGTGTACCTCTCGGCCTCATACTCACTTTGAGCTGCGTTTAAAGATTGAAGAGCATCTGATACAGGATCATTCCCAACTAAACTCTCCACATAAACATAAACAAGCTTTGCTTCTTCTATCCTCTTCCATGCGTCTGCTTTTAAGTTATCCAGTGATATCTTATCACCTTCAGAATATTCTACAGCTAAATCCAGCCATAATTTCACTGTATCAGCCCTTTTATCTGCGTATGCTATCGAATGGGCTGCATTCACAGTATCATTATAGTTCTCGGCTTCATCTAAATAATCATAAGCTTCTTTTAATCTTTTTTCAGCTGCCGAGAGAAATTCCAAACCTATTATTCCTCTAATGTCCTCTCTTTTTTCCTTCAATTCTGAATCAATATTTTCTATTTTTCCTTCTAACTCATTTATACGTGTATCAAAATCATCTGTGTGGATATATTCGTCAACTACCCCAGTATATATTTCCGAATTAAAGAGAACGCTCAAAGCAGTGTAATATTCTCCATTGTCCACATCCTCCTTTGCATTATCTATAAAATCTTCAGCGGTATCAAGATACTTTTCGAGATATCCTTTTTCATATTTGCTCATGTCCAAAGAATCCAGATCTTCCTTTATTGCATCGTGATATTTTACGTTCCTTTCTAATGCTTCATTTGCTTTTTTTGAAAGAAAATCTGTGTTTATCTCTATTTCACCTTTTATTTCTTTTTCGGCAAAATTTTTTCCTGTGAAATAGAATATGGCATCGTTTATATCCTCTACTTCAATAACCTCGATGTTGTATTTTTCTTTGGCGTATTCCACAACATTTATTTTTTTAGGTTTTGTTATGATCTGGATCATTCCTCCAGTTTCTTCTCTTGTTGTTTCCTGCGTTGTGATTATTGTTTGCCCCCACGGAACCAAAAACTTCTTTATCCCGAGCTCAGCAGAAGCATCTAATTTTTCAACGATTCCTCCTACGGGTCCTATGGTACCGTCTGGATTTATCATTCCTGTCATCATAACATCGTTATCCAATTCCCAGCCTTCGAGCGCAGCTATAGTAGCTACAGTCATTGCGCCTCCTGCAGAGGGCCCACCTATCACGGGCGAATCTGATCTTATTACATAATAAAAGTTGTATTTTGTGACATCTTTTCCTGTCATTCTCCCGGCAACCTCGACAGCTAATCTTGCCGATGCCTGTGTATCTAACTCCGTTAAAGGCCACGTGTCCACATAAATATGTCCCTCTCCGGGAAGTACGGAAACAGTAATGAACAAAACTGCACCTACATATCCTGTAGACGTCTTGCTGACAGCGGGTGCACGGATAGTCACACTGGAGTCTGCACTGCCCCCTAACATTGAGAAAAAAACTAAAAACACTAAAAATACAGAAACTCTTTTATTCATTTTATCGCCTCCTTAAATTTCTGTTTATTGCTCTACTTCCAACAATACCTTATCCAAGAGTTCGGTAAGTTGTTCACCAGTTTTGTATCCTGTTATCCTGTATAAAGCTTTTCCTTCGCTATCCAAGATCAATAATGTGGGAAGGTATCCCTGAACGTATTTGTGATAATTCGCTTCATAAATCTCTTTGTTAGTTTCTATATCGAGATCGAAAAATACAGGTACAAAATTCTCATTTACAAGTTTTATGACCCCTTCTTCTTTGTACGTTATTTCTTCCAATTTCCTGCACCAGCCACAATTATCAGCATTGAAATCTATTAAAATAAGTTTGTTTCCATTCTTTGCTATTTCTTTCGCTTCTTCTACCCCGTATACCCATGTAATTGAGGTTTTTTCCTTAGGTGTCTCTGTTATCGCAGGTGTTTCTGTTGGTTCAGGCGTTTTTATACTATCCTCTTCACTTATACATCCCAATAAAACACTGAAAATTAAAATTATAACTATTTTTCTCATATTACCACTCCATTATTCTCCCTTTAACGAGTTCTGACCATGTTTCTACATCTTTTAATAAATTCTCCTTTATCTTTTCTTTCGATATTGAATAGTATACAAAATTGTATCCTCTTCTCATGTTAACAGCTTTTCTCATTATCATTCCTCTGTTAATGAGTTGGCTGAGTGTTTTCTGGACAGATGTCCTGTGTTTACCAAGAGACTCTGATATTTCTATAACTTTAGAGTTAGGATTCTTAAGAAGAAAAAGAAGTACCTTTCCTTCTAGTTCATTTAAGCCCAAAAGACAAAAAATAAGTTCATCTTTATTTAGGGAGTCCAGCTGCATTTTTGAGCATAGATTCTCATTTAAGAACCTCATCCCATCACTTGTTTTAACTTTCCTTCTAAAATATGCTTCGGAACTGCACCGATAACATTATCAACCAAACGTCCATCTCTGAAAAACAATACTGTGGGAATGCTCATGATCCCGAATTTTGATGCAACGCCCCTGTTCCCATCCACGTCAAGTTTTCCTACAGCTACTGTGTCTCCATACTCTTCAGCTATCTTTTCAACTGAAGGACCAATTATTTTGCACGGCATGCACCACGCAGCCCAACAGTCTATCACTGCATATTTTTTTCTTGTTATAAAATCGTTAAAATTATTCTCTGTAACTTCTACAGGTTTTTCTACTACAGGGTTTCTTACTCTTTCCATCATCCTTTCTAGTTTTTCCTTTTTTATCCTTTCAACTTCATCCATCATATCACCTCCCTGTTTTTAGAAGAATCATTTAAAAACTTTTCTCAAATATGTTCAACATCTTTGCACATATATTAAAAAACTTATTTAAATAGAAGGTATAGGATATAGATTAATGGTTTTTTCGAGAAGATCAGAACTCTCCATTTGCATGAGTCTTTTATTCTTCTCGATTCTTTCATTTCTTTTTATTAACAGATTAGATAATAAAATTATTCTTATCTCTCCAGTTAATTTCTTTTTAAAAAAGCGGCAAGGGTGTTATTATGGATAGAAAACATGAGAAAGCAACAAAAGCGATATTAGATATCTCTGGGGATATACTCGAAAAGAAAGACCTCCCGGAGATTTTGGATAAAATAACGTCTACAGTCGGGACTCTTTTTGGATATAAAAGAGTTGTTCTTACACTCTGGGATAAAAATTTTAATGTTTGGTACTCCACCTTCTATGGTCTTAAAGAAGAGGAAATAAAGGTTCTAAAAGAAAGAATAATGTCCAGGGAAGAAAGGGCACTCATACTGAATGAAAAGTATAAGATGAGCAATTCATATTTTATACCTGAAGAAGATAACCCCCTGATAAAGAAAGTGCTTCCTGGTAGTTCTGTCGGAGAATGGAAATCTCTTGATGCTTTAATAGTTCCTTTAAGGATTAAAGGAAAGATTATTGGGATACTCTCCCTGGACGAGCCGATTTCCGGGAAAAGACCTACAGACGAAAGTTTAAAGAGTATTGAGATCTTTGCTGATCAGGCTTCTCTGGCAATAGAAAATGAAAAAATAATAAAAAAAGAGATGAGATTTGCTCAGAAGCTTAAAATTCTTAATAATATAAGCAGAGAACTGTCTAAACTCGTGGATTTAGAGAATCTTTTTTATAGGATCCCAGAATTAATCAGGGAAACGTATAATCTCCCTTTTGTTGGACTGGGCATTTTTGATGGAGAAAATATTACTTTCAAACATTACTCAACTCAATTCGGACAGATCGATAAACCCCTCATTTCAAAACTTGAGAGGGGTCTTGTTGGTTGGACTGCTCATAATAAAAAAACTCTATATGTTAAAGATGTTTCAAAAGATCCCAGATATTTTAAATATTTTGAAGAGACGAGATCCGAGCTGGTAATACCCATACTGAGCGAGGAAAATTTATTGGGTGTTCTGGACTTCCAGAGTAATGAGATAGATTATTTCACCTCTGAAGACATTTTGATTCTTGAAAATTTGACAGACCAAATTGCTATAACTCTAAAAAACTCGCAGCTTTTTGAAAAGATCAAGAATGAGAAAAAAATGCAAGAATTCTTTATATCACTGATCTCTCATGATTTAAAGACACCTCTCCAGGTTATACTGGGATATGCTGATCTGTTAAAAAATGATAAATATTCTAATATTATACAAGAAAATGTAAAAAAAATTAATGAGATACTGAATAAAGCAGGTATATACTCAAAATTGGAAGTGGGGTACAAAGAAAACCCGAAAAGGAGAAACATAAAAAGAATAACGGACACTCTTATGACTAGCTTTGAAAACGACTTGAATAGAAAGAACATCAAAATCATTTTGAATATTGAAGATATCTATATCGAATCTTTTAGTTTCTTGGAGAATATCTTTCAGAACCTGATAGAAAACTCCATAAAATTTTCGTATGAAAACAGCAAAATTGAGATTTATTCTGAAAATTATGAGGAATATATTGTCATTAATGTAAAAAATTATGGTCAAAATATCCCTGATGAAATGAAAGAAGAAGTATTTGAAAGGTTTAAGAAATTGGATCCCAAAACGAAAGGTACGGGTCTTGGGCTTGCAATTGTAAAAAAAGCAGTGGATTTACACGGGGGAGAAGTATGGATAGAAGAGTCTCCTGACGGAGGAACTGTGTTCAAAGTAAAGCTCCCGAAAAACATAAAAAATGTATAGCAAATCCAGTAAAAACAGGGATAGCAAAGTTATCGTTAACAATATCCTGTAACTCCGAGATTGTAGCTACTGTAGCGCCTATAAAAGCTGCAGGCGTACCGAGAATCAGGTATCCAATTATAAAACAACTGAAAAAGCATGAGAGTGTTCCAACTATAGTTTTATTCTTATATATCTTTATCCTCCCAAAAAGTTGTCCATTTATTGCTGCAAACATGTCCCCAATGACTAACATGAGAATAGATGCTATGGCTATATTTTTCTCCACAAAGAAAACAACAACAAGACATCCTGCAATAAAATACACATCCCCCCCTAAGCCGTTTCTTTCGTGTTCTCTTGTTATTCTGCTCAGGAAATAGCCGACTAATGGGATTTTTTGAAGGTATTTTATCCTGTAATAATTAGAAAGGAGGAACAGTAATAAAAAAATGCAAAGTAAGATCAATGTTACCATTCTATTTGTAAAATAATAGAAAATCGGCACGAATAAGCCGAAAGAATGAATGATTTTTCTTATGATCTCCTCTCTCATAATTCCAAAAACAAAAAAGAGTATAAAAAGTTTTCTAACGGATCATTCCCAAACCTTTCAATTCAGCAACGAGTTGCTCGATTCCCTTTTTAACGTCTTCTTCGCTCTTAGCACCCGCACATACTATTTTTCCAGTGTTAAAAACCAAAATAGCAACTTTTGGATTCTTTACCCTGTAAACAAGCCCGGGAAACTGTTCAGGCTCGTATTCACAGTTTGGGAGCTCGAAGATCAATGTTTCCAGATCTATCTCTATGCCAAGATCAGCTGTTGCAACAATGTTCTGAAGTCTCAGCTCAGGTTCTCCTCTCATTTCAAATCCTATTTTTTTTAAGCTCTTTATTATCTTTTTAATAGCTATCTCAGCATCTCCTATGGATCTGGCACCTGTACATATGAGCTTTCCAGTTGAGAATACGAGTGTGGATGTTTTTGGAGACTCTACTTTATAAACAAGGCCGGGGAACTGCTCAGGTTCAAACTCCGTAGTTTTTATCTCGCGTGTAATATAATTCAGGTCAAGATTTGCGTGAATATCTGCAGAAACAACAATATTAACTATCTTAGGCTCTATCATATGTTACCTTTTAAACCTTATATTTAAATACTTATTCAATGCTCTCCGCTATCTCTCCGATAATATCTCTAATTCTTTTGTCTTTTTCTGCTTTCAAAATTAGATTGATCGTATATAATTTCCGATACATCTCGAGATCAAGATTTTTATTCTCCAATTTTTCATTCCAGTCTTTATGAATCAAACTAAAAAATTCTAATAGTAATTTTGATAATTTTTCTTCATTTTCTAATTTATAGTTCAATTTTTTCAATTGCACTATCAAATTATCAATCATTTTCTTTTTATATTCCTGTTTTATCTTCATTTCTTTCTCAGGAGCTTTTTCGTCCATTGCAAAGATATATAAGTTTGAACTTCTGCCGTAAATCTTTTCAGGTATATGATACCTCTTCCTTTCTCCCACGGCATCTACAAGCCCCACTTCTTCCAGCTTTTTTATATGCCTGTAAATTGTGGATTCATCTTTGCCCAAAATCTCTGCTATCTGGGATACAGTGAGATCGTTAAACCTCAATAATTTTAGAATATTCCTCCTATTCTTCTCGATTCCTATAATTATAGCTTTTGGATCCCTGACGACCTTTATTCTCTCTTTGTCCATAACAAAAATAGTAGAGTTATACTTATAAATGTTTTGCATGTACGTGCAGTGATTGACCAAGGACTTTCTGACAGAAGATTATGATATGTTTTTGGAAATAAAACAAGACAAAGACTCAACAATAGTCAAACTTCTCGAAGGTGAGTTAGATGTGTGAATCACATCCTGGAAGAAAATGGATCACACTCATACGAAATTGTTCAAATTACTTGTAAATTTTTTCTCTTGTTTCAAGCTTTAAAATGTGAATCCTCCCTTTGTCTTTTTCAATATAATAAACAACTCTATATCCCCCAATCCTGATTCTGTATGTATCTTCAATTCCCTTAATTTTCTTTAAGTCAAAATTCTTCCAGGGATAAGGATCTTTTTCTAGAGTATCTATCACTTCTGCAAATTTTTTGAGATGCGTCGTCTCTAGTTTTTTTAATTTTTTAGTAACTTGATTATGAAGAAGCACCTCAAGCATTGGATCACAAGTTTAACTCTTTTTTTAGGTCTTTCCAACTTGTATTTTCCCCCTTCAGGGATTCCTCTCTCAACTTCTGTATTTCTATCATTTTATCTTCAGGAATTTCTTCTTTTGGGATTATAATTTCTTCTAATATCTCTAATTTTTTTCTTATCTCAATAAGTTCTTTATGCATTTCTTTCAACAATACTTCGCTCATGCTCAAGCATCTCCTTCTTATTTAAATCATGTCATCGCTCTATAAAAACCTTTTTATTTTCTCTATCTTAATATTATCTATGAAAATATGGGCATTGATAACAATCTTGATAATATTTTCTCTGTGTATCTCTGAGAGTCCGCAGGAGACATTACCGCCAACCACGACACCAACTGTGACAACACCAGCTCCAACAACGTCTACACCTACTACCCCACCGGCACCAATTACAGAACAATCGGGGAAAGAAAAGATTGCGGCAATGTCTGAATTGAGCAAAGTTATAAAGATAAAAGCAGAAGGAGAAGTTTTGTACTATCAAAGAGAATCTTTTTGGAATAATGAAGAATTTTCTAAACTCTTAGAATTGAAAGAAGAATTTGAATCCAAAGAGATTGACTCTTTTAAAAGTACTCTAGAAAGATACAACAGAGATGCTGTTAATCCTAAGATAGAATTTGACAGATCAAAAAAGTCAACTGTTTTGATCTGCGATATAAAAGATGCAAAAGAAGGTTCCTGGTTTGATTTTGATTGGCTCTTAAGACCTTATGGTTTGGACTTTCTTGATAGTAATTTTAAAAGAAAAGAAAAAGAGCTTTACTGGGAAGGGGAAATTGATGGAGTAGAAACAACAATAAGCATAAAGTTCCCTTACCCCATCTCTAATTGTCATGAGCATGTTTGGCCAAGATAAAAATGATAATTGTAAAATGTGGTAAATGCAAAAGGAAAATTTTTAAATATCAAAAGATTGGAAAAGGCCGATTATGGCACTGCTGGAAGGATCGAGTAATCGAGGATTATAGCGTTAGAGATGGAAATGAAGTTAAATGTCAGTGTGGTAATCTAATTGGTATTGTTGAAGAAAAATGGATTAAGATGAAACAATACTCTTTTACATATTCAGGTGCAATAACAAAAAAATGAAGATCACTATTATTTATGACAATACTGTTTATCGAAGAGATCTTAACTCAGATTGAGGGTTTCTCTTGTCTTGTAGAAATAGAGAACACACCGAGACAAAAGTATTTATAAATCAAATCTTGTTGTGTTGAAGCTTGGTATTAAATATTGCGAAAGGTAATGAAAGAGAAAAGAAGAGGATTTAACCTCTGATTTTTTTATTTTTTATAAAAAAATTAAGGGAGGTAATAACATACCAGATATAGATGAAGAGTATATAGGCTGGATATTGGGTAAGCTCGAACTTTCACTGATTGCTAAAGAAGCGATGGAATACATAAATGTAGAAAAACTGGAGGTTCAAGGGAAGAGTGCATGGGAATTTTCAAAGTCAAACCTAGGATCCCAAAGCCATGGCTCGAGATAAAAATTTCTCCTAAAGACAAGGTCATTGTACTTCGGAGTATAAAAGAGATCCTTTTGAAACAAATAGAACTTCTTGATATGAAAATGAAACAGATGAAAAGACAACGGAAGTAGAAGTTAGGGATAAAAAACTCTTTTATTTTTTTATTTCCATTTTTCAAAAATAATCTTATCATATCTCAAAAAACTTTCAATCAATTCAAAAACTTTTTCTTTATTAGTTAAGTTTATAGAAACTTCTTTCCCATATCCCGTGGGCTTCACCATCAATAAATCTTCTTTTATCATTTCCTCGACAATATTTTTGATCTCACCTCTCATATGTTTTGGGAACCCTTTCTAAATATTATCAATAGAAGTATGACTGGCTTTAAATTTGCCATATCTTGCCAATTTGTGGAGTATCTTTCCCTTAATTAATATTTTTTGCATATAACATTACTTTTTATTTTCAAGTATAAAAACTTTCGAGTATGAAAACACTATATACCCTCGCAGATCTAAACCTTCAACCGTCACATTTTTATACTCTCAAAGTACATTTTAGTATATGAAAGGAAAATCATTACTTATAAAGTTTTTAGGAGACACACCATTCACAAGGATAATAGACTTTTTAATAGAAAATAAAGGATTTGACTTCTCAAAAAAGGAGATCGCAGGAGGAGCTGGAATTTCGGGAACTTCTCTCTTTAAATATTGGGATAAATTAGAAAAATATGGTATAGTAAAGAAAACGAGAACTTACGGCAAAACAAAACTGTATACATTAAACAGTGAAAGCGAACCTGTAAAAAAATTACTTGCATTGGAACTTGGACTGATACGAAAAGAAATGGAAGAAGAGATTGAGATTAAGGTTTAGAAGTTCAATACAAACTCTTCAATTTTTATTTTCTAACCATAAACAACTCTGAAAAGATTTTTGAACTCTAAGGGGAGTTTCATCCTTTCAGCTATGTAAGGACCGTTTCTCTTATCTTTAGGGTATGGTTTTAGATATTCCTCTATGTTCCTCTTCTGAAGACAGTAGACGGGACATTTTTTTCCTTCTTTTAAAGTTCTTTTAACGACTCTAAGATTTGAACAGAATTTCAAGGGTTTGAGATTTTCGAGTCTGTTTCTATTGTATTTTTTTACGATTTCTTTTGCTTTTTCTCTTTTGTCTCCATCAAGAACTATAAGAACTTCGTAAGGATCTTTTGGG
>Ga0307430_1001872_pt1 | contig 14654 bp, 15 predicted proteins | sample SalMarWE160130MG_FD_202159 | JGI IMG/M metagenome (GOLD analysis project Ga0307430, IMG submission 202159) | Salt marsh sediment microbial communities from the Plum Island Ecosystem LTER, Massachusetts, United States - WE1603-130 | ecosystem: Environmental > Aquatic > Marine > Intertidal zone >... | reverse complement strand
GTCCCGAAAAGAAAAATCTTTCTGACTTTATTTGATGTATGACTCTGGTCATTAGTCAATAGTTGTAAGGTTTTTTGCCGTGTTTTACTCGGCTTTTCGTCTGCATCTGACGCAGGGTGTCGGTTAAAACTTCCGCCAGTTTCTCATCGCCCATATTCTTTGCCTGCTCAGCCGATATCGGCTTGCCGTAGCAGACCGAAATCGGGCCTGGCGAAAACAGCTTCTTGTGTCTCGGCCAACACTCAAAGGCCCCGTCAATCACCACCGGCACAACCACCGCCCCTCCGCGTCTGCACAAAAGGCCAAAGCCCGGCTTCAACGGCGAAATTTTACCATCGTACGTACGGGTCCCCTCCGGAAAAAGACAGACCCCCTCACCTTTTTTGAGTTTGCCGAGGACCTTTCTCATTGCAGGTAAATCCGCTTCACCCTGTTTTAGCGGTATTGCATTCACCGAAGAGAGCAACGGGCCGAAAAACCAATTGGAAAAAAGCGAATCACGCGCAACAAAGCTCGAAGGTCTCTTTAAAGGCCCCACGCAAAATATCGGGTCAAGATAGCTCTGGTGGTTACTGACTAATACAAAAGCACCTTTATCAGGGACATTTTCTCTGCCGTAAGTACGCACTCTAAAAAACAAGATGCAAAAAACTTTGCAAATCCAGCGCGCGTACCAGAACCATCCCGCTTTCAGCTCTTCTTTAAGCATTTTTCTTTCACACAGCTCAAAAGCTTTTCCACAACCTCTTCGATACTCAAATCGGTCGTGTCAACAACGATAGCATCTTCGGCTGGTCTTAATGGCCCGACCGTTCTGTTCTCGTCGCTTTTGTCCCTTTCTTCGATGGCCTTTTGTATTTGCTCAAGGCTTTCATCCCGTCCCATCTTCGACGGGCGGGATTCATCGCTGCCTTTGGCCCGCAGCTCAGCTTGTCTTCTTCTCGCCCGCTCAAGGGTCTCAGTGCTAATTCATGCGGACCTCAAAGATTGTTTTAGTCGAAAATGTTGTTCTAACAAAAATCCGAACGTCCATCCCAAATCAGTCCTCTAATGCTTGCAGAATAACTCCGCAGATTAAGGGCACATTGTCAAACGTGGTTAACTTCTCAACCTGTGACAGTGAAAACCAGTCTCTTGCTGTAACCTCTCCCTTGTCACGTTTTTCGGCCTCTTTGTCGGAAGTTATGATGCCAACATAGATCGAGTCAACATGGATGTGGGGATCTTGCGCTCCTATAGTGTAAATGAACTCTTCAATAGTACAAAAGGCACCAGACTTCGGATCCGATTCAACTCGTCTAAAGTCCTTACCATCTTTGTCTAACTCACCTTTTATTTCCAGAATGCGTATATCTATTCCAAGTTCCTCCTTTGCTTCCCGAAGAGCTGTCTGAGCAGTGTTCTCTTTACCTTCAACGTGACCTCCTGGGGCAAGCCACTTACCCAGTTTACGGTGAAACATCAACAGGAACTCCTGTGTTTCAAGGTTAACCACGTAGACGGTCCCTACCGGTTCTCGCCTCACTGCTGAAGACCATTTTATGTCAGCTTTTAATTCTCGCTTGCAGACCTCATTTGAATACACAGCTGCCTCCACATTGTTGTCGAATAACTTTCTGCCTTTACTCTCTGCTGCCTGGCGCAGATGTTGCTCCAACTTGTCGCATTCAATAATGCGGAGTCGAGGTTGTCCTTTCTGCCATGTCGCTACTCTCTCACTCACTGTAAATCGTTGTTTTTTGCTATGCATATATTCTTCCATCACTTGTGTTAGGTAAAGTGGACCTGATAGGTACCCATAGCAAAAACGATATGTCCTATCAACAAGTTCGTCGATTTCACCAAAAGTTACCATAGGAATCATTGGTCTCATGAGTACAGTCATAGGTATACCAGCCTCCCATAGCCGACGTAGGCTTGCTATTCTGGCAAAAGGCGAAGGGGCGCGGGGCTCAATGTCTTCCCAATCTCTAAGTCTTACTATTGTTACACCCATGTGAAGGACTTTTCCGCTTGCCATGAGAATCTTGTTTACCTCACTCAGCGACTTTAGGTCATCACCTCTGACATCTACCTTTGTAGCAAAGCTTATGATTTTTCCTGCCGAAACCAACTCGTCCAGATAGTCTCTCCAATTGGTAAGATGAAGGAATTCCGTATCGCAGGCTGGCTGTACAACCTGTGAAGATAAAGAGGTACTTACTAGATCTCTTGTTCTGAGAATGTCAAGTCGAGGACATCTTTGATAGTCTGCTTCTTGTGTAAAACAATACAGACATCCGAACCCACAACCCTTGCGTCCTGCTGTGCCAAGCAAACGTGAGGATTTACTCATTGCCTGATCTCCTACCTTTACGACCATACTTGTATTCGGGCCTTGCAGGTATACAAGTGAAGAGGAGTCTATCTATCGACCGTAACAGTTCTTCTTTGGATCCATCATTCAAGATGACGTAGTCTGCCACTGCTATGGGACCTCCCTTTTCAAGTTTTTCGATCTCAGCGAAGTCCCTAAGCTCCGCCTCCTCAGGCGAAAGCCGACGAATCGGTCTATGAGCCAATCGTTCGTATCGAATATAACGACTAGCAATCACCGCGACAACGTACATCTGGTTCTTTAAATTCCGTCTAAGTAATTTGTACTCTGACCAAGAATATAAGCCGTCGATAACCGTTGGACCCATCTCAAGAGCTTCTTTAATCTTCGGAAGCAACTGTTTGGCGTAAGCGTCTGACCCTTGTACCCTTCTCAACTCTTCTCTAATTGCTCGCTCATTAGCTTCTGTATGTGGCAACCCACGTGCATTTAGTTCATGGACCGTAATTTCTCCAAAACGAATCATTTGCCAGCCCTTTCGCTTAAGGTGCTCTGATACGAGGGACTTTCCAGCACCACACATGCCAACAATCATAACGAGAGTATTGTCATTTGTAGGATTACCATTCATTCTCGATCTCCGTTCTGAAAATCCTAATCTTATTACTCCAGAAGTGAAAGTATCATAGTTGCTTTGTCCTTTTCTGGAGACCCAGATGATACCATACCTTTAAGCATTTTAAGAAAACTTTTTGCGCGCTTGGGGCAGTCACCAAGTGGAATAGTCTCTTATAACATCCGGATGTTTTTGCTGTATCTGCTATCGCATCGATAAACCTAGGAGTATTAACCATCACTAAAACATCTAAGTAAATCATCCGATCACCGCTTATCACCGTGCTGAAACGCCACCGTGCCCTGGTCTCTTCCTTCGGTAACTATTTTTTGCCGGCCTGCCGCGAATTGCCTTTGCATTTCCACTAATTTCTCCCGCGCTTTTGGCAAAGAGGCGATATACCGGGCATTGGCGGTTATCTGCGGCTCACGTATCTGCTCGGTAACGTCAATTCCGTTGATACAGACGACCATTTTGCCGTCTCTGAGAGAGAATTGAAATTCGCTTGTTTCCATAACGCCGAGCAGCTTGTCTTCATCGCTCATATCGACGCTGGCCTGCATCGCAGCCAATGTTACAGCCCGATACATCGCACCGGTATCGAGAAAGCTCGCCCCCAACTTCCGGGCCAGAAGCCGGGCCGCGGTACTTTTGCCGCTGGCCGCAGGACCATCAATTGTAATTATCAAATCCGCCATCTTAAATTTGGTGAGTGGTTAATTGGTGAGTGGTTAATTGGTGAGTGGTTAATTGGTGAGTAGTTAATTGGTTATCAGAAAAGTACCTAAAGTGACAGCTTTGCTGTCATTCTGTCCGAAGGACTCCTTACGGAGAACACAGCGCAGCGAAGTGAAGAATCTCTTTTTCGTTGGCCAGATTCTTCGCTTCGCTCAGAATGACACTTACGTGTCACTTTAGTTCACTTATTCCACTCACTACTCACCACTCACTGCTCACCTACTCACTACTTACCAACCTTAACCACAACGATACTCGTATCATCAATCTGCCTTGCAAGTCCCACAAACCGCCTTCTGTATCCGAGTATATTTTTAATCATCTGTTCTGCTGAACCTGCGGTAAATTTCTTTGCGGTCTCTAACAAATTTTCTCTGCCCCATAATTCGCCATCAAAGTTGGCTGCGTCAATCAGCCCATCGGTATAAAACAGCAGACTGTCACCGGCTTTAAACTCAACGGTTTCAATCTCGTATTCCGCCTGTGCATCGACACCGAGTACGAGTCCGCCCTTTTTCATGTCCATAATCTGCCCATCTCTTATCAGCACCGTCGGTTCATGCCCACAATTGCAGTAGGTTATAGCCCCTTTTTCAGCATCAATAACTGCATAAAAGAACGTGATAAACTCCCCGCTACTGTACTCACCGCAGATCATTTTATTAAGCCTGCTCGTAATTGCCTCTATGGCCTTGCCGCCGTCTTCAATATCCGCATAAGCCCGCACGGCACTTCTAAAACAGCTCATCATAAGCGCAGCCGGCATCCCTTTGCCCATCACATCGGCAATCGCCACCACAATGCAACTGTCACTTACTCTAAGAAAATCGTAAAAGTCACCGCCCACATCAAAGCACGGAATATACGCAGCCGCTATATCCAGACCCTGTATCTGCGGAGGCCTTTCCGGGATCATCTTTCGCTGAATAAGACCTGCCAGCCGCATCTGCTCGGCCATACGTGCGCCTTCTATCGCCTCTACATACAGCCTGGCGTTCGTTATCGCCACCGCACACTGTGAAGCAACCGCCCTGGCAAGATTAATATCATCTTCGTAAAAGCGCTTAGGTCTCGGACTGTAAAGCCGAAGCACACCCATCGCCTGGCCTTTGAAGCGCATCGCAACGGTAAGCTGGCTGACAAGACCCTCCTTGATTGTTGCCTCTTTATACTTGACCCTGTCATCGAGACGCATATCGTCCAGCACCACCGCCTGGCCTGCAAAAGCGGCTTTAACCACGGTATCGTTTTTCGAGACCACGCCTTTATTACGGTATTCTTCACTGAGTCCGTAGGTGCTTCGCATTTTCAAATCGCCGGCCTCTTCATCCAGCAGCCGAATCGAGCAGGCCTTGACCCCGACAATCTTCACCGCCGCCTCAGCTAATTTATCCAGCACCTCCTGAAGCGAAAGCTCCCCCGCCACCAGCGTGGAAAGCTGATAAATCTGCTCATCTCTTTCAATTTGTTTCTTTGTCTTTTTCGCCATAATCAATCACTAATATTGAAAACCAGTCAGATTATACTCAACTCACCACTCCCGGTGAACCTTAATTTATTCTACTGCTGCCACTTGCAGGAAGAACTGAGTGGGATTATTATACGTGTCCTGACTCTAATTGGTTCGAGGACGAAATACGATATACACAATACGCAGTACGAAAAATGATTGCCAAGCATATAATTTTCATCGGCCGGGTCCAGGGCGTCGGCTTTCGCTTCACCGCCCAAAGGGCGGCCAGTCGCCGTCAGTTGACCGGCTTCGTCCGCAACCTGTGGGACGGCACCGTTGAGATGCTCGCCCAGGGTCGGCCTGATGATGTAGATGATTGTATCCAGGACTTAAAAGAATATTTTGCCGGCTACCTTAAAGAAACGAGAATCGAGGAAATCCCTTCCAATCCAAGATACAAAGACTTTAAAATCACCTTCTAAGCTTCACGCAATACGCACGCTTGCCCTGAGTGAAGTCGAATAGAATAACAGGAAAAAATAACTTGCGGCTCATACTGTTGATACGTATAATAATTGCTTTTCGGGTTCTTATACGGCACTGTGTAATTCAGAAGCCAGGCAAGAGAAATAGAGATGAAATTTACCCAGTATTTTCTTTATACAAGAAAACGTTATGAAGATCAAATACTTTACAGATACGGATACTGCTTTGGTGGAATTTTCAGACCATCAGGTGGCGCAGACCAAAGAGATAAACGAGAATATATACGTTGATTTGGACGCGGACGGCAATCTGGTGAATATGACCATAGAACACGCGAGCAGGCAGGCCAATATATCAGAGGTGGCTTATCAACAAATTGAAAACAAGAGCACCTAAACAGCGGACAGTCTCAACTTCTATCCTGGCGAAGGCGAACCGAGTAATACCGAAATGGTCGTGCTGTGAGTGTAAACAGAATGCTATAGGGAAACCATATATACAATAGTTAGCATAATGGAAGGAAAATTAAAATGACCGTGAAAGAGAAAATGGCTGAGATAATCAATGAATTGCCGGATGACAGTACATATGATGAAATTTTGCGTGAATTAGCATTTCGCAGGATGATTGAACGTGGATTAAAAAATTCAAGCGAAGAAAAAACAATAGGCAACCATGAGATGGAAAGAAGAATTAAGTCATGGTAGAAATAAATTGGACACATGAAGCTGAAAAATGGCTAAAAGATATTCACGATTATATTGCTCTTGATAATCCTTCAGCAGCTAAACGCGTTATTAAGGGGATATATGATAAAGCCCAAATACTTAAAAAATATCCAGAAATTGGGCATAAATATCATTCTGATTACAAAGAAGATGTACGTATACTTCTCTATGGCCATTATAGAATAGCATATTTAATAAAACCTGATAGAAGTATTGATATATTGGGTGTATTTCACGGCGCATTAGATATTGATAAATACTTATTTTAAGGAGTTTAGATAAAACAGCAACTTTAGTCGACCAGCCGGAAAAAACAGAACTTGAATATCCCGTTATAGCGGTAAATAAAGCTGGCGAAGGCGAACCTTCAAATACTGTGATGGTGGTATTGTGAGTGAAATGTTATTTTATGCGGAAACCATATAAACAATAGTTCTCTGTTTCTCTACTGGGTGGTATTTGCAGCCGCGACTTTTCTTCTTATTCTGGCCATAGGATCCTGTTTCAAGTTTCAGACAGAGGACCTATACGTAGTCGGAGGGATTGTGGGGGGTAATCATTGGCGCCAATCTCACTCTTTATGCAAACAAATGGAAGGACCGGCGCACTCGACGTCGTGTGCTTGATTGGATACGCAGGTACTCGAAAACTGATGAATTACAGAAGTTTCAGCTAATATTGTCAGATGCGTTCGATGCATGATGCCCGCAACTAACATTCCATGTGAGACAAGGCTGCGAGAACAAGCGGATTCACCCGACTTAATACAGAGGGTCGAGCGCGCTTCCGATAGCGGGTGATCGTCGACATTACCGTGTCTATGGTTGTTCTTTTGCTTTTCGCTCCTTCTTCGCGGCTAAAAGCGTAAACTTATTTCTCTGTAATACAATCTTTCAACTCCTTGTTTTTTATGCGTGTTTTTTGTTATGACTTATTGTAATATCATTATTTACAAGAAGTTATGAGACACTTTTACAGAAAGAACTTTTTGGTTGCGGCCGATGGGCGAAGCCCGAGGCCGCGCCAAGTCCTCTGTGGCTTTTTTATTCTGCGAGATGCCGGATGACACCGAGTTTCCGAGGCACAACGAGGTCTGCCGTTCTGGCCGGCTGGTCTTCTTTTATTTTGTAATTGACGTCCATTATCTCGATAAACTCCGCCGTGTACTCCTTTAACACGCCGCAGTATTCGAATATCTTATCACTCTTAATCATCTCAAGCACAACCTTATGGCCGATATATCTTTCCAACAAAGGCTCAAAAGAAGTCCCTACCGAACCCATCAGCTCCTGCTTCATCTGGGAAACGTACTTGTCCTGAGAAGTCAGCATCTTGCCCGCAGGAGTTGCCTTTTTAGCCTGGCTGATTAACAGATTAACAATCTCCACTACTGAGTCCCTGACTGTTCGCACAACGTTCAACATTTTCCTTTTGAGCCTGCGATCCCAATCAGGATGATACGTCTTTTCCAGCTCCTTTTCTCTCGCCTTCTTATTGTCATCGCTGAGCTCATCATGGAACCTAATCACAACACCAATCTTCGGATACTCATATTTATATAGAATATAGCTGGCCTCATCGTGCCCTTGTTCATCCTCTTGTATGTCTGGATATACAAATTCCAGCCCCGTATTTTCCACTCTCAACTTGCCCCATATCGTCTTACCGGATGTATCCTCTAACGTCACCATATTCTTCTCAAAATCTCTCAGGCACTTATCTCTGCTTCTTTTTCTTATAAAAGCACCAACAGCCGCAGCAAAGATAATAAATATTATGGTTATAGCAGTTGCACTTTCACCAAACATATCAGACTCTCTTAATATTTAGCTCCCAAATCTATTCGTGGCTTTTTTGCCTTAAATCTGTGCCAAGATAACGGTGTAATTCTTGCCGTAGAACTCAGCGCATTTCGGACAGGTGGTATAGAAAAAGTACATCTTCTTAATTTCTCTGGCCTTTGTTTTGACGTATTCTTTCATTTCTTTTGCCCACTGCCCGGCATTTTTGTACGGCCCTTCAAAGACCTTGGTCAAAAAAGTCCCTGATATTCTTTCCATCTTCGCCCCCGGGATCTCTTTAGCTACTGCGATATAGATATCAGCCCCCCAGAGAGACTTCTCATCCGAAAGCATAACGGGCAAAGGCACAAGGGCGTCGGCCTGCTTAATCATTTCCATATTCTTTACCATTACTTTTGCGAAGTTCAGCGGGATGTGAAAGAAGCTTCTGACGTGGTCTTTAATGAATAATTTATCCTGAAAGGTTATCTCTTTTTCATCCCACGGCCCAGGATTAAACCTCGGACAGCATCCTGTCTCCGATTCTTCATAAAGCTTATCCATAACTGTCACCTTACCTTCTCTAATAATTTAAATCCAACCACCAAACTTGCGCTTTCCTTAAACAAGTTCGCAAGTTCGCAAATTCATATAAGCCGAATTGTTTTAGTCATAATCCTTTCATTAAAGTTCTCTTGTGAAATCTATTTGATAAAGATATGAATATTATGCTAAACATAAATAACGCTATAAAATCGATAATCAAGGATATATCGGATTCACCTTTAAAGCCAAAATTAAATATATCTACCAAATAAGTAATAGGGGACAAGTAAGACAACCCTCTGGCGATTCCTTGCAGATTCTCCAAGGGTATAAAAATACCGCTTATAAAAATCAGGGGGAAACGGATAAGACTGGAAAACATCATAATATGTGATGGAGAACGCACGGAAGGAGATGCCAATAAAACACCTAAAGAAGAAAAACAGAAAGAAGCCACTAATATACCGAAAGACAAGAACAAAATATTTATGTCGTAGTCAAGAAATATCAGCCCAGCCATTAATACAATCATATTTATGATAATGCCAAAGACCATTCCCGCTGCAATATCTGCCAAAATTATTGTATTTATACTAATGGGAAAAGACAGCAATCTCTCGTAAGTTCCTGCTTGTTTTTCCCAGGGAGTAATGAGAGGACCAATTGACGAGGCTGTAAAAAACAAGGACATTGCTAAAAGCCCGGGAAAGAAAGAATACAAATTCACCTCTCTTCCCAGATAAAAGGACAGAAACAAAAATAGAGGAAACAAAATCCCGAATATCATAATCGGAGCCTTGGTGTAATATATTCTGATATTCTTTTCCGTTGTAACTATTACTCCACGGAAAAATTGGATGTCTAAATTTTTAATTAGCATAACCTCCCATCTTAAAGCATCGTAAGCCTTTTGAGCTCCATAAGGCGCATCATTGATAATTTTAAGATGTTCATCTTAACTCCCTTCCAAGTGGGTTCACCTGCGTTAATTTTACAAATGCATCTTCCAGACTTGCTCTACATATCTCCATAGAAACAATTATCAAATCCTTACCTTCAGCAAACTTGACTAAATACTTCAGAAGTTTGTCGGGATTGTCCGTATATAACTTCCATTTATCTCCCAGTCTTTCGGTTCTATTTACCAGATTGCCTTTTCCAATCAAACTATCATCAATAGGTTTATCAAAGGAAATCTCAATTGATTGCGTTGTCTCGAATGTCCTTCTCAATCTTTCAGGTCTGTCAATAACAACTATCTTACCTTTGTTGATAATTGCTACTCTTGCGCATAGCTGGTTTGCCTCTTCAATATTATGAGTGGTTAAAAAGATAGTAGTGCCTTTCTTATTCATCTGATTGATGATGTTTCTAATCAATCGTTGACTCTGGACATCTAATCCTGACGTGGGTTCATCCAGAAACAGGATCTCCGGATTATGGGCAATAGCGCTTGCAATATTGACCCTCTGTTTCATACCTTTTGAAAATGTTCTGACAAGATCATTTTTTCTATCATGTAGTCCAAATTGCTCTAAAAGACTGTTTGCTCTTTTCCTAAGTTCTCTAATAGGAACTCCATAGAATTTACCCGCCAGGATGATGTTCTGTTGTGCGGTTAAGTCTGCATAAATATTCCCCATTTCCGGGATAACTCCCATTTTCATTTTCGCTTTGATTGGATTTTTCTTTATATTAACTCCATCAATGAAGGCATCCCCCGAATCCGGGGCAAGCAGACCTGTTAGCATTCTGATTGTGGTTGTCTTTCCAGCACCATTCGGGCCAAGAAAGCCAAATATTTCTCCATCACTAACACTAAAAGTGACCTGATTGAGAGCAGTAACATTACCGAACCTTTTTGTTAGAACATTCGCTTCAATGACGTTATTGTTTTCCTTCTTCATCTAATGCGACTCCATCAATTCGATTTCGCCTAATGCTTCACGCACGCTCTTAGGCAAACTATCGTACATCTGGATTCCATATTCTTATTTGGCTTGAACGTCAAACTTAATCCTCAAAAAACGCGGCCGATAAACCCAACGCCTCTGGCCTTGCAATGCCCAAAAGGCTATTCGAGCCAAAGTGTTTTAGCATTCCAGCGGTAAACTTTCTTTTTACGCTTTGCTACTAACTAGTATCTGTTGCGGAAAGCGAAAACCGACGATGTCACCCCTGCGAAAGCAGGGATCCAGAGCGAAAAAGCTGGATTCCCGCTTTCGCGGGAATGACAAATACTGCTTCCGCAACAGGAACTAACTACTCTATAACGACGGCTGTGCCTTTGGCGGAAGCCATCAAGAGTGATTTGTTCTTGGAGCCGATGTTATCGTAGTCCAGAGCAAAACCCACAATGGCGTTGGCGCCACGTCTCCTCGCTTCTTCTTTCGCCTCGGCGATAACATCATCCTGCATCGACTTCATAACTTCCTGATACGAGGCCGAGCGTCCACCAAAGACGTCGCGAAAAGATGTGAAAAAGTCACGGACAATATTGACGGCCCGAACGTTCCGTGCAATCACAACACCTTTGTACTCCTTGATTTTAATCCCGTCTAAAATCGGCGTCGTAAAGATTTTAACATCGTTCATTAGACTTCATTCTCCTTTTATTTTTCATTACATTATTTCTCGATTCGTCTGATATATACCACTAATTCTCTGCCGATGCCACCAGGTTTTTGCCAGCTTTGGTTACCGGCCTTGATATTTACTTTTGCTTGTCGAACCCCTTTTCCGGTTACACAATCAAACCAGCGAAATTCATAGGTCCCCCGCCTCATACTTTTAAGTCCAATTTTGCCTTTCAGCTCCGGAGAATAAGCGATGTAACTGAACCCCGGCTGTGCCAGCACGTATTTTGTCCCTGCAAATCCGAGCTCATCGTGCGGCGACATCTCATTAAAATAGGTGGACTCGAAAAAGCGCACGAGTCTTCCGCAGTCTTCAAGGTCGCTTTTCGTTGTCGTGGCAATATCCATTTCCAGAATCATTACGTACGCACCACCCATCGCACACGCCCAGCTCTTCTTGCGCGCAATCTCACCAGTACCATATTCAGCCGCTTCAGACATATTTAGATTGTATCTGCCTTCTGCCTGCTTGAAGGCGCTGACCATACCATTATGCAGAGCATCGGCACTTGACTGATTATACTGGATGGCAAACTGGTCGAGATTCGGAGCATCTGCAAACTCTGAAAAATCCAGTCCGCTGAGCTTGTGCACAGCTATTACGTGGTCATAATCGTCAGCCGCCCGAATCTCGGCTGCGATATTTTTTGCTCGCTTTGCGCTGAATGACTCCTGGTATTCCTCTGCAATACACCATGTCAGATTTTTGTGATGTTCGAATTTATCGACAATCGTATGAATAAAATCCCTCTCGGCTTCACCCACCACATCGCCCGTGTTCCAGAGCCGTGCACTATCATCGTAGAAAAACAAATATATAACGATGCCGTTCGTATCCATTTCTGTAAACCACCCTTCCCACTGCTCGAGCACCTTCAAATTGATGTTTTTACGCGGGTCGTTATTCACAAATGGATTATGTGTTTTATCTCCGTCGCCGCCGTGTGAGCGTACCGCCATCAGGTAAATGCAATTGGCACCGGTCCCTTTCATTTTCTCTATCAATTTCATTTGGTCACCGTCACGGGTTCCATCCGGCTTTAACTTCCCTCGATAAAGAAAGTCCTCCGGGTCGCCCGGCCCGCACATGAAGAAAGGCCCACCACCCTTGCGTTTGAGCCACTGCGGATGCTCAGAATCAACAACAATTTGGCCGTTTCGAGGGTGTGGCACGGCCATCTTGGCCGTGTTTTCACGGACTGGAAGCCCGTGCCACATCACGGAATCTTTGAGAAGCCTTAGCACATGGTTTTCCATTTCGCTTCCCCGGATTTTGGTGTCGTTCCAGCTAATAATCAAATCCGGGCCTGGCATAACAACCATAGCCCGCAGCCCGCCATGCCCGAAGCAGCCGTAAGTATCTACCGGAACATCCGGCCAATGCCGTGTGCCGTCACGACCAATACCATTGGTCCACCAGAGCCAGCTATAGCTGCCAACGTGGTCACACTGATTATCCGGGATTCTTTTTGAGCCTATCGAACGCTGTTGCGGTATCATCTCCGCCTCTCGACCAGCCGTCCGTGGAATCGAATTTGGTAGAGGACTCGTTACCACCATTGTCGCATGCTCACGACTGACTAATTGCTTATTTTTCCATTTGCCTTTACGCAAATACAACAATCCAAAACGCGCAAAATCACGCGGCGAAATCGCCAGCCGGCCGGGCCTATCCTTGATACCGAACGCCATAAACGTCGGAATGTCCTGACACTGAAGAATATCCGTAAGTTTAGGATGCAGGACATCAGCGTCCACAGTCTCATAGCTAACGCCATAGACCTTCTTAAACAGCGTGTCCCAGAACAGCGCCATCTGCCAGTCGTTATAAGCGTAGGCCGTCCCGGGCGCATCAGTAAGACCGTAGCATGATGTCTGGTTCGCAAGGTCACGCCATTTGATATTTCGGTCTTTATAGCCACGGTCCTTGTTAATCTGGTTCAGCCGCGGTTCCCATCTGTTGACCTGCTCGTCAAGGCTGGAAATTTTGCCATCCTCTACGGCCTTAAACAAAAAGTGTGCGTAAAAAGGTTTTGCCGCTGAGGCAACGTCTTTTCGCCTGCTCGCATCGCCCCAGGTATAAACCATATACCCGTATCGCACTACACATCCGAATCCACCGGCATAATCACTTAATTCTTTCAGTTTCACTGCATCCAGTCCGACTTCATTAGGCCTTTTAGTTGCCCATTGCTTCCCCGGATACACCGGCTCCGTTTCAAATGCTTGTATCTCTTCAATTCCCAAACAAAGGCTAATCAAAAGCCCCGCAGACAACATTTTTGATAGATTCATTTTACCGTTTCTCTTTGATTTACCCTTGACCTTAACGCTCATCTTCAAGGTTATCTTTGACTAACGATGCGTCTAATTTGTTGTGGTCACTGGCCACATCGGCCAGAACATTATCGCCGAATAGTATATATTTGCTTGGCTTACCTTCGACCGTTATCGCCTTCGGCCGAACGCTCGAAAACAGGTTGCCGACTACTGTGACGTCGGATGTGCTATCGAGAACCATACCGGCTGCTGTCAGGTCATTCGTTCCGCGTTTTACCTTACCATCACCGAGGTAGCTGTTGGAAAAGTTGTTACCGGTAACCGTGATACGCCCGCTGTTTGGCCCGATGCTTAGAGCGTCCGGCCCGGAAATAGTGAAGGTGTTGGCACTGACGGCACAGCCATGCGCATCGCGCAGGTCTATCCCGCCGAAGCTGTTATGCGCAATCACATTGGCGCTAAGCGCAATACCATAGCAGTCCCTGTCTAACACAATGGCTGTCCCCGCGCATTCTTCTATCATATTGCCTGAAACAACCGAGCCGTAGGTGTTTTCAATCACAACACCGTGGCCTAAATGGTCGTCAAGGTTGTTGCCTGTCATACAGAGGTTGAAGCCGTCGATGAACCTGACGGCATCGTGGTTCTCCTCAAACTGATTCGCCGAGACGACAACATCGTGGCAGCCAATCACGTTCAGCCCGGTCTTTTTGTTATAGGTCATCAGCGAATCGCATATCCGAGGGTCTTCGTAGCAGTAATAAAGCCGAACGCCATCGCCGCCGTGATAGCTGACGGTAACACCATCGATGAAGATTTCGTTTATCCGCCTTGCCTCGATACCATGGCCGCTTTTTTCGTTGCCGGTGATGCGGAAGTTAGCTAACCGAATCCGCCACAGCTCAGCCTTTCGGTTGTCACCTCCGCCTGGGTGCTGAAGTATCAGCGCACTCTTGCCTTCGGCGTTGATGTTCTTGATATGCGTGGCCGTGCCGGCACCTTCAATAAGCACATCGGGCTTAGTTACCTTCAAAGGCCTACTAATCTCAAACGTACCCGGCGGCAAACGAACA
>Ga0307430_1001868_pt1 | contig 14684 bp, 6 predicted proteins | sample SalMarWE160130MG_FD_202159 | JGI IMG/M metagenome (GOLD analysis project Ga0307430, IMG submission 202159) | Salt marsh sediment microbial communities from the Plum Island Ecosystem LTER, Massachusetts, United States - WE1603-130 | ecosystem: Environmental > Aquatic > Marine > Intertidal zone >... | reverse complement strand
AGCAGCGATTAGAAGAGATTCAGGCTTAGACACTTCGAGTGGCGGAACCTTCACCGTGCGCCGTGATAATTTGACCATCATCGTTACCGAAGGCGGCAGTATCAGGGCCCATAAATCGAAAGAATACGCATGTAAGGTCAAAAGAGGATACAGGGACTCGGGAAGTTTAACAATACTCAGTATCGTTCCTGCAGGCACCTATGTAACTCAAGAAGATGTGGATGCCAACATGGTACTTGTGCAATTAGATTCTTCGGCCCTGGAAGAGCAATTGATACAAGAGGAAACGGATCTTACCAGTGACCAGGAAAGCGTTAACTCAGCGAGAGAGACGCGTACCATTCAGATAATACAAAATGAAAGCGATATCGCAGACGCTCAATTGAAAGTAAGGTTTGCCCTGTTGGACCTTCAGAAATATTTGGGAGCAGATATAGCAAACAGGCTGATAAAGGATGTAAACGAAGTTTTAAACATTGAGCGAAACGACGTAAGCAAGGTGAGCGACATGTCAATTAAGGGTGAAAATGGAGTCATTAACCTGATGAGTAATGGCTTAGACAGGACCAACGATAAGCCGATTAATGACGTCAACGAAACATTCAGACTGACCGAAATTATAGCCCCATTTCTTGAGGAGGTAAGGACTGACCCGAATTTGTTAGAAGGTTCGGCTGCCGGGGATGAATTGAAAAGATTGGAAGATAACATTACCAAGGCCGTGGGTAACTTAAAAAAAGCAGAAGATACGTTGGACGGGACTGAAGAACTTCACGATGCAAATTACGTTTCCGATCTCGAACTTCTAACTGACCAGCTGACTGTACAAAATAGTAGGTTTGCAAAAGAAAGTGCCGATGTTGCTCTGGATTTATTTAAACAATACGATTTCCCAAAAAATGCTGAGCAAAACCTCAGTGACTACATTGAGGCCGGTCGCCAATTGCAGCGGGTTGATGCCCAGTGCCGTTCAAGGCTGGCCCAGGCCACGGTGAGGCTAAGAGCGGAAGAAGAAGACTTGCACAGGAAAATAAATTGGGTAAAAGAAATAAAAGAGAAGATAGAGTATTGTACGATTAGAGCTGAGACTCCGGGTCTGGTGATATATGGTACCGGCGGTAGCAGCGACATCTATAGGGCTATGAGAGGCAGAGGCATGATGGGATCGAGCAGCGGAGTTATTGCTGAGGGCGAAGCCGTTACTGAGGGGCAGACGCTTATATCAATGCCTGATACCGCGGCAATGGTTGCTGAAATCGGCGTCCACGAGACTGAGGTTGATAAGGTACGTCCGGGTCAGCCTGCAACGATAGTTATGGATGCTTTCCCCGACAAGGTATTAGAGGGCGAAGTGCTTGAGGTAGCGCCACTGCCTGACCAGCAGCGTGGCTTTATGAATCCCGACCTTAAGGTTTACGAAACTTTGGTTAGAATAGATGGTACCCATGATTTTCTCAGAAGTCGGATGTCCTGTAAGGTACAAATTCTCGTCGAGCAGTTAGAGGATGTTATAATTGTGCCTATTCAGGTGGTGTCAAATCGCGCCGGCGGAAAAGTCGTTTTCGTTATAACCTCGCAGGGTCATCAAGAACGTGTAGTGCGAACGGGGCTCTTTAATGATACATTTGTAGAGATTATCGAAGGTTTAGAGGCCGGCGAGGAGGTAATGCTCAATCCTCCGCTTTTCAGTGAATTGGGCGGCCCAGCTTCATTCCAACAACAGCAACCAATACCACAGAGGAGAGCAAGGCCGGGCGCGACTGATGCGAATGATATGGAAACTCGAGGCCGGCCCCGAGGAGGGAGAGCCGAACGTTCTGGGGATGAGCAAGGCACGCGCAGGGGCAGACCACCGGAGGGTGAAGAAAAACCGCAGGGCATGCAGTTTGAACTAACAGATGAAAGAATTAATATGATAATGAGTGGTTTGGCAAAGTTCGACCCGGAAAAGGCCAAAGAGCTGGGACAACTGCGTAAGAGTGACCCGGAAAAGTTCAAAGCAGAACTTACGAAGAGTTTGCAGAGTATGCGTGATAAAATGAGACAAAGCGGAAGTGGTACGAGGCAAAGACAAGACGGAAGTGGTATGAGGCAAAGACAAGGCGATGCAGGAAGTGGACAAAACCCTTGATTTAAAAAGTGATACTCCGATATTAGCAATGGAGCAGTTGTGTAAGAATTACCAGCTTGGGATAGTGGAGCTGCGAGTGTTGCGTGAAATTGACCTGACCATCACCAGCGGTGAATATGTAGCTATCATGGGACCCAGCGGCTCAGGTAAATCCACGCTGCTCAATATGATTGGCTGCCTGGACCGTCCCACGAGCGGAGACTACTTGCTCGGCGGGCAGAGTGTTTCTCTGCTTGATGACGACCAGTTGTCGATGATACGCGGCACGCGCATCGGTTTTATATTTCAGTCGTTTAATCTGATCGCCCAATTGAATGTCGTCGAGAACATCGAGGTTCCGATGTATTACCAGGGCTTTAGTGAGGAGGAAAGTGCCGAGCGCGCGAGAGAATTAGCCGCAATGGTAGGGCTTGGTGACAGGCTTGGGCATCGGCCTTCAGAACTAAGTGGTGGTCAACAGCAGCGAGTGGCGATTGCCAGGTCATTAGCAAATGACCCTCTGATTATTTTGGCTGATGAGCCGACAGGCAATCTTGATTCGGAAAGCGGTGTCGAGATTTTGGCCATTCTTAACCGTTTGCACGAAGAGGGCAAAACTATGATAGCCGTTACCCACGATGAGGGTATCGCATCTGGTGCCGAAAGAGTCATACACCTCTTAGACGGGCGCATAAAAAATCAGGAATATAATAGGCGGTAAAGACGTTATGTTTTTTTTTCGTTTTAAACGCACATTTAAGCTGGGTACAAAAAGCCTGTGGATGCACAAGCTGCGTTCGACTCTGACAATGTTAGGCATTATCTTCGGCGTATCTTCGGTTATCGCTATGCTGGCCATAGGTGAAGGGGCCAGTCGGGACGCACAGGAAAAGATTGCCCAGCTTGGCAGCCGCAATATTATTATAAAAACCATTGACCCTCCTGAAGACCAATCAGCTGTTGGTCAACAGCAAACGCTGAAAGAATATGGTCTGACATACGCCGATGCCGAGCGTTTCCGCAACGGCATACCCGACGTCCAGGTTATAGTGCCTAATCGGCGTCTCTCCCAACAAGCACAGTACCGCACTCGCAGGGTGGCTATAGAAGTAATAGGTACAGTGCCGTGGTATCCTGAGATATCGAATGTCGAGATAAAACACGGGCGGTTTCTCAGCAGTACAGATATGCACTACAAACGGGGCATTTGTGCTGTTGATGAAAAGCTGGTCAGAGAACTGTTTGCCTTTGACGACCCGTTAGGCCAGGATGTGAAAATAGCGAGTGATTACTATCGTGTAGTGGGCGTTGTCACTGAACAAACTAGTGCCCAAGCGGCAAATGGTTTTGAGAATAAGGATCCCACGGGAGCAAAGAAGGCCGGTGCGAACTTAGGCTGCGTCTATATTCCTCTGAATACGGTTCGGAACCGTTTTGGTGAGATGTCGCTGCAGATTAGCGCAGGCAGCCGAAATATAGAAAAAGTTGAACTCCAGGAGATAATTGTAAAAGTCCGCGAGATAGACCTTGTGATGGGGACACGCAAGAGCGTGCAGAGACTTATGAGTCGATTCCACAAGAAAAATGACTATGAAATAACCGTTCCCCTGGAGCTGATGAGGCAGGCGAGGGAATTTCAGCGCATTTTCACTATTGTTCTCGGTTCAATCGCTGCGATTTCACTTTTGGTTGGCGGTATTGGAATTATGAACATTATGTTGGCCACCGTGAGTGAACGGACGCGAGAGATAGGCATTCGCCGAGCCCTCGGCGCCAAGAAGCGAGATATTATCTTTCAATTCCTCTCAGAAACGTTAATTCTCACGTTGTCTGGAGGTATCCTTGGAATTATTTTAGGGTCTCTAATACCATTTTTTGTAACCCATTTTGGTCAGATGCGCACGGTGATTACGACCGGTTCATTGGTGATGGCCTTTGGAATCAGTGCCGGGGTGGGGATAATCTTTGGTTTGTATCCGGCTTATCGTGCTGCCAATATGGACCCAATTGAATCGCTGCGGCATGAATAGGCCTGTGCAGGGGCAACCCGATGTGGTTGCCCTGGGCAGGCACATAGGCCTGCCCCTACAGGGGTCAAGACGGCCATCAACACTCTTATGCTGTATGTCTCGTGCTACGTAGCGACTTCGCAGAGTAGTGCTAATGAGTAACTGCACCGGCAACAAGTGGAGCCATAGAGCTGTTGTCGAGCTGCCTTTGTGAATCCAGCAGATCCTCTGGTGCCAGTTGAGCATTTCCCAGTTGACTGCGAACTATCTCCACCCATGAGACCATACCCTTAACAACCCTGGGGTCATAATCATATCCGGATGAATCGACGAGAATTTCGATTGCTTCGGTTAGAGGCCGTGCATTATGGTAAGGACGACTTGAAGTAAGAGCGTCGAATGTATCAGCTACAGCCATAATGCGGGCACCGAGTGGTATTACAGTGTTAGATATTCCGTCTGGATAGCCTTGGCCGTTCCATTTTTCGTGATGGTGTCGAACGATAGCTATCTCTTGTTCCAGGAAAGTCATTTTGTCCAGGATGCGCACGGCTATAAGTGGATGCTGCTCGATGACGCTGCGTTCGCGGGGTGTCAGCTTACCTGGTTTTGATAAAATTGCATCAGGTATCCCAATCTTACCGATGTCGTGAATCATTGCAGCGCGACGAATGACATCTATTTGTTTCGGAGTGATTTTCATTGTCTTGGCTATGCCGACGGCGTAGTGCATTACGTTTTCCGAATGCTTCTTTGTATAAGAGTCTTTCGCTTCGAGTGCCTGAACTAATCCCCAGATACTTTGAATAAAGACTTGTTCTGCCTGCTTTGACAAGCCGACAATGCGTCTTTGCAGCTTTGTAATTTTTTCGGTCTCGATGTCTTTATCGTTTAGAGCCTTTGACATAGTTTTTTCCCAGACCTTAACGCAGTTTCGTCCGTCACTTTTGGCTTCGTACAGAGCCAGGTCAGCTCTGCGCATAACCTCCCTGGAAGAATCAGTGTGTTCAGGTAAACTTTGTGCTATCCCACAGCTAATTGTCATCGGCATGTTTTCAACGACCTTTATTTCCTGAATCTTGTCTCGAATTCTTTCTAATAAGTGAGAAGCATCTTTTGCTTTGGTTTCCGGCATTATTATGACAAATTCGTCACCGCCATAGCGTGTGAGTATATCCGTTTTTCTTTTCTGACTTTTCATACAATCGGCAAGTTTTTTGAGAGCATCGTCGCCGGCGGCATGGCCCAATACGTCGTTGATTGTTTTGAAGTTGTCGAGGTCTATGATTGCAACGGAGAATTGACGTTTGTAGCGTTTTGCGCGGGCACACTCGGCTTGAAGTTTATCCTCAAGAAGCTTCCTTGAGCCTACTGCCGTTAGGGCATCGGTTAGAGAGGTCAGCCTTGCCTCCTGATACAACTTTGCATTGGTCAGATGAGAATTCAGGATTTCTCTTGCTAATTTGGCTTTATAGGAGGTTAGTTCCCTATTTGTGGCGACCGAATCGGCTAAGCCGCACATGCACAAATAGCAGTCCTCGCAGCTTGGCTTTTGCGGAGCACGACTGTGTCCGGAGATATTAAGCGGGATGACCAGGCGTGGGGATTGGGCTCCTAACTTTTCACAGACGCGGGGTATGCTGTCATAGTGAAATTCAGTTCCGTCAGAAAATTTATGTATATCTTTGAATTGCTCCAGGACCTCTTTGGGGCAGCAACAATTGTTGTAGCTGACTAATGTTGAGGTCTTGGTCGCCGAAGCTCCAGCCTTCGCAGCCTCTTCGGCGCTCTTCTCGGCGGAAGCCGAAGCCGTAACGGGGGAGTAGGCATCACGTCGAATAAAAAGTACACATTTCTCGGCGCCGAAGAGCTTGGGCACCTCACGGGTAACTATGTCTGCAACTTCATTTAAGTCAATACTTTTCAGGCAGCTCGAGAACATTGCGACTTCTTCGGCTGCGGCTCGGTCTTCAAGAAGCTGTCGTGCCATAAGGTCACGGGTCGAGAGTATTCCTACGACAACTCCGTTATCGACAATTGGAAGGTGGCGAATCTGATTAGAGGTCATAATCTCTCGGACTTTGCTGCTCGGAGTATTGGGGAAACAGGAAATAACCTGGGTTGTCATGATCTCGGCTATAGTGGTTTTCTCAATGTCCATTGAGGAGGCAACCACTCGGTTAACAATATCCCGCTCTGTCACGAGGCCGATAAACTCTCCATCGTCATTGTTTACGATAAGACAACTGACCTTATTAGTAAACATCTTGACCGCGGCTGCTTTGATGGTGGCGTTAATGTTGATAGTTATAATCTCTGAAGGCCGATCTAAGACAAACGATTCAATACTTTTTTGGTCCTTTTGGTGATTCATTATTAGTCTAATTATAATTGGTCCCCCAACTGATAATCTGTTTAACTGTTTTTGACCCAATTTTATCGGCATTAATCATCCGATACTTCTGGAAATTTTGCAGCTAACAGATAAATAAAGTTCCTGGAAAGGTTGTTATCGGTCTGACGACAACAAGTGTCAATTCCAAGATGCTATAAAATTTATTTGCCTTTAACCGGTCATTTATCAAGGGCATTGACTTGACTATTGTTTATATGTTAAAATAAGTACAACTAATAAGTTACAAAGATTGAACCGCCACCGTTTTGCTTCGCGAAACGAAGCAGTGGGGGCCCAAACTATCCGTGAGGAAGGGGTCGGAAGATGCTCAGGTCTTCTTTTAGACTTTCGTTGTTTACTCTGATATTAATCGTATCATCGGCTGGTTCTCCTATGGAGTCCTTACGGACTGTGAAGGCCGATGCTATCCCGCACCAATTCAGCTTAGGCTTATTCCTAATTGGTGCGGGATTAACTGATGACATGAACGAGATTGCTCCTTCGGTTGTGATTAATGAGATTCACTACGACCCTGATGTCAAAACAGAACTGGTGGAGTTTGTTGAACTTTATAACTTTGGCTCAACAGATGTTAATCTCGCCGGCTGGTATTTCAGTGACGGTATCTCTTACCGGTTTGAAGCCGGGGCGATACTACCGGCAGGCGGCTACGTTATCGTGGCTCAGAATCCGGCTCATATTCACGCCAAATGGAGCAGCGGCAGGTTCGCCATACCACTGGCATTGCTCTTTGGGCCATTCGAAAACAAGCTCGATAATGATGGAGAGAAAATAGAGCTTTGCAACGCCGAGGGCGAGGAAATCGACCAGGTTGATTATCAGCTTGGATTCCCCTGGCCTACTGTGGGTGATGCAGTGCCGGAAGAGCAACCCGGAACCGGTCGTTCTATCCAATTGGTTAATCCGTTGTTTGACAACGACCTTGGTGGTAGCTGGCGTTCGGCTTATCCCACGCCGGCGGCGCAAAACACAGAGGTTTATGCCGACAACATCCCACCTCATATACGCCAGGTGCGACATTATCCCGAACAGCCTAAGTCGGGTGAAGTAGTAACCATTACTGCCAAGGTAACCGATTACGATGGAGTTGCCGGCGTCACGCTGGGCTACCAGGTCGTCGAACCCGGCAGGTATATAAATATCAACGATTGGCAGTACAACTCGAATTGGGTCAGCATCGCGATGCACGATGATGGACTCAACGGTGATGAAGCCGCTGGTGATGATATTTACACAGTGCAAATGCCAAGCTCTTTGCAGGTTCACCGTCGGCTGATACGGTACCGTATTGTAATTACAGATACCGGCGGATGCAGTCTTGTGGTGCCGTACAGGGATGACTCGCAGCCGAATTTTGCATATTTTGTCTATGACGGTGTGCCGGCCTGGTACGGTGCCGCCCGGCCTGGCGTTAGTCCTGTGGTCGAGTACGGGACAGACGTTATGCGCAGTCTGCCCATTTATCATCTCATCAGCAAAAAATCCGATGTCGAGACTGCTACCTGGTTCGAAAAATACGGGGGCAGCGATTACAAATGGCTCGGCACGCTGGTTTACGACGGAAAGGTATACGACCACATTACCTACCGTGCTCGCGGCGGTGTCTGGCGATACGCCATGGGTAAGAACATGTGGAAATTTAACTGCAATCAAGGGCACCGTTTCCAGGCTCGCGATGATTACGGCAAAAAGTATAAGACCAAATGGGACAAGCTCAATTTCTCCGCATGTATCCAGCAGGGTAGTTTCGGGCAGCGCGGCGAGCACGGCATGTTCGAGGCACTCTCAAATAAGCTCTTCAACATGGTAGGTGTGCCCACTTCAAAAACAAACTGGGTGCATTTTAGAATCATTGATGAGCCATACGAAGACGGAATCCTCAACGCCGCACATTCGCCGCTAACCAGCAGCGGGACCCAGTACGATGGTGATTTCTGGGGTGTGTATATGACCCTTGAGCAGATGGATGGCCGTTTCCTGGATGAACACGACCTGCCGGACGGCAACCTTTACAAAATGGATGGAGCCTATGAAGATGGCGCCAAAATGAACAACCAGGGGCCCACGGGCGCCACGGATAAGTCCGATGTCTTTGCCTTCAGGAGCAATTACAACTCAGCCTCTTCTGCCGATATGTGGGGCTCCATTGTTAATCTCGACGCATACTATGGTCTGTACGCTATTTACAATGCCGTCCACCATGGCGATATCACGAGCAAGAATCATTTTTTCTATCAGAATCCTGAGCCGACCACCAACGAATGGGGCAGCAACAACCTATGGTGGCAGTTAGTGTGGGATGTTGACCTGACCTGGACCTGCTATTACGGCAGCATGTCGGATCCGTTCAGCCGAAGCGGAGTGTTAAACCATTCCGAGATCAATATCGCCTGCAGGAACCGAGTCCGCGAGATAGTTGACCTGCTGTTCAATCCCGAGCAGACGAACCAGTTGATAGATGAATTTGCTGCCGTCATCGACAATCCTGATGGTGGGCCTTCTATTGTTGACGCAGATCGAGCTATGTGGGACTACCACTGGGTCGTGGGCGACGGTGCCTATCCTCGGTATCTTAACCAACAGGCATCATTTAAGGCTGGTCAGGGCCGGTTCTACGAGGAGGCCGGGCAGAGCGGATACACCAGGAGCTTTGAGGGCATGGTTCATGTAATGAAGGATTTCGTGGTCGAGCGGCAGAGCCGTATGGATTCCATTTCCAGAGATTCCGCCATTCCACATACGCCCACCGTCACAGCAACCTGTCCGTCCACTTATCCAATTAACGGCCTGACATTTGAGACAAGCCCTTTCAGCGATCCTCAGGGCAGCGGCACATTCGCCGCGATGAAATGGCGTATTGCCGAGGTGGCCCCCGGCTCTCAAGTTGTGCCTCAGCATCAAGAACAAGGTATAGTGCTGATAGAGGACGGTGCCGAGTGGAAATATTTCAAGGGTACGCGAGAGCCGTCGCTGACGCAAGACGCGTGGCGCCAGGTCGGTTTTAACGATTCAAACTGGCTCAGCGGCAGGACAGCTATCGGCTACGGCGAGTCATTCATTGTTACTAATCTAAGTGATATGAGGGGCGGATACACGACGGTGTATCTGCGCAAGACATTTGAGGTAACGGACCTCGATACCGTCGGAACACTGGTGCTGGAAGCCAAGTACGACGATGGTGTCAACATTTGGGTCAATGGTGTCCATGTTGTAGCTGGTAACACCCCCTCGGCCGAGCTGCCTTTTGATGCTGTCGTCAGCAACCGTTCAGAAAACCACAACTTTACTGCTTTTACATTAGTCAACCCAAGCGATTATCTTCTTTCCGGCACAAACGTTATCGCAGTACAGGTGATTAACTCTTATCTGAGCAACAGTTCTGATTGTTTCGTTGATATTCGATTGATTGGCCAGACGGCTGAACCGGGCGAGCCTCCGAGTACCCCGCGCAGTTACAGCAGGAATCCGGGAAAATATGAGATCGATGCCGCGTGGGAAAGCGAAGAGATTACTGACTTTTTTAACAGTACCATACAAGTACCTGCCAATGCGGTTAAGGTGGGGCGCACCTATCGGGTGCGCTGCCGGATGAAGGACGGCAGCGGCCTATGGAGCCACTGGTCAGAGCCGATTCAGTTCGTAACAGGCCAGCCGCTGTCAGCCGGCATCCTGGAGGACCTGCGCATCACCGAACTGATGTACAATCCCAAAGTTCCATCCCCAGATGACCCTACCGACAACGAAGAATTCGAATTCATCGAATTGAAAAATATCGGCGATGAGAACCTTGATTTGACCTATGTTTCCTTCGTTGATGGAATTACATTTGATTTCAGCGATAGCAGCGTTACGAGTCTTGGACCCGGAGAGTTTGTCCTGGTGGTCAGGAACCGAGCCGCTTTCGAGTTGCGTTACGGTACGAGTTGGTCCCGTAGAATCGCTGGTGAGTACGCCAACAAGCTGTCTAACAACGGGGAAGACATAAGCCTGGTAGATTTCTGGAACGGCACTGTCGCTAAGTTCGAATACAATGATAGTCGCGGTTGGCCACTCTCAACCGATGGCGGGGGCCATTCTTTGGTGGCCTTGAATTCTGCCCTGGTGCGTGAGCATGAAGGCTCGTTGAACTACGGCGGCAACTGGCGTGCGAGCACTCACATCGGCGGTTCCCCCGGGCGAGATGACCCTGAATCCTTAACCACCATTGTCCTCAATGAGATTATGGCACATACCAATTACAGTAATCCTCTGCACCCGGAGTACGAATCCAACGACTGGATAGAACTTTACAATACCACAGGAACGAGCATCAATTTGCACAACTTGTATCTGAGCGATGACATCAATGAGCTGAAGAAATGGGCCATTCCCGCGATTGATATTGCCGGCTATGGTTGGATTAGTTTTGACGAGGTTGGTGGTTTCCATAATCCCATCAATAATGGTTTTGGTCTGAACAAGGCAGGGGAAGAAGTTATTTTGTCTTATCTGCCCGGCAACTCGGAAGACCGCGTAGTTGACTGTATTAGATTTAAGGCTCAGGAGAATGATATATCTTTGGGCCGTTACCCGGATGGCGGGACGTATTGGCTTGCTATGACACCATCGCAGGATTCGGCCAATAGAAATCCTTTCCTGGACGTGGTGATTGATGAACTGATGTATCATCCTGTAGAGCTTAACGAAGAGTATATTGAGTTATATAATCCCACAACAGCCCGGATTTATCTGGAAAATGCCGAAGGCACCTGGCGGTTGGATGGCGCGGTGGATTACACATTTCCGGCGGGGACATCGATCCCCACCGATGGCAGATTGATAGTTGTAGGCTTCGACCCGGTTACGGAAACCACTCGGTTGGATACCTTCATCGCAGCGTATAATACCCGTTCGTTAACTGCCGGTGTGGAGATAGCAGGCCCCTGGTCTGGTAATCTCTCTAATGCCGGTGAACGGCTTGCCCTGGAACGACCTCAGGCGCCGGACCAGCCGGGCCAATCTGTTTGCTGGGTCATTGTGGATGAAGTGATTTATGCTGACGTAGCGCCCTGGCCTGAGGCTGCAGATGGTACCGGTGATGTCCTGCAGAGGGTCTTTGCTGACCAGTATCATTCAGGTAATGACCCGGCGAACTGGCAGGCGGCTTCGCCCACGCCCGGCGGAAAACCATTGATTATTGACAATTGACTATTGACAATTGACTATTGACAATAGAAAATGGTCAAGAGCCAGTTGGTTTTTCGTTTTTAACTTTTTGGGGATGAGCGTTGAGCGAGAAAAACAAGTTATCGCCGATAGGTACAGCCGCAAAAAAAGCTGGCATTTCTCGGCAATCTCTGCAATATTACCTTATGGTCGGGCTGCTTGAGCCTACGGAAGTTACGCCGACCGGCAGACGGATGTTTGATGAAAAGAGTATTGAGCGAATTAAACTGATAAAAAAACTTAACGACAGCGGCTATCCTTTGCGTGCCATAAGGGAGTTGTTTCTGGAAGGCCGCAGTGATTTGAAAGGGACTGAACAGTGAGTGACTATGAGACCACCCAAAGAAGACGTAATATGATTGTAGGCGTTTTTGTAGTAGTAGGTATATGTGCGCTTGTGTGGCTGATATTTAAGTTCGGTGATTTGCCAACTACTATTACTAAGATGCGTTCTTTTGAGGTTTTCGTTCAGTTCCCGACGGCACCGGGAGTGCAAAGGGACACGCCTGTGCGCTTTTGTGGCTATCAAATCGGTCGAGTAACAAAGGTTATGTCTCCGGAGATACGAAAGGATATGAAAAGCGGCTTAGAGTATTATCAAACTGTGGTTATTCTTGGTATTAATGAAAGGTATGTTAATATTCCCTCCAACATTGAGGTAAAACTGATGACTCGGGGTCTGGGTAGTAGTTCTATCGAACTTAAACAGTACCCTGGGATGCCCGAGGTACCGCTTGACCCGAACCGGCCTGAGACAAAATTCTTGGTGGACAAAATATGGCTGCAGGGCTCGGCCGGTATGACCAGTGAGTTTTTTCCGGAAGAAAGTCAGAAAAAACTGGTCGAGCTGGTTGAGAGCCTCAGAACTCTTAGTGGTAACGCCAACGATATCATCGGCAACCCCAACAACAAAGAAAATCTCCAGATAATTTTAGCTAATCTAACCGATGCGTCACAGCATGCTACGGAGACGGTACAGCAGGCTAAGCAGACAATAGAAGATTTCCAGAAATTCGCGATTGCAGGGACAACAACCTTAAAAAATGCTGATGCCAAAGTAGAAGAGCTCGTTATTGCTATGGTCGATACGAGCGAAGAAATAAGTAAAGCCTCAGCGCAACTACGTCTAATCTTAGAGAAAATAAATACAGGCCAGGGTAGTGCTGCTAAACTCGTCAACGATGGACGATTTTATGAAAATCTGCTTGAGAATACGCAGCAAATACAACTGCTGTTTGAAGAGTTAAAGTCATTCGTAACACAAGCCCGTGATAAAGGTGTACCTATTAAATTAAAGTGAAATTGATGTTGTATCTCGTATTTTGCTCTACCTTACGGGATTAGTTGACTTTTTTATTCTCCGTATATTCTCTTTCTGTCACGTGGTGTTATGGAACTGCGCTTTTCCGGAAATTGACCCATGTCACCGGTGTTTTCTATCCACTTTTCCAGGATTCTCCGCATTTTTTTCAGTGTTTGTTGATGTTTTGTCGAGGCTGCAAGGTTGTGAATCTCATACGGGTCTTTTTGGATGTCGTAGAGTTCCTCATCCGGCTTTCGCGGCGCCATAAACAGGGCCTGGACAGGCGTAAGTTTTCCTTCGGCGTGCAGCTCCTTCATTAGATTCAACATCGGGTAGGAGCGTTCTTTATAGGCATTTGTCTGTGTATAAGGCCGCTCTGGCATAAAGTTGCGGATATATTTGTATTGCTTTGTCCGGACGCAGCGGATGCGGTCGATAGTCTCATCGCAGCGGTCGCGGGCGGCAATGATATAGTCTCGTTTGTTTACGGGTTTCCAGGTGCCCTTTAGGCCCCAGGTATCAGGTGATAGAAAGACCTTTCCTTCCATATACTTTGGTAGGTTGACGCCGGCGATTTTCAGCGCCGTCGCCGAGATGTCGATTGCACTGACGAAGTTGTGGCAGAGCTGCCCGGCTTTTAGTTTGCCGGGCCAGCGAATAATCAACGGGATATGGATGCCGCCGTCGTAAAGCCACTGCTTGCCGCGGACGTGGCAGCGGCCGTGGTCACCAATGAAAATGACTACGGTATTGTTCGCCAGGTTCTCATCATCGAGGCGTTTTAGAATTTTGCCGACATACTGGTCCATCATCTGGATGGAGTTCAGATATGTAGCCCAGTCTTGGCGTGCGATGGGGTGGTCGGGGTAGTAAGGCGGCAGCTTGACCTTGGCCGGGTCAACCGGGTTGTTGAGCTTTTTGTCCAAGTCTTTCCAGTGTCCACCGCGGTGCGTCATACTGATGGATAGCTGTGCGAAGAACGGCTGGCCGGGCTTGCGCTGATTCCAGTCGCCACCGTCAAAGGCATTACTGAACTTGAAGTTGAAATCCGTCTTGCCTGAGCCGCGCACACCTGGGGCGGCCGTCTTAACGTTGGCTGTGAAGTACCCGGCCTGGCGGAAGTACTCGGTTATCAGTCGAACCGGTTCGGGCAGCGTGTAGCCATCATCGCGATGGCTGCGGTGATTGTGGGCACCAATGGAGGTCTGGTACATTCCTGTAATCATTGCTGAGCGACTGGCTGAACAGACCGGGCCGGTAGTATATGCGTTAGTAAATCGAATACCCTGAGCAGCCAGCTTATCCAGATTCGGAGTCTGCACTGCGGGTGTGCCATAGCAGCTCAGGTCAGGGCTGATGTCCTCGGACAGAATCCACAGGATGTTGGGCCGAGTGCCCTTACCGGCAGCCTGCCCAGAGGCGTTCATACATCCCGGCAGCGTCAGAGAGACAGCGCCCATACCAATAGCTTTTAGAAAATTGCGTCGATTCATAATGTAATCTCCTTAATTAACAATCAGTGAGTGGTGAGTGGTGAGTATTCAACTCATCAATTAACCAATTAACCACTCACCTTAGCTTTTTTTGCCTTTTTGTGAAGCAGTATTCGGGTCATAGTCAGGATTCGGTCTGGGTAGCTTG
>Ga0307430_1001864_pt1 | contig 14694 bp, 19 predicted proteins | sample SalMarWE160130MG_FD_202159 | JGI IMG/M metagenome (GOLD analysis project Ga0307430, IMG submission 202159) | Salt marsh sediment microbial communities from the Plum Island Ecosystem LTER, Massachusetts, United States - WE1603-130 | ecosystem: Environmental > Aquatic > Marine > Intertidal zone >... | reverse complement strand
TGGCTTCCTTATAATAAGATTGTAAGCCAGTTTGACCTTAGGTTACCCACTTGGAACAGCGAGGAGCCCGTAAACTGGGATGATACGCGTTTTGTGCGAATAGCTTGTAAGACTCTCTGGCGTTCTGCTGAACATCCCGGGGCAACTGGGAAAACGCTTTTCGGAAGCGTTCCGTCGTGTGGGATGTCACAGTTTATCCGGTTCAAGCACTTGAGTGCGGCCGTCGCGCTGCTCGGCAAGTGCTTCATCTGCCAAATGTGTAAGTGCTTCGTGAGATCCAGCAAAGGCTTTTTCCCAACGACGCTCGGATGCTAGCTCCTCTAGCAACCATTCCGCAAACACATTCTGCTCACTCTCGGGGAGCTTGGAAGCTTCGGCAAACGCTTCTTTGAGGAGTTTCATCATCGTATACACCTCCATCTTTCTAATTATACACTGCCTCACAAGTTTACCAGAACCGTGAAGAACGTCCCGCTCGGTGGACGGCGAACTTTACTGGCTTTCAGCAATCAGGGACTAGCTATTAGCATTCAACGGTCAGTAATCAGCTATAAGCTCAAAGCGTCTTTTCTTCTTTTGGCTGAAAGCTGCTGGCTGATCGCTCTCAGCTAGAGAAGGGCGAGATCTGGGTCGAGGCCAACGAAAACCTTGAGTATCCGATCGATCTTCTCCATCTCTTTTTGCGAGATCCTCCCCAGGTAGTTTTCGCTCTTTATACGTCTTGCTTTATCTACCGCGGTGAGCTGCTCGATCAACGCATAGGTGCGAATCCCTTGAACGGTCACTGGGACATGAAAGTCAATCTCCTTGCGGGCGTGTGTTGAAGTGGGAATAAGAAGAAGGGTTGAGAGAGGGCAGTAAAGGTCGGCTTGTATGACAATCGCCGGCCTTACTCCTTCCTGTTCGTGGCCACGCCTTGGACTGCAGTTAACGTTGAACACCGCACCGCGCTGGATCATGGCTCCGACCGTTTCAGCGCCTCTTCGGTGGACGGTATTCGCTCTTCAACCTCCTGGGCTGCTTCGTCGAGGGCTTCGCGATCTCGCAGATAACGCGTGAGGTTCTCTGCTAGTTTCCGGTGGCGTTCCCGCGCGATTAACACTCTCAGCCCTTCACGAATCATCTCGCTCTTGGTGCGGAAACCCGCCTCTTTCTGTACGCGTTCTACAGCGTTTGCGAGTTCGTCTTCTAGTTTCACAGTTATCGTCTTCATAGGAACACTCTTTGTATTACGTTTGTAATCCCTATTGTACGGATAGCAAGCCGATGTGTCAAGGTGCGGCGTTCAGCAATCAGCTTTCAGTGATCAGCCATCAGCTTTCAGTGAGAAAAGCTATCAGCTCTCAGGAAAAGAAGCGATCAGCCTTCAGCGCTCAGCTTTCAGGGAAACCCGGTTTGCAGTGAGTCCTTGCTGATGGCTGAATGCTGAAAGCTTGCTCTGCCGCCAGCGGAGGCTGGCAGATCTGCGGCAGTTCATCCAGAAGTATGAGATCTCCAGCAGTGAATCGACGCCTTTTGGCATCAAGTATGAAGTACGCGGGACGTTGATCGGCCCTAATGGGCGAACTTTGGCTCTCATGACGGTTTGGATTAAACTAGAGGGGACAAGAGAAACGCGTTTTGTGACGTTGTTTCCAGATAAGGAGGTAACAGATTGACAATCAAGCCTTATCAACGGGTGGCCCTGACGCGGGACTTGCCCGAATACCATTTATACAAAGGGGACGTGGCTGTTCTAGTAGAACACCTCCCAGCGACCTCAGCAAGCAAGGGTGAGGAAGGCTGTGCCCTTGAGGTTTTCAACGCCATAGATGAAACCATCGCTGTTGTAATGGTCCCAATCTCTGCGGTGAAGCCCCTTACGGAGAACGAGATCTTTCAAGTGCGCCCGTTAAGCCGCACAAAGTGATCTGGTTCTTATGCCTCATTCAAGAACAAGCGATCCACAAATGCAGGACCTAGCGGAAGAGCTGCTCGCCAACACGCGAACAGCGAAACAGTCTTCAGCTTTCAGGGAAGAAAGCGCTCAGCGATCAGCTTGCATCCTTCACCTTGGACCTTGGATCACCCACCATCTGCGGTCGCTTTCACCATTCGTCACCCGCCGCGCCTAACACCTAATATCCTCACACCTAGCATCCAAAACCGGAAAGAGACGAGGTGCTGGCAATGGGCGAGTGTCAAGGGTCGGGTAGGTCTCCCCGGTAAGGCCTTGCTTTCCGCTCTTCTTTCGGCTATCCTCCTGATTGACCAACGTTGACCATTGAGGAGGGCAAATGGCCACACGAGCTCCCAAAGTGACCCGCGTCTCCGCGACCGAGGCCAAGACCCACTTCGGTGAGCTGATCCGCCGGGTGAAAGCGGGCAAGGAATACATTATCGTAGAGCGGGATGGGCTCCCGGTGCTCGGTATCCTCGACGCCGACGAGCTGGAGGACTACCTGGATCTGCACGATGAGTCTTTGAAGGCACAGATTCGGCAGGGCTACCGGGAGTATCAGACTGGCAAGACCCGTTCCGTGGAGAAAGTCTTAGCCGAGGTGCGCACGACGACCACGCAGCCGAAGTGACAGCCTGCCCATGCCCTACCGCATCCTCAGCACTCCTCACTTCGACCGCGACTACAAGAGTCTGGCCAGACGGACGCCCGGAGCGATCTCCCATGTTGAGGCCATGGTAGAAGTTCTCCGTGAAGATCCCTACGCCCGGAGCGGTCGGCACAACATCAAGAAGCTCAAGGGAATGAAGAAGGGGGAAGGGCAGTGGAGAATTGCCTCGGGGGATTACCGGATTCGCTACGATGTCCTCGAAAAGAATGTGGTGCTCTATTCCTGCAAGCCTCGGCGTGAGGCGTATCGGGGGTAAGTTCACCGCGCTCCGAGGTCATGCCTACACTTGACACTTAACATCATCCCCGCTGCTAAGACCCCGTGCTGTTTTCCTTGGAGCCATCAGCGGTCAGCGAGAAAAGCTATCAGCACTCAGGAAAAGAAGCGATCAGCCTTCAGCTCTCAGCTTTCAGGGAAGAAAGCGCTCAGCGATCGGCAATCAGCCTGTCAGTAATCAGCGGTTAGTAATCAGTCGTCAGCTATCAGCCTTCTCCACCCACTACCCACCACCCACCACCTCCCACTCACCATGGACGTTGGATTTTGGACCATGGACGTTCTAGAATACTCGATGGAGGTGGGTGCGATGGAAAAGCCGGCTACTAGAATCAAGCTTACCTATAAAGACTATCGAAACGCACCGGAGTCAGAGCGGGAGCGCTATGAACTTTTTGAGGGGGAGTTAGTCATGGTTCCATCACCGAGTTTCAAACACCAGCTTATCTTAGGTAACCTTGTAGACCTTCTGCGAAAGTTTGTTAGCGAGAACGACCTGGGAATGGTGCTCTTCGCTCCTCTTGACGTCATCCTTAGCGACGATACCGTGCTGCAACCGGATATGCTCTTTGTTGCCAAGGAGCGCGCTAGCATAGCTGTTAAGGAAGGCATCCGCGGCGCTCCTGATTTGGTTATCGAGATCCTCTCTGAGGCAACAGCAAAGCGCGACCGAACCTATAAGAGAGCCCTCTATGCCCGTTATGGCGTTAAGGAGTACTGGCTGGTAGATCCTGCCACAAAGACGGTTGAGGTGTTAGAGCTGCAGGAACAGGGATTTTTCCGGGTCGCTCGTTACGCCTGCAAAGAAAAGGCACCTCTTAAATCCCCCCTTCTTGCTGGGCTTTCCATCGATTTAGAAAAGGTGTTTTGATCAGCGACTAGCTATCAGCATTTAGCGATCAGTAATTAGCGATCAGTCTTCAGTGATCAGCCTGTCAGCTATCAGCCGTCAGCTTTCAGCACCAAGCAGAAGCCGCTTTTCTTTTAGCTGATAGCTGACCGCTGATTGCTAATCGCTACTAATGTCTCCTTATTTCCGGACAGGCGGGGTGGTTGAGAGTATCGGGGATCGGTTGACTTTTTCTTTAGGAGCTACTATGTTAGTGGGGTATTGGTCCAACTTTAAGTGAATGATGAAGGAGGCCCAAGGTGAAATACGTGAGGTATAAGGCGCGAATGATTCGGGCATTCATCGGTTTGGGACTAGTTGTTTCGCTTCTGGTCATGCTGACGGGCTGCTGGCCGTTTAACACCTTCCCCGTGGCTTACTTCACCGCCAGCCCACTGTCAGGACCGGCTCCGCTGAGCGTCGCCTTCAGTGCGATGCTCTCCGAGGATCCGGACGGGTTCATCGCAAAGTGGGAGTGGGACTTCGGTGACGGCTCGAGCGGAAGCGGGGAGTCGATCTCCCATACCTACACGACGGCGGGAACGTCCACCGTAGTCCTGCGGGTGACCGACGACGATAGAGCAACGGCAACAGCGCAAAGGACGATCACCGTTACCGCTGCCGAGGAACCGGGCGGAGCTGGCGCCGGACCGACGGCGAGCTTTACGGCCACACCTCTAGTTGGAGCTGCCCCATTGACGGTTACGTTCAACGCATCTGCTTCGGCCTACGCCGGACATGCAATTACCTATTATTCGTGGGACTTTGGCGACGGGGTAACCGGCACCGGAATGACTACTACTCATACCTATGCCCCGTTGGTGACCACCACGTACAATGTTGTTCTGCGGATCATCGCTGCGGACAACACCGAGGGTACAACGACTAAGAGCATCACGGCGACGGTGAGTACACCGACGCCACCATCCAATGCACCGACCGCGTATTTCACCGCGAGTCCCAACACGGGAACTGCTCCTGTAACTGTGACGCTAGATGCATCCGATTCAAAGGCGGCAGCAGGACGTACTCTTGGTACCTATGCATGGAGCTTCGGGAATCAGAGTTCCGACTCGTTCCAATCAGACGCCCCTTTCACCCACGTATACACGACAGCAGCAGCGAGCCAAGTCTTTACAGTGGTATTGACCGTGATTGACAACCTAGGGGGCGTGGATTCGTACTCCCGCGATATAACGGCCAAGAACGGTCAGCCAGTCGCGGGGTTTGAGATGAGCGCGAGCGGATGGAGCATTAACGATGTCCAAACCTCGGGGCTAACAATCACTGTGCAGTTCCGCTCTACAGAACCTACTTGGAGCAGCGGCGGTGAACCGCACACCACGACACCTGACGACTACGCCAGTCACAATTTCTCCTATGACCCGGAAGGTAAGGCTGGCACTTGGTATGGTCTTAACAAATACGTTTGGGATTTCGATGACGGAACTCCCAAGGTTGAGGTTGCTACAGGAGCTGTGCAGACTCGCTCCTTCACGATTTCTTCTGGCTCGAAGACCTTTGAAGTGGAACTCGAGGTAACAGACAAGCTCGGTGCTAAGGGTACCTGGAAACGCAATGTAAAACTGGGTCAGTAAGTAGCATGCCTCGATCATGCCTTGACACTGTGGCCTTCTAACATAGTTGCAAAGCGGCTCCACCTAGCGGAGCCGCTTTGCATGATCGTGCATGATTTGATCTCTTGTTTGCGGAGAAGCGCGTTTATACACTACTTCTTCGAGAGGTGAATAGTGAAGAGAGCTCTTCGCACTGTGCCGCTGTTGGTTAGCAGCATTCTTCTCTTGGGAGGCTGCCTTCTCTTGAACCGTGTTCCAGCGGCTCTCTTCACAGTTAGCCTTCTCTCAGGGACTTCTCCGCTGACCGTGGACTTCGATGCCGGAACCTCCTACGACCCGGATGGCACGATCGTTTCATACAACTGGGACTTCGGGGATGGGACAACCACTACCGGAAAGACGGCGAGCCACACCTTCACCGCCACAACCACGCAAACATATACGGTGAGGCTGACCGTTACCGACGATGACGGCGCATCGGCTACGGCCTCTCAGAGCATCGAGGTGTTGGTGACTGTGCCGTCAGACAACAACCCGCCCACGGCGCGGTTCACCACAAGCCCGACCTATGGGAACTCCCCGCTCACCGTGCAGTTTGATGCGTCGTTGTCGCGGGATACGGACGGCTCGATTGAACTTTACAGTTGGAACTTTGGCGACGGTTCGACCGGCTCGGGGAAGATCCTCTCGCACACGTTCACCGCGGCGGCGACCGCCAACATCACCGTACGGCTCACGGTGATCGATGATAACGGTGCTACAGGAACAACAACAGCGGTGATCACGGTAATAGTGCCTGAGGTTGTCGCTACTGACGGGCCGACGGCGAGCTTTACCGTGTCCGACCAGAATAAGATCCATCAGGGCGATCCGCCTAGCGAACCCTCGCTGTTTGAGGTTACATTCGATCCCTCTGCCTCCACCGCCGCGGCAGGGGGGCACTATATCGAATTCTACCTGTGGAACTTCGGCGATGGTGAGACCCTCACGGCAGTGACGGACACCACCGTACCCCATATCTACAAGCTACATGCACCGGTTCACACCTTCGTTGTCACGTTGACCGTCATCGACGAGCAGGGATTAACCCACTCGGCCGTGCGCAATGTGACGCTGACAAACTAGCGATTAGCTATCAGCCGTCAGCAATCAGCTCTCAGGGCTCAGAAAAGGCGGAACCTGTGTCCGCCGAGAGAAACCTTTTAACTCTTAGGAAACCAGGAATCCAGGAAATGATTTGGATTTCTGGCATATCATTCCTGGCTTGTTGCTTTCTCATGGCTTCCTGGCTTCCTCATAATAAGATTGTTGTAGCGGCGGGTCCCATGAAATAGTATTGCACGGGACAAGGCTTGTCCCCGACGAAAAGAACGTCGGACACATTTAAGTAATCAGCATGTAGCTTTCGGCAGTCAGGGACTAGCATTCAGCAATCAGGAATAACAAGCCGTCAGCAATCAGCTTGCAGCTTTCAGGAGCTCGGCTCCTGGCTAACCGCTGATGGCTGAAAGCTAGCGAAGGCGCTTTTCAACGAAAGCGACGACCTCTTCTGCCAGTTTCAGCGCTTCTTGTGCCGCATCTTTTTGATACACATGGGCGGGTATACTTCCTGGCAGGCTGTTCGGATAGCGGGTAGACACATAGTAGCCATCAAGGACGGCCCATCGCGCACTTTCTTCCTTTATTTCCGGAACGTGTAGAGATGCTTGCACACCGAGCCTTTCTACCGAATGACCCAACACTATCTCCTCCCCCTGAGCGTAGAGGAGAGCCTTGAGCGCTTTTTCTGCTACCTGTTGCGCTAGGAAGCAAACCAGGTGATAGCCACCTTCTTTGAGGAGTAAGCGTGCCCACTTCAGGTCCTCTGTGGCTTGTTCAAGCCACCTTCGTCCCTCATTTAACTCTCTCATAGATAACCTCCCCCTCGGCGAGGACGCGCTTTAGAAAACTGCTCTTCTGGTTCTGTTTAAATTCTTGGGGACTGTAGGTCACAAGATCAAAATCCACCTTGATCGCGCCTCCAAGGTGGCGGTAGAGACGAGCGGTGCGTGTTACCGGATTGTCCGCTGAGTCGATCACGACTAGCAGGTCAAGATCGGTGAACAGATCCCTCCTTCCCCGCCGGTAGGAGCCAAAGAGGATTACTCGCTCAACCTCGGGGAGGCGGGACAGCCGTGCTACGGCCTGCTCTAACCCTTGCTTGAGGGCCTGACGATGCTGCGCACGCCGCTGTTCAAGATTACTATTCATTGCAATTTTATGTTAACAGAAAGCGCTGGTTGACAACAATGGGGCGGAACAACCTGGGGGGTATAATAAGTCCCAAACCGGTTATTACACCTCACCCCGGGGGGTGTAATAAGTCCCAAACTGGTTATTACACCTCACCCCGGGGGGTGTAATAAGTCCCAAACTGGTTATTACACCTCACCCCGGGGGGTGTAATAAGTCCCAAACTGGTTATTACACCCCCCAAGCACATAAAGTCCGACGCTACGGGAAAAACAAGAATTTCATTCGTAGTGTCGGGTCCCATGAAATAGTATTGCACGGGATAAGGCTTGTCCCTGACGAAGGAGAATATAAACGCGCAAGCGGGTTAGCTGCCGCAGCAACCGCCCCCGGATACCTCAACGTCCTTCTTTGCAGAGCCCGTTGCGCCGTCGTTATCGATGACGGTTAGTAGGACGGTATAGGTACCGGCTGTTGTAAAGAGGTGCTCGGTGATCTCTCCCCATCCCGAGGTGCCGTCGCCGAACGACCAGATCCACTCCATGATCTCACCATCGGGGTCGTAGGAGTCACGCGCGTCGAAATCGACCGGGGTCTGCTTGGGTGGTAGGTAGGGCCAGTGATCAAAGTCAGCAACAGGGGGAAGACTCAGGGCCTGGACATTGCGCCAGAGCGTTCCCACTTCGCCTTCGGAATCGGTCACGGTGAGGGTGACACTGTATATCCCTTTCTCCGCAAACGTGTGGTCGACCGTCACCCCGCTTGATTCTTCTCCATCGTCAAAGTCCCAATCGTATGATAAGATGGGCCCGTTGGGGCTCCGCGAGGCACTCGCATCGAAGTGCACAAAAAGCGGTGGGTAGCCGCTTGACGGAGTAGGGTTAAACTCGGCGCGAGGAATGTTTTGAAAGAGACAACCGCTCAGGATAACCACGACGCCCAATAGAACAAGAGCCAATCGAACTTTCATTTTTAAACTCACCCTCTCGTCGTTACCTAAGCCAATTCTACGTCACCAGGCCTGTTATTGCACGACGAAATAAGAACAAACGTCGGACATGAAGTCCGACGCTACAGGGATTATCGGGTTTTATCCCCGACGAAGGAGGACATTCGGAGCGGCGGAACCTGTGTCCGCCGTGAATGAGAACCTGGGGGGTGTAGTACATAACGAGCTGTTTACTACACCCCCCAAGCACATGAAGTCCGACGCTTGTCCTCGACGAAGGAGAACCTGGGGGGTGTAATAAGTCCCAAACCGGTTATTACACCCCCCAAGCACATAAAGTGCGACGCTACAGGGCTGACCGCTCCTTCACTTAATAATGGACACGTAGCCCCACGCTGATGACCGTCGCCCGTCATCGTCGGTGACAGTAAGGGTAACTGTGAACCGGCCGGTCTGCTGATAGGTGTGGCTCACCCGTATGCCAATAGTGCTCTCGCCATCCCCGAAATCCCAAGCGTGACGGATGATCGTTCCTTCAGCGGCACGGGAAGCGCTCCCATCAAGCTCGATCGGGACACCGACTCTCCCGCCTTGACAGGAAGGCAGCCCAGTGATTACAGCCAGTGGTCTATCGCCGCTATCCCCACAGGAGCCTCCAGGGCATCCGCCGCTATTCTCCTGCACGCTGATGGCATGGTGCGCTTGACCCGTCGCCCCCTCATTGTCAGCGACGGTGAGAGTGGCAACGTAGTCACCATCTTCCATGTAGGTGTGACTAGTCTCAACACCGCTGCCGGTGTTGCCATCGCCGAACTCCCAGGCGTAACGGATAATCTCGCCGTTTGAGTCGTAGGCCTCGGAGGCATCGAACATCACAGCCTCACCGACAGGGGGTAGATCGTGGCTCACCTCAAAGCTCGCCACCGGTGGGGGGTTTTTAACTATAATTGCCATCTTTTCGTAGTCCATCTCACCTTTGTCGTCTGTAACGGTCAGCTTGACGAGGTAGGTCCCAGGCAGGGTGTAGCTATGGGAGGCAACGGCCTCGCTCGCTGGCACAGTGTCATGTGGATCGCCGAAGTCCCAGCGGTAGGTGGTGATCGTTCCATCGTCGTGAGAGTAATGGGCATTAAATTGCACCGCCAGTGGAGCATCCCCCTCCCGGGGAGATGCGTCGATCACCGCTTCTGGAACCTGGTTTACCAGGCCGCTCATGATGTCATTTAAGCTGCATCCAGTCAGGAACAGTGGCACAAGGAGGAGCAGGGCAAGAATCGTTTTCTTCATCGGCAACTCCTTCCTCCTCCTGGGCAGACGTCGGCGTTACAGGGTGGCCCGCCAAGGATGCTTATCGCTTCAACGTATTTTGTCTTTCCGCCGTCGTCGTCAGTGACGGTGAGGACGACGTTGTAGGTGCCCGCGTAGAGGTAGCGGTACTCTACAACCTTGCCAGAAGCGGTCTCCCCATCCCCAAAGTTCCAGTCGTAGGCGACAACCTCACCGTCGTCGGTCGATTCCGAGGCGTCGAAGGTGATCCACTCAAGCGTCCCCACGATGTACTTATCCTCCATCCTGCTCTTGGGGCTGTAGGAGAAGGTGGCCATTGGCGGAGGGTTAAGCGCCTGTACCGCAAGGGAACTCGATCCTGAGATTCCCTGGTTGTCGATCACGGTCAGTAAAACCGTATACTCTCCGTCCTCCTCGTAGACGTGTGCGGCCTGTGGCCCCTCACCGGCGGCGCCGTCCCCAAAGTTCCACAGGTAGGAGACGATCCGTCCATCGGGATCGTAAGAGAGGGTTCCGTCGAAGTTGGCCGTGAACGGAATCATGTGCTCCACCGGCGAAGCGGTGAACAGGGCCTGAGGTTCGCCCGATCTCACCCCAAGGCAACCGGTAATGGCGACAACGACGAGGAGGATCAATCCTAAAAGAAGGTAGAACCTCGCACTCCTCATAATATCACTCCTTTCCCCCTTCAGGGGTAAGATCAATGATCAAGGAGAAGGTGAACTGCACAGTGATTCCACCAAGATCGACCTTCTCCGGGGTACCGTCTCCATCTATATCTAAACTGTTTCCCTCCTGGTCTCTCATCTCTCCTAGCGTAAGGGAGCGGTAGAAGAGCGATGAGCCAACCGCCAACCAATCAGTGATGGGAAAGGAGAGTGACAGACCTCCCTCAAACCCAAGACTGGAACCGCTATAGCGGCCCTCGCCCTCCGGGGGGAGCCCTGATATGGCATCCGGATACTCCGGGGGGATCTGGAAGGTGATCGCCCTATTGAAGCCGGAGTAGTAATAACCGGCTCCCAGCTCGGCCGAAAGGATCACACCAGCGTCAAGAAAGTCGTAGCGACCGCTCAGCAAGAACCCGACGGCGTAGCAATTAAGGTCGATCGAGACCTCGGAGTCCACGGTTGAGACATAGGTGCCGGCGGTCGAGGTCGATGTCCGGAAGCCCTCGAGCTTTCCACCGAGGGCGAACCGATCGGACAGCCAGAACCTCTCCCCCGCCTGGTAGGCGATCCCACTGCCGATACTGTCCAGTTGCTCTACCTCACCGGTGATGATCTCCGGCAGAAGGGCAATGTCATCGTTAAGTAGAGTAATGATCGCGTTTATTCGATCTTTGATCGCGTTGATCTCATCAAGGGCGACCGCAGACGGGCCCCCGCTAAAGTAGACTTCGACTGGTCCTGCGGTGAGCATGGCTGCCCATAGGATCAGAACAGCTAAAGCAGTCACTAGCCCCTTCATCATCTCCCCCTTTTCCACAGTCTGGGAGTTAGGGGAGGGCATCTCCTCTTAAGGAAGCACCCTCACCACCCGGTAAGGCTAGCCTAAGGGCTTTCTTCCGTAGAGCGTAGCCCATAGTTCTCAAGGTAAGTAGATCTATCTCTTAACTTGTGCGGACCTATGTCTTTTTAAGGGATGACTTGAGGGCTAAAAGTGCCTCCTCGATGTCCTGGGCCGTCACATCGAGGTGGGTAACCATGCGCATCTGATTAGGATCGCTACCGAGGGGATTGGCAAGTACCCCACGTGTTCGCAGGCGCGTGGATAGTACACGGGCATCAAGTGAGGGGTCTCCCACCGCCGCCCCGTCGACCTTAAAATAGACGAGGTTTGTCTTTACAGGCTGTGTGGTATCACCCTCTGCCCCACAGGTGAGTCCATGGAGTGCGTCGATCCCTTCGGCAAGGCGGGAAGCATTCTTGTGGTCCTCTGCCAGTCGGTCGATGTTATGCTCTAGCGAATAGACCCCCGCAGCAGCGATGATCCCAACCTGGCGCATTCCTCCCCCGACGATCTTTCGCATCCGTTTTGCTTTAAGGATGAACTTGCGCGACCCACACAAAAGGGAACCAACCGGAGCACCCAATCCCTTGGACAGACAGACCATCACCGAATCGACACTGCGGGTCAGTTTCAATGGCTCGATTCCCAAGGCGATGGCGGCGTTGAACAGACGCGCTCCATCAAGGTGAACGGCGATCCCGCGGCTGCGAGCAAGCTGGCCGACCGCGTCGCAGTACTCCGGCGTGAGGATCGTTCCTCCACAGCGGTTATGCGTGTTCTCAAGACAGATCAATCGCGTGCGGGGAAAGTGGACGTTATCCGCGCGGATCGCCTCCTCGATAGCGGCAACGGGGATCGTTCCATCCGGTCGGTTTGAAAGGGTATGAGAATGGATTCCTGCCAACCCGGCCGCTGCACCTCCCTCGTAAAGGAAGGTGTGTGACAGGCTCCCCAGGATCATCTCATCGCCGCGTCCGCCGTGGGTGAGAATGGCCACAATGTTTCCCATCGTTCCACTGGCGACGAACAGGCACGCTTCCTTGCCGAGCATCTGGGCCGCCATCTCCTGCAGGTGGTTGACCGTGGGGTCCTCGTCGTAGACATCGTCACCCACCTTCGCCTGCACCATCGCCTGACGCATCTCTTGAGTTGGCTTGGTCACGGTGTCGCTACGAAGATCGATGAGGTGCATAATGGCTCCTTTCGCTTTAGATCTTAACATGAAATGAAGGCGTAGGTGGTTCTTGTTGGGTTCCCTAAATCACGCATTTACGAACTCCACCCCTCTTTCCCGATCAAGGGAACAAAGCAGCATGCCCCCAGGTCGTGTTGCTCAACTGAGGAACCGACCTTTTTCACCTGCAACAGGCGCTGCAAGGATCTATCCCCCACCGGTAGAACGCAGATTCCGTCTGGGGCGAGCTGGTCAAGGAGCCCCTGGGGGAAACGGGGGAGGCTCCCCGTAGCGATGATCCGATCGAACGGCGCCTGTGCGGGAAGGCCCAGAGTCCCGTCCCCCACAACAAACTGAATATTCTCGTACCCGAGATCTCGCAGGCGCTGTTGCGCCGCAGAAGAGAGGGTGCTAGAACGCTCAACCGTAAATACGGTGTTCGCCAACTCCGCGAGGATGGCTGTTTGGTAGCCGGAGCCGGTCCCTATCTCAAGAACCTTTGCCTCTCCTGTCACACAAAGAGCCTCGGTCATCAGGGCAACGATGTACGGCTGGGAGATCGTCTGTCCCTCCCCGATCGGAAGCGGGTAATCCGCGTACGCTTCCTCGCCCGGGGAGAAAGGAACAAACAGGTGCCTGGCAACCCTTTCCATCACGGTAAGAAGGTCCTCATCCACAATCCCACGGGCGCGTAGCTGACGTTTGACCATCACATGGCGCTTCGTCGCAAACGGGTCACTCTCTTGGTGGTGGCTCTCCATAACACGAATTGTAAGACAACTACTAGAGAAGAAAAATGGCTCCCCACTGTTTCAAGTGGGTAACCTGAGGTCAAACTGGCTTACAATCTTATCATAAGGAAGCCAGGAAGCCATGAGAACTCAGAGACAAGAGGTAAAAAATGATGATCTTTCTTGGTTCCTTGGCTTCCTAATAGTTTCAAAGGCCTTCGGTTCAAGTGGGTAGTCTGAAGTTGAGATTGCCCACACGAGAGCACCAGTTTACCCATACCGAATAGCGAAGAGCCAGAAAAATAGCGTTCCTCTTGTGGGTCCTGACCGCTTGCCACTGAGTACTAATAGCTCTCCTACTCGTTCGTTGGTTCCTCGAAGTATTCGGCGATGATCTCCTTGGCGCGAGGAAGATCGCTTGAGCAAACCATAATCCTCACCTCGGCAAGGCCGTCGACCGTCATTGGATAAACGGAAGGAGGGACGTGGCGGAGGAGGTTCACAGGGATCCCAAAGTCCTCAAGGAGCCCCTTGATCAGCATCGCCTTTGGCTCGCCCCACACCTTGTGACAACAAACGAGGTCGGCCTGATCCTGTTCGCGCTGTCGGTCGAGGAGGTAGTGAACGATGGTGATGCACTGACTCGCATGCAGGGACTGCTCTCCCAGGGAAAGGCGAGGTAGATCGGCGAGTATCTCTTCTTCTAGAGCTGTGAACTCGAGGTGATCGGAGAGGAAGAAGGCGGGATCCTCCGGCAGTGAGGCGGAGTCAAACAGGTCCCCCTCTTCGCAGAGGACGACTGGGTGGGCTCCCACCTGATACAGTCGGTCAAGGGTTGCACTGAGATTCCCCTGGGAAATGTAGATCCCTGGGGTGCTCTCCACCTCTTCGTCACTCAACTTTTCTAAAGCGTGCTTTAGCAGTGCACCGGTCGACCGCTCATCCGGGTTTAAGTGCCTAAGCTTCTCTCCGAGAAGCCGGACCTTTACCTTATTCTGCAACAGGAGGGTCACCTCAACGTCGTGGCGCAGCTCGTGTGAGAGAAAGAAGGCCGCCCCGATCGCGCGGCAGAGGAGGTCCATCCTCCCCGCACTTCCGGGGAGGTCGTTCAGGTTAAACTGCGGCGTTACCGCCGCCTTATGACCGAGAATCACAAAGTGCCGCATGTTAAGTAGTCTACCGGGAAACCCACCCCGCGCCAACCGCCCCCTCGTGAGAGGGAATCGATGTCAACCCCCAGAGGGACCGTTGCTGGTTAAGCAGGTGAGCTATTTCCCCTCCGGCTTGGTCGGAGAGTGTAGAGATAAGTGGGGTTTACGGGATAGGGTCAGAAAAGAACAAAAAGGGGCTTAAAAGATGCGCTTGACACGCAGGAGCTTATTGTGACCACAGTGAAAGGGGGTCTCAGGTGAGTTACCGCATCGTAGTTATTGTGAGCTTATTTGTGTTTCTGGGAAC
>Ga0307430_1001855_pt1 | contig 14739 bp, 12 predicted proteins | sample SalMarWE160130MG_FD_202159 | JGI IMG/M metagenome (GOLD analysis project Ga0307430, IMG submission 202159) | Salt marsh sediment microbial communities from the Plum Island Ecosystem LTER, Massachusetts, United States - WE1603-130 | ecosystem: Environmental > Aquatic > Marine > Intertidal zone >... | reverse complement strand
TTATTTTTTTTTACGCGGGGGGGGGGGGGCGCCGCCCCCCCCCCCCCCCCCACCCCCGCTTGTTTTCCCCTCCCCCAGGGGAGGGGTATTTCCTGATTTAAAGATAAACCACCGGTTTGGAGTTTGAGGTTGGCGATTCTTACTGGGCTGCCTTGAGGATTTTGCCCACCAGTTGGCTGCCCAGGATGGCCAGGCCGTCGGTGGGCAGATAGTGCGCGGCGATGTCCTCGAAGAGCACCCGCGCCTGCGAGGGGAATTCCTCGTCGCCCTCCCAATAGACCAGCCCCAGGTGCACGCGCGGCAACGCGGTGAAGACGTATCCTGCGTCGCCGAGTGCCAGCGGCTCACCCCCCAGGCTTTCTGCGGCGCGGCGGAAGGCCTCGATGTTGCCGCTCGGCTGAGCGGGCTTCGGGTGAGCCTCAGCCGAACCCCTCGCGCCGAAGTCCGCTAGCTCGCGCACCAGCCGCCCGCCGGAGTATCCCTCAAAGGCCTGCACGTAGAACATCCCGTCTGGCAGGTCGCGGAAGCCGATCCAGCGGCTCGAAGGCGTGGTTCCGTCGGCGGTGGCCAGGTAGGTGAGGATGATGCTCTGGATGAAGGATGGCATTTCGTCGCCCGTGTCGGCGCGACACACGGTAAAGTCGTCGCCAGAGATGACGTACTCGCGCCAGAAAAAGTCCAGGCGAAAGTTGCCGTCGCCGTCCTGCCGGCAGCCACTTCGCAGTACCAGCTTGCCCGGCTTGACCTCGCGCAGCGTCGCCCGTGCTTCCTTGATGACGGGAGCCAGCTTATCGTACCACTCCTGAATCTGGGGAGTAGGGTTACCCTGTTGTAGCATAATCCCCCAATTGGTTGATCGCCTGCACAAATTCCTCCCACTCCTCGTGGAAGAAGTGAACGGTGACGTTGCCCAGTTCCAGGTGATAGGTCGTCTCGCCGTCGGGCTCCTCTGTACGTACCAGGTTGAAGTGGTCGGTTTCGGCTAGAATCTCGATGGTGGGTTCTGTCATAGGTTGCCTCCAGTTGAATTTTTAACCTCCCGCAGATTCGCCACCTGCGGGAGGTTCGTTAAGCCAACAACCGCAACAACGTCTTGGGGCGCAGCGCCAAGCGGGGCGATTTTTGGCCGAGGATGATGTGTCCGATGAGCAGCGCCAGCTCCTCGTCTCGTTGCAGCTTGCGAAAGATGCGGTTGAACAGGCGGGGGGCGTTCAGCGCCAGTCGCAGGACGCGGGCCGCCCTTTGATCGGCGCTGTAGCGGGCCACCAGGGCGCGGCTGTAGAGAGCCAGCGTCTGCGCCGAAAAGTCGCCCGCCGCCAGCGCCCGCAGCGCGTGGGCGGCGGCCATCTCGCCGCTCTCCATCGCCCTCGCGATGCCCTCCCCCGAGAGAGGGCTCACCAGCCCTGCTGCGTCCCCGGCCACCAACACGCGTTCGGCATGGGTGCGCGTGTCCTCCAGCCGCGTGCGCAGTGGGTGGCCTTGTACTGGGCCTACCGGCTCGGCCTGCACCAACCGTTTTCCCGTCGCTTTCGGATCGCTCGTGAAGCGATCCAGGATGTCTCGCAGCACGATGCCGTCTTCGTGTACTCGCCGGGTAAAGGTTCCCGTTCCCACGTTGAGGTGGCCATCGTCCATCGGGAACAGCCACGTGTAGCCGGGGACGATCCACGGTTCGAAGTGAATCTCCAACCGCTCGGTGGGGCCTGCATCGCCTGCGAGGTATTTCCTGATGGCGACGAGTTCCGGCGGTCTCTTTACCAGGCCCACCCGGCGCGTGACGCTTGCATTGCTGCCATCGGCCAGGATGACTATTTGGGCGTCCAGCGTCAGGCCATCGGCGACGATGTGGAGCGGGCGGCCGTCTGATGACTCTACCCTGCGCACCCGCGTACCTTCCAGCAGGCATGCGCCCGCCTCTGCCGCGGCCTGAGCCAGCCGGGCGTCGAGCAGCCGCCGGGGGATGACGCGTCCGTAGCATTGGCCGCCGTCTGATTCTGGTTGCACGTCGAGCACTTGGCCGCCGGGCGAGGTAAGGCGCAGCACCTTGGGTGCGGCGAACCGGGAGGCCCACTCGCCCAGGCCGGTGCGATCCAGGGCGGCCAGGGCGTGGGCGCTCACGCCGTCGCCGCAGGCTTTATCTCGGGGGAAGGTGGCGCGCTCCAGCAGCGTGACCTGCACGCCTGCGGAGGCCAATCGGTGCGCGGCGGTTGACCCTGCCGGGCCGGCGCCCACGATAGCAACCTCTGCCTGCACTCGGTTCTCTCCTCCTCAATCGGTCTGTCCTTCGTCTGCGCCGGGCGACTCTGCCTCTTCGATCTGCGCCTTTTCCGATTGTCCCAGATCTCTTTTCTCTTTTACCCACGCCAGGAAAGCCTTGTGGCCCTGTTCGAGAATCCCCGGCTTGGACGGCGGTTCCGCCTCGTCCGGCTCGGCGAAGGGATCGAGGTCGTAGATGCGGTAGAAGATGTAGCGCCCGATCACCCGCAGCGTGGCCAGGGTCGGGGCGGCGAGCAGGATGCCCAGGATGCCGCCCAGGCTGCCGCCGATGACGACGCCGACCAGCACCAGCACCGGGTGCAAGTTGAGGCTGCGGCCCATGATGCGGGGTACGATGAAATTGTTCTCAAGCTGCTGGATGACGACGTACATCCCGGTGACAAGCACAGCGTACCAAAAGTTGCTCATCCCGAAAGGGGTGGTTTCCTGGAACAGGGCCAGCAGGACAGCCGGCACCGCCGCGATGATCGGGCCGATGTTGGGCACGACTTCCAGCAACCCGGCCAGTAGGCCCAGCACCGGTGCATAGCGGATGCCGAGCGCCATACAGCCTGCGGTGGTGACGATGGCGATCACCACGCCAAGCAGGAGTTGGCCGCGGAGAAAGGCGTGCCACACGTCGGTGATTTGCTGGCGCAGGCGTACGATGTCCTCGCGATAGTTTTCGGGGGGCAGTCTGTCGATCTGTGCGATGATGCGCTCGGCGTCTTTTAGCAGGTAGAATGTGACCATCAGGATAAAGATCAGCCATAGAAACCCCGAGGCGACCTCGAGTGCCACGTCGACCGTTCCCTGCGCCACCGAGGCTACGAACGATCTCAGCAGTGCGCTCAGTTCGTCATAGAATTCGTTCAGGTCAAGAGTGTAGCCCAGGATTTCTACGGGGGGGGCGCTGAGAAAGTTATCGATTTCGTTGATGGCACTGGTGGCTTCCTCTTGCATAGACTTCACCGCTTGCTGTATGGTTGGCACGGCGGCCACCGGCGTGGCTGCCAGTCCCAGCATAACCAGAATCAGGATCAGGATGACGGTCGCCGCTGCCAAGCCGCGTGAAAAACGGAGGCGGTTGGCGAGAAAATCAGCGATTGGATCGAGGATGAAGGCCAACAACAAGGCGATCACCAACGGCGGGATAATTTTCTGGAAGCGGTAGACGATCAGGCCCAGCAGTATCACGAAGAAGAGGATTACGATGATCTTGGTTGTGGGGCTCCAACGGTGCGTCGTCGCGCTTCGCTGAGGCAGATCCTTTGTGTCTTTCATGGGTGCACCCTTACCTGAGTGATTCCTGCTGATTTTTTTCTCTCTCTCCTCTCAGGCGGCCCAGTGCCGCTTGGAATATGGGCTTGAGTGATCGCTGTGGTTTGCGTGTTTCCTCTTGTGCTTTTGCTTCGCCCTTCAACTCGAAGGGATCACGGTCGTAGAGGCGGCAGATGATATAGTGGCTGATGATGCGCACAGTGGCGAGGGTGGGGACGGCGAGCAGCATACCCACCAGGCCACCCAGGAGACCTCCGACGATGGCGGCGATCAACACCACCAGCGGGTGTAGTTTGAGGCTCTTGCCCAGGATGCGGGGTACGAGCACGTTGTTATAGACTAACTGGAGCAGGATGTACGTCCCGGCGACCAGTATTGCGAACCAAAAGTTGCCTATTGGCAGGAACAGGGAGCCCTGAAAGAAGGCCAGCAGGATCGGTGGGATGGCCGCGATGATTGGACCGACGTTGGGTATGAACGCCATGATGCCGGCCAGTAGCCCCATCCCCCACGCGTAAGGGACGCCGATGGCTCCAAAGATTGCGGCCGTGGCCACACTGAGGATGAGGGCCAATAGTAGCTGGCCGCGCAGGAAGGCGTTCCACACGTCCCCGATCTGCTGGCGCAGGCGCACAAAGTCGTCACGATAGCCTGGAGGAGCCAGGTCGTCGATCTGCTCGACCAGGCGGTTGATGTCTTTCACCAAGTAGAAGGCGGCCATCAGGATAAAGATCAACCAGAAGGCCCCCTGGGCGATGCTGCCCGCGATTTGGAGCGTCCCCTGCACGACCGAGCCTACGTAGGATCGCACCGTGCTGCTCAATTCTTCGTACACGCCGCTCAGGTCTACGGGGTATTCGCCGATCTCTAGCGGGCGCTTGAAGAACTCGTCAACTCTGGCGAGGATATCGCTGAGCACCGATTGGACAGCGTTGGTGATCTCGTAGGGGCTTGGGACGACGACTACCGGCGTGGCCACTAACGCCAGCCCGACGAGAATCAGCACCAGGAAGACGAGCGTCGTGGCCAGGCCGCGCGCCATGCGGAGACGCTCAGTGAAAAAGTCGACGATGGGGTCGAGGATGAATGCCAACAGACAGGCGATCACCAGCGGCGAGATGATCGCCTGAAATCGGTAGAGTATGAGCGCGATCAGCACCAGCAGAATGAGGGCGACGATGCGCTTGGTAGGAGCGCCCCAGCGGCGATGGGGTTCGGTCACTTTGCTCTCCTATCCTCGTACTCGCACAGCCCACGGGGCCATGGCCCACACCCGTTCGCGGGCCAGGTTTTGCAGGGCGTCGAGCAGCTCTGCCCAAGTCTGTTCAGGTGTGGGAAAAGGTTGGGGCGCTAGTGCGTGCCGGGGCGGACGCACCTGCACGGCAGGAATGTCCTGGTCGGCCTCGAAACCGGCCAGTTCCTTCGCCAGGGCCAGCGCTGTGTCAAAATCGCCCAATTCGTCCACCAATCCGATCTCGTGTGCCTGTACGCCGGTCCATACTCGCCCGCCCGCGATTTCCTCCACCTGCTCCTCCGTCATCTCCCGTCCCTCGGCCACGAGCGCCTTGAACGAGGCGTAGGTCTCGCCCATGTCGCGGCGGATCCAACGCCGCTCCTCTTCGGTGAACGGCGTCACGTCGGAGTAGAAACCTGCCATCGCGCCGCGCTGCAGCGATTCGCGATTGATGCCCAGCTTGTCGTACAGATCGCCCAGGGTGAATTTGCCTCCCCAGATGCCGATGGAACCGGTCAGCGTGGTCGGGCGGGCGACGATGCGATTGGCCAGCGCGGCGACATAGTAGCCGCCCGATGCGGCGTATCCCCCCATCAGCGCGATTATGGGCTTGCTCTCTCGCAGGCGGCGCACCTCCCGGCAGATCAGGTCGGAGGCCAGCGCCGAGCCGCCGGGTGAGTCGACGTATAGGATGATGGCCGCGATGTGCCGGTCAGCCTCCGCCCGGCGCAATGTGTGGGCGATGGTCTCTGCCCCGGCCTGCGCCTCCGTGATGGGGAGCGGTGTGGGAATGGGCGCGCGGCGGCTGCGACCCGGTACGATCATGCCCTCCACCGACACCACGCCGATGGCCTGACTTGGAGTCCACTTGATCGGCTGCCGCAACCAGCGAGCGACATCGTGCCAGGTGCAGAGTGGCGCGGCTTCCTGGCCCTCCTCTTTGGGTGGATGGATGTGAGCGGCCAGTTCGTCCTCGTAGAGCACGGCGTCGATCAGCCCTGCCTCCAGCGCCTCGGCGGGCAGGAGGGGCATCCGATCGATCATCTCGCGCACCCGTGCCGGGTCGAGTCCGCGTCCCTCGGCGATGGCGGCGACGATCTCGTCGAAATTCGAATCGAGAATGGCATCCAGCATCTGCCGGTTGGGCTCGGTCATCGTCGTGCGGCAGAAGGTTTCGGGAGCGGTCTTGTACTCGCCGATAGATTCGAGGTCGGCTTCCACTCCGATCAGGTCCAGCGCGCCCTTAAGGAACGTCGCTTCGAGGCGCAGTCCCAATGCGGAGAGGCGACCCGACGGGGGGATGATGACCTCGTCGCAGGCCGAGGCCAGGTAATACTCCCACGTGTTGGCGCCGGGCATCCAGGCGACGAGCCGTTTGCCTTTGGTGTGCAAATCGAGCGCCATGCGCCGCAGGCTGTAGAGCGCGGACGAATCGGTCTGGAGCGTGTCGAAGCGCAGCACGACCGTCTGGACGCGCGGGTCGTCGCCGATCCTTTCCATTATCGCGTCCACATCCTCCAGGCTGGTCACGGAGGGACGCAGCGGCAGGCGGTTGAATGGAAAGGGCAGCGGGTCGCGCAGGGGGGGTAGTTCCGGATACGGGCCACCGATGGGCAGGATGATGCAATCTAGCCCCTTGCTCCGCAGCGAGCGCAGGAGGTTGGCGATGGCTACCAAGGCGTTTCGCAAAATGTTGGCTGGTTTCATTGTAGCGAGTCAGCGAATCAGCGAGCCGGCGGCTACCCCTTTTCTTTCTGCTAGGTACTCTGGCAACCCGTTGGGATATAGTGACGTGTCGTTTTTAAGCGCGAACAAGTTCATCCAACGTGCCGTCTGGGTGCCGTCTTCTTCATTTACTACGAGCGAGTCTTGTTCGTAAAGGGCTTGGTTGGTCAGCGTTGCCTCGTACAGCAGGACGATCTCGTGGCCAATCTCGCCCCTGTAAGTAAAGATGTTCTCCATGGTCGTCAGGTAACGCACATCGGTCAACTCTGTGCCCAATTCCTCGCGGAACTCGCGGCAGAGCGCTTCTTGACCATGTTCTCCGTACTCTATCGTCCCGCCCAAAGGCCTGTAAAACGTTCCTTGCTCCTCATTGTGGAACTCACCGACCAAAAGCTCGTCGCCGCGCCAGATGATGGCCAGGGCTAACGGGCGGATCTGTCCAGGTCGCATGCTTGGCCTTTCCCGTCAAACTAATCGCAGGCCGGGCACAACGTCCAGGTCCCAACCGGCGCGCTCCCCGGCGATGAAGCGTCGATACGCGCAGGCGCCAATCATCGCCGCGTTGTCGGTGCAGAGGAACGGCGGCGGATAATGAACGGGCACGCTGACCCGTTCGGTCGTCATCTCGCGTAGAGCGGTGTTTGCCGAGACGCCGCCGCTGAGCAGCACCCCAGTGACGCCGTATTCCTCCGCTGCCTGCGCCGTCTTGGCCGATAGCACGTCCACCACCGCGGCCTGGAAGCTGGCGGCCAGGTCGGTCAGCAGTTGTCCTTGGGGTGGGGTGCTGTAGGTCTCTACCTCGCGAAGCACAGCGGTCTTGAGCCCGCTGAAGCTGAAATCGTAACTATCCTCCAGCCAGGCGCGGGGAAAGTCGACGGCCGCCGGGTTGCCCCCCTTTGCCGCTTCCTGGATTGATGGGCCGCCGGGGTAGGGGAGCCCCAGCAGCCTCCCCACCTTGTCGAACGCCTCGCCCGCGGCGTCATCGAGCGTGCCGCCCAGGTATTCATAGTCGCCATGGTCACGCATCAGGATCAGCTCGGTGTGGCCGCCAGAGACGAGGAGGGCCAGGAGTGGGAACTCTAGCCCCCCCTCTATCCCCCCCGCTTGCGGGGGGGAGGTCTCTCTGTCTGTCCCCTCTGCCGACGGGGGGAAGGTAAGGGAGGGCGTGGCGGCATCATCATCTGTCACGTCCAGCCAGTGGGCGTAGATGTGGGCTTCCAGGTGGTTGATGCCCACCAGCGGCAGGCCGCGCCCCAGGGCGATGCCCTTGGCGGCGTTGACGCCCACCAGCAGCGATCCCGCTAGACCCGGCCCGTAGGTCACGGCCACCGCGTCCGGGTCGTCGTAGCCCATGTGGGCCTCCCTCATCGCCTGCTCAATCACGGGAACGATGGCCTCGATGTGGGCGCGGGAAGCGATCTCGGGAAAGACGCCGCCGTACTGGGCGTGCAGATCCACCTGCGAGGCGACGACGTTGGAGAGGATGCGCCGCCCGTCCTCGACCACGGCGGCGGCAGTTTCGTCGCATGAGGTTTCGATGGCCAGAATGCGGATCATACTTTGATCACCAAATCCTTTGGAAAATCCGTCAGACTATGCACAGCGCCGTCGGGATCGATCCACACGTCGTCCTCGATGCGTACGCCAAACCCCTTGTCTGGATAGTACAACCCTGGCTCGCAGGTAAAGACGTGGCCGGGCAGGAGTACGTCGGTGGACAGATCTCTAGAGAACGGTTCTTCGTGTACTTCTAACCCCATGCCGTGGCCGAGGTTGTGCACGTAGCCGGTCTCGGTCTGCGAGTCGGTGGCGATGGTGGGATGGCCTCTTTCGGCAAAGAACTCGCACGTCATCTGCTGGTAGCGTCTGAGCTCCGTGCCTACCTCGTATGCGCCGAGCACCATTTTCTGGCAGTCGTACACATCCTGGTAGACGCTCTCGATCTCCGGCGGAGCGTAGCCCAGGCAGAAGGTGCGCGTCACGTCGGCAAAGTAGCCGCCGCCCGCCTCGCGCGGAAAGATGTCAAAGATGATGGTCTTGCCCAGCTCCATCACCGCGTCGAGTGTACCCTTGTTGTGCGGGACACCCGCGTCGCGCCCGATGGAAAAGATGAATCCCTCCGGGTCCTCCAGGCGATGCTCGGCGATGAAGTGGTTGATCTGTTCGTGCATCCGCCCGACCGTCAGCGGGGAGCCGTCGGCCTGCACCAGCGCGCCGTCTTTGACGGCGTGTGACTGGAGGAACTCGACCGTCTGGCCGATGATGTCGCAGGTGCGCCGTCCGATCTCGCGGATGCGTTCCGCCTCGGCACCATCCTTGGTGGTGCGGGCTGCCTCGATCAGCGTCACGTCGAACTCGCCGCAGACCTCGATGTCCGCCAACTGCGCGTCCAGTGCGTTGAGCAGCACCCAGGAGCGCCCCTTATCGTCCATCCCGTAGAAGCCGACCTTTCCGCTCACGTCCAGGTCGGCAAAGATGCGGCGGTAGAGCTCGACCGTGGCGGCCAGCCGGTCGCCCAACTCCCGCAGGATTGCCGTGGAATCGTACTTGGCCAGGTTGACGACGGGGAGGCCGCTGGCGGCGGCCACCTCTCGCTCCATGGGCCAGCAGAGGAGGAGCGACTCCTGGCCGCGCTTCTTGAGCACGAATCCCTTCGTAAGCCCGGCACCATTGGTCATGTAATACATCGCCGGGTTGCCGTGCACGGCTCCTGCGACAAAGGCCGCGTCCAGCCCGCGCTCTTCCATCAAGCGATCAAGGTCTTGTTTCAATGGAGAACCTCCTCGTCGGCCGCGTCGTTTTCATAGTCCTCGTAGGTCTCGTATTCGTCAAAATCTTCATCGTACATGAGCGGGCATACGTCTATGAACGGACAAATCACGTCCAGATCATCGAGATCCTCGTCCTCCTCGCCCCAACCGAAATCGGCCAGGAGCGACGCATACACCTCGGCTTTGTCACCCAGGTCGGCCTCGATCTCGCGGCCATGGCACGGTGATAGTCGGCCTTCTCGACAGCCTCGGCCAACTCTTGCTCGGTCATCACCATGCAGTCGTGCATCGCGCTTGCTTGGATGTCCCAGCCCTTGTGAGCCTCCGGCTCTTCCATTTTGTCCCGGATGCGCTGCGCGATCTCGTACTCGTACCGGGCACGTGCGACGTTCCTCTCCAGGCGCTGGGCCTCTATCTCCGCCTCGGCCAGCGCGTGTAGCTGGTTGGCATAGACCACCCCGCGTACCCACAGGTCGTCGCTATCCACACTGGGGGATGGATCAGGTTGCTCCAAGTTACTGTCCATTTTTAGCCTTCTTGATCTTGCCGGCTCGCTTCTTTTATCGCCGTCAGCAGTTCCTGCTCTTGTACGGCCAGCACCGTGCGTGGATCGAGCACCAGCCGATCCTCCTCGATGCGCGCTACGACTGGCGGATCGGCAACTCTGAGCGCGGCAGCCAGTTGGTCGGGGTGGGGGGCTGTCAGGGCGACCAGTTTCGTCGGAAGCGTCTCGCCGGGCAGGCTGCCCCCGCCGACGGTCGATTCGCCGTCCACGATCTCTGCCTCCACGCCGGCTTGGCCCAGTGCGCGCTGCCAGCGACGCGCTCTACGCTTGATTTCCTCCAATGGGGTGGCGATCATGCGCCAGACGGGCACCTGCTCGGCGGCCTCGCCCTTCAGGTAGTGCAGCAGCGTCGCTTGCAGTGCGGCCAGGCATAGCTTGTCGGTGCGCAGCGCGCGGGCCAGCGGGTGGGATTTTAGTGGCTCTACGAACTTGGCTTGCCCGACGATGACGCCGGCCTGCGGCCCGCCCAGGAGTTTGTCGCCGCTGAAGCAGACGACCGCCGCGCCTGCCGCGACGCTTTCCTGTACGGTCGGCTCGTGCGTCAGACCATACTGGGACGTGTTGAGCAACGCACCGCTGCCCAGGTCGTCCATAACCGGCAGACCGTGCTCCGCACCCAGCGCCACCAGTTCGGCCAGGGACGGTTCGGTGGCAAAGCCCACGATGCGAAAGTTGGAGTGGTGGGCGCGCAGGATCAAGGCTATGGGCACCTCCGGTGCCCCGTCCTCGTCGGCCTCCAGCGCCGCCGTGTAATCGCGCAGGTGGGTGCGGTTGGTGGTGCCGACCTCGATCAGGCGCGCGCCGCTCTCGCGCATCACCTCGGGCACGCGGAAGCCGCCGCCGATCTCGACCAGTTGCCCCCGCGAGATGACGACGCCCCGGCCCTGCGCCAGCCCGGTCAGCGCCAGCAGCACCGCGCCGGCGTTGTTGTTGACCACCAGCGCGGATTCAGCCCCGGTTAATTCGCATAGCAATTGCTCCGCGTGCGCTGTGCGGTGCCCGCGCTGCCCAGTGGTCAGGTCGTACTCCAGCGTGGAGTAGCCTCGGGCGGCGGCGTCCATCGCCGCGAGCGCGGCATCGGAGAGGGGTGCGCGCCCCAGGTTGGTGTGGATGATGACGCCGGTGGCGTTGATGACGCGGCGCAGCGTAGGAGCCAGGCGTGCCTGCAAAAGATCGTTTGCCCGCGCTGCCAGCGTCACCATATCTGGCACCTCGGCCCCGGCCCGCACCTCGTCGCGCGTTGCTTCGAGCACCTCACGCAGCGCGTTTACCGTCTGGTCGTGGCCGTAGGCGGCGATCAAATCCTGCACGGCTTTCTCGCCGAGCAATCTGTCCACGCTGGGGAGTTGGCGAAGCTTTTCGTTGCTCATAGGTTCGGCCTCTCTGCTTTGGGCGTATTATACTCCGAAATGGGGGATAAGGGCAAGGCCAGGGTGCGTTTCAGGTGGCTGCACAAGCGTAGTACCGTGCAAATCAGGCACCGAATCTTGCAGAGCTGTATTCTTCCTGGAAGTGAAACGCACCCCCTTGTGCCTGCGCCGTGTTGGGCTATAATCAGGACTTGCTGGGGTGTGTGGATCATTTACCCATTCTGAAAAAGGAGAGTTGCGATGTCTCAAGAGGGGAAATCAGGCGCGTTGGCTGTGGAGCAGCGCGTGGAGGAGTTGCTCGGTAAGCTGACGCTGAAGGAAAAGGTCTCGTTTCTTTCCGGTAAGGATACCTGGGCCACCGTTCCCATCGAGCGGTTGGGCATTCCGTCCTTGGTCATGACCGATGGCCCGCATGGTGTGCGGACGAACCCGATGTGGAAGGATAGGCTAGCCAGCCCGGCGACCTCTTTCCCGACGGGCGTCTCGATGGCCTCCAGTTGGGACCCCGGCCTGATCGAGCGGATCGGCGTGGCGCTGGGAAAGGAGACGCGGGCGCTGGCCGGCGATATCCTCCTGGGACCTTGCGTCAACATCGTGCGCACGCCGCTGGCCGGGCGGAATTTCGAGACCTACTCGGAGGACCCGTACCTGGCGGGCCGGATCGGCGTCGCATTCGTCAGGGGCGTGCAGAGCCAGCACGTCGGCACGTCGGTGAAGCACTATGCCTGCAACAACCAGGAGTTCGAGCGCTTCCGGGGCAGTTCGGTCGTCGACGAGCGCACGCTGCGCGAGATCTATTTGCCCGCGTTCGAGGCGATCGTCAAAGAGACCCAGCCCTGGATGGTGATGTGTTCCTACAACCGCATCAACGGCGTGTACGCCAGCGAGAACTACCACCTGCTGACCGAGATCCTGCGGAGCGAGTGGGGGTTCGAGGGCGTGGTCGTCTCCGACTGGGGGGCCAACCACACGACCGTGGAGTCGGTGAGAGGCGGGTTGGATATCGAGATGCCCGGCCCGGCCAAGTACTACGGTCAATTGCTGCTGGATGCCGTGCGCAACTGGCAGATCGATGAGGCGACGGTCGATAGCAGCGTGCGCAGAATCTTGCGGATGATCCTCCGCTCCGGCAAGATGGACGATCCGGCCGCCTTGCCCGAAGGGGCGCTGAACACCCCTGAACACCAGGCGCTGGCACGCGAGCTGGCGGAGGCGTCGATCGTTCTACTGAAGAACGAGGGCGGTTTGCTGCCGTTGGGCGCGGACGTCAAGCGCATCGCCGTCATCGGTCCCAATGCGGCCGAGGCCCGCATCGGTGGAGGGGGCAGTTCCTACGTGGGGCCGCCGTACCGCGTCAGCCCGCTGGAGGGGTTGCGGGCCAGGTTGGGCGATGCGGTCGTGATCGAATACGAGCAGGGGTGCGATAACTTTGCCGCGCCGCCGCCGTTGAGGAGCGATTACCTGGTTCCTCCCGGCGGTGAGGGGCACGGCCTGCTGGGCGAGTATTTCGGCGGCGCCGATTTCTCCGGCGAGTCCGTGACGCGGGTCGATCCGAGGATGGACTTTTGGGCGATGCAGCCGCCGGAGGATATCGGCATAGAGCGCTTCTCCGTGCGCTGGATGGGCAAGTTGGTCGCTCCCAGCATGGGCCGTCACGTCTTTAACCTGTACAGCGACGGTCTGTGCCGCCTCTACCTGGGCGGTGAGCTGCTGGCCGAGTCGGCATCCGATCCGCGTGCCCTGCCCGGGACGCCTGGGCGGGCTTCTGCTTACGTCGATCTGGTTGCCGGGCAGGCGTACGACATCCGGGTCGAGTACGTCAATCTGCCGAACTCGGAGCACAGGACGATGCGCGTGGCGTTCGCCTATGCGCCCGAGCCCGAAAAGGACGACCGGCTCGCGCGCGCCGTGGAGCTGGCCAGGCGCTCGGACGTGGCCATCGTCTGCGCCGGGATGCCCAGGGGGTACGATTCCGAGGGACACGACCGGCCGGATATGGCGCTGCCGGGCCCGCAGGCGGAGTTGATCCGGGCCGTGGCCGAGGCTAACGGGAACACGATCGTCGTGTTGAATTGCGGCGCGCCGGTGGAGCTGGACTGGCTCGACGCTGTGCCCGCGCTGGTGCTGGCCTATTACCCGGGGCAGGAAGGCGGAAACGCGCTTGCCCGCATCCTCGTGGGCGACGTAAATCCCTCCGGCAAGCTCTCGGTGACGTACCCCAGGCGGTACGAGGACAACCCGACCATCATCAACTACCCCGGCGGCAAGGAGGTGCTCTACGACGAGGGTATCTTTGTCGGCTATCGCTACTACGGCGCGAAGGGCGTCGAGCCGCTGTTTCCCTTCGGCTTTGGACTTTCCTACACCACCTTCGAGTACAGCGATCTGCGGGTTCCCGAGACGGTGCAGCCCGGCGAGCCGGTCAACGTGTCTGTGACGGTCACGAATACGGGGGCACGCACGGGCAAGGAGGTCGTCCAGCTATACGTGGGCGACAAGGCGTCCTCGCTGCCCAGGCCGCCGAAGGAGCTGAAGGGGTTCCAGAAGGTGGCCCTCGATCCCGGCGAAAGCGCGGTGGTCGAATTCGTGCTGGATCGAAGGGCGTTGTCTTTTTACGATCCTTACGAGCAGCAGTGGGTGGCCGAGCCGGGCGAGTTCGAGGTGCTGGTGGGGTGCTCTTCCAGGGATATTTGCTTGAGCGCGGGTTTCTTCCTCGAGGAGTGAGAGGATCTTGACCGGCGATCCTGAGTGGCAAAAGTACCTGGAGGCCGAGGCCCGCGTTCGCTGCGTGGCCTTTGGCGAGCATCGGCTGCGGGTGATTGAGGCGGGCGCACCCGAGGGCGAGCCGCTGCTGTTCATCCACGGCTTCGCCGACTATGCCTACGCCTGGCACCGCAACCTCCGCCCGCTGGCTGAGGCGGGCTTTCGCGCCATCGCCTACGATTACCCCGGTTGCGGCGAGTCCGCTTTGCCCGATGGGTTTCGCTTCGGCGTGGACAACCTGGCACGGGTGGCGCTGGGGCTGCTCGATGCGCTCAACCTTGAGCGCGTGCACCTGGTGGGCCACTCGATAGGCGGCGGGATCGCGCTCCAACTGGCTCTCCGCAATCCCGACCGGCTGCGCCGCGTGGTGCTGGTGGCCCCTGTCTGCTATCACACCTATTACCGGCCTTTTATCTATCTCTTTCGCTGGCCGCCCTTTCACGCCCTGGCTCGGCTGGTCACCGGGCCGTGGATGGCCTGGCCCACGCTCGTCGTGGAGTACGCCGACATGACCCTGTTGACCCCGCAGGTGGTGGCCCAATATCGGCTGGCCTTTCGGCGGCCGGAGTACGTGCGCGCCTGCCACGGCTTGCTGCGGGACTATTGGAACGAGGCCTTTGCCGAGACCGCCCGGCGTTACGGAGAAATCTCTGTGCCGCTGCACGTGATCTGGGGGGAGCGAGATACGTCGGTGAGTCGTCATGACGTCCGGCGGCTGGCCGCCGACACCGGGGCGGATTTGACCGTCCTCCCCAAGGCGGGACATCTGCTCAA
>Ga0307430_1001854_pt1 | contig 14743 bp, 8 predicted proteins | sample SalMarWE160130MG_FD_202159 | JGI IMG/M metagenome (GOLD analysis project Ga0307430, IMG submission 202159) | Salt marsh sediment microbial communities from the Plum Island Ecosystem LTER, Massachusetts, United States - WE1603-130 | ecosystem: Environmental > Aquatic > Marine > Intertidal zone >... | reverse complement strand
TCCTGTTTTTCCGGGTTCTCGACATCAATGATGATGCAGTCGCTGAGATTATACCCGGCGATTTCCACGGCAGCCCATCCGCATAAAACAGCAAAATCACAATTGGAAGAGATTTGAGCTCTCACCAGATCCGGCTTTTTGAATTTTTGATAGATCATCTCCTGCTGGCTGATATACCATAAAAAATGACCGCATTCATGGCCGACAGTATACACTCTGCTGACATCATTCAAATTTTTTCTTATTAAAACAATGTATGCGTATGCTTTTTGCTCAGCGTACCCAGCGTGTAAAAACCCACACCATCCGTATCCAACGACACATTCCGAGTCAGGATTGGACAGCCCGAACTCTTCTCTTATCTCTTTTATTCTTTCGCATACGTTTTTCACATTATCTTCTTTTTTAAAGAACTGGTTTTCTTTGAGTACGACTTCCATCTCCAGTTCGGGGATCTCTATCTTTCCCGTAACAAAACCTTTATACGTAAAATAGCTGTTCAGTATTTCTCCTGCTGACACTTTGTTCTGCAGGTCACTTCTCACACCTCCGGTATAAGCCGGAAGGCAGACCAGCGCTATCACAGCTATGAGAACGTTTCTCTTAAATCCCATGTCTTAAAACGCAGTGTCCGGCTTTATTCAATACGGACTTTTACTCATCTTTATCATAAAAAACACATTATTTCAAACGGCAGCAAAGGGCTTGCTCCACGAACAGAACCTTATTCGCTTTGCCCCTATTTTAGAAAGAAAATTCGAAGCCCGTGTAAACTGACCTGGGACGGCTCGGTCCGTAAACATAGCCGGCATCTCTGTAAACTCCTTTGTCCAGGTCTTTCTGAAACGAGTCGAAAAGATTGTACATGCCCAGAAAAACGTTGATTTTACTTTTTTGACCGAAATGGAACGGCTTTTTTATTTTTGCATTGACCACCCAGAAAGTCTGCCCTGTCTCCAGCCTGTCATCATCTATGTATCCGGCATAGTGGGGGATCTTCATCTTTCCGGTGTACTCCAAAGACAGATTCACATCAACAATTCTTGAATTTTGATAGCTCAGGCTCGCAAAACCGTAAGAATCGGGAGTTCTGAAAAAATCTCTCGAACCAAAATCAGGTTCTGGCTGGTCAAACCGGCTTCGCTGCAGTGTCAATCCTGCTTCCAGGAACAAATAACTGCCGAGTCTGTATCCGATGTCAGCTGATATGCCATAAACCTTTGCATCGGAGCCATTTATTCTCTCAAAAACCATGGCTTTTTCCCTGGGGTCATATTCCTTTTCATCCAGCACAAAAGCATCCGTGAGCAAGGTGTAAAAACCCTCAACACTGAACTGAAACAGGTTGCTTCCCAGTTCTTTGCCGTAGTCAAAACCTGTGCTCACGCTGTAGGATTTCTCTTCTTTTAATTCCGGAGAATTCTCAATGATCATTCCCTCGCCCCCAACCTGGGTGATGTGAAGGTCTTCGTCAAAGACTTGAGGCGCTCTGTATCCGGATGAGAATGTCGTTCTCCAGTTCAGATCTTCCAGAAGATTTACAAGAACACTCATCCTGGGATTAAATATTAGCTTATCGACCAACGAATGCTTGCTTAACCTCAATCCGGCAAGAAGGGAGAAGGTTTTGTTGAGCTTGACATCATCCTGAACAAACAAACCAAACTCATTGTAATTATCATCGATCTCCCTGCCGTAAGCAACAGCCTGGTCCCTGATCGTTTCACCTTTGAATTGAACTCCGGTGGACAGGAGGTGCGATCCCCAATAGTAATTCATCTGAGTGTTAAGAAATATAACCGGATTTTCTGTTGTTCCATAAGCATTCAAATCTTTTTCAGCTCCATAGTAGGTATCTCTTTCCGCATGAACATGAGAAAAAGAAACATTGTAATACAGCTTATCTGTCAGATAATGATTCCAATCCGAAGTAAAACCCAAAAGGTCAGAATTGATCCATTCGGCTATATTGGCTTCATGCGGGGGCAGGTCAAAATGGTCTCCTCCCCGTCTGTCTTCAGCTATTCTGTAAAAGCCTAACTTGAGTTTTCCTCTGATATCAGAAAAAGAATTGTAAAGATTCAGTCCAAAGTTGGTGCTCTTTAAACGGCCGATCTCAGAAAAGCTGTCTCCGTTTAAATCCACGGGCTGCCTTCCTTTGTAATTGGCAAAAAGGAACGCCTTGGTGTTTCCGTCTTTGGTCACGAGGCTGCTTCGAAAGCCCATATCTGTATAGGGTTCCCCTTTATTTGACTGCTGGTGCAGTTTTATGGTAGTGCTGTTTCCCTTTGGTTCCTGGGTCAAAACATTGATGACCCCGGCCACAGCATTCCCCCCGTAAAGGGCTGACCCGCCTCCTTTGACAACTTCAATCCTGTTGAGCATTTCTACGGGAATTTGTTCAAGCCCGTAAACGCCTATCATGGAGCTGAAAACAGGGGAACTATCGATCAGGATCTGCGAGTACTTCCCTTCCATCCCATTGATGCGGACCTGAGTGAAGTTGCAGTTTTGACAGTTGTTCTCAACTCTGATTCCTGTGATCAGGGAGAGGGACTCTGCAAGCTGGGACGCCCCTTTTTGTTCGATCTCTCTCGCTGTAACGATTTCCGTTCTTACCGGAACCTCGGCATACAATTTTGGTGTTTGAGTGGCAGTGACCACTATTTCCTCAGAGAGCTTTTTAATCAGGTTGATGGTGGCTGTCAAACTTTGTTTTAAATCAAAAAAATCCGAATGATAATCCACATAACCTTCGGCATAGACTTCAACATGGTATCTTCCCGGAGGGATAGCATAAATCTCGAATTCTCCGTTCTCATCGGTCTTCGTTGTTTTTTGGATTTCCGGAATAAGAACCACGGCCTTTTTAACGGGCTCCCCTTCATAAGATATCACTTGACCGGACAGATTCAAAAGATCTTTGTCTCCGGATTGGCCCCTTGTAGGATTCAGTATTATTTCCTGGGCTTTAAGCCCCAACGAATACGCTAATATGAGGATAATCAGTAAAGGAATCTTTAAGTGTTTTCTCATTATTTATCTCCTCTTGAAATTCTCTTATGGTTTTTCAGTTCAACCATTGAACAAAGATATTCCAGAAGACATCACTCAAGAAATATCTTTTGAGGTGAGGTAACTAATTTTCAGGAGGAGAACGGGAGGAAGGTTCAATAAAAAAGACGGAATGGCAATCAAATAAATAAAATACTTCCAGATTTCCCGAAATCCGGGGAGGCGGCAGGAAGAAAAAATTGATCTGGCTTGTGGTAACAGATGAGTGTTGAAACTGACAGGCAGGACAGTTATCCGTATCAGTGATGACCTCTTCTGTATGGAAAAAGTTTATGAATAGGGTTAAGCAAAGAAAAATAAGAAGAAAAGCCAGATTGAAAATTCTTCTTCTTTGGATATCCATAGTCCTATCAACAATATAAGTTAGCCTTATATAACGGAAATGTCAAGGGAAAAACTCTTCTGGAATAGAACAAAATCTTGCAATCAGCCGGTTAAGGTGCGATGATAACAGGTCTGGATTAATAAAAAAGTTTTCTCTATTAACGGTATGTTCTTTTCATAAATTAAAAGAGGAGGAACAATGAACCGTCGGAGTGTTTATGCTGTTTGTTTTTTTACGATGTTTTTGGTGTTCGGGCCCTGTGTTCTCTGTGCACAGAGAACACAGGCTGATTATGAAAGGGCTTCCGGCCTGCGGGAGAAGCTCTCGAGCCTGGTGGTGAACATGCCTGAACGGCCTTTTTGGATCGACAAAACAAGCCGCTTCTGGTACCGGAAATCGGTCAAGGGAGGATCCGCATTCTATCTGGTCGACGCAAAAGCTCTTAAAAAAGAAACCGCCTTTGACCATAAAAAACTGGCCGCTTCTTTGTCCGGGCTTCTTGAAGAAGAAGTCGAACCCCTGAAACTGCCTTTCCGGTCCATCAAGTTCACAGAAGAAGAAAAGTCCATGGAATTTGAAATCGGGGAATGGAAATACATGTGCGACCTGACCACCTATGAGGTTAAAAAAGCCGGGCCGGCTGAGCGCCGCTGGCGTCCGCGTGACTTTTCCATGTGGGAGAGAGGCCCTGCGCCGCAGGCTGCTTCTGAAGAAGCCAAGGAATCTCCTGACGGCACAATGGAAGCGTTTATAAAAAACTATAATGTTTACATCCGCACAAAGGATAAAAAAGACGATTCCGCGCTGAGCTTTGACGGCTCTGAAGGTAACTATTATACCTATGGCTCCATTGTCTGGTCTCCTGATTCCAAAAAAATCGCTGCATTTCGTCTCCGGCGCGGTTATCACCGTGTCATACACTACATCGAGTCATCCCCCGGCGACCAGCTCCAGCCAAAGCACCACACCATGGAATACGCGAAACCGGGCGATGCCCTTGATATCGAACTGCCGGTGCTTTTTCTTGTTGACGGAAAAAAACAAATTCCTGTAGGCAACGCTCTCTTCCCCAATCCCTACAGTATTTCGGATCCGGTCTGGAGGGAAGACAGCCGGGCTTTCACATTCGAGTACAACCAGCGAGGCCATCAGGTATACAGGATCATTGAGATCGACGGGACCACGGGAAAAGCCCGCACCGTCATCAGTGAAGAGGCCAAAACTTTTTTTGACTATTCAGGGAAAAACTTTCGCCATGACATTGACGATGGAAAAGAGACCATTTGGATGTCAGAGCGGGACGGCTGGAATCATCTCTATCTCTATGACGGAGAAACCGGTGCCGTTAAAAACCAGATCACCAAAGGCGAATGGGTTGTAAGACGTGTGGAAAAAGTCGACGAGGAAGCCCGTCAGATCTATTTTCTGGCAAGCGGAATGAATGAAGGTCAGGACCCCTATTTCACACACTCTTTTCGGATCGACTTTGATGGTTCGGGCCTTACGCCCCTTACCAGAGGCAGTTTCAGCCATTCTATTTCCTTTTCCCCGGAAATGTCTTTTTATGTTGACACATGGTCGCGTGTGGATGTCCCGCCTGTTATGGAACTCCGCCGCACTTCGGACCAAAAAGTGCTGATGCAGGTCGAGAAGACGGACATCCGGGAACTTATTAACGCCGGCTGGAAACCGCCTGAGGTTTTCGTTGCCAAAGGCCGTGACGGCAGGACCGATATCTGGGGCATCATCAACCGGCCCATGGATTTTGATCCCGAAAAAAAATACCCGGTAGTGGAATACATCTATGCCGGGCCCCACGGGTCTTTTGTGCCTAAAACATTCAGTCCCTGCAACCGCATGCAGCCCCTGGCAGAGATGGGATTCATCATGGTCCAGATGGACGGCATGGGCACCAGCAACCGGTCCAAAGCCTTTCATGACGTCTGTTGGAAAGACCTCGGCGATGCCGGGTTCCCGGACAGAATTCTCTGGCACAGGGCTGCTGCCGCCAAATACCCCTCCTATGACATCAGCCGGGTGGGGATCTATGGCGTCTCTGCCGGCGGCCAGAATGCTCTGGGAGGACTTCTCTTCCATCCCAAATTTTACAAAACCGGAGTTACTTCCTGCGGGTGCCATGACAACAGGATGGATAAAATATGGTGGAACGAGCAGTGGATGGGGTGGCCGTTAGGCCCGGAATACGGGGCTTCCTCCAATGTGGACAATGCTTACCGTCTCAAAGGAAAACTCTTATTGATCGTGGGAGAGCTGGACACAAACGTTGACCCTTCCTCAACCATGCAGGTCGTGGATGCTCTGATCAAAGCGGACAAGACCTTTGACCTTCTGGTCATCCCCGGAGGAGGGCACGGCATAGGAGGTGCCTACGGGGAACGGAAGCTGGTTGATTTCTTCATCCAGCACCTGTACGGCATCATGCCTCCCAACTGGAACGAGATCGAGAAGAAAAAATAGCTCCTTTGTTCTGACAGATTTTCAGCCGTTCAATCCTGCTGTCTGATGAGAAAGATATAGTCGAGGCCGAAAAGGTTTCCTTCATCAGCAGCCGGATTTGGTTCCAGAGTCCGGACCTCCAGCACATTATCTCCCTCTTTGAGGTTAAAAACACCGAGTTCGGGATGGATCCAGAAAAGCTCTGCCGAGTAGCCGTCAACGGCCTCTTCCACCGGTATGCCGTTTATAGACAGGGCCTGCCTTCCGTATTCATGTGACTGGCACAGATTGAGCTTGACCAAATAGCGCCCTTCTTTTGGAACAGTAAAGCGCACTTTCAGCAGGTCTCCTGGTTTTGAATCCCGCCAGACCAGGTGCTCGGCACGCGAGCAGTTGGCCAGCCGCTCCTTTGCGGCTGTGCCGCCCGTCACTTCGAACTCAAGCAGCTCTCCTTCAAAGGGCTCCAGCATGTCCGAACGGATCCCCAGGTCCACAGGAGCCAGCGCTGTGCGGTCGATCTCCTGCGGCCCTGCTGTCCCGGGCCTTGCGTACCAGTAGATGACATAAGTCCAGGTCGGACGGCAGGGCATCCAGTGCCACATCTCCTGGTCGAACCGAAGCGAGGAGGAAAAGGGAAGCGCGTCCAGCACATACCACCGGTTCAGGCTGATGTGTCCGCCGCTGGCCGGCCCGTCCACACGGGTCTGGGCATGAAAGGGACGGATAAACGTTCCGTTGTACCCGTAGGCAAAGCCGTAGTCATCCTCGGTTCCGGTGCCGAAGGTGCTGGGAAAGGACTCGCCATCCACAACGATCTTCTGGTCTCCCTCACCCCACCAGATAAGCCCGTCATTGGCTATCATATAAACGCTGCCCGCTACTTTTCCCGGCCCACCAGCGGTCAGGAAATTGACATCGAAAGGAGGCCAGGTTTCCCTGGTAAGTGTCCCCCATTGGGCTTTCAGGTGACACACTCTCTTTCCAAAGGAATAGGGCTTGATATGCAAATCGAGCGCTACTTTATAAGGGATATGCCCTTCATTGCGCAGGCAAAGCTCCATGGATTTCTGAAAAGGCATGAGCAGGCGGCTGGTCATCCGGCCGCTCTCCCGGACGGTGAAAAAGAGATTTTCATAGGGATTTATCCCGGGGGCTGAACCGAAAAAATCCCCAAGAGGTACGCGTATGCTCTCCTCCCCGTCAAAACGGATCTCCAGAATCAAAAAGCGGTAGGCGTTATGGGCTCTGTGCGGGTCATCCCATTTGCGGCTTTCGCGCAGGTCCTTGATCTCGACTGACCACTCATAGACGGCTTTCTCTCCGGAGAGAGCGGGAAGTGTAAAAACCTCTCCGGGAGCGATATCCGCCTCGCGGCTTATCCTTTCTTCTCCGTCCGGCACGGGCGCGGATTCAGGGTCTGTGAGGATCATGGCCACCTCTTTCTGGATATCCTCCCAGGTCTCTGCTTCTTCCGGACGGAAGCTTTTGACGTCTGTCCCGGGCGGATAAGTGCGGTACCCTATCTCATAATAGAGGCTGAGCGGCTTTTCTTTCTCTTCAATAGTGATCTTCAGTGATTTTGAATAAGGGAGGGGATAATAGAGATTCCCTCCCGTACCGCTTGTATAGGAAAAGACCGGTTCAAAGGGAGCGGTCTCGCCGTTAAAAAGCTCTTTAAAAGGAACAGCGATACGCGGTGTTTCCTCCCCGTCAAAATAGAACCGCGTCATATGGGGATTTGTAGGATTGGCTGTCCAGAAGCGGGTGACAGCACCGGGGCCCCCGGCATCCAGGAGCACGTGTTCTGTGCGTCCGGTCCCTTTTTCCGTCCGGACATATTCACCTCTGTCCAGGTTGTGGAACCAGTCTTCTCCCCCTTTGTGGCTTTCCCGGCTGTAGCTTGTGGAAGCAGCTTGTTTGAAAAAAGGGTCGGGAAGGCGCGAGAGATTTTCGAAATCCATCATCTCCCGAAGGAGACTGCGGACATCAATGACAGGGCCTGAAGATCCCCCGCATCCCGGCCATAAACCAAAAACCACAAGCAGCAGCGCAGCGCTCAGACAAAATTTTGTCTTCTTCATTAAGGAAAAATAAAATAATTTACAAAAATAACCTCAACTTAGAACTTTTATTTTCGACATTCGGCAATCAGATCTTCGACTTCTTTTTTTACACTGGGGCTTATTTGTGAACCAGATGATTCAAGATATCTCTGCAGGAAAACAAGAGCTTGAGACTTGTCTCCTAAATCATAATACGCTTTCCCTAAATTGTACAAAGCCATATTAAGATCGGGATTCAGTTCCAAAGCTTTCTCCCAAACTGCCACGGCGTCCTTCAAACGACCTGATTTTTTGAGAGCAGCGCCAAGGCTGTTGTGAGCCATTGCAGAGTTGGGATCTCTGGCAATTGCCTTTTCTAAATGATCGATACACTTGACCAGGGTTTCTTCTTTGTTGTCTCGAAGGAACATTAAAAGATAGGTGTTACCAAGATTAAGATCAATGGAAGAGTACTCAGGATCTATAGAAAGTGCCTTATCAAACGATTCTAAAGCTTTATCAAGCTCCTCCGAATACATATAAGCGATTCCGAGATAGTTCCAAATCTCTGGATCATAATTCAACATACGATGATCAGACTGACTCATAACATCGATCACCTGCTGATAACGCCGGGCATCCAATAGTGCATTTACAAAAGAGGATAGAATCTCATAGCTTGATGGGAACTTATCCAATCCTTGACGGAGTACAATCAGGCAATCTCCTAAACGCCCCTGATCTTTGTAGATCTCAGCTAGTTTGGAATAAGCTATGTCAACATCCGGACATTCAGTAATGACTTTCCTTATCATCCTTGCTGCCTGTTCGCTCTTCCCTTCATAATGGAGTTTAATGGCCCTTATAATTGTGTTATAAAAGGGAAGAAGGACCTTCACGTCATCCTCTGGTCCGAAATCTCCTTTCGTATCAGTGTGAAAGCTGGAAATATAACCAAGACTGGATAGCTTTTTCAGGGATTCTTTGTCCGTTTCCCTGCGGTTTGATTCGCTACCCAATGGAATTCCAGATGATAAAATTTTTTGAAGCTTTTGATTGTACCCGCCCAGTTCTCTTTGCTTCGCGAGATTCTTTTGCTCTGAAAAATCGCTCTTCAAATCGTACAATTCGGGCAGAGGGGACTTGATGAATTTCTTTTCGTTTTCAATGAAGCCTTGAATGGGGGCCCAATTTCTTTGATAGTAGGGATACAATGATTCTAAATAGATAGTCCTTTGGGGGAACCGACGTTTTTTCATACTGTCAACAAGTGAGATCCCCTCCAAATATGAAGGAGCTTTAAATTTAAAAATATCACATACGGTCGGATAAATATCGATATGACAGACGTAATCGTCAATTCTTGCTGGTTCCCTTCCTGGCTGAACAATGATTAAAGGAACCCAAAGCGTAGTGTTATAAGCCAAAAAACCGTGAGTCATCTCACCATGTTCGCCTAGCGATTCCCCATGATCTGAAGTAAAAACGACCAGAGTGTCTTTGAAAAGGCCCTTCTTGTCTAACACGTCAATGAGCCTTCCTAGTTCCTGATCAACATAGGCTACTTCTCCATCATAAGGTTGATCTTGGTATTTTTCCTGGAAGGGAGGGGGCGGGACATAGGGTTCGTGAGGATCAAACACATGAACCCAAAGAAACCATGGAGATTCTCTTCCATCAAGCCAAGCTAAAGCATTATCAACAACAATCTCTGCCTTCCTTTCTCCGTAAGAAAATTTTTGAGATGTAGGAGTCTCGAGCTTGTCGTCATAAACATCAAAACCTTGATCAAGACCGAATCGGGAATCAAGCGGAAAGGCACCAATAAAAGCACCCGTTGAAAAACCTTTTTCTTTCATAAATTCAGCCAAAGTCAATGATTCTTCCTTAACCACAAAACTGGTATTTTCATGAACTCCATGGGTCAATGGAGTAGTTCCGATTAGGATATTTGCATGGGAGGGAAGAGTCATGGGTGTGTGGGCAAAGGCTCGGGTGAACAGTGTGCCCCTCTCTGCTAATTTGTCGATCCAAGGAGTCTGCACTTCATGACTTCCGTAGCAGCTCAGCCGATCAGCCCTCAAGGTATCAACAATGATAAGAAGAAAATTTTTGGGTCTGGAGACCCTGGAGGCTTGAGCCGCATGAGGAAGCAAAACAGCCGCAATCACAATCCATATCAAGGCAGTTCGCTTTAAATCCATTCTTCTTTCTTTCTCTTATCTTTCCAATCAAAGAAAATCTTTCATGAATGACACTTCATCATCTCTTTTCTTTTTTATAAATGAAAAATTTACAAATGAATAACTTCAAAAAATTTTAACACAAAGGCACTATCTCGTCAAACAGCGCCCTCCGTTGATTCTGGGGAAAGAACAAATCTCACGTCAAAATAGATTAATTTTAGGAAGTAAATTATTCAGAAATTATTTGCTTTTTTAAATTGAGTGGGCGTCATGCCGGTGTATTTTCTAAAAGCGCTGTTGAACACGGATTTGGAGTTAAAACCCACCTGGTAAAGAACCTCTAAAATCGTTTTTTTATCCGGATTTTGCTCCAGAAGAAGCCTTTGGCTCTCTTTAATCCGGTAGGAATTGATAAAGTCAAAAAAGTTTTGGTTAAGATGTGTATTGAGCACCTGTGAGAGGTGATGAGGGGGGATGGATACTTTTCCGGCCAGTTCCTTGAGGCTTAAAGTTGGGTCCAGAAAAGGTTTTTTATTTTTCATATATTGAATCAATTCAGTTTTATACTTTTCTTTGAGAGAGCCGGGCAGCCGTGTTTTTTCGTATTTTGGTTCACTGGCTACAGAGAATATTTCAGGATGTTTGAAGCCTTTAAAGACCATCAAAGCTAAAAACACAAGAAAGACAACCTCAGCGATGATATAGAGAATAAACACATAATCATAATGGGTCACATTCCATAAAACAAATTCGATGATCTCCAGTGACTTCCATCCGATAAATCCGAAAAGTACAAAATTCAGCCAGGAGAGAGAGATCGACTCAACCGTTGAGTAAAGATTTTTAATCCTCATTCGATATCTTTTGAGAACAATCAAAGAAGCAATGGCATAACCAAAAAACTGCACATACTCCACAAGGTCAAAAACATGCTCCTCCAAAGAGGTGTACAAAGAACTCGTTTGCACCATTTCCCTTATGGCCCCGGCGCTGAGGGTGCCAAACTTGATCCCTATAAAAATACAGAAGAGGGCAAAAGGGATAAAATGGACACAATGGGTTTTTTTAAAACGAAAATCCTTTTTCGTTATGGAGAGTACGTATAAAAAAAGTATGGGTATATAGAGATAAACAAAAGGAAAAGCCACTTCAATCAGATGGGGAACACGAGACAGAATGAGTTTTTTCAACTCCACGAAATGATAAAAGATCCCGTTCAGTTCTGAAACAGCCACACAGATCAGAAATGCAGCCAGAATGATATTACTCACCCGCTTTCTGTTCTTTTGAGAAATCAAATAAAACGTTAAAAAAAGGCACTGAAAAATAATGATGAAATGAAGTATGTTTTTTATGTCATGCCATATATTCAATCCGTCCCTCCTCTCTCCCCATCATTTTTTATGAATAACATAGATTGTATTAAGGGTCAATGATAAAAAAAGCTTAAGCATCCGGGCGCGGTTTCCCACCCCGAAGCGCAGGGAGTTTCCCCGAAAAACGGGAGGAGCGAGAATTTAAAACCGCGCCCGTCCTTTAACCAACAAAAAAAAAGAGCAAATGTTCATGACATCACTGTTTTTTGGTTCGCTCGAGAAGCTGGCACATCTCAACCAGTCTGATGAATTCAGCCCTGTATCCGTGCGTGTCTTTTCCTTTCCCTTCCCGGGCCAGCTTTAAGATACTGTCAAAACCGATGCTTCCTTTGAATTCGGAATCTCTGAGCAGCATGCCGAACTCAGCTACGGCCGCTGAAAACTTGAAGTCATCCGTGCTTTTGTCCAAAGATACCTTTTTATCAATAACCGGAGTCTCTATGAGCTTGCTTTTGTCTCCATCCGGCTCTTTGTATCTCAACTTTACGGTCATGGCCTCTGGGCTCTTGAACGCTTTCGGACTTATTTTCGTATCCTGGTACTTCAAATCCCCTATCTGGGCCACTTCTTCATCCGAGCCATAAGGAATGATCTCATAAAGTGCGGTCACAGAATGGCCTGAGCCGAGTTCTCCGGCATCCTTGGTATCATCCGCAAAGTCCTCCTTGTCCAAAATTCTGTTCTCATATCCGACCAGCCTGTAAGCTTTGACTTTCGCCGGATTGAACTCGACCTGGATTTTCACATCTTTGGCAATGGTGAACAGAGTCCCGGTTAAGTCATCAATGAATACTTTTTTGGCTTCCAGGATGTTATCGATATAAAAATAGTTTCCATTTCCCTTGTCCGCAAGCTGCTCCATCCGGTTGTCTTTGTAGTTACCCATTCCAAAACCGAGCACGGTCAGAAAAATACCTTTTTCCCTGTATTCTTCGATCATCCTCACCAGCTCCGAGGTGCTGCTCACTCCCACGTTAAAATCACCGTCCGTAGCCAGGATGACTCTGTTGTTGCCGTTCCTTATAAAATCTTCCATGGCGGTCTTGTACGCCAATCTGATTCCCTCGCCCCCGGCTGTGGAACCGCCGGCCCTCAGCCTGTCCACCGCTTCGATGATCTCTGCCTTATTTGAAGCAGAGGTGGATGGGAGGACCACTCCGGCTGCCCCTGCATAAACCACAATAGAGACCCTGTCTTTCTCCCCCAGCTCCTTTGCCAGAAGTTTGAAAGCCGTCTGAAGAAGGGGGAGCTTGTTCGGGCTCCTCATAGAGCCGCTCACGTCGAGCAGAAACACCAGATTGCTGGGAGGCTGCTCCTCAGAGGTGAGTTCGCGCCCCTGAAGTCCGATGTGGATCAGCCTGTGCGCTTCGTTCCAGGGACAGAAAGACATTTCAGTAAAGATGGAAAAAGGTTCTATTTTCCCGGGCAGAGGATAATCATAGTCAAAATAATTGATCATCTCTTCAATGCGCACCGCATCTTCCAAGGGGAACTGGTTGTTCCGGATAAAACGCCTGACATTGGCATATGAAGCCGTGTCCACATCAATGGAAAAAGTAGAGAGAGGATTGTGCAGGGCATCGAAAAACCGGTTCTCATAGATCCGGGAATATTCTTCGGTGTTAAAAGAAGTGTAAATAGAAGCGGGAAACTGAGCTGCTTTGGGCCTTGCCGCAGGCGCTCTTTCCGAGACGACTGCTGCCGTAACGCCCCCTACAACACCTCCGAGCACGCGGCCTTCCTCATCCATGTGTATAAAGGAAGTCATTTTGAGCCGGATGTTGATTTCCACTGCCTTGTCCGCAGAGACAGAAATATCTTTTTTTTCAAAAGGAACAAATCCGGCTATTTCTGCTGTTAGATCATAGAGGCCCGGATCTATGTTTTTAAAGCTAAAAACCCCTTTGATATCCGTTGTGGTGGTGTATTCCTTTCCGGTCGGCTGCTGCGTGATCTTTACAAACACGCCCGGTATGGTGCTGCCTTCCGTGTCTGTGACCCTGCCTTTGATCCCTGTCACCGCATCTGCCTGAAGCAGCACAAACAAAATCAAACACAAGGCAAAAATTCCTGAGACCAAAACTTTTGAAAATTTTGTGACTGACATTTTCATCTCCTTCTGTTTTATGTGCCCCACTCTCTATTCATCCTTCTACCACAATATACAAATCAGAGAAACAAATATTCCCTTTTTACACAAGAAAAATGAAAAGGACAGAACAGACTAAAACAGGAAGGATTCGCTGGCATGGGTCTTCACATAAAGCATGATCATACGGCTTACAATATAAACAAGAACCCCGGCAATAGAAAACAAATAAAGAGTCAGGAAAATGACATTGAACACAGACTGTTTCACTTCTTCTGCCTTTAAAAAGAAAAGGTCGAAAACGGTTTTCCCGAAAAGTATGATCAGAATAGCCGTTCCTCCCGTAGAACGGTAGAGGTATTTTTTGGCATGCTCCAGATCAAGGGATCCGATTCCCAGAAGAGGGAAAAGCAGCCAGGCCACCAGGATCCACAGGGCTACCACAACAAAAAAGCCGGTCTTGTTCTTAATCAAACGGGTATTATCTTCCATTACAGTTTTACTATTATAATGGATTCTGTGATTTTTATACAGCGGCCTCCCTTACCTGTTCCAAAACAATCAGGTCTACGGGCATTCTTTACAACTGAGATTCAGATAGGTTAAATTTCCGGTTCAGGAGATGAATCGTATGGTAAGAGGGTAGCGGTATTTTTCTCCGTTGTTGGCTTTGATAGCGGCTAAAATGATAAAAACCATGGATAAAATACCGACCGCGACCAAAAGAAATATTCCGATGATCACAAGCATGAGCAGGGCGGCAACGATAGCGTAGATAGTGATGGATATTTGAAAATTCAGACTTTCTTTTCCCTGATCATTGACAAATTCCGATTCATCCTTTTTTATAAGCCAGATGACCAACGGGCCAATGATATTTCCGAAAGGAACCACAAATCCTGCCAGTGCGGCAAGATGGCAGAACATACCCCAGTTGTTTTCTTGCTTTTTTTCCATTTTCCTTCCTTAAAACATTTTGTTCAACTTTTATACCATAATTTAATAGAGCAGTAAACATCCCTTTTCAATAAACCTGAATTATTCACGAGTCAAGGTTAAATAGAGCTTAATGAAATTCAGGTGTGGCTGAAGCGACATTGAAGATTTAGCCTTCGGATGAGGCTTTTCGAGGGAATCCGGCGAAGCCGGGCTCCGAGTATGTCTGACCCACAGCCGGGGGGAGTTACGCAGGA
>Ga0307430_1001853_pt1 | contig 14745 bp, 16 predicted proteins | sample SalMarWE160130MG_FD_202159 | JGI IMG/M metagenome (GOLD analysis project Ga0307430, IMG submission 202159) | Salt marsh sediment microbial communities from the Plum Island Ecosystem LTER, Massachusetts, United States - WE1603-130 | ecosystem: Environmental > Aquatic > Marine > Intertidal zone >... | reverse complement strand
CCCCATCTTGAACGATCAGGAAATCCACGTCACTCGTCTGCGTGGCCTCGCCGCGCGCGTGCGACCCAAAAAGAATGATCTGCCGGGGTGCAACCTCGCGCGCGATTTTCTCCACGATATACGTGATCAACTCCGACGTCACCTGCATTGTTTGCAGACGTGGATCCTGCTCAAGATTTGTCATTTATATATCCTCTTACTGCTGGCTTCGACCTATCGGATCTCCTGCCCATCTTTCAGGACAACGGCAGAGTCTGCAGGTCGGGTCGAGCCAAGGACGAACCCCGACCCACTGGCCTCAATCTCCCCCATGCCGGCGGCCCCTCCGCCCGGGAAGGATACCCCCGCCATATCGCAAGCCCTACAGAGCCACGCTCTCCCGGCTCACTTGCTCGGCAAACGCGTCTCCAGCCTGCAGCCGCTGGGTCCACCGATCCCAGGTCATCACCAGCAGATCGACCCCCACAGGCAGGTCAAAGTAGGGATAGAACCCGCGGATCTGCTCGATGGGGTCCCCCGATCCGCCGTCCTCAATCACGATCAGGACGTCCACGTCGCTGGTCCCTACCTGATCCCCCCGCGCGAGTGACCCGAACACACGCACGTCCACGACCTCCGGATGCTGTGCACGGATCCGCCGGGCCACGCGGCGCAGCGCGTCCAGCACCTTACTTCGGTCGATGGATATGATCTCGACAGAATCGAATGATCTTTGCTGCAGCATCCACGGCCTCCTCGGCCTTGGCCCGGTTGTAATAATCGGCCGGCTTTCCCTCGGCGAATCCATTGGGATAGCGCGTCGGGATGTAGTGCGCGTCCAGCAACTGCGCGTATTCGACCAGTTCAGCAGGAACGGCGACCTCTTCCAAGCTGCGCATCATCGGCGTGATCGCGTGCCCCCAGGCAGTGTATCCCCGGCTCATCAGGAGAGCCTTGACAGCCTTTTCCGCCGCCTGCTGCGCCGTAAAACATGCCCACTCCCAGTATTCGTGCTGAATATCTATACCGGCCCGGGATAGATCCCGTTCTGCCTGGGCCAGCCAATCGGACGCCCGGTTTGCCATACGCTCCCTAACCTCATCTGCCGCCTATGTCGTGCTCCTACAACGTCTCGTCCATGCACTCGGGATGGGCCCGAATCCAGCGCTTGAACCCCTCGACCACGCGCTCAACGTCGCCCAGCCGGGTGGTGCATATCGCGTAAAGCTCCTCCGGTGTGACCTCGTGATAGAAATGCACCATGCGATTTCGATAGCCTGCCATCGTCTCGAGAAGATCGGCCTCTTCTTTGGTCAGAACACTGGACTGTTGCAATCGTAGGGCTACCTGCTTGTATTCGGTGACCCCCTTGCCAAACCCCTTGGCCAGGACGTGGCGTCCCAGATCCATCAACGCCTCCAGGGCACGCCGTAGATACGATTCGGCAGCCCCCACGTTTCTGGGATCAGCAAGGAACGATGACGCGCTGCTCAGGGGCAGGGCGCGAGTGCGCTCCAGCATCTCTTCGACCCACCCGATGCGGTCAGCGACCACTCGCTTCGAGAGCTTGTCCGGCGTCACACTCGCTCTCCCAGGATCAATGCCATCCGCTCACGCTCCAACGGAACCAGGTCTCCCGCCCGGCGCAGGACGTAGAGATCGTATTCGTCCGCTCGGTATTCATCTTCCACGTACAGCCGTTCTCCACGTATCGCATTGGCCGCCAAGAAAGGATCGGCCTCCGGCAGGATCACCAGGTCCACCCGCGCCACGCCGAACAGATCCTCCAGCGCCTGCATCAGGCCCACGCGATCCTCGACCGGGAGGTCGCATCCCGGCAGCGGCAGCACGCCGATGTCGATGTCGGACTGGGGGCTATCCGCTTCCACGTCCTCGCCCGCCACCCGCGCAGCGACCTCGGCCGCCCGGCTGCCGAAGGCGTAGACAGCCGCCAGATCGTACTGCCCGGCCAGCGCGCAAAGCGCATCTCGCACACTAAACACGTTCTGTTGCGCCTTTCCTTTTGCCTCTCGCCTCATCCCTTTGCCTCACGCCCGGAAACCCCGCTCCGTTCTCGCCTCTTGCGCTTCTGCTTCTTGCCCTCATCCCCGTAATACTCGTGGTAGTAGTAATAGTAGCCGCCTTTGCGAGTCGGCACCCTGTTGAGCACGGCGCCGATCACATTGGCCCCCACCTGCCTGAGGCTATCGACGGCGTGTTGCGCTACCCCACGCCGGGTCTCACCCGCATCCACCACCAATAGCACGCCGTCCACGCTCTGTGCCAGCACCGCCGCGTCGGCCACAGGCAGCACCGGGGGGCTATCGATCACCACCACGTCCACGTGCTGTGTCAGCAGACTCAGTAACTCTTGCAGGCGCCTCGACCCAAGCAGCTCGGATGGGTTGGGGGGGCGGTCTCCGGCCGGAAGCACCGCCAACCCTTCCACCTGGGAGGGCTGCAACCGCCCGTCCATGTTTCCCTCCAGCAGCGATCCCGTCAGCCCGCCCCGCGGGTGAACGCTGAACAGCCGGTGCAGCCGCGGGCGGCGCAGGTCGGCGTCCACCACCACCACCTTGAGTCCTGCCTGCGCCATCACCGCCGCCAGGTTGGCCGCCGTGGTGGACTTGCCTTCGGTGGGACCGGCGCTGGTCACCAGGAGCGTGCGCAGGGGCTTGTCCACGCTGGAGAAGCGGATGTTCGTCCGCAACACCCGGAAGGCCTCCGAGGCCGGAGAGAGCGGCCGGGCAATTGCCACCAGCTCCTCTGTCCCCTTTGCCAGCTTGCCGATGATGCCCAGCGTATCCAGGCTCAGCGCGCGGGTGACGTCTTCGGGCGTCTTGACCGTATCGTCCATGTATTCCACCAAGAAGGCCACGCCCACCGCCAGCATCGCTCCCACCGCCCCGGCCAAAGCCGTGTTCAGCACCGGGCGCGGCCGGACGGGCTCGTCGGGCGCGTCGGCTCTCCGAAAGACCGAGACGTTATACGCCGTCTGGGCCGCCGTCAAGCGCATCTGCTCATAGCTCTGGAGGAGCCCCACGTAACTGGTGCGATACCCGGCCAGGATCGTCTCCAACCGCGATAGCTCGGCCTCCTCCTGGGAAGTCTCTGGCGTGCCCAAGCTGTCTATCGCCGCCTGTGTCTCTTCGATCAGTGCCGACAACTCGTCCATCTGTTGCCGCACGCTGCCCAGAGAATCCGCATAGCGCTCCTGCTGCAATGCCTGGTTCTTGGCGATGAAGGCGTCGGCGATGGCGTTGGCGGCCTGGGCAGCCCGGGCGTTATCGGTGTCCTCCACGCTCAAGCGGATCAACTGGGTGTCTCTGACCAGCTCGACGTCGACCTGGTCGGCCAGTTCCTGCCAGTCCATGTCAAACCCCGGCTGCGCGGCCACCGCTTCCAGCACCGGCTGCTCGGTCAGCATCTCGGCGTAGGTGCGCGCCTGGCGCTCGCTGGTCAGGATCGCGGCATAGTCGCTGGTGCCGCTGGTCGGCGATTGGTGAACCAGCAGCGTCACAGAGGCGCTGTAGACTTTGGTCATATTGACACTGACCACGTACGCGCTCACCGCTGCCAGCAGCGCACAGCCGATGATGAGCCACCACCAGCGGCGAAGCACCGCCATATAACGCCGAAGATCAAGCCCTTCTTCCATAAGACTTACCTCAACGGGATGGCCAGATGCTCACTGCTTTGGCCGTTCTGCTCTCTCGAACACCCGCTGCACGGGCGACAGCACTCCCTTTGCGTGCTTGCGCTTGTGCCGCTTTTGTTTCTCGTGCCCATCGTCATAATACTCGTGGTAATAATAGTAGTAACCGCCCCGGCCAGTGGACACCCTGTTGAGCACGACGCCGATCAGATGGGCGCCTACCTGCTGCAAACTCTCGGCCGCCCGCTGTACCACCTCGCGCCTCGTCTCACCTGCATCTACCACCAACAGCACGCCATCGACTTCCTGTGCCAGCACCGCCGCGTCTGTCACCGGCAACACGGGTGGGCTGTCTATCACGACCACGTCCGCGTCTTTTGCCAGTTCGTCCAACAGCTCCCTCAGGCGCCGAGAGCCCAGCAGTTCCGATGGGTTGGGAGGGAGATCTCCGGCTGGCAGCACTGACAGCCCCTCCACCTGAGAGGGTTGCAGCCGGCCGTCCATGTTCCCCTCCAGCAGCGACCCCGTCAGCCCGCCCCGTGGGTGGAGATCGAATATCTTGTGCAGCCGCGGACGCCTCAGGTCGGCATCCAACGCCACCACCCTCAAGCCGGCCTGGGCCATCGCCACCGCCAGGTTGGCCACCGTGGTGGACTTGCCCTCGGTGGGCCCTGCGCTGGTCACCAAAAGCGTCCGAATCGGTTCATCCACACCTGAGAAGCGGATGTTCGTCCGCAGCACCCGGAAGGCCTCCGAGATGGGCGACAGAGGATGGACCACCGTGACCAATTCCTCCGCCCCTTTCGCCATCCGGCCGATAACGCCCATAGTCCCCAACCCCAACTCCTGGCTGACGTCCTCGGGTGTCTTGATCGTGTTATCCAGGTATTCCACTAAAAAGACCGCACCCACCGCCAGCATCATGCCCACCGCCCCGGCCAACGCCGTGTTTATGGCTTTGCGCGGGCGTATGGGTTCGTCGGACACCTGGGCCTTCTCAAAGACGATCACATTGTCCGCCGATTGCACCGCCGTCAAACGCATCTGCTCGTAGCTCTGGAGAAGCGTGGTATAGGTGTTGCGATAGCCGGCCAGGACTGTCTCCAGCCGGGTCAGCTCCGCCTGCTCTTGGGGTGTCTCTGGCGTACCCAAAGCATCGATCTCGGCCTGTGTCTTTTCCATCAACGACGACATCTCGTCCATCTGTTCCTGGATGCTGTCCAGAGAGTCTGCATAGCGCCCCTGCTGCAAGGTCTGGTTCTGGGCGATGAACTCGCCGGCGATGGCGTTGGTCAGTTGCGCTGCTTGAATGGGACTGGTGTCCTCTACGTTCAGCCGGATCAGTTGCGTGTTCTGAACCAGCTCGGTGTCGATTCGCTTTGCCAACTCCTCCTGTGTCTCGTCCAATTCAAATTGCTCGATCACCGCGTCCAGAACCGGGCGCCCGGTGAGCATCTGCACGTAAGTGCGCGCCAGCTTCTCGCTGATGAGGATGGCGTTGTAATCGCTTGTGCTTGCATTAGGCGATTGGTGAACCAGCAGCGTCACCGAGGCGCTGTAGACGGGTGTCATCTGAGAGCTGACGACGAATGCAGCCAGCGCCGCCAATATCGTACAACCCAAGATGAGCCACCACCAGCGACGAATCACCAAGAGATACCGTCGGATGTTCAGTTGGTCTTCCATGGCCCCCTATCCTTACTTGAAAGTTGCCGGGCCCCGCCAGGGCACCCTCAATGGCGAAAGTGTCTCCCCCCTCCCCTTCGCGCGTTCTCGCGCGCCCCCTCCCACCGAGGGAGGGGAGCATCCAGTCCCTCCCCCCTGGTGGGGGAGGTTAGGTGGGGGGGCAGCAGCTATTTTCGGAGCAGTCGCCGAGCGCGATAGCGTTCGCTGCAAAGATATGACCGGATGGCTCTTCATGAAATGTGCAAAGAGTGCCAAGCCGGTCCTAAAGCAGACTGCAGAGCCCGCAGTTGGACTTGCGAAATCTAAAGCAAGGTCAGCCGCGGCCACCTTGTCCAGTACTCTGGTACCATTATACAAGCAGTCTGGGTTCTTGACAAACAAAACCTTTGACAATGTGCTGGGCGTGTGTTCCGCCTCGCCCCGAGCGCCGCGCCCTGAGGCTCGAGCGGTTCTTTACGTGCCGCGCCTACTGGTTCGTTAAAAACGACGTGCCGGACTGCCTGGTGGGTTGCCCCAGGCCTGTCGGCACGCCTGTGGAAGCTCTCTGTTGCGTCCCGGTGAGTCAGCGGATCAAGTTCGCGGAAGTGAGTCGGTTCGTCTCGGTTCACAATGCTGCCCTCCAACGTCGCAGCGACGAATAATACCACAGTAAATGTGGTTGTCAACCTTGCGTGAACGCGCGGTCGGCGTTATAATGCAGCCCAGCGTGGGGGAGTGTCGGAATTGGCAGACGAGCGTGACTTAGGATCACGTGGGGCAACCCGTGCGGGTTCAAATCCCGCCTTCCCCATTTGCTAAAGCAAGTCCTGGCTTGCTCAAGCTCCAGTTTGCCCAAGACGTAGAAGGAGGCACATATACTTGAATATCACTACTGAACCCCTAGAGAGTCACCAGTTGCGCCTGGTTATCGAGATGGACGAAGAAGAGATACAGCAGGCGATGCAACGTGCTGCGCGGCGGATATCCAAGCAGGTGAACATCCCGGGCTTCCGCAAGGGAAAAGCTCCCTATAACCTGGTTCTACAGCGCTTCGGCGAGGACACCGTCCGCAAGGAGGCCGCCGAGGCAGTGGTCGAAGAAGTTTACGACGAGGCCTTGAAGCAGGAGGAAATCGAGCCTTATGTGTCTGCCGAATTGGAGAAAGTTGACCTGGACCCCATCACTTTCACGTTCACCGTTCCTTTGAGACCGACGGTCGATCCGGGCGACTATCGCGACTATCGGCTCAAGTGCAAGCAGGTCAGGATCAGCAAGAAACAAGTGCAAGAGGCCCTGGAAGACATCCGCATGCAGAACGCGATCCTGGAGCTCGTCGAGCGATCGGCCCAGATGGGCGATGGGGCGGTGGTAAGAATCACGGCAATGGTTGACGGAGAGGAATTGATCAAAGGGGATCACGTCCACATCATGGTGGAGGCCGGTGGCACCTATCCTGCGCCGGGCTTTGCCGAAGCGATCCTGGGCATGGCGTCGGGTGACGAGCGCACTTTCACGTTGACTTTGCCGGACGATTTCCCCCGCGAGGACGTGCGAGGTCAAGCGGCAGAGTTCTCCGTCAAGATGATGGAGGTCTACGACCAGACGATCCCCGATCTGGACGACGACCTGGCGCGCACTGCCGGCAGCTTTGACTCCCTCAAGGAGTTGGAGAAGCAGATCAAGGAGCAACTACGTCAGTCCGCTAAACAGCAGGCCGATCAAGCGTATACCGAGCAGATGCTGTCCGACCTTCTGGAGCAGGCTCAGATCGAGTATCCGCCCGTGATGATCGAGAGGGAATTGGACAATGCGGTCGAGGAAGTCGAGCGGATAGTGAGGCGCGAGGCCAAGCTCTCTCTGGAAGATTATCTGCGCCTGCAGAACAAGACGATGGAGGAACAGCGAGAGGAGCTAAGATCCAGCGCCGAGGGGCGGCTCAAGCGCGCGCTCTTGTTGAGAGAGATCGCACAACTGGAAGAGCTCGACGTGGACGAGGAAGAAATCCACACCCAGATTGAGGCGATGAGCGCCCCGTGGGGCGTCCGGGCGGAGGAGGTGCGCACGTCCCTCAGCTCCGACGCCGGTCAGCAGGCGGTGCGCAGTCGCCTCCTGGCCGACAAGGCCCTGCAGCGACTGATTGCCATCGCCAAGGGCGAGGCGGACGCTGGCGCAGGTGAGGAAGAGAGCCCCGAGGAACTGGAGGGCGAAGAGGCTGAGGAGAACGAATGATGGAACACATTCCGCCTTCGGCATTAATCCCGATGGTGATCGAGACGACTGCGCGGGGCGAGCGCGCTTACGACATTTACTCGCTGCTCCTCAGGGCGCGCATCATTTTCATGGGCATGCCGGTCACCGACCAGGTAGCCAACGTGGTCGTCGCCCAATTGTTGTACCTGGCGAACGAGGACCCGGACAGGCCTATTCGGATGTACATCAACTGTCCCGGCGGCGTGGTTTACCACGGGTTGGCGATTTACGACACGATGCAGCAGGTGTCAGCGCCTGTCGAAACCTACGCCATAGGCGTGACAGCCAGCATGGGCACGGTGCTGCTGGCTGCGGGCACCAAGGGCCGTCGCTACGCGCTTCCTAACGCCACCGTGCACATGCACCCCGCTGGCGGCAGTGCACAGGGATACGCTCCCGACGTCGAGATACAGTACAAGGAGCTCAAGCGCGTCGAGGACTTGATCCACCAGTTGCTGTCGCGGCACACCGGCCAGACGGTGGAGCAGATCGCGGCCGATTTCGACCGCGACCGGTTCATGACTGCCGAGGAGGCAGTCGAGTACGGATTGGTGGACGAGGTGCTAAAGTCGCCGACGGAGGAATAGGGAGCGCCGCTCTGCCGGCGCAACCACTCTGCGACCGTGGGGCAGGTCAAGGCCTGCCCTATTTTGTTTGGGTGTGTTTCATTTCAGTTGTAGCATAGGCCCTCGTGGCCGTTTCCGACGCTAAACTCGCCGCCCACAAGGGGCTGTGCTACAGGCTTTCAACTCATGTGAAACACACCTATTTCGTTTTCACTCTCTGTATCCCGTCACCCGGACCAGTGCCGTGTCCCTGGTCGTGCTGAGCTGGTAGATGGCACCCTCCGGCACGACGGTAAAATCGCCGGGATGCATGTGCAGCATGCTCACGGATGTGCGCACCGTCGCCGTGCCGTTTAGAACGAAGAGGAACGTGTCGTCCGACGCTGGCACCTCCACCGGCCACGTCCCCTCGCCCCATGCCGTCTGTACGACAGAGTCCTCGATGCGGGCGACGGCCTGGAATTGAAACGGCAGAGCGATCGACTGCACCGCATTCTGGAGGCTGACGCGCCTCAATCTTTCCTCGCCGGCGATGGCATAGAGACGGCGGCGGCCGTTCTTCCGATCGGGAACGACTCCACAGCGCAGGAGTAGCACGCTGGCTCGCACCTCTGAACTAGAGCGGTGCCCGATCCCCTTTGGGACGACGGCCAGTTCGCCCGGGTGCAGTTGCACATCCCCCCACTCGCTCTCCAGCAGGATCGTTCCCTCGTGGACCCAGAACATCTCGTCGATGTCGGGATGCTTGTGCCACTCCAGCGTTCCCTGGCAGATGTAGACGCTGGCGAGGATGTCGCCCACCAGGGCGACGTCCATCATCGAGGACGGCTGCTCGAGCTTGGCGGCGATTTGGGAGATGCTCAACTTGTGCAGTTCGGCCATCGCCGCCATTATACCTTCTCGGCAGAAGAGACACAAGCCGCTTGTCAGCGCCTACCGTCTCAGGTATAATGCTCGCAGGGTTGTGGGCGGAGTAGGCAGGAGGAGATCGGAGTGACGCTCGAACTGAGCAGACTAGCCGGACAGGTGCGGGTGATGGGCCAGCAGTTGGCCACGCGCGAGCGCGAGTACGCCGACCTGGTGGCGCAAGCGAGAGAGTGGCTGACCCAATACGCCGATCGGGGCGAGGCGTTGCGCCATCCCGCCCGTGGGTTTCACGCCGCCATCCCCACCGGCGAGCCGCTCGATGCCGAGTTCCCCTTGCCTGCCATTCCAGAGCGCTTCACCTTCATCGCCGCCGACGGTACCGAGATCCAGCCCGATAGCCACGAGATCGCCTACTACTACCTGATCAACGTCGGCTACCTGGTCTATCGCCACGGCAGCGACCAGACCCCAGAGGCCCACAGTCTGCCAACCATCGGCTACGCCGAGGACGATATCTACGACCGCAGTCGGCTCGTATCGGGAAACCTGCTCGACATCAAGCGAGACCTGGCGGAGATCACCGCGCTGGCCGACCTGTGTGCTGCCGAGCCATCCGATGCAGTCACTATTGCCGTGGTTGATGGCACGCTCATCATGTGGACGCTGGCGGGCGCGTCGCCGGATTATCAGCGGGAGAAGGCCCAGGTTTATATCCAGCAGTTGGAGCACATTCGAGACTCAGGCGCGGTGGTAGCCGCCTTCATCAGCCGCCCTCGGCGCGGCGAGGTGGCGCGGTTGCTCTACCTCGCCAGCGTGGACGGCGACCTCAAGCAGGCCGATGAGGAGCGCAATCCTCTGCGCCATCTGGCCGACTATGCTGTTTTTGAGATGCTCGCACCGGGCGCGCGTTCGGCCCTGTTTGCCAGCCCTTCGTCGATCAACTATGACTACTACGAGAAGGAGGGGCACACCATCCATTTCTTCTACCTCAACGTGGCCGAGGAAGGGGGCGCGCCCGCCATCGCGCGCATCGAAGTGCCCGCCTGGGTCGCGGAGGATGCCGACCGGCTGGCGCTCGTCCACGGGGCCATCGTCGCCCAGGCGCGCATTACGGGCGACTATCCCTACGCGCTGATACGCGCCGACGAGTTGGCTTTTATCAGCGGGCCGGAGCGGGAGGCGCTGGAGGATATGGTGATCGCGTCACTCGTGCGTGCGGGCATGCACGCCGCACTCTCGCCCAAGAAATACTACAAGACGTTGACCCGCCAGGGAAAGAGGAAATTCAGATGAGCGAAAACAGACTCCAGGTTGGCCGTGTCCTGAGGGCAGGCGTTCAGGGGTTCGTCGTCGGCTGCGAGCTCAAGCAGCCCGACATCCCCCCATTCGGCTCGTTCGTGCGGGCGAGCGGCATCACGCCGGGGAGCGCCATCTACGGCCTGGTCTATAATGTCAGCCTGGAGGACGATCTCTTTGCGCGCCACTTTGTCGGCCGGGATATAGACGATGCGGTCATCAAAGACGAGCGCGAAAACCGCCAGGTCCCGGTTGAGGTCAGCATCTTGGCGGTGGGCTGCGCCGAGGGCAAGATACTCCGCCAGTGCCTTCCCCCTCATCCCCCGGTGACGCTCGACTGGCTCTACCAGTGCGCCGACGAGGAGGTGCGGGCCTTTACCGCTCGCCTCGACTATTTTCGCCTGGTGCTGGACGCGCGCCAGACGCCCGTCGACGAGCTGCTGGCGGCCAGCATCCGGGCCGCCGCCGCCGCCCGGCCCGAAGAGGAAAGGGAGATGTTCCTGGTGGGAGCCGGGCGTGAGCTGGCACGGCTGCTGGCCGGAGATCCGCTGCGTTTGGAAGGACTGCTGCGGCGGCTGCAAACCGCTTGAGGTGACACTGTATGGGAACAAAACCAAACCGCGACGTAGCCGAAGCGCTCATCCGGGCGCTGGGATACTTTGACGACGAGCGTGTGTGGGCGGTGTTCCTCGTCGGCTCCAGCGCCAGCGGGCAGAACGACGCCTACTCCGACGTGGACGTGATGGTGGCCATCAGCGAAATCATCGCCGATGATGATCGGTTGCAGCGCCTGCGCGCCGCCGGCTGCCGGAACATCATGCTGGCCATCGCCGGTCTCGATAACCCCGCCCTGCCGGTGCAGTCGCAGGTCATCGACAAATTCGTCTTTCGCGACGTGTGGTTTGACCTCAGCTACCACCTGCCCGGACAGCTCGAGTTCTGCTTCGATTACGTGACGCTGCTGGATCGTGACGACCTGACGCCCCAGTTGTGCGCGCCCGACCAACTCTACGGCGAGGAAGAGCTCAAAGCCCGCGCCCAGGCGGACCTGCGCCTGCTGCACGCGCGCATCCACCGCTACGAGAAATACGCCCGGCGGGAGGAATGGGTGGGGCTCGATCTTGCTGCCATCAAGAACCTGGTCGTGGACGTGCTGATGGTGTTGAACGACCAGCCCAATTACAACCGCCATTTTTCGCGCATAAGCCGGTTGCTGCGCGCGCTGCCGGTCAAGCCGGAGAGCTTTGAGCAGGACTTTGTGGACATCCTGCGGCTGGATGATCGCGAGACCTGGCAGCGCAAGCTTGAGATGATGCACCACTTGCAGGATGCCCTGACCGCGCTGTGCGAGGCGCGCTGGGGCTCGATCTCGATGTTTGACGATGGGTGAGGGAAGAGACGCATGAATCGCCAACAGGCCAAAGAGTTCCGGGCGCGCTGGCAGGCGGTTAAGGCCGTCGAAGTTGAGGAGCAGAGGGCTGCTTCTATCGCTTTGCGCTTCCAGCAGATGAACGCCATTTTCAGGATAGGAATGGGCTTGGGCATATTGCGAACAGAAGATGACGCAGAGACCGAGGCGGTGCGTCGCCGCTGGGTCAAGCTTAAGGAAATGCAGGATGAAGCGATTTGAGTCTCTTGCCCATCTATTGGCACCGCTAGCTGCATTACAGCGGCTATTAGCGCGTTTTGACGATCAGGGAGTCATTATCGGCGGAGTGGCCGCCAGTCTGTTGGGCAAACCACGTCTGACTGCAGATGTGGATGCCGTGTTCCTCTTGTCTGTCAAAGACCTTCCACTTCTGATTGAAGCAGCATCTCAGGAAGGCTTTACACTACGCGTCGCCGACGCTGAGGATTTTGCTCGCCGCAACCGCGTGTTGCTCCTGCGCCACGAAGAGAGTGGCATCAATGTCTATATTTCCCTTGGCGCGTTGCCAATCGAGGTGGAGGCAGTAGAACGCAGCCAGGTCCACCAAATCGGCTCTCTCTCCATCCGGCTGCCTACGCCAGAAGATTTGATCATATTCAAGGCCGTCGCCCACCGTCCACAAGACCTGCTTGATATCCAAGCACTGATCGAAAGCAATCCAAATCTGGACAGAAAACACATTGAGCGTTGGGTGCGCGATTTTGCACGGCTTCTGGAGATGCCGGGGGTTTGGGAGGACATAGCTCCCTTATTGGAAAGGCGATGATCGACTACGATCGTTTGCAGACCGCGTACGATCGCGAGGGGTTTTACTCGCTTCAGCTCGAGATAGGGGACGAGTGCCAGCAGGGGTGCATCTACTGTTATATGAACGCCGTGGAGGACGGCGAGAACACCCTGTCTGACGAGCAGATCGAGCACATCCTGAGGGACGCACACGCGCTGGGTATCACGGCCATCGAGTGGCTCGGCGGGGAGCCGCTGCTGCGGGAGTCGGTGTTCGCACACATGGCGCTCGCCGCCGATTTGGGAATGCGGAACAATGTGTGGACCGGCGGGCTCCCTCTCGCCGACGACGGTGTGCGGAGGAAAACCGTCGAGCACGCCAGGAACGGCCTGATCTCTGTCCACGTTTCGACGGTGGACCCCGACGTGTATCAGACGTTCCACCCGGCGCGCCCTTCCGCTGATGTGACCACCATTCTCGATGCGGTGCGCGAGACGCTGGAGCTTGGGTATCCCGCGTCTCAGATGCTCAACTCGGTCACGTTCACCGGCCTCCAGACCGCCGACGACATGATTCGGACGATCGACTATTTCGAGCGAGAGTTTGGGATCAAGACCTCCCTGAATGTCTATCACACCTACCTGCGGCCGGGGACACCCATAGGAGAGCTTGGGCGCTTTGTCCCGGCGCTGGACGCCGTCGGCAAGGTGTACGCTCGCTACACCAAGCAGTGGGGCGTGGAGCGCTTGCCGATGAACTGCGTCAACAAGCAGTACTGCGCCACCACCTTCGCTGTCCTCTGCGACGGGAGCGTCACCCCCTGCGCGACGATCAGGGAGAAGGACGCGCCCAACGTCCACACCGACGGCACGCTGCTCGACATCGCCATGCGGAGCCGGGATCATCTCACGATAAAACGCTTCCGGCAGAGAGAGAATCTGCCACAAGACTGCCAGCGCTGCAAGATATCCGATCAGTGCTTTGGTTGCCGCTCCAGGGCGTATGCCGCCGGGCGGGGGATATACGGCAAGGATCCGATGTGCTTCCGGTAAGGAAGGTTCTCACGTTCGTGCAGTTCTGCAAGGAGCGCGCGCGGCGGGTGTGGCCCGCCGCCGTCGTCGTATTGGCCTTTGCCGTTTTGACGGTCGCGGTCACATGGCCGCTGGCCACGCAGCTCGATACCAGCCTGGCACAGAACCCGCGCTGGAGCCGCGATGCCTACCAGCAGGCCTACGAGATGTGGTGGTTCAAGAAGGCGCTGCTGGAGCTGGGCCAAAGCCCTGGCTTTCTGCGCTGGATCTATTTTCCCGATGGCGCCGACTACCCGCTGCTGCTGACCTATTTCACCACCTACGTGTTTGGCGTTCCCTTTCTGCTTTTTCTCTCGCCGGTCGCCACCTATAACGTCGTCTTCCTACTGACCTTTTTCCTCAGCGGCCTGAGCGCCTACGCGCTGTGTGCCTACCTGACGCAGAACCGTTGGGCCGGGCTGTTGGGCGGGATCGTGTACGCCTTCTTCCCCGGGCGGATGGCGCACGCGCTGGCCGGCCACATGGAACTGATCGCCACGTACCTGTTTCCCCTGTACCTGCTGCTGCTCATCAGGACGGCGCGCAAGCCCAAGGCCGTGACGGCGGTGCTGTGCGGATTGACGCTGGGTGCCTCGCTGCTGGTGCAACCGCTGTTCATCCCCTTTCTCCTCGTGCCTTTCACCGCCGTTTGGCTGCTGTGCGAGGTGTTCCTATCGAGGCGTGAGATCGAGCGCAGGGCGTGGATCGCACTGGCGGGCGCGCTGGCCCTCGGCGTGGCCATCGCGGCACCGTTTTTCTGGCCGGTGTTGAGCCAGCAGACGACGGGGAAAGGCACATACCTGGAAGGTATCGGCACGGTCAGCTTTTCCGCCGACCTGCTGGGCATCGTCGCGCCGTCGCCGCTGAACCCCGTGCTGGCCGGGCTGGGGATCGTGCCCCCCTACGTGCGGCGCGTCGCGCCCGACGACTGGCGCATCGCCGAGCTGCTGACCTACGCGGGCCTCGCCCCGCTGGCGCTGGGGATACTCTCGGTTGTGAAGCAGCGCCGCCGGGTGGCGGCCTGGACACTGGTCGCCATCGTCGCGGCGGTGCTTTCTCTGGGACCAGTGCTCAAGGTGAACGGCGAAATCGTTTCCTTTGCGATAGAAGACGTTGGCGGCAGCACGGAGGTCATCGTGGCGCTGCCCTACGCACTGCTGGCCAACCTGCCGCTGCTCTCCCTCAACCGCGCCCCGGCGCGCATCAACGCCACGCTGATGCTGGCGCTGGCCGTGCTCTCC
>Ga0307430_1001850_pt1 | contig 14748 bp, 14 predicted proteins | sample SalMarWE160130MG_FD_202159 | JGI IMG/M metagenome (GOLD analysis project Ga0307430, IMG submission 202159) | Salt marsh sediment microbial communities from the Plum Island Ecosystem LTER, Massachusetts, United States - WE1603-130 | ecosystem: Environmental > Aquatic > Marine > Intertidal zone >... | reverse complement strand
TGCACAGAAGCAAAACAGAAACAAAACGCATGGCAACTGCCGATTTACAACTTACATTTCGCCTGTAAGAATCGAACGCATCCGTTTTCGATTCGCTTATTAGAAGTCCGCCTATAGCGGAGATCCATTTTTTCATCGCAAGTCGGCAATCAATAATCGTAATTTGTTTTGATTTTATCCGCCTCATGACATCTCTCCTCTGAGCTTTCGTACTTCATTCTCCGAACAACAATTCACGAGACACGCTTCTCGCTTTTAGACTTCTTTCGAATCAATCCACTTCATCATCTTGCGTAATTCTCGCCCGACAATTTCCAATTGGCTGTCGTGGTCTTTTTCGTATAGCTCTTTGAACTTTTTAAGCCCCGACTGGTATTCGTTTACCCATTCCTTGGCGAATTCGCCGGATGTAACCTCTGATAGTATTTTTTTCATCTCGGCTTTGGTTTGCTCAGGAATAATTCTCGGCCCGCGGGTCAAATCACCATACTCGGCGGTATTGGATATGCTGTATCTCATATAGCTCATCCCACCCTGATACATAAGGTCAACTATCAGTTTCACCTCATGCATACATTCGAAATAGGCAATCTCGGGCTGGTATCCGGCTTCCACTAACGTTTCGAAACCGGCTTTAATAAGCGCCGTCAGACCGCCACAAAGAACACACTGCTCGCCGAACAAATCGGTTTCCGTTTCTTCTTTGAATGTGGTTTCGATAATACCCGCTCGGGCGCCGCCGATTCCGTTTGCCCAGGCAAGGGCGATTTGCCTGGCATCACCGGTTGCATCCTGCTCGACGGCTATAAGGTTTGCCACACCGCCGCCTTTTTCGAACTCACTGCGAACCAGATGCCCCGGCCCCTTTGGGGCAATCATAACAACGTTAACATCCTTCGGCGGCACAATACGCTTGAAATGAATATTAAAGCCGTGGCAAAAACCAAGTGTTTGGCCGGCCACCAGATTGGGACCAATTGAATCGGCATAAACTTTCGCCTGAACCTCATCCGGTACTGTAACGATAATCAGCGTCGCGCCGTCCATAGCCGTTTTTATATCGGTCGGTGGAAAGCCGTGCTTGGTTGCAAGCTTAAAGTTATCTGTACCTTCCAGTTCAGCCACCGCCACCTCTATCCCGCTGTCGCGTAGATTCAGACTGTGCGCATGACCCTGACTGCCGTAGCCAATAACCGCTACTTTTTTACCCCTTAGCGCATCTATCGGAGCATCTTTTTCGTAATAGATTTTCGCTGCCATAGCTTTAATTCTCCTTACTCTAATCTGTTCTGTTTGTGTTAAAGCTTCTGCAAAATGGAGATTAGGCATATATTATTCAAGGAAATCGTTTTTTTGATTTTCTTGAATGATAAGCGTAAATAATTCCTTAACAGAGACTTACTGTTTGAGAAGGGAAAATCAGACAAAAGATTTTTCCTTCCCAAAGTATGCCTAATCTCCATTTTGCAGAACTCATTGTTTTTTATTCCAGGAATTATTAATCCTTCGATTCTGGGCATTGAACCTCTTCAAAACTTGAAGCCCGGCCAAATTTAGTGAAACTGAGGGTCGTCTATTCAACCGCCGAATTTCACACCTGCGCATTATATTAAAAGCTGCTGATTAGGCAAGGAATTTATAGGCATGGCAATTCCCCATTCACATCTCATTTGGTGCTTGACGTGATACGGATTACGGTTCAATTTTTGCATGTCGCGGCATCGCGATTGTGCCGGTTCTCGCCACGCTCTTAATCCCATAAGGCTTGCATACATTGATGAAGGCCTCAATCTTGGCCTCAGGCCCGCTGATTTCGACCATGACAAACTTTTGGCCGATATCCACAACTTTGCCCCTGAACATTTCTATCAGCGATAAGATTTCAGACCGCTTCTCCGGGGGAGCAGAGATGGCTATAAGCATCAAATCACGTGCTACTACCGGCTGCCCGACAAAATCCTGAACCTTAACGACTGGGACAATCCTGGCTAATTGCTTTCGGACCTGCTCGAGAACCCTGTCATCGCCGACAACAACAATCGTCATCCGGCTCAACTGGGGGTCTTCGGTTCGGCCGACAACCAGCGAATCGATATTAAACGCCCGCGCCGCAAACATCCCCGCAACATGGGCAAGAACGCCCGGCTTGTTTTCAACCAATGCACTTATTATATGCTTCATTTTTCATCCAACTTTCTAAGGACAAATCAGATTAACCTTTCCAATATATCAAGCCCGCTCATTTCATCTATACTTTTGCCCGCCGGAACCATCGGCCAGACATTTTCTTCCCTCTCGACTCTAAAGTCAACAACGCAGGGCTTTTTTTCTGCCAACATCTGCTTGACCGCTTTGGGAACATCTTCTTTTTTATCGACAGTAATCCCAACCGCACCCAAAGCACGTGCTACGGTTGCATAATCAGGATTAGACAGATAGCTCTTGGAATAACGTTTGCCGTAGAAAAGCTCCTGCCACTGCCGAACCATTCCCATATACCCATTGTTCAGAATACAGACCTTTATCGGCAAATTGTACTCTACCGCCGTCCTAAGTTCCGTCATCGTCATATTGAAACTGTGGTCGCCGTCAATATCAACAACCGTGGCATCTGGCATAGCTACTTGGGCGCCTATGGCGGCGGGCAGACCAAAACCCATCGTACCCAGTCCACCGGAGCTTATAAGCTGCCTGGGCTTGATGAATTTGTAAAATTGGGCCGCCCACATCTGATTTTGGCCTACGCCAGTCGTTATGATTGCGTCGTTTTGGGTCTGACGGCAAACTTCTTCAATAACGAACTGGGGTTTAATCGTAGATGAATTTTGGTCATACCGAAAGTCAAATTTTTCCTTCCACTCGGCGATCTTACTGAACCATCTTTTTCTCTCGCGGTATTCAACTTGCTTAACCAGCTCACCAAGTATGACTTTGGCGTCGCCCACGACAGGAATATCCACGCTGACATTCTTCGCTATACTCGCAGGGTCAATATCGATATGGATTATCTTCGCATGCGGAGCAAACGTCTCGACTTTGCCCGTAACCCGGTCGTCAAACCTGGCACCTACGGCAATCAACAAATCGCACTCCTGCACGGCATAATTGGCATACGCAGCGCCGTGCATCCCGAGCATATCCAGAGATTCCGGCTTTCTCTGGTCATAGCTGCCTAATCCTAAAAGTGTCATTGTTACGGGCAGATGTGCCTTTTCCGCCAAGGCTCTTAACTCTGGGCTTCCGTTGGCGCTGACAACACCGCCGCCGACGTAAAGCACCGGCCGCTCGGATTTGTTTATTGCTTCCGCAGCCGTTGATATCTGCTTGGCGTGTCCTTTAGTCCGAACCCGATAACCCGGCAGCTTCATCTCGTCCGGACCGACAGTACTGCACTTGTTAACTTCCACGTCAACCGGTATATCAACCAGCACAGGGCCGGGCCGACCGGTCGAAGCAATATAAAATGCCTCCCGAATGATACGCGCAACATCTTTAACATCCTTGACAATGCAGTTGTATTTCGTAACCGGACGGGTAATGCCGGTAGTGTCGGCCTCCTGGAATGCGTCATTTCCGATAAGCTCTGTACGAACTTGACCTGTCAACGCAACCACGGGCACCGAGTCCATCATCGCCGTAGCAAGACCGGTAACCAGGTTGCACGCGCCTGGGCCGCTGGTCGCGACCATAACGCCGACTTTTCCACTGGCGCGGGCGTACGCATCAGCCATATGACATCCGCCCTGTTCGTGACGCGGAATTACAAAATTGATCGGCGCATCATACAACCTGTCGAACAAAGGCAGCACCACGCCACCAAGATAGCCGAACATTGTCTCAACACCCTGTTCGATGAGCGTATCGACGATAATCTGGGCGCCTGTTTTAATAGTGATTTGACTGGCTGAATCAGCCGAAGTGCGGGATTTGGATTTCATTTCTTTATTCCTTTCCTGATAAACCTAATCGAGTCTCATCTTGTGCTCCGCACACCAGCGGACAAGATGAAAACCCTTTTGTTATTCCGGCAGGTCCCCGCTTTGCGGGAACCCTCAATTATGGCTCTGCTGGGCCCTTCCGGCGAGTCAACCGTTTCTAAACTGAAACGATCAAATCATCCGAAGATTCTAATCCCTGCCATAATCCCGTAACCATCCCATACTAAGGACGTCTCAGGGTCGTATTTGCATGTTTTCACACAAACACAAAGGCATTATACAAGAACCAACCACCTCTGTCAATTATTTTCGGCAATTTATACAGCCGACAATAAAGATTTTCCCCTTTCGGTGAAATAAGGGGTGTGGCTAATTTTCCGGCAACAAATAACATTTTTGGGGGCATAGGATTGCGCTCTCTCATTGCAAGCGAAAGAGCCTGCCCTGCCTGCCCTCCATAGATTAAGCGAAGACGGAAGTTTGTCGAAGGATCTATTAAATTATACGCACGAAGGTCCTCCTCAATTTTGCATTTTAACTTTTGATTTTTACTTTTTTTCTCTTTTACTCTTCTGCCCTTTTTTCCTTGCATTCCCCCCTCCCACACCGTAATATACTTCAGGTGTGCGGGTATTTATTGATTTGACCACCAAAGGAGCAATGTAGGCTGTGCACTGCACACCTTTTCCGACTACGTATAAAAAACATAATTGAAAAGATATGAAAATGCCAACCGATTTAGAACTTATTAAGCAATTGGAAAAAGAGATTGGGACCAAGTTAACAGAAGTGGAAGACTTGAATATTACTAATTGGCTTAAAGGAGAGTATCAACTAGTGCTTTGTTACGCTTCAATTGATGGATATAATTTCTTTAGTTTTATCCGGGCGTCCTCAGTGGTGAATCGCCAGTTTACTTTTGCTTCGGCGGTATTACGAATCGTTTGCCAGGCGGCGACTTCGTCCTTCAATTGTTCCATATTATCAATTCTACGAGACAAGCACTGCCGAGCCAAAATACCAAGTTCAATTTCAGCCATATCCAGCCAACTGCCATGCTTCGGTGTGTAGTGAATCTCAAGTTTATCCGCAATACGTTTCGCCTCAGCAGGCTCAAAGGCTTCATACAATGAAGACTTATTGTGCGTGTTGAGATTATCCATCACTAAAACTATCTGCTCAGCATCAGGATATATCTGGTCAACCATTTCACGAACACAATAAGCCCAATCTATTTTTGTCCGCCTCTGGGTAACTTTCACATGTCGTTTGCCGACTAACGGCTCACATATCATAAATAAATTTGCCACACCGTTACGTTTGTATTCATAATCATAGCGAACTGGTTGGCCGGGACAGGCCGGTACAGGAGTTCGTGTTTCACCTATCAATTGCTTGCTCGTTTCATCTAAACATACGTTCGGACGTTTTGGGTCATACGGCCTTTTGTACACATCCAACACATCCTCCATCTTACAAACAAATTCAGCGTTTGCCTTTGGTGGTATACACCACTGTTTGCTTAGCCAAGGCTTAAGTTCGCTTTTTTTAAAACACGACGAACAGTCTGGTACGACAACTCATCAATGTACTCCAAAGCAACCATACGATCAGCAAGAAGCCGCAATGTCCAGCGAGCAGAACCTTGTGGAGATTCGCTGCAAGCCAATGCAATCAGATGGGCTTCGCCATCACCATCAAGCTTTCGTTTGTATTCTCTTCCGGGGCTGCGCCGAACCAATGCAGCTTCAAGACCCTCTTCAACGAATCTTTTGCGGACTCTTTCAACGGTTGCGGTTCCAACATCCAGGGCTTGGCTAATAGCTGCATCATTCCAGCCTGGGCTGGGTTCACTGCTGTCAGCTTTGAGTAAAATTCGTGCATGGCTGAGCTTTCGTGCCGCTGCCTTACCTGAAGAGATCAACTCTCGCAGCGTTGCTCGTTCTTCACTTGTCAAAGTAACAATATATATTTTTCGCATGTCAGGCCTCCTTGTCTTAAATATAAGCATTTCCTTTTGCTTATATATCGGCAAAAAGACCTTTATATATCCATCAAACTATCAGTAACAAAGCACTAGGGACCGCCATTCGTGACTGTCTCAATAAACCAGCTACTGGATAATCTATACACTGGTCCGGCCTGGGTCCAAAAGGAGCGACATGAATAAAATACGTCCCTTATTCCTCGGCCTGCCATGCTTGGCTACTGTCCCTGAGGAATGTGCTGTACGCGTTGAAGAACGCCTGCTTTTACGGCCAAGTATTCTACCACGCTTTGATCACGGAAGGTTGGACCGTTCTGGATAATGCCGTCATACACTGGCCCTTCCTGTTCATCGACCACCACAAGTTGCTTATTGCCTTTTCGGGCCTGGTGGGTGATATGCTTGCCATCGGGACTGAAAACGAGTGTGCCTTTACCGATGCCGTCATACACTGGCCCTTCCTGTCCATCGACCACCACAAAGTTCTTATTGCCTTTTCGGGCTATGTAGGCCACGCGCTCGCCGTCGGGACTCAAAACCGGGTGACCTTCACCGATGCCGTCATACTGCGGCCCTTCCTGGCCATCGACCACCACAAGCCACTTGTTGCCTTTTCGGACCTGGTAGGCCAGGTGTCTACCGTCGGGACTCAAAACCGGTGGACTGTCGCCGATGCCGTCATACTCTGGCCGTTCCTGGCCATCGAGCACTACAAGTTGCTTACCCCTTTTTTGGGACACGTAGGCGATGTGTTTGCCATCGGAACTGAAAATCAGTGTGCCTATTCCGATGCCGTCATACTCTGGCCCTTCCTGGCCATCGAGCACCACAAGCCACTTATCGTCTTTTTGGGCTATGTAGGCAACGTGTTTGTCGTCGGGACTGAAAATCAGCCCAGCGATACCGTCATACACCGGGCCTTCCTGGCCATTGACCACCACAAGTTGCTTGTCGCCTTTTTGGGCCATGTAGGCCACGCGTTTGCCGTCGGGACTGAAAATCAGCATGTCTTTTCCGATGCCGTCATACTCTGGGCCTTCCCGGCTATCAACGACAACAAGCCACTTATTGGTTTTTTGGGCCGCGTAGGCCGCGCGTTTTCCGTCGGGACTGAAAATCGGCGTGCTTTCGCCGATTTTATCATACTTCCGGCCTTCTTGGCCATCGACCACCACAATTTGCTTGTCTCCTTTTTGGGCCATGTAGGCCACGCGTTTGGAGTCGCGACTGAAAATCAGCATGCCTTTTCCAATCCCGTCATACACTGGGCCTTCTTGGCCATCGACCACCACAAGTTGCTTGTCGTCTCTTCCGGCACCGTAGGCCAGCCGTTTGCCGTCGGGACTGAAAATCAGTTGACCTTCGGCTATGCCGTCGTACTCTGGTCCTTGCTGGCCATCGACCACCACAAGCCACTTATCGCTTTTTCGGGCTACGTAGGCCAGCCGTTTGCTGTCGGGACTGAAAACGAGCGAGGCTCCGGCGATGCGGTTATACTCTGATCCTTCCTGTCCATCGACCACCACCCTGACGGTCCAGGGTCCGGACGTCACGTAAGCCAGATGGCAACCGTCACTGGAGAAGGCGACAGCCACGATGCGCTCATGCATGGTTCCCAACCGCTGCGTGACCACCCTATAGCTCGCTTGTTGGATAGTATCCTTGCTCGTATCCTCCTGCTGCGCGTTCGCGATAACGCAGAACACTACTATGGATACGATTGCAAATACCATCCTTATTGCGGGGCTTGTCTTTTTCTGTTTCATGCCAATCTCCTTCTTATGAATGACTACTGTTTCTATTCCATGTCAGGCACTTTGCGGCTAAACAGCTTGCTGGTCCACAATGGCGCGAATAAAGCCAGCCGGATGAACAAAATGCGTCGCCTATTCGTCACCCTGCTATTGGGGGATTATACCGGGCTACAGACGAAGATCAAGCAAAATCCCGCTGATGAAAAAAAGTTTGCTAATGAGACAAGGAAGCCCAATTATCCGCAAACTGAAAAAACCTTAGCCCACAGATATAGTCAATGTGACGACGGGTGGCAGCCACTGAGCGAACGTAGTGAGCAAAGTGGATTGTAGTTCTCGTAAAACAATAACCGGATTTATTGGGGACGTTTACCGATTTCCGAATATGTTGGCGGAGAATAAAAACCCTACGGCTTGCGGGACTGATGGAGAATATAGGAAACAGGAGGCGAAATGCGAACATCGAGCATCCAGTATCCAGAATCCAACTTTACCTCACTTTAGGCACTTTAGTTCACTTTAGCTCACTCCTCACTAACGAGCAACCGGCACCTCACTTGGTAAAAGGTGGGCAAAAAAAGTGCTTTTTGGGTCATTTTTTTGTTGACTTTATATTTGTAAATATGTTAAAATATCCGCATGTTAGCCAGTAGGCTAACATAAACCGCCCGTAGGCGAAGATGACATTTCAGTTTGCATGTCGTAAGCTGCAGCGCAGCAAGGACTTAGGGCCAGCCGGCCCAAATTCGTGATTCGTCAATTGTCAATAATCAATAGTAAATAGTAAATAGTAAATCAGGAGGATCTCCTCATGACTACCGAACCCCAAATTTTATCCAGCTTGTCCCCGGTGTATGCTCACTTGCTTTTCTGCCGGATCCTCCCTCTGCCCTCTACAACTGTCGAGGATTCTTTACAAATCGGCCCTTTTATGCAAAACAAACCCAATTTCTGAAAGGCCAAAATGAACTTAAATCCATATAATACAACGGATTATGAAATATTTATCCCGCTTGCGGGTCAAAAAAACAAACCCAATTCAAACCCAATCAAACCCAATTGCCGAAAGGGTAAAATTGATGCAAAGTGTGTATTTACAAAGGATTACAGAAAAAAAGATGATTTTGTAGTCCGAATAAACAAACCCAATACAAACCCAATCAAAGCCATTTTCAAGCCTTGCAAAAAAAGCTGGCCAAAAGAAAATTTGGTGATATAATACCAAAGTTCATCATCGATAAACTACGAACTATGAGCTATGAACTATAAGTAGGAGATTTCTTATGTGTGAAAATTGCGGTTGTACTGAAGCTAACACCGAAAAGACTATGGAAGAAAAAGTCCAGGATATAATCGAGGCCATTCGGGGGAGTCTGCAAAGCCACGGCGGCGATGTTGAACTGGTCGGAATAGATGAAGATAATACCGTCAAGGTTCGCCTGCAGGGGGCCTGCCAGGGCTGCCCCGGGGCTACGATGACAATGAAAATGGGAATCGAAAGAGTCCTCAGAGAAAAGGTACCTGAGATTAAAGAAGTAGTTGCAGTTGATTAACAATTGATTAGTGATTAGGCTACTTTTTGTAGGATTGCTTTATTGAGCATCACCTCAAATGCCTGGAGATGATTTGGGCATTGGGGTTTTCAATTACTCCTCTCTCGGTAATAATAGCGGTAATATCCCGCGCTTCTGTTATATCAAAAGCCGGATTGTAAATGTCAACCCCTTCTGGTGCAGTCTTTCTATCGCCAAAGAATGCTACTTCGTCAGCAGGCCTTTGTTCAATGGGTATCTCGGCTCCACTTTTTATACTCAAATCGAACGTGCTTGACGGCGCCGCAATATAAAACGGTATGCCGTGTTCTCTGGTGAGAATGCTCAGGCTGTAAGTACCAATTTTATTTGCCGCATCACCGTTTGCTGCGATTCGGTCCGCACCGGTTATAACCGCATCGACCTTGCCCTGCTTCATCAGGTAAGCCGCCATATTGTCGCAAATCACTGTAACATCAATTCCCGCCTGCTTCAGCTCCCAGGCCGTCAATCGAGCACCCTGGAGCAGCGGCCGGGTCTCATCTGCATAAACCCTGAACTTCTTTCCGTTTTTATGTGCCTCAAACATCACCGACAAGGCCGTCCCCTGTCCCGCAGTCGCAAGGGCACCGGCATTGCAGTGCGTCAAAATACCCGCGCCTTCTTTGATAAACCTTTCACCGTTTTGACCAATCCGCCGGCACATATCCACGTCTTCTCGATAAATGGCGTTTGCCTCAGTCAAAACGGCCTTGCGTAATTCCTGCACCGTTGCTTGAGGCTGACCGGTCGCAAACTCCTCGGCACTTTTTCGAACCCGCTCCAGCGCCCAGAACAAGTTTACAGCGGTAGGGCGTGATGATGCCAGATACTCGCTTGCCCCGGGCAAAACTTTAAGTCCCTGCGCCAGACTATCTGCGGGATTGAGCTTTTGCATAGCTAAAACAAGTCCGTAAGCCGCCGAAACCCCTATGGCTGGCGCACCTCGAACGGCAAGTGTCTTTATCGCCTCGAAAAGAGCCTCAATATCCCGGCACTGCAACTTAACAAATTCAGCAGGCAATCGCCGCTGGTCTATAATCTCCAGAAAGCCGTCAACACCGCCAATCCATTTAAGCGTTTGAAAAATCATAAATATCTTTTCTCGAACATCGTGTTGAGACTATCTATCAACTCTGGCGCCACCGCCACCCATAACTTTCCGGACTTCACGCAGACTGGCCGTGGTTGTATCACCGGGTGTAGTCATTGCCAAGGCGCCATGGGCGGCACCGTAGTTGACCGCCTCGGCGGGCGTTTTGCCCTCCATAAGAGCATAAATCAGGCCGGAGGCAAAGCTGTCACCGCCGCCGACGCGGTCATATATTTCAAGGTCTGTTCTGAGTGTGGCATCGTGAAATTCACCGTCGGCGTAGATAATAGCGCCCCAGTCGTTTACCGAAGCTGTCTTGGCGTTTCGAAGCGTTGTGGCTACGACTTTGAAATTTGGAAACTCCTTTGTAACCTTCTCAATCATTTTCTTGAAATTCGTCGGGTCGAGCTTGGAGAAGCTCTTGCCGGTGCCTTTTACTTCAAAACCCAGAGCGGCTGTGAAGTCTTCTTCGTTTCCAAGCATCACATCCACGTACGGCGCGATAGCACGATTGACTTCCATTGCCTTTTCCTGGCCGCCGATATCCTTCCAGAGTGAGTTGCGAAAGTTAAGGTCATAGGAAACTACGGTGCCGTGCTTTTTAGCTGCCGTGACGGCCTTGATGATAACATCAGGTGTCGTCTGCGACAGTCCTGCGAAAATGCCTCCGGTATGGAACCATCGTATGCCGTCGGTGCCGAATATGCTGTCCCAGCCGATGTCACCTTTCTTTAGTTGTGAGGCGGCGCTGTTTGCCCTGTCCGAACAACCCACAGCGGCCCTTACTCCAAAGCCTCGCTCCGTGAAATTCAAGCCAATCCTTACTTTCCTGCCGATCCCATCGTATGGCACCCATTTGACATACTCCATACTCACGCCACCCTGATACATCAAATCCTCGAGCAATCTCCCGACAGGATTGTCCACAAGGGCTGTAACAACCGCAGCTCTTTGACCGAAACAGCGTTTTAGGCCCCTGGCGACATTGTACTCTCCACCGCCTTCCCAAACCCGAAAATGCCGGGTCGTATGAATCCTTTCCTCGCCCGGGTCCAGTCGAATCATTATTTCACCTAATGAGAGTATGTCATACTTGCATTCTGACTTCGGCTTTAAATCGATTACTGCCATAGAAAGCCTCCTTTCTGATTTACGCGGGATAACCCACTGTCTGGGCGAAGAGCACACGCTGTTCAGGCCGCAGCTTAAACTCCCTGTGCGTGTTCTCCTTATCACAATTGTGAAAATGAGCGGCCAAGCCCTGCGAGGCGGCGAACAGGTAAACGTTTGAGGCAATGAGGCCTGTGGCGACGTAATAATAGGACTTCTGTACCTCCGCATCCCTCAGGCCCGGCTCCTGAAACGGCGCCTTTTTGTATTTAGCGATATCCACAACGTAGAAGATATTCACCGGTGCTCTCGCAGCGGCACGCCTGCCGGACCTCCTGCGAAAGTCCCCAGCCACAACGGGCCTTAAACGGTGACCAAGCGCCTCATAGAGATAGACTCCTTCGGGCAGGGCGACATAAAGGTCGATTTCCTGCGAGTTACTGGCCGATGCGGCTGTTCTTCCTGTCCTTCCGGCAAATGGCCCCTTCTCCCGGTTCACGCCGAACGCCGCCCACAGAAGATTAGACAATATCTGCGCTGGAAGTTTCTCCGAGCTGATGTTGCGGATAGTCTTTCTTTCCTTCAAGGCCGCTAACACGGACTTACCGCCATCCATCTCGGGTTTGGCAAGCGTAATCGGTTGCAGCCCCTGGGCGAAGCTGGACGCCGACCCGGCCAGCACCGACAAAGCCGGTAAAGTCTTTAAGAATGTTCTGCGATTCATCTTATTCTCCTTATCTCCGATATTAGTTAAATTGGTAATCCGGGTTTATGTTAGCTGTTGTAGATTTTTCCTTCTCTATAATCCATCCAGGCCGGCTCAAATGCCTTCCTGTCAGTCGGCGTCGGCCTTAATTCGATTGTCCTGCTTTTGAATAAATCGGGCGAGCTCTCGTCGTATTCAATCTGCAGGATAGAATTTCTCAACGACTGGTTCTCAGGTTTGAACTTCAATGGTTTATTTGTCGCTTTATCAATCACATCAGGATGTATTCCAATACCGTCATGGGTCAGGACAAGATGCGAACCCCGCGAGCCACTGCCTTGTTCGAGCAATTCCACAACGGCCTTGAGATACGCAACGCTTGCCAGAGCCAGATGCTCGGCCTGGATTGCTGTAATGAAAGCCTTGGCATCTTTTGAATTGAATCCTTTTTGTTGTATGCCTTTGTAGAGCTTTACCGCTTCTTTAAGGGCTTTTTGAGCATCATTCAACTCTCTGATATGTCCCCCCGATGCGGTCATACGGCTTCGAATTTCTTCTAATATTTCTTCGGGGTCCAAACCGGATGAGCTTTTATATTGTTCAAAACCGGTGATAATGTCACTTAACTGCCGGTCAATCTCGGAATGTTTATCTGAATAATCCGGCAGCTCACATCCATAGACATTTACAATATATTCCGTTGCTCGCAGCCCTCCGGTCTGACCTGCGTTAAGGGCAGAACCGCCGGGCCTTTTAACTCCGTGTGTGCCTGCCATCTCGCCGATTATAAAAGTCTGCGGTATATTGGACTGCCACCACTTATCCACAGCAAAGCCGCCGTTGTTGTGCTGGGCACAGACCGCGATTTCAAGCGGCTCCGAATATAAATCAATGCCGTTCTCTTTATATATCTCGATGGCGGGGGTATTCATATATGCTAATCGTTCGATAGGTGTTTTCTGAAGTGCACCGGCCTTTTGCAGATACTCCTTGGCTTCCGGCTCAAGGTCATCAATGCTGAACTCATCCATAGAATCGCTACCGGTCGGATTATGAAGAAAGTCCATATAGACCCGCCTGCCTTTTTGCGTTTCATTGAATACGAGAACATCAATCAAAGACGATTGTAGATTCTCAATCCGCTGCGGGTCGAAGGGCCATTGGTACCCTTTAAGAAAAATATCCGTTGCCATCTTGCTCATCGACGGGAAAAAGCCCGTCAGAAATTCTTTCTCGTCTTTACCTTCGACGTCGGTGCTGAATATTCGCGGAATCGCCTGCATATAAGTGCCGGAAACATTCCAGCGGAATTTGATACTCGCCAGGCCGAACTGCGATTCTGTCAGATTTGCTCCAGTCAGCCCCGCCTTGAACGCAAGCCCGTGGATTCCAAGCTGGCCTTTCGGATAAACACTTGTTTTATAAAGCTCACCAGGCCCGCCGGCAGCGAGAACTATATTTGCACCAAAGAAGATGTTTATGGCATGATTCGTTTGGTCAGCACTTTTTTTATCTACAGTTACAACGCCTATGATTCGCTGTGGCACGGGCATCTTGCCCGTGATTGGCTCACGGCCTGGAAGGCCGTGCCACGTTAGTAAATGTGCGAGCTCCTGCTCATCGTGAATTTCAACACCATACCGTTCAAGCTGTTTCTGCAAACATTGGCTCATAAACCTGCTCGTTTTAGGCCCGGCTGACGTGGCTCGCTCGTACGGGTCATTGTCTGTCTTGTAACCGATGAAGGTGCCCATAGAATCCGTTGGAAACGGGACTCCGGCCTGAACCAGATGGTAGAATTCACGAAGCGAGCCGATTGCCTCGATAAGCGCCGAATCGCCGTGGCAGCACCCGGCGGCCGTCAAACTCTTGGCAAACTCTTCTGCGCTATCAGGAACATCCGGACTGGTGCCAATCTTATAATATGTTTGCTTGTCGGAGCCGCTCATCCGCGATGCACCTAAGCCCAGCCCCGCAGTTAATACCGCAATCCTATCTTGGGGATTCTCAACACCTTTTTGTTTCATAAATTCATACAGATGCACAGCACAGTTCATTCCCGCTGCCCCTGCACCTACAATTACTGTGTTATATCGATAAAAGGTAACGCTCTGATCGCCTATTCGTTTTTTTCGAATATCTGGTTTCCTCATATTTGATAACCTGCCTTTCAAAAACTAACCACAACGAAGCCCAGCAACGCTGGGTCGTACGAAACCCGCCTTTGGCGGGCTGGTTTTATTACGTTGGTTCTTGTCTCGGAAAAACCATATTGCCCGTCCCAATCCGAAGCCGGCGCTTATCGGTCGATAGTCAGGAACCGGCACAACGTTCTGACGTTATTTATAAAGGTCCGGCAGTCGATGATTCCGGATTCCGGCTCGACCTTGTGGGACCGTAGCTGTCCATACTGGACCCAGGCACCGCGCTCGTCCATATTACTGATAATCTCCTTTACCTCTGCTGCCAACTTAGGTGACATCCGCTGCATTTTCGCACCGCTGCGCGTGCGTTTATCTGTTGGTTCCGCTTCTAACAGACGCTTGTACTGCGCTTCAATCGAATCAAGCCTGGAATCGACGATAAAAC
>Ga0307430_1001846_pt1 | contig 14762 bp, 12 predicted proteins | sample SalMarWE160130MG_FD_202159 | JGI IMG/M metagenome (GOLD analysis project Ga0307430, IMG submission 202159) | Salt marsh sediment microbial communities from the Plum Island Ecosystem LTER, Massachusetts, United States - WE1603-130 | ecosystem: Environmental > Aquatic > Marine > Intertidal zone >... | reverse complement strand
TCCAGATTCAAAAGACTCGTCTACTAGTTGGTTTTTTCTGAGGCGTGAAGGAATCCTTTCCTTCACGAAAGCTGAGGGAGAGGACTCTCTCAGTCCTCAAGAAGAATCCGCGGAAATTGAGTGTAATTAGGTATTGACAAGTAGCTTTATGTTATGATATAAGGTCTTATAGTATGGTGGGGTCTGGTGAACTTCTACCGTCGGTGTCGAGCAAGAAGGTATAAAATGGCAATTAAGAGGCTGGATGAATCAATGTGTCGTTTGTTGACATCTAGTCTCTTTACTTTATAATAACTGACAGTTTTTCATAAAGACAGGTATTGACAAATAGTTTAATACTGTGGTATAAGGAGCGACAATAGGGTAGAAGTTTTATGAACTTCTCGAATTGGCGTAATGCAGGTACAGCTCAAAGAGTCTTCGACCGAAACGGGGCTGGAGGGGTCGGTATATGGTTTGCCGGCACCCGGCCTCATTATTTTATACTTAGCGGCATCAAATCTTGCTGGTGCCGCTTATCCAATGTCGTCCTGAGGTAAGGATGCGTCGCCACAGAGTGGCGACGCTACACACGGGACGGCCAGCGTTGTACAGAAAGGAGACTGAGAGATGAAGAAAAGGTTTAAACCAGCGTGGCGATTTATCGTGCCCCTGCTGGTGCTGGTGGCGCTCTTGGCGGGGTCGCTGGCGGCGCCAGTATCCGTCGGGGCGGTGGTACCGCCGGAAACCTATATCGACCCCATACCGTTGTTCTTCAACGACGTGCCCGAGGTGACCGGCACATGCATCGCCGAGCCTGACCGCACGATAGTAGACGTAGGGGTCCAAGTCATCCAGCACCCCGAGAACAAGTACTGGGATGACGTGACCATTACCTGGACCGCCGACCCCGAGACGTGGAACTGGATCGTCGGTGACCTTATTGGCGTGGTGGCTGGCCCGTGGGGCAACAAGCAGTACGACTGGGACTACCTGTCAAACACCGCTCTGCTGAACACCAACTTCGCCGACGGCAAGAGCTACACCTTCAGGGCCAAGGCCAAGGACGACGACGGCTACAGTGACGGCTCTCCATACGAGCGCAGCTTCACCTACGACGACACCGCCCCCGACGTGAGCATCTCGACGAACATCCCCGCCGAGCTCAACGCGCTGACCCAGGTGCAGGGCGCGGCGGCCGACGCCTCGCCGGGGCAGCTCGACCAGGTGCTGGTGAGCGTATATATTGACGCAGATGTGAACCTAGCTTTCTCGATAGGCGACCAGTGCTGGAACGGCTCGGGATGGGAACCCCCGGCGGCCGCGCTGACTGACCAGCTTTGGCTCAGCGCCACCGGCACCGCCTCGTGGCATATAAGCACCAGCACCACGCCGCGGCTGCCCGAGTGGACCAACGACGTTGACTACGGCTTCGACGTCAAGGCGTGGGACAAGGCGTCGAACGAGAGCACCGTGGTGACCAAGGCGTTCCTGTTCCGCAAGCTGCTCACCACCAGCGGCTCGTGCTACGTCGACCCGGTGGCGGGGAACGCCGCCGACCCCTACGCAAATGCCCTCGCCACCATCACCGGCACCTCGCGGGGGACCGGCGCCAACGCAGTAGACGAGGTGCTGGTCAAGATAACGTGGAAGGCCAGCCCGAACCAGTACTGGACCGGCGGCGCGTGGCAGGGGACCTTCGACTGGGACACCGAGGGCGAGCCAGCCGAGATCACAGGCCCCAAGGCGGACGGGCAGTACGACTGGAATGCGCCGGAGAGTGTGCCCACCTGGTTTCTGCCGACATGGGTCTACGGGCAGCAGTACGAGATACAGGTGCGGGCCAACGACGCAGCAGACGGAACGCCCTACACGTCGAACACCCGCTCCTTCACCTTCGACGACCCCGCTCATCACCCGGACACCGCCATCGGGCTCATCACCTCCACGGTGTACAACGAGCTGACCATGATAGACGGCACCGCGGTGGACAACACCCCGGGCAAGACCGAGACGGTGCTGGTGAGCATCCAGCGCGACAGCGACAACAACTACTGGAACGGCTCCTTCTGGGACTTAACCGGTAATCCGGTATGGATAACGGCCAAGGTGACCGGCACCACCGGCACCGTCCCATGGGAGCTGAGCTACACCACCTCGCCTAAGCTGCCGCAGTGGTGCAACGGCGGCGACGGGAACGGCATCAACTACACAGTTATCGCCAAGGCGGTGGACCGGGCGGGGAACGTGGACACTACCGACACCAAGAGCTTCGACTTCCAGTACCAGCTCACGCTGCCCACGGGCATACCGACGATAAGCCACGCCCCGACGAGCTTCACCTTCAACTCGGCCGGCGAGCACCCGGCTTGCCAGACGCTGACGATATGGAACTCCGGCGGGGGCGAAATGAACTGGTCGGTAAGCTCGACGGCAGGCTGGCTGGTGCTCAGCCCGCCCTCAGGCACCTCGCTGGGCGAGGGCGACGACGTGAGCGTGTGCCCCAATGTGGCCGGGCTGGGTGTGGGCGTGTACAGCGTCGCCATCCAGATCTCAGCCCCCGGCGCCACCAACCCGTCGGTGACAGTGCCGGTAACGCTAACGATGACCGCGACGGGGCCCACACCGACACCTACGCCGACACCTACGCCGACACCTACGCCGACACCTACGCCTACACCTACGCCGACACCAACACCGACACCAACCCCTACAGCTACGCCGTCAGGCACGGATGAACCGGTGTGTACCGTCGATGATATCAATGCCGAGTTGAAATCCGCGCCCAACATCACCGGCGGCGCCACTGACACCAGCGCTGGCACCATCGAAGCGGTGAATGTGACCATCCAGCGCGACAGCGATGACAAGTACTGGGACGGCGATTCGTGGGAGACAACCGAGGAATGGCTGTCCGCCGATGCCGATGACGGCACCTTTAACAGCAATGACGAGGACTGGAAAGTCGCCTCCGCTGATAAGCCCAGCACCAGCGATTATGGAGATGACAAGACCTATGAGGTGGAGATCACTGCCAAGGCACTGGATGACGATAGCAACTGGAGCGATGAAGCAACCGAGACCTTCGTCTGGGATACCAAGGACCCGACGACCAGCATAGATGCCATCGATGACACCATCGACGAGCTTGATGAGATCACCGGCACGGCTGCGGATACCGCACCAACCGTGGATAAGGTGAAGGTAAAGATAAGGGATACCGACGCCAGTCAATACTGGGACGGTAATAGCTGGGAAGGGTCAACGACGTGGGTCGATGCCACCAACGACGGAACCAACTTCTCAGCCTGGAAGTACACCTCCGTGCCCGATTGGGAGGATGCGGTAGAGTATGAGATCGAGGCCAAAGCGGTGGACAAGGCGGGCAACGAGGACGCTACACCGGCGGAGGAGAGCTTCACCTTTGAAGTGGAGTTCAAGCTGTTGAGCATCTTGTGGACCAGCGTGGACGACGTGAATGATTCACTTTGCATCGATCAAGACGACACGCTTCGCTTCACCTTCAGCAGGCCGGTGGACACCGATACACTCGATAGCTGCACTGAGATAAACGGCCGGCTCAACACCGCCGCCGAGGGTACAAGCGACTACGGCACGGACTGCACCGCTCTCTGGAGCAGCGACGGAACCAAGCTAACCGTGACCCTGGGATCGGGCGAGAAGATCGATGGCGGCGAGACGGTTACGCCAAAGACCACCATCAAGGACGAGGATGACAACTCCATCGAGACCGACAGCCAGGACATCCCCGAGGCTCCCGACTGTAAGGGGGGCTGCGAGCTCCTAGGCCTGGCGTGCTGGATCTGGGGCATAATAGGCGCGGGGGTTATAATCCTGATTATACTCCTCATCTATCTGCTGACCCGCCCGAAGGGACCAGCGATGGAGGGAGAAGAAGGAGAATTTGGAGAGTACGAAGAGGGAGAGGGGGAGGAGGAGTTCTAATCCTTCACCTTCGGGTGAAGGATGTCTGGCAAATAGGAAGCCAGCGCTCTAGACCACATGCGGCGCAGCGACCGAAACGACAATCCTCAGTCGCTGCGCCGTTTATTGTTTTCTGATACTCCCTTTTGAGGAAGGCAGCGCTGACGCCAACATCGATGTGCTCCCAGGGGAGTATCTCATCCAGGGGGCGGGGGCGGTGGGCGTAGAAGGCAGGGGCAAGCCCGCATTCATCAAACGCCTGGCGCCATCTTTCATAATTGAAATGCTCGCTCCAGCCATCGAAACGCGAGCCCAGTTGCCAGGCACGGTATATCACTTTGGACAGCCGGCGGTCGCCCCGCGCCATCACCGCCTCTAGCAGGCTCATCCCCGGCTCCTGCCACGACAGGCGCACTCCCAACCTTTTCAAGCCAAGCCGCAGCGTTTCAATCCTGTCATTTAGCTCCTCTTCGGTGATCTGAGCTACCCATTGAAAGGGGGTATGAGCCTTGGGCACAAAGGCTGTGGCGCTCACCTTCGGATGTAACGCTTTTCCACCTGCTTTACTCCCCACGTGGGAGATCTGGCGGGCAAGACGAGCAATGCCCTCCACGTCATCGGAGGTCTCGGTGGGCAGGCCGAGCATGAAATATAGCTTGACGCTGCTCCAGCCCCTCTCCGCAGCGGCCTGTATAGTTTGCAGCAAGTCCTCATCGGAGAGGCTCTTGTTAATCACGTGGCGCAGCCGCTCGCTTCCCGCCTCAGGGGCAAAGGTCAGGCCGGTCTTCCTGCCGAACTGTAGTGAGTCCATCAGCCCCACCGAGAAGCTATCGATGCGAAGGCTGGGCAGCGATAGCTTGAGGTAGTGCTGGCGATAGCGCGCCGATAGGGCGCCGACCAGGCTTGCAATGTCGGAATAGTCGCTGGTGCTCAATGAAAGCAGAGAAAGCTCATTGTAGCCGCTGTTCTGCAGCAGCTCTTCCGCAGCCTGCAGCACCTCCTCCTTGGGCCGCTCCCTGACCGGGCGGTAGATGATGCCAGCCTGGCAGAAGCGGCAGCCCCTGGTGCAGCCACGCTGTATCTCGATGACGGCGCGGTCATGGACCGTTTCGACGAAAGGGACCACCGGGCGTGTAACCACGGGGGGTAGCTCCATGACGATACGACGCCTTACGGTCGGGCTTACCCCGGCAGATATGGGCGCTATTCCGGATACGGTGCCATCATCGTGATAGTCAACACGGTAGAGGCTGGGCACATAGACGCCGGGAATGAGAGCCATCTCTCGAACCAGTTCCTCTTTGGTCGCCTTCGGCGACTCGAGCTTCCACCTTCGCAATATCTCCAGTATCTCAAGGAAGACCTCCTCTGCCTCGCCGAGGACAAAGAGGTCGATGAACTCGGCCATAGGCTCGGGGTTCAGGGCACAACTGCCTCCGGCGATGATCAAGGGGAATGAGTCGTCCCGCTGCGAGGCGAGCACTGGTATGCCGCCAAGGTCGAGCATGTTGAGAACATTGGTGTAGGTAAGCTCGTAGCCCAGGGAGAAGCCAACCAGGTCAAAGTCCCTTAGCGGGCGCCTCGATTCCAGGCTGAAGAGGGGGATGGAGGCCTTCCTCATCTCCGCCTCCATATCGATCCAGGGGGCATAAACACGCTCGGCAAGAGCGTTGGGCTGCTTGTTTACCAGGTCATACAGGATGGCTAAGCCAAGGTTGGACATGCCGATTTCGTAGGTGTCGGGATAGATGAGAGCGACCTTGACGTCGATGGCGTCCCAGTCCTTGGTGATGCTGTTCCACTCGCCCCCGGTGTAGCGGGCGGGCCTGTTTACGAATGGCAGAATGCGGTCGAGACCGTTCGTCGTATTCATTTGACATCATTATAGCTTCAAGCGCTGCTAACGGGCAACCTAATGTCTGCCACCCTCTCCCTATCCCTTTAAGGGGGAGGGAACATAATGGGTAGCCTGGAGCATCCGCTCCAGGCATGGTTGGTAGCCTTAGGCGACCAACCTACCCCAATTAATGAGTGTAGTTGCCCATCCTTCTTCGAAGGATTGGGCCACTTGGTGAAAAGTCCTCCCTCCCCTGGCGCATACCAAAAAATCCTCCCTCCCTTGAGGGAGGGAGTTAGAGGGAGGGGGATACGTTTCACCTCCTCCCTTCGACAAGCCTGTCCTGAGTCTAACGTAGCGCGACCCTTTAGGATCGCTCCATGGCGAGGCTAAAGCCTCGCGCTACGTAACAGAGATGGAAACGGTGGGTTTTGCCCTTCCACGGAAGGGCTGCACCCACCCTACTAATGTTATTCTTAGGCTTGTCTAGACCAATGTAGGGGCGTTCAGCTGAACGCCCTTACGCAACATGTTACGTGTTGCGTCGCCCAGTGGGAACAAGTCCTCCCTCCCTTGAGGGAGGGAGTTAGAGGGAAGGTGAAGCGTTTCACCTCCTCCCTTCGACAAGCCTGTCCTGAGCCTAACGTAGCGCGACCCTTTAGGGTCGCTCCATGGCGAGGCTAAAGCCTCGCGCTACATAACAGCGATGGAAATGGTGGGTTTCGCCCTTCCGCTGAAGGGCTGCACCCACCCTACTAATGTTATTCTTAGGCTTGTCCAGCCCATTGTAGGGGCGTTCAGTTGAACGCCCGTCACCCTACTCCCGTCGACAGGCTAAGCTCGAACGAGGTTTAGACCTGTTGGGTCCTGGGGTGTGCCCATCTAATAGAACCCAGCGTGTGCGGGCAAAGCGGGAACAGATGCGATTGCCTGACCCACTATGACACAGGCAATGTGTCATTAACATTTTCAATAAATAAACGTATTTGACATTTTATAAAGCAAAATGATAATGTCTTTTCTATAGGGAGGTGCAGCATGATTAAGAAGATAATCCCGCTGATTCTATGCGTCGCCCTGATCGCTGGCCTTGCTGGCACTGGCTGTAGCTCCGCTCCACCCCCGGTGCCATTGACGGAGCCGATACCCCAGATGGCGAATCTTGTTGCCTCCATACAGATAAACGAAATCCTGACCGACGAAGACCTCATCGAAGCCTACAACGAGGCAGAGAAGGACCCTGAAATGCCTGAAACCGTCGAGGAGGCCATGCAGGAAGTCGAAGACGAAATTGGTATCGACCCAAGGGATTTTTCTGAGGCGGTTGTATTTAGCGATACTGAATGTGAAGACGGTTACTGGGGGGCTATCATAACAGGAACATTTGATGAGGAGGGACTGATAGAGAACATCGAGCAGGAAATCGGCGAAGAATTGACCTACACCGACTATCGCGGATACAAGAGATACGCCGATGAAGCCGGGGAGAATGGACTATGCTTTCTCAGCGATAATGCCTTTCTCATCGGCACGCTTGACGCAGTTGAAGATTCCCTTGATGTTGCGGCAGGCTACGCAATGCCCCTTGAAGGACCAGTGGTCGATACCTACGAGGCATTCGGCGATGTGTGGATAAGAGTAGCGGCGAAATTACCTCCGGAGTCGATAGAAGACATTACTGGCGATGAGATCCCGTTAAAATCAGAGACGCTGGAGAGAGTCGAGGCGGTCGGAGCAAGCCTTAATAAAGTGGGACAGAACGCCTCTTTAGAAATAAGGGTATGTCTCACTTCACCTGTGCTGGCAGAGGCCCTTAAAGTAATTCTTGTTGGCATAAAAACCTATTTTCAGATCAGCGAGGATTTGCCCGCTGAGGCTGTCGATGTGATTAAGAAGATCGTTCTGTCGAGAAGCGGTTCCTGTACGGTGCTCATGCTGACGGCAACGGTACATGAGATCGAGGACCTGGCTGAGTCAATACAGGATAAATATGACTAGTGCTTCCATGAACTCGTCCGAGTAGACGAAGCGTTTCACCTCCTCCCTTCGACAGTCTCTCGCCACGGCGAGTCGCCTACGGAGACAGGACAGGCCCTTACCCTCTCCCCGCCACCAAATCCTCCGTCCCCTGGCGCATACCAAAAAATCCTCCCTCCCTTGAGGGAGGGATCCTTCCTCGGAAGGAGAGGGAGGGGGAATCTCACCCTCACCCTCACCCTCTCCCTTCAAGGGGGAGGGAACATAATGGGTAGCCTGGAGCATCCGCTCCAGGCATCGTTGGAGCAGATGCTCCAACCTACCCCAATTAATGAGTGTAGTTGACCTATTGATACCCACTTCGCAGCATTGGGCCACTTTAGCCTGATGAATCAGGCAACTACAGGAATCGCGAGCAGATACCAATACCGTTCGTGGTGAGCCTGTCGAACCATGAACGGCCCTTCGACAGGCTCTCGCCACGGCGAGTCGCCTACGGAGACAGGACAGGCCCTTACCCTCCCCACTTCAAAGGCGAGTCCTTCTAAGAAGGACCTCAAGGGGGAGGGGGCAAAAAGTAGCGCGACCCTTTAGGATCGCTTTCCATGGCGAGGCTAAAGCCTCGCGCTGCGTAACAGCGATGGAAATGGTGGCACTCCGCCATTGTACCGGCGGTGCCCCTCCCATTGACAGGATTGAAGCAGGCTGTTAAAATCTAAGTTTGTGCGCCAGGAAGGCAACAATGGAGGTAATGGGATTTACGCCATAGTTCGAACCGGAGGAAAACAGTATAAGGTCTCCCCAGGGGACACCGTGGAGGTGGAGCGCCTTTCGGCAGAGGAAGGCAGCACAATCGAGCTCGACCAGGTATTGCTTGTTGCCGGTGATGATGGCATAAGGGTAGGCGAGCCTACGGTTGAGGGAGCCAAGGTCGTCGCCGAGGTCCTCGGCGAGGACAAGCAAAAGAAGATCATCGTCTTCAAATACAAGCCAAAGGTGCGCTACCGCAGGAAGAAAGGACACTGCCAGATCTATACCAGGCTGGCTATAAAAGAGATAGTAGGCTAAGGGAGGAATAAGAATGGAAGAGAATGAAACAAGGTTTTCCGGATGGCGGGATGTTTTGGTGGATGTAGGGGTCTATATATCCAGTGTGGTGGCAGTAGTGACATTTATGTGCCATTTTTGGTGGTCGCCGTTGGGTACCACTTCACTGGCTCTCTGGTCTGTATCAGGCGCCTTTGCCATACTTTCGGCCTATGGCGGGATAATCGAGAGGTCCCGAGTCGAGGAGGCAGGCATTAGAAAAGGAAGAGCCACTGCGGCAGCGGTTATAGGATGCGTGATACTGCTGGGACTAGCCTTGAGCGCAACGATGTATATGGCGCCCTTAAGACTGGCGTACAGTGGACAACTGGGATAATCTGCTCAGTTCGTAGCAATATATAATTTTATATAGAGGAAGAGGACAAGAAATGGCGCACAAAAAGGGTGGCGGCAGTACAAAGCTGGGGCGAGACAGCCATTCGAAACGGCTTGGAGTGAAGCGCTTCGGCGGTGAACAGGTACGCGCGGGCAATATCATCGTTCGCCAGAGAGGCACCAGGATTCGCCCAGGCAGCAATGTGGGCATGGGGCGGGACCATACCCTCTTTGCCCTCATCGAAGGCAAGGTCAAGTTTGAGCATGCAACCAAGCTAAGAAAGAAGGTTAGCGTCTACAGCAGCTCAAGGGAGATGAATTGAGTGAAAGATAATATCCATCCCAAATATTACCCAGAGGCGACGGTGACCTGCTCCTGTGGCAACACCTTCACCATCGGCTCCACCAAGCCGACTTTGAAGGTTGAGCTATGCAGCAAGTGTCACCCATTCTTTACCGGCGAACGCCGTATTGTCGACACTGCAGGAAGAGTGGAGCGCTTCAAGAGACGCTATAAGATGGTGTAATAGCTGGGGTAAAAGGTAGAAGGTAGCAGGGGCGAGGGAGTCTCGCCCCTCTCATTTAGGTGAGACATTGAGCAAGAGATTCCACTACGGGGGGCAGGCGGTAATTGAGGGGGTGATGATGCGCGGTCGCAACAGCGCAGCGGTCGCTGTTCGCCGCCGCGACGGCGAGATAGTGGTGCGGAACGAGCCCGTAGCGAGGTGGGCCACCGGGCGGATTCGAGAGATCCCATTGCTGCGCGGGCCCATAGTCCTTCTGGAGACGGTTATCCTGGGGATACGCTCCCTCTCATACTCTGCCTCGGTGGCGATAGAGGAGGAGGAGTACAAGCTCAACCCGGCAATACTCTGGGGCACCATGGCTTTGGGCTTTGTCCTGGCGGTGGGATTATTCGTGGCGTTGCCGCTGCTGATCGTCCACTTTATCGACCCGTATATTACCGCTACGGTAAGCAACATCACCGATGGCATTATTCGTCTCGTCGTCTTCCTCATTTACCTTAATTTGGTGTCACTGATGCCCGATGTTCGCCGTGTCTTCGCCTACCATGGTGCGGAGCATACCACAATCAACGCCTACGAAGCGGGGGAAGAGCTAGAGGTAGATAGCGTCCGGGGGTACGGAACCGCCCATACCCGGTGCGGGACGGGCTTTCTTCTCATGGTGCTGGTAATCGCCATAATCGCTCATGCCTTCCTGGGGCGACCGGCGATGTGGCTGCGCTTCCTCGAGCGGCTGGCTATCCTTCCAATAATTGGCGCATTCAGCTACGAGATGATGAAACTCAGTGCCGACCATATCAAGAACAGGCTGGTGCACCTTGCCATCATCCCCGGCCTTGCCCTTCAGCGGATGACCACACGCAAGCCAGACGACAGTCAGCTTGAAGTTGCCATCAGAGCGTTGAAGTCAGTGCTGGCGGCCGACGCCGAGCCCCTGGCATAGCCCCCGACAGAGATAGGTTTATTTGCCCGCCCACCCTTTTTTTATCCCCTCTCCCTTGAAGGGAGAGGTTTAGGGTGAGGGTAAGGGAGAGGGTGGAAACGCTTCCCCCTTCCCTCTAACTCCCTCCCCCAATGGGGGAGGGAGTATTAAGTAGTGCGCGCCAGGGGAGGGAGGATTTGGTGGCGAGGAGAGGGGAAGGGCCTGTCCTGTCCTTATGCGGAAGGATGCCGAAGGGCCGTTCATGGTTCGACAGGCTCACCACGAACGGTGTTGGCGTCTACCCTCAATTCTTGTAGTTGCCTGATTCATCAGGCTAAAGTGGCCCAATCCTTCGAAGAAGGATGGGCAACTACATTTAAAAAAGCCTTGTTGGGTAACTTATTCCTCACCCATCATGCGGCGCATTATTGGGGGACGCCCGTTTTAACCTACAGCGTAGGGGCGTTTGGTTGAACGCCCTTATTCCCCGTCTTCCTCCAGCCTGCGATAGAAGCAGCTCCTGTTCCCGGTGTGGCACACCGGACCGGTGGCATCCACCTGAAGTAAAAGTGTATCCACATCGCAGTCCTTGAAGATCGCGCGAAGATTGAGGTAGTTTCCCGAAGTCGCCCCCTTGTGCCAAAGCTCCTGGCGAGAGCGACTCCAGAACCAGACCTGGCCGCTCTCCAGCGTCCGCTTGAGCGATTCCTCGTTCATATACCCCAGCATGAGCACATCGCCGTTTTCAGCGTCCTGAATGATCGCCGGGATGAGCCCCCGTTCATCATATTTAAGCATGATGCACAACCTCCATCACTTTTCTGTTTAACATCCCTGTTTTTTTATCTGATAATCAAGCCACCCGTCGTCACACGATCTTGCGGATATCACCGATCACCGCCGGTGGTTTGGGAGGTTTGGCAAAGATTATGAGGACTATGGCGAAGGCCAGCAGTCCGGCAAAGAGGGTGAAGGCGGACATATAGCTGCCGGTGGTGTCATAGACCCAGCCGGCATAGACGGGAGCCACCACTCCGAAAGGCGTGAGGATCATCGCAGTAACTCCATGAATGGATCCGAAAGCCTTCCGTCCAAAGTACCGCGCCCTTATCAAGGGGTTTAGCACATAGGCTGTTCCTATGCCAACACCATAGAGAATGTACCAGACATAAATCATGGCCACAGTTGGGTTTAGCAGGAAGACGCCAATGCCGATCAACTGGAGAATATATGCTCCCCACAGGATAAACCGCAGGTGGTCTGTCTTGACACGGTCGGCGACAAGCCCGCCAAAGAACCTGGCGGGAATGCTTGACCCTATCATTACCACCATCATGCCGGCAGCCGCAAGTTCATCGATGCCCAGGTCGGTGAGAAAAGGTATGGTGTGTATGTTTAGCGCTCCTGCTACCAGAGCGTGGCTGCCGTTTATCGCTAACAGCAACCAGTAGACGCGAGTCCTGAACACCTGCTTGACGCTGAACTCTACCTCGTCCACCTCGGCAGCGTACTGCACCCCTCTCTCTATAAACTGGTCTAAATCCGCAGCTTCGCCCTCCATGGTGGCACCGTCGGGGAGCAACCCGTAGTACTCCGGTCGGCGCTGCTTGAGGAAGAAATAGGCGAGAGGCAAGCCAACAACGGCCATCACCAGCCCGCCGGTGACACAGGTCATCCGCCAACCCTGAGCCGTTATCAGCCAGGCGATGAGCGGCAGCACCACCACCCCAGAAAGCCCGGAGAACACCCACTTGATGCTCAGGGCTGTCCCCCTTTTCCTAACGAACCAGTTTGCTATTGCCGTATCACACGGTATGCTCAGGGCGATATTGCACCCCATCCCCAGAAGACCACCCCACATCAGATAGTACGCCCAGAGCGAGTTCACCGTGTACATCAGCACCAAGGACAAGCTGATGACGAAGACACCGGCGACGACTATCCACTTTGGACCGAACCTGTCGGTCATCCATCCTGACACCGGTGCCTCAACCCCTCCTTCGAGCCTGCCGATGCTGGCGGCGAAAGAGGTGGCGGTGCGGCTGAAGCCGAGCTCTTCAGATATGGGCTTGAACAGTGCCGAGATTCCGTAAGCCTGGTAGCCATATCCCCACAGGGCTAGAATGCCGCTCGCTAGAACTGTCCACCAGCCGAAAAATATCTTGGGGAACTTTATCCTTTTATTCAACAAGCCTCTTTATTAAATACAACCTCAGCAATGATTTCCCATATAAATTACTGTCGCCATTCTGAACCCCTGCTCGCTGGAGTGAGGACGCGCCGGCGCACAGCGTTATCCAATATCAGAGCCATCCGAGGCGATCAGGTTTGAATACATCCTAACGCCTCCCCCAGGTCCAGGTCCCCGGTATAGAGCGCTCTCCCCACAATCGCCCCCTCCAGACCCAGCTCGCTAAGCCTTTTGATATGCTCAATGGATGATATGCCGCCAGCGGCAATAATTGGCAAACTGGTCATTTGGACTAACTCGGAAATTGCCTTAAAATTGGGCTCGGTGAGGGTGCCATCGCGGGCGATATCGGTATATATGAAGCGCTTAACCCCAAGGGCAGCCATCCTCTCCACCATTTCTACAGCGGTGACATCTGTCCTCTCACGCCAGCCATGGGTGGCGACATAGCCTCCTCTGGCGTCTACGCTCACGATGACTTTCTCGCCAAATCTATTACAAGCCTGCTCAATCAAGGCCACATCTTCCATCGCCGCTGTGCCCAGGATTACCCGACACACGCCGAACTGGAGCACCTGTTCCACTAGCTCCAACCGCCTGAGCCCACCGCCGAGCTGCATGGGGATCTCAGCCGAGTGTACCATATCCTCGACGACTGCAGCATGGCATAACTCGCCCTTCGCCGCACCATCGAGGTCAACTATATGAAGCCTCATTGCTCCCAGCGATTGCCAGTGCTGGGCAACACCAACGGGGTCCCCGGAGAACACCGTCTCCTGGCTATAGTCACCCTGGTACAGGCGAACGCATCTCCCTCGCCTGAGGTCAATGGCAGGTATAATCTCCACTGGCTTCTCCTCTAAACTTCCTCACAGTTGGCGTTTGATAACAACACAAGGATTGCATGACAATGATTCTCAGGGTTGGAATACCATCTCCCTGGAGGCTGGTGTTGAGGCAGGTCGATATTTAGCCTATCTCTTTCCCATCAGCAGTGAAGGATTAGAGCATGGCTGCTATGCTGTCTCCTCATAGCGAGCCATGGTAAAAGCCAGGTCCGATAACCTATTAAGATAGTGCACCACACTTTCATTGGTCACCATCCCGTTAGTCTTCAGTTCGACAGCCCTTCTTTCCGCCCTTCTGATAATGGTTCGTGCCAGGTCCAGGGCCGCTGAACTTGGCGAGGCGCCAGGGATGATGAACTTCTTTGGCATCTCCATCTCCGCCTCAAAGTCACCCATGAGCCCCTCCAGCCGATTCACCATCTCCTCGGTAACCACTTGATGCCTGACCGTTAGCTTGTCGTAGTCGTCAGCAGCGGTAGCAAGCTCCGCACCAACAATGAATAGCTCCTCCTGGAGACGATGCAAAATATCACGAGTGTGCTCTTTTTGGGACAGGGCGCGCGCCAACCCCAGGGCGGAAACAGCCTCATCTATGGTGCCACAAGCCTCACATCTGGGGTCACTTTTGAGGACACGGCCGCCATAAAGGAGGCTCGTCTCCCGCTGATCACCCTTATTAAAGGCTTTCATACCGTCCTCCGTTGTGTAGCATTATATCATAGCGCCTGCCAAAGGCGAAGCCTCCCTGGCTCGTTCAGGTGGGTGAGTGACACCGGCCCCCACGTCCTGGTTGTCGAGACAATCTCTCTATATGGGAAGCAAGTCCTCCCTCCCCCATTGGGGGAGGGGACATAATGGGTAGCCTGGAGCATCCGCTCCAGGCATGGTTGGAGCAGATGCTCCAACCTACCCTAATTAATGAATACAGTTGCCCATCCTTCTTTGAAGGATAGGACGGCTTGGGAAGCAAGTCCTCCCTCCCCCCGCCAGAGGCGAGTCTTCGACCTTCGAGGGAGAGGGGATAAAAAGGGTGGGAGGGCCACCCCCTACACCAATATGCCTCCTTGACAATGAAGTGCTCTGTTGATAGACTTTTATCGTAAGTCAATCGTTA
>Ga0307430_1001841_pt1 | contig 14780 bp, 8 predicted proteins | sample SalMarWE160130MG_FD_202159 | JGI IMG/M metagenome (GOLD analysis project Ga0307430, IMG submission 202159) | Salt marsh sediment microbial communities from the Plum Island Ecosystem LTER, Massachusetts, United States - WE1603-130 | ecosystem: Environmental > Aquatic > Marine > Intertidal zone >... | reverse complement strand
GGCCGAATAATGTCCGGATTCAACACGCCGGGATTAAAACGGACAGTTCCGTTTTTCATATGGAACCGTCGATTGAACGAAAGGCTCTTCTGCTCGGCTGTTCCGGCCTTGAGCCTGACCGGCCTTTCCGCCGCGTTGGCTTGTGTTATTGCCCTGACGATTTTCGAAACCAGTTCAGATGGATAATCCACCTTCTCGTATGGATCGTTACCCCGCTCAGCCACTGCCAAGTCATGGAAGTGCTTCCGCAAAGCACCAAAGTAGAGCGGTCCGGTGTGGCTATGCGTAGCGGCTATAAGAATGTTTGCAGCCGGAATGCCCGTCTTTTCGGCGACCTGCCGGCGAACACGCGAAGAAACATCGAGCGACAGACCGATGATGTCGCAGAAGACCATCGCTACGCTTTTGTCACCCTGGCGAAGGACTATGGCCTTAGCGCGGAGCGGATTCGATGTCCCGGTGCTCAGCCGTTCGCGAAAATATCCACTCATGCGATAAGGAATCGGCGGCGTGATGTCAATAACTGCCAGACCCGCGGTCAGCTCAGAATCGCTAACAGACCTCTTGCGTGAAGACGATGCCTTTTGACCGGTCAGTCCTTCTAAAAACAACCGGACTTTTCTGGCCTCCGCGAGTGTTTCCTTCAAATCTCCCGGCCGGAGACATTCTATGACGAGCGGGCCGTGTGTGAAGCCGCCTTTCTTAAGGCGTGCAAGAACCGCAGGAAAGTCCACCTGCCCCGTTCCGGGAGTTACCGAGACATTCTTCGGGTGCTTGTAATCCTTGACACACATACCAGTCACAAGACCATCAACAGTAGCTGCATCATCAACCGGGTCAAGTTTGCCGTTCGAGTAGAAAAAGATATTGCCCGGGTCGTACCAGATGCGGAAATTTTTGTGGCCGACCATCTCGATGGTCTTACGGCACTGCGGCCCGGTGGCATTGAGACCGCCGTGCGGCTTAATACTGATGCCAATACCTTTCTCTTCCGCATAATCACAGCATTCGGCAATCGCCTTGTAATATACCTTGTAAAGCTTCTCATTACCTGTCCCGCCCATCAGCAGGTTCTTGGCACCACAGGCGGCGCAGTTGTCGATGAGCTTCTTCAGACCTTCGATACCCGCCTTGAGTGACTTGGCCACTGGGATTCCACCGCCATATACCGACGGAATTTTCAGGCCGCGATTCTTAACTTCCCGTCCGACCTGCTCCGCCTCTTCAAGCGAAGTATCAACCGAAATTATAAGATTTGACTTCTTGGATTTAGTCGTCATCAGACCGGCATACTTAAAACCCGCCTCAGCGATGGCATCGAGCGCCACCCGGTAATCATAATTGGCCCAGGGACGAGTATAGCAGCCAATCTGCCAGGGACCGTCGGTCACAGACCCCATATTGGCTTGTGTACGTGACGCCGATGCACAGGACGCCGCCAGACCCGCAGCACCAAGCTTCAAAGTCCTGTCCAAAAATCTTCGGCGGGTCAACTTCTCAAAAGAGTTCATGTATCTTCTCCTTACTCATTTTAATCAAGCCTTCTGCAAAATCGAGGTTAGGCATACTTTGAAAAGAAAAAATTGTGTCTTTTAATTTTTTCTTTTCAAACGATAAGCTATTGCCCGGTAAACGTTTGTTTGATTATTTAAGAAAACCAAAAAACCTGATTTTCTTAAATAATATATGCCTAACCTCTATTTTGCATAATTCTAATTTTACTCGTTATGAATATTCCTCAAAACAAAAACGTCTCGCGTGCCCTACCCTTCACGAATTTCACGTCTCTCTTGGTCGTATATCGTTCGGCGTCCGGTGTCATACGACTGCATCGCCATTATGCAGGCCACCGCATGCTGGTAACCGGCGTCAATGGAGGCATTGGGCGTCTTTCGGGTCCGGATGCACTGTAGCCAATCGAGGTAGTGGTCCGGCCGCGGGACCTCTTTAACGGGATTCTTGCCGCGTATCTGGCCTCTCCTCTTACCTCCACCTTCGGCAGTCAGGAACGGCGCATTCCAGTTGACCATATCCATTACACCCTGGTCGCCGAAGATTTTGAAGCTGTTACCGCTGCCGTTGCCGCAGTTCGTCGAGTAGCTGACCATAAATCCCTCCGGGTAAATCCACAACGCCTGAACGTGGTCGGGGCAGGTAAAGTTGTGCTCGTCCTTCCAGGTAAAAGTGCCGCCCAAACAGACACAGCTCTTGGGGAACTTCGCACCGGTAATATAGTGCACAAGGTCGATGAAGTGGCTGGCGTACCCCGGAATCGGCCCATCGGAAAACAGCCTGTAACCATACCAGCCCGAATACAATACCGGATCAAACTTTTGGTAAGGAGTATCCATCAGGAATTCCTTCCAGTCCACGTCCTCGGCCTTGACGTTCTTAACGTACCCATACCAGTAGGGCCGCTCATTGTTCCGGCACTGCTCGATGCGCCCAACAGTGCCGAGAATACCGGTCTTATAAAGCTCCCGGCACCCGGTAAAGGTGGGAAGACTGCGCAACTGCGTGCCAATCTGAACAACGATTTTCGCCTTCTTCACGGCATCGCAGGCGTCCCGGAGCCTGTCGAGTCTCCTCGCTAACGGCTTTTCGCAGTAGGCGTCTTTACCTGCCTCGGCAACGGCTTTAAGGTGCGTGGTGTGCTGGTGGTCGCACGAGGCGATCATAACAGCATCCACATCCTTCAGGGCCACCAGGTCGCGGTATGATGAGAACTGCCGTGCACTGCGCCCATACCATTCTTTGGCCTTGGCCGCGGCAGCCTCACGCCTAAGCCGCCAGGGGTCGCACACGGCCGTGATTTCAAAATTTTCGGTCTCGACGTGTTTGTGCACGCCGGGCATATGAGCACCGAGACCACGACCGCCGCAGCCTAAGATGCCGATAGATATCCTATCATTGGCGCCGATGATACGGGAGTAACTTCTCGCTGACAGAGCCAGGGCCGCACCGCCTGCTGCGGTTTTCAAAAACTTACGACGGGAAACAGAAACTTGCATTGCAATACCTCCTAAAAAGGATGAATTGATATGAAACTTTACTTTTATACTTCTACAATTCAAACGCCTAAAAGACTTTAATTCAAGAAATTTCCGGGAATATTTTTTAAGGCGCTGAATCTACGATATTATATTACCTTATCATACCTTCATATAAACTTCTCGTTTAATCTTTCCGGTCGAGGTTTTTTGAAACTCCTCTATTCTTATTTCAAGATGATGTGACGATACCTTTTCATAAGAGGACAATCGCCTGCTTTTTTTCTGACATTCATTGATGCTCTGCCAAACGAGGGTTTTGAGGACCTGCGGTTGTTTTTCCAAATCAGGGCAGGAAAGACTGGTATGGGTCTCTATTACGTCCCAGTCCGGCCGGACAATTGCCCTGACAGTTTCCTGTTCTATGCCGACCGAGTCTCTCCGCAAATCCGGAACCACCAATATCTCTTGCACATAATGAGCCTGCGAAAGTGCCGATTCAAGCAATTCAGGATTAACATTTTTCCCGCCCGGCAGCACAATAAGATACTTCTTCCTGCCGGTGATGAAAAGGTTTCCATCCTCATCCAGGTAGCCCAAATCGCCGGTAAGCAGCCAGCGGATGCCTTTGTCGTCTGTGTTAACGACAGCCTGGGTAGCTTTGGGATTTTTGTAGTACCCCTTCATAATACACGGCCCGCCGAGGGCAATCTCGCCCTTTTCACCGGCTTGGAGACTTTGCCCTTCTTCGTTGACAATCTTTACCAGCAGAGTGGTGATGGGTTTACCAACAGAGCCTAATGTTCCCGGACTTTCGTTGAAACCGTAAACGGGTGAGTTCTCCGTAGTGCCATAACCCTCATAATGTTTCAATCCCCTTCTCCAGAATACTTCCAGAACCCACCGAGGCATTGGAGCTGCTCCTGATAAGAAAAATCGAAGCTTGCCCCAGCCCTGCTTTTTTATGATTCTTTTTCCAACTATTTTCGGCAGGTAGCGGTCAAACAGTTTAACGAGCAGGTTTCCTTTCTTTCGCTCGGCGAGGTTTTCTTCAATCTTTTTGGCAAGGACCGTAAAAAGAGCGGGTATTCCAATAAAAATGGTTATGTTCTTATCTCTGATAAGTTCAGATATTCGGCGGTATTGGTTGGTGTAAACATTATTTGCACCAACACAGAAAGGCAGTAGTTTACCAACTGTAAGACCAAAAGAATGATGTGGCGGCAGAATATGTCCAAGCGTATCTTCGTGAGTTATTTTTATCTTCTCCACGGAACCCTGAAGATTAGCAATAAAATTAGTGTGAGTCAGCTCAACTTCCCGTGGGTCGCCGGTCGTGCCCGAAGTGCACAAAATCACTGCCGTGTCATCAGCTTGTATGTCATCTCGAACTTTATCAAAAAATTCATTCGTTTCAGTATTACTAACGCCGATTTTCTCATAGACGGTCATCTCGATTAGACCTATGTCCCGACCGGAGGCCCATTCTTTTAGCTCCTGCCGGGAACCGGCATCCTGATAATCGTCAGCCATAACGATTAGGCGCGCATCTGTATGAAGCACATGATTTTGTACTCCTTCGACCGGCCTTTCCGGGTCAATCAGTACCGGCACAGCACCGGCCAGGATAATCCCCCAGAGAGCCACGTCCCAGTCCGCCCGGTTTTTGCCCAATATCGCTACTTTGTCTTTGATATGGATGTCCCTATCTTGAATAATCCACAATGCAAAATCTTCTGCCCTTGTTTTTAATTGTCCAAAGGTGAGGCTTTCCCTGCGTTCTGCCCTGATTATTTCCAGGCATTCTTTATCTAAAGATTCAATTTTCGCAAGCGACCCATTAAAAAGCTCGATTAAGGTTCGATATTCAAGCTCGGTTTGCATCTCTCCTTCGGCTCTCCATAGGACACCTTACGGTGCTGTTAATGGATTCGCAGTTTGCGCTTTTAGCGGCAGCCCTTACCTCACACTTGCTCTGCCGGAAATAATACTTCGCAAAACTGTAATCTTTGTAGTACAATATAGCAAGACTTTTTATTCAACAGACTGCTATTTTCCGAAAGATGGCAAAATAGCAGCCATAGGATCAATCTCAAAATGAATAAGCTGTTGATGTAGATAAGCGGTTTTGATACCTTGTTGGAAAAATGCTTCTTCCCAAATATTAGGCTGAAGAATGATGAAGTTGTAATGTCTTAAGGAGAATGGACATGAGCTTGCAAAAAGATTTCGTCCCGAAATTCCTCGCCGTTGGCCTACTATTTGTTACTGTGTCCTTCGCAGAGGAAACGCCCCGTAAGGATGACTTCCGCGTAGCTTGGCTTAAGCAACATGCCATCCCAATGCGCAGCATCGACCCCAACGATGAAGACTTCACAGACTTGGAGCCTCTGGTAAAAATATTTAAGGACATCCGAATCGTCCAGCTCGGCGAGCAGTCGCACGGCGACGGGACCACGTTCCACGCCAAGACCCGCCTCATCAAGTTCCTGCACCAGAAACTCGGGTTCGATGTTCTTGCTTTCGAGAGCGGATTGTATGACTGCCGCAAGGCTTGGGAACTTCTGCGGGGCGGCATGGAGCCGTACGAGGCCTTCAACCACGGAGTCTGGGGTATCTGGACCTATAGCGAACAAGTCAAGCCGCTCATCGATTACTGGGGCCGAGTTGCGAAGAGCGACAAACCGCTCGAACTGTGTGGATTCGATTGCCAGTTCAGTGGCTTTGCCACCCACCCACTCTTGGTCAAGGATGTCAATGTTCTCTGGGACAAACTCGGTGCTGCCGCCCCCGATGACGGCCAACGTGCCATTATCTCGAAGGCAATGCCACAGATGGCTAAATGGCTCAAACCGAGCCAGGAGGAACGCCGGCAGTGGCACGATGCACTGGCTGCGTTGGGCAAGTCCCTCCAGGCCGCTCGTCCCTCGGACGCCCTTCCGAAGGATGAGTTGGTGTTCTGGCGTCAGTTCGTGTCTAGTACTTCAACGCTTGCCGCGATATGTGGGCTTGGGATGAAAGATGAGAACTTTATGTGGTGGAAGCTTCGCGACCCCCAGATAGCACGCAACCTTGTTTGGTTGTCGCAGGGCGCATACCCGCACCGGAGGATCATCGTCTGGGCACATTCAGGTCACCTCATGCGTAACCCACCGCTTAGCTGGGAGGATCCGGGGCTGAGAATGGGCCATGAGGTGTGGAATGTGCTCGGCGAGAAAACGTACACGGTAGCCTTCACTTCCGCAGAAGGAAACTACGCAAGGAGTGGCAGAGTATTCAAACTCGACCCGCCGCTACCGGGATCGCTGGAAGACCTCTTTTTGAGAGCAGGTTGTACCAATGCCTTTGTCGATTTTCGCCACCTTGGTCCCGATGGAGGGTGGCTCAAACAAAAACTCTCATCTCGGGCAGTCAACCATGTTTATAATGAAGCTGATTGGACCAACTGCTTTGACGGAATTGCCTTTATCGGGAAGATGTTTGGAAGCACAAGACGCAGCAATGATTAAAGCTTCGTCCGCCCACAGCTCCTTGAACTTCCGCGTTTCATTAATATCATATTAACTGGTTTCATACAGGTTGGCCGCGTTAGAAGTGCCCGCTATTGTACTCTGTAAACCGGCGGACGGACGGAACTTATTTCTAACGAGGCTGGCAGCAAATTCTATAAACCTGTTCATATCGGTGAACTTTGTATCAACTACTTAGCCGGGCAAAGAATTTCCATTCTCAAACCTTTACTGTCAAATTCCGGATTCGGCGGGAGTGTCTCAGCCTTTCCAACAACTGTCTGACCGGCTGTCCAGGCCGCCACAAGAGCATCAAGAATATCGTCCGGTTCTACTTCTTTAGGCTTGCGTGCCTCGGCAACAATCTTTTCTAAGTCTGAAAATATTGGAGCCAGCAATTTCATACGTTCTTTACGACCAACAAGCCTTCTCTTTTTATGCTGGATTGGCTTTCTGGCATTAAGTGCCCAAAACGAAACCTCAGGGTGAATTTCACGCACCCGCCGTTGAAGTGACGGTGTCATCGAATCATCCACCTGACGAATCTTCTCCAGCAGGCCGAAACTTTGTCTGTTAAGCTTCTTACCGGAACGTTCAAAAGATATTTTGCTTGCAGTTTCATAGTCTTTAGCCCAAAGACATTGCCTGATTGGTGCGGGAAATACACTGCCGGCTCTTTTACCACGAAGAATTTTACGAGCTGCGAGGTCACACTCCCGGGGCTTGTTGCCGTCACTCAAACCAATAGGAATATCAATACAAATCAACTCAAATTGTGCTGTCTTTGGTAGTATTTCGTTGAAAGTATGTGCCACCCAAAACTCCTGCAGTGCATAGACACAAGTTGTACTTACGCCAGTACCAACTTCCATTGCTGATACGACAGCGACAAACCAGCCTGCCTTACATCCATCTACGCCGGCGACTTGAAATGATTTCGGCTCTATTATCTTCTTAAAAACCTCCTGCTGCACTTCAGCCAGAAACCTAAAAACATATCACGAAGTTTTTTTCAAAAATGACAGGATTTGAAGGATTTCAGCTACTGCTTTTTCACGACCGGCGCTGGTTAGATTAAATAGTTGGATTTTGGGATAATTTTTTACCTCAGAAATAAGGCCGGTGCCCTTCTGTGCCACAGTGGCTAATACCGACTTCTCAGAAGCAAAAAGTCGGCGTATCGCAGCAACAAACTTTTTCGATAAGCATTCCATCTTCCCAATCTCGTCAATGACAAATAACTCCACATCTGTCCGCTCGGCATCCAGAATCGGCACCACTGAATTTTCAAAACCCGCAACATCCACACCGTATTTACCAACTCTCGAAGGCCCTTTTATATTGATATGTGCAAGTGTCCCCTCGGTCCCATCGAGTCGCTTCCAGCTAAAGCCTTTGCGCGTTTTATTTTGCCGAATCTCCTGCGTATAAAATCCCGCTATTCTCTCGGAGTCGAGATTATCTATAATCTTCATTACAGCGGTTGTTTTGCCACAGCCCGGCAGACCTGTTAACAGAATTTTGGCAGATTTAAACGGCATAACTGTAAAATCCAAAATTCTAATGTTCTAATTTTCAAGACTCACTGTTTTGGTCATTAAATCCCTCAGAATGTGCGACTGGACTGGGAGACAATCTTAGAACTATACCATGGACCACATAGTACTGCCACAACGAACAACACGCAACAAGACAATCCTGTATCTCTCTCCTTTGCCAATTGGTGCATTCCAGGCATCCGGCTCTTTATTCGACAGAGTCTTTAGTAGTCCTTAAACTTTCTCATCCATTCCGGCCAGTCTTCGGGCAGGACACCGCCGGCTTTAGTCCAGGGGCCAGCCGTGTCGAACTGCATGTGCCATTTCAGCGTCCACAATTCTTTAAGCCCGACCTTTCTTACCGACCAATCCAAGAAAAGACCGTTGACGTAACCGTTGTGACGGTTTATGCAGCAATTGCTTCCTGACTCGGCTTTCGGCGGTTGGGTACGCTCCCTAAAGTGCGGCCAAGGACCTTTGGCATCGAGAAGTGTAGGGATTTTGGCCCTGCCCCCAAGCGAGAAAATGTCCAGGCCGGCACCACGGAAACGGGTGCGAATCGGGATAGAAGTGTCAAAGTGGTGATAAAACACCCAGTCGTTCAATCCATAGCTGCAGCGAAACGGTGGAAGGGGGCTTGTAATCTCCCAGGCTTCAAATGTTGATCCGCTTGTGCCCTCTATCCGATACGATAGGCCTTCCCTAGAAGCGACAGCTGTGAATCCTCCATGGACCCCAACTCTGACAGCCATGGGGCAGCAGGCGATGCCTTTGGCGTCTATGTCTTGATATACACTGGGTTTGTTCGGGTCATCCTCGCTGAGGGACGAGCCGCGGAGAAGCCATAAGGCATCTCCTATAAAATTGGGGAGCCGTCCCTGGTTATCCTCAGTGTATAGGGCCAGCACCGTTCCCCACTGTTTAAGGTTAGCCTGACAGACAACAGCCCTGGCCTGTTTTCTGGCCCTTTGGAGCGCGGGCAGTAAAATCGCTATCAATAATACAATGATAGAAATAACGACCAGAAGCTCTATTAACGTAAAGGCGTTGTGTTTTCTCATTTTCCCTCAATAATCCTTAAACCTTCTCATCCATTCGGGCCAGTCTTCGGGTTGCACGCCGCCGGCCTTGGTCCAGGGACCAGCCGTGTCGAACTGGAGGTTCCACTTGAGCGTCCATAGTTCTTTGAGCCCGATCTTTCTTACCGACCAATCCAAGAAAAGGCCGTTGACGTGCCCGTTGTGCCGGTTGATGCAGAAGGTATCCCAACCACCAAATCCCCCCACCCCCGACCATCGCGGTGGTGAGAAGCGATCGACGGGAAAACTCGAAAGGCGTGCGGCGTCGAGAAGTGTGGGGATGTTGGCTCTGCCCCTGAGCGAGAAAACGTCTATGCCCTCCAAAAGAAAGGGAAGGGGATTGGATTCATCGAACATACCTCTCAACAAATATTTGTTGAATCCATAGCTGCCGCGAAACGACACGCCTTTGTACGAATGCTCCCAGGTTCTAAACGTATAATCGTAAACTCTATAATCGTCCGGTCGTTGCCGTTCATCCCGAGGTCTAACGGCCGTTGGGCAGCAGAGTATGCCTTTAATGTCATTGCCGTTCAATCTCGGCTTGCCCACTCCTATAATGTCATTGCCGTTCAATCTCGGCTTGCCCACTCCTAGCAACGAACGGCCGATAAACAGATGTCCGTGACCAGAGGCCCAGGGAAAGCGTCCCTGGTTTTCCTCCACGTATAGGCCCAGTATTGTTCCCCACTGCTTGAGGTTCGCCTGACAGACAACCGCCCTGGCTTGGTTTCGGGCCTTTTGTAGGGCGGGCACCAATATCGCTATCAATAACACAATGACGGAAATCACCACCAGAAGCTCTATTAAGGTAAACCCCGTTAGAAAACTCCGGTGTTGTTGCCGGATGTCTGTTTCCCCGTGTCTTTCGGGAAATCTTCCGCTTTCCCGAGCAGGAATCTTACTTTCTAACGGGGTAAAACCTTTTGCTTTGCGCATGACAGCTTCCCTTCTTTCTCGAAGAAGGTTCTTACAAACCGACATTTCAGTTATGGCTGATGTACTCGCTGCTAAGCTGTTTTTCTTCCAGCCAATGAAAGAGCATAATGATAAGCTTAGTAATCTCGAACTATAACCGCATCTTTACCTACCAAATACCGGTCTGAGCCTTCGACTTTGAGATTATAAATCTTCCCAACATAAGGCATTGGTCTCTTGTTTACGCTTATAATCCCTATCGAACCTTTTGCTGTTTGAAGTTTCGTCCCTGTTTTTAGATTTTGCAGTGCTACCCATCGCCCGGATTCTGTCAGGAAGTAGTGACAATCAGCAACGCTGATGCAATTTCCACTCTCAAGTAAAACGTCATAACATACGTACGTTCCCTCGTGCTCTTCAAGTTTTTCGATTTGCATGGATGTGTTTGCCGGACAGGTAACTTTACCAATTGTCTGGCCTGCGACAACTTTCGAGATTTGCACAAGTGCCCTATCCACCCACACGGGCGTATCAGCGAGAAAACAACCCCTGCCTTTAGGTGGCGGTGGTGGAGGAACTGTTGTAAATGTCCAAACTTTACCGGTCATTATCTCACCCTCGCCACTGACCTCATCTATACGCCAGTAGTAAGTGAATCCAGAATCCAACCTTTCGAGCTCGAATTCCGTTATGGCCTGTTGAAATGATACAAGCACCATGTCATCAATACTGGTTCCGAAATACACATTATGTGAGACGGCATCTAAGCCGGCCGTCCAGCTCAAATTGGCATCTAAATCTACATCGACAGCTCCATCAGCAGGATTGGGATTGGAAGCCTGACCAGGCAAAAGTGGTAGTTGCCGGGGTGACAGGCTGGCTTCTGACGTACCGCCGTAGGCGCCCATATTGATTCGGCCGCCATTGGGGAAACGCTCAAGACCAACCGGGTCGTTCGGATCGCCCGCGTCGATGCACGGGCTGCTTGTATCGTCTATGACCCAGCTTTCGCTGTTCTGGTCCCATCGGCCATCCTGCGACTTCAAATGATAATCGCCATTGTTTGGATCTACGAAATAAGGTGCGGCATTAATATTGCCTTCGCCCAACCAGCCGCCCTCCACATCGCTGTATGAGACGCTGGCCGGTCCTTTGATCACCTCGCTTGTACTGCCCCTGGTCGCCTCGCGTGTACTGCCCCAGAGGATACAGTTGACGAGCATTGGGTGGCCATCCTGGATGTTGGAGATTCCGCCCCCAGCAATTGCTGCGAAGTTGGCGCTGAACGTGCAGTTGAACAATGTCGGGCGGCTGGTGTTGAGGTTCTCCATCCCGCCGCCGTTTCTGGCCGAATTCCCGCTGAATATGCAGCTGGTCAAACTCGGCTGACTGGTGTAGCGGTTGTATATCCCCCCGCCGCTTCCCAGCGCCGAGTTTCCGCTGAACATACAGTTGAGCAGCGCCGGACTGCTGCTGTCATTGTACATCCCGCCGCCACTTCCTGTTGTCGAGTTCCCACTCAAAGCGCAGTCAGCCAACATTGGACTACTTTCTTCGTTGTACATCCCACCGCCGCCATCACCCTCTCCCGAGTTCTCGGTGAATGTGCAATTGGTCAGCGTCGGACTACTCTTATCGTTGTACATCCCACCGCCGCTTCTCAGCGCCGAGTTTCCGCTCAACATGCAGTTGAGCAGCGCCGGGTTGCTGCTGTCGTTGTACATCCCGCCTCCACTTCCTGTTGTCGAGTTCCCACTAAACGCGCAGTCAGCCAACATTGGGCTACTGTCAACGTTGTACATCCCACCGCCGCCACTCCCTCCCGAGTTCCCGCTAAAGGTGCAATTGGTCAGGGTAGGACTACTCTTATAGTTGTACATTCCGCCGCCATGGTCGTAAGGGAGTAGGCCATCGGCGTTACCGCCGGTGATGGTTAAACCATCCAGCACTGCTGTCGCGTTGCTTCCGCTGGCCATTAGCACATGATAGCTGTTCTCCTCGACATTGGTTAACTCTGGGCCATCGTCGGCATTAAGGTCGCCACTCAGAATGCTTTTGTATTGGTTGATATCACGGTCATCAGGATCCCCCCGGCGGCCTCTTAAGTTTGCAGCATAGCCACCTTTAATAGTAACACCATTCATGAGTTGAAACGAAGCCTCACGATCCCCCGGCATGATACCAATTCCTCTATCGGGCGTATAAATACCGTGAGCAACGCGTATTTCCACCGGCTTCTCCGAAAAATAGGCAAGCAATAAAGCATCTTGCAGGGAGTTGATGGCATGCTCCCAGCTTACACCGATATTAAAACCGTCGGCATCGGCATCAACATAGATGACCTCGTCTGCCGCAGCCGTGCATACCGCCACCAGTAGAAACAGCACGCATGCCGGCCATGTTACAAGATTTGTTTTCCCTCTCATTTTACTACCCTTTCAAAAAATTGTTAAAATACGATGACACTGCAGCCTACACAACCACAGCATATTTCCATTATCAGGCGAATCGTTTCGTAAGAGACTTCTCCGGGTATAGAAACAATGGTGTTTTGGCGCAACGCTTTTCTTCGCCTGGTCAAAATGCCGTAGATTCGACCAATGCAAGCACCTACCAAAGTCCCTATTGCACATAATCCGGCTTTCCTCAGGAACAATCCAGAGAAAGCACAACGACGTTGCTACAAAAGGAAAATCTCTTATCCGTTAAAGGCAGGACTGGTATGAAAGACACGTATGAATTATGATGGCACGCACAAAATATAATGGATTTTAGCCTGCCTATCTCAATATTTTAGAATATACCTCTAATGCTGTACTTTTGCAAGGTCTTTTTGCTGTTTTTTTATTTTTTTTTACCGACCGCCTGCAGTGGCAAAATCGGTGAATAGTTAAATGGTGAGTAGTGAGTAGTCAATTAACCAATTAACTAATTAACCAAATACCAGCCCTGACCGGTGTTGACTTTACCTGGGTCTTTTGCTATTGGCCCAGCTTTTGATTTTGGCTGGTGAGAGGGTATTAAACACATCGGCTTTCGTTGCCCAGCCTCGGGCGGCGGTGGCCACACCAAAGCCCATCAGGCCAAGACCGGCAACACTGTGAGCATCGGTTCCGATGGCCAGCTTGACTCCCGCCTCGATTGCCATCCTGCAATGGGTATCCTTGAGGTCCAAACGCCACGGATTTGCATTGACCTCCAGGGCGGTGTGCGTTTTTGCGGCATGCCTGATTACGGCGGCAATGTCGATATCCATCGCTTCCCGCTGGCCGATGAGCCTGCCCGTCGGGTGAGCGATGCAGTTGACATACGGATTGTCCATCGCCTTCAACGTGCGACTTGTTACCTTCTCCCGCGGGCTGGCCAGGCCCGAATGTATCGCAGCTATTACAAAATCCAACTCAGCGAGTAACTTATCATCAAAATCCAATGACCCATTGGCCAGGATGTCAACTTCGGTCCCGGCCAGGATGGTTATGCCTTTTAGTTTTTCGTTAAGCTTGTGGATTTGCTTAATTTGCTTAGCCAATCGTTCGGCTGACAGACCGTTGGCAATCGCCGACGACCGTGAGTGGTCCGTGATACAAATATATTTGTAACCTATGTCCTTCGCAGCCTGTACAATTTCGGTTAAATTGCAATCGCCATCGGACGCGTTTGTGTGAACGTGGAAGTCGCCTTTGACATCCACCAACTCAATCAATTCAGGCAGAGAATTGTTTTTTGCAGCCTCAACCTCACCACGGTCTTCGCGAAGCAACGGCTCGATATAATCAAGGCCGAGCTTTTTGTAGATTTCTTTTTCGACCGGCCCTGCAACTATTCTTTCCCCCTTGAACAGGCCGTACTCATTCAATTTCAACTTTGCCTTTATGGCGATTTCTCTCAAGCGCACGTTATGCTCTTTCGAGCCGGTAAAGTATTGCGCAGCGGCACCGAAACTCTCCTGCGGCACTACACGAACATCAACGTGCACGGGAATTGTCGCCGTCTGGATAATCGCCGAGCCTTTTGTCGGCCCTGCCGCAAGGACTTCCTGTACAAATCCCGCACTGGTAAATGCCTGCACGATTTGCTCACCCTTTTTAGCGGCAACGAGAATGTCAACGTCGCCGATAGTTTCGGCCCATCGTCGCAATGAACCCGCGGTCTGGATTATCTTTATGCCGGATAGCCCTTGTAGGAATATCTTGACCAGCTCTGCCGCTTCTAAGGCCTGGTCGAGGCGAATTCGGCCAGTCGATTTCTCCAAAAATTCTATACCGCGTACGATTGCCGCCGCCTTTTTATCGCCAAAGCCGGACAGGGTAGCAAGAGAGCCGCTCTTAATTGCACTTTTCAATTTAGCGATGCTCGTTACATCTAATTTTTCATAGACTGCTTTTACGCCCTTCGGCCCCATACCGGGCACGGTTAGCAATTCCAATAACTTCGGCGGGATTTTCTTGAGCAAGTGCCGGTGGGCGGTTATCGTGCCGGTCTTTACAAATTCTTCAATTTTGGCAAGGCTTGATTTTCCGATGCCGGGCGTCTTTGCTAATTGGCCCGTTGCCAGAAGCGTCTCTACGTCCCTCGGCATATCTCCAATAACCCGACCGACCTTTCGGTAGCTGTTAATGCGGAAACGGTCCTCGCCGAGTATCTCCATAATATCAGCCATTTCATTAAAAAGTTCGCTTAGGATAGCGTTCTTCATAAGATTTACCCCGTTAGAAATTGTCTTTTTTGCCGGTATTTCAACGACGG
>Ga0307430_1001838_pt1 | contig 14785 bp, 10 predicted proteins | sample SalMarWE160130MG_FD_202159 | JGI IMG/M metagenome (GOLD analysis project Ga0307430, IMG submission 202159) | Salt marsh sediment microbial communities from the Plum Island Ecosystem LTER, Massachusetts, United States - WE1603-130 | ecosystem: Environmental > Aquatic > Marine > Intertidal zone >... | reverse complement strand
CTTTGGCATCAAGTTTTATTACCCAGCAATTTGCTTCTCCCCAGAGCTTGAATCCGGTACTAGCGGCAATTGCATAACCTCCATCCTTGGTTTGAATGATAGAATATGCTACATCATTTTTATCTTTATCAAAAGTCTTGTCCCATTCTTTATTTCCGTTCTCATCAAGTTTTATTATCCAGATATCCTGTTTTTCAGCGTATATTGTCCAGATAAACCCGGCAACTGCATATCCTCCATCCTTGGTTCGGATAATAGAGTTCGCTATATCAGGTCCATTCTCACCAAAAACTTCATCCCATTCTATGTTTCCATTCTTATCAATTTTTATTATCCAAAAATCCTGTCTTTTTTCTTCGGTTAATTCTACATACCCAAGTTTTGCTCTCCAGGTATCCTTCCTTTTCTCTCTATCCAATATTGTATATCCGGATACTGCATATCCTCCATTTTCAGTTTGGATAATAGAAAATCCCATATCTTCACCATTTCCGCCAAAGGTCTTATCCCAGGTAATTGCGCTTCCCATCGTTTCACCTGATGCATAATTAACAGATAAAAAAGAAATTAGTATCAGGTACAATAAGAATTTAATAGCTACAGATTTTCTCACAACTATACCTCCTTAATAAGATAATTTTTATGGAGTTATATTTAATTTCTTCTCATATTACCTTTTTTTATTCAGAGAAATTTTGCAAGTTATGTTTTACTTAATCAATAACCAATTATGCCCGGGTCAGATGAATGGGTTTGCCGACTATCCCTTCAGCTGCTTCGGCGATGGCCTCTGCCAGGGTAGGATGAGCGTGGATACTATTTACAATCTCGAAAGCAGTAGCCTCCATAGACAGAGCCAGGGTCCCTTCGGCAATCAGGTCACTGGCGTGGGCTCCCAAAATGTGAAAACCTAAGAGTTCAGAAGTATCAGCATCAGCAATTATCTTTACCATTCCTTCAGTCTCTCCCATACCAAGGGCCTTACCATTAGCCATAAAAGGGAATTTGGAGACTTTAATATTATTATTTTCTTTTCTGGCTTCCTCTTCAGTTAGACCTACACTGGCTACCTCGGGCATAGAAAATACACAATTAGGGACCACTTTGTAATCCATCAAAGTCTCTTTACCTGAGATATTCTCTACCGCAACTATCCCTTCTCGAGAAGCGACATGGGCCAACATTATCCTGCCCACTACATCCCCGACTGCATAGATACCGGGAATATTAGTCCTCATCTTTTTATCTACCTTAATCGCTTTCCCATCTAACTCGATACCCAGTCTTTGAACATCTATATTTCCCAGCTCAGGTACTCTACCGGCAGCTAACAGGATTTTTTCGGTCTCTATTTTTTTCTCTCCATCTGATGTTGAAACCAAGACTTCCAAATTCTGATTGGTACTCTTTATCTCCTTAACTTTACAATCAGTAAGAATTTCAATCCTTTTCCTTTTTAAGAGCTGAGTAAGTCTGCGGGCTATCTCCTCATCTATGGGGGGTAAAATTCTGGGGAGCATCTCTACTACGGTAATCTCCACTCCCAAAGCCTTAAAGATGCCGGCAAATTCTATACCTACTACTCCTCCTCCGATAATTAACATCCTGGAGGGCAGCTCACTCAAGGATAGAGCTCCATCACTGGTTATAACTCCTTCACTATCTATACCCGGGATAGGAAGTCTCATCACCTTTGAACCGGTAGCAATGATGATATTTTTGGTCTTTATGAGCTCTTTTTCTCCGGCAGTATCCGTAATTTCCACTTTCCCCGGTTCGACTATCTGTCCTTCCCCTCTTGCTATTCTTACCTGATTGGCTTTCATCAACTGTCCTACTCCAGAGGATAATCTTTGGGTTATCAGGTCTTTCCTTTTCATTATGGCAGGAAAATCGATAGAATAATCTTTAACTTGAATCCCGAATTCTCCAGCCCTTTGGAGATGGTTTAATAGTTCTGCAGTACTTACCAAAGCTTTGGTAGGTATACAACCTCGGTTTAGGCAAACTCCTCCCAATTTATCCTTTTCTACCAGAACGGCTTTTAGCCCTAAATGGGCGGCTTTTATAGCCGATACATACCCACCAGGCCCTCCTCCGATAATTACTACATCTATTTCTTCATTCATATTTATTGCTTCCTCCTTTTAATAAATCTACATCTATTTAGAAAACAAAAATAACCGGTCATTAATAAAAAATTAATAAGGAAATTGCTTAAACTTGGATAAAAAATAAACTTTAGTTAAAAGCAGATTAGAACAACTTCTAATCTGCTTTTAACACTAACTTACAGGACATTTTTCATTAAAATTATTTTATTACTCTAATTTCTTCATTTCTATGTAGATAGATGTAGTCTCGCTGGAATATACCCAAATATCTTCTACCCAGGTTCTATATCCATCCATTATTAGAGTAATCTCGTATTCTCTTTCTTTTAATTCCTCTAAGATTTTTGGTTGCGTAGATGAAGCCGCTGCCTTATAAGTTCCATTTAAAAATATTTTTGCTCCGTTTACATTACAGTAAACAGCAATGGAACCATCATAGCTAATTTCAGAAACTAAGTAAGCAGAGACCATATAAGTTTGGTTGGTTGTAACCATTATGGTACTAATCCAATCCTGATAGCCATCTTTAGTGATTGATAATTCGTGGTACCCTTCTGCAATATTGTTTAGCTCTACCGATTTATTAGCAGAAGTTCGTTTTATATAGTTTCCATCTAAATTGATTTTAGCGTTACCTTGATTACAGTAAACAGAGATTGAACCATCAAGTACCTGTTTAACTAAATTAACTACAGTTTTTGTAGTTTGAGAAGATGAAACATATACCCTTTTGCTCCAATCTTTATAGTCTATTTTAGTTACGAGGAGCTCATGATATCCTTTTTCTACATTTTCTAATACTACTGACCTACTCGAATAAGTTCTGCCTCTATTGATTCCGTCTAAAAATATCTCAGCACTACTCTGATTACAGGAAATAGAGATTGAACCATATGTATTTACAGGAATTAAATTAGTAGAAACTGTAGTAGTCCGGGAAGGTGAAACTGAGACATAATTACTCCAATCCTGATAACCTGCCATTACCAATTTAATCTGATGTTGGCCTGTAGCAACCCTATCCAAATTTAAGGGGGTCATTCCCCGTTGAACATTGTCCAGATATACCTTGGCTCCTTGAGGTTGAGAAGTTACTATAATCCTGCCATAATTAGTAGGCGGTGGAATTATTGGCCTTACCGTATAACTTAATATATTACTCGAAACCCAGGCAACAGGAGGCAGGGATACTATTATGCCCTTAATGGTTTGGATATGTTTTTTATAATCTGGGCTCACTTCGGGCATAACTATCCGTCTGGAAGTGGCAAACCCCTGAACATATTCAATCCCCGGTCTGGATCTAGGATCAATTATACCTTCAATAGATTTAATTTCTCCCGCTCTTACAAAATTATCTGGTGAATACCGGTCGGGAAATATAGTTATTGCCCTGCCCTCAATATCGTAGCTATAAATCTTTACAAAGGAATCTTGAGAAGCCTGGAAGGAAATTTTAATCCTCTCCCCGGGCGCATAGGTTGCCCCCCGCACATTATCCAACCATAATCTGAGAGAAAAAGCAGGATGAGGGTTGATAATTTGAATACTCTTCATCTTCTCGATTTCCTCCGGATTGGGGCTTTGAGCAAAATTAATTCCGGAAATACTCAACCAAAGAAAAACTATTAAAGCAACAAAAATGCAGGCAAATATTTTTCCTCTCTTCTGAAACAATACACTTCTTAACATCTTTAAAAACCTCCTTTTTATTTTCGTATCGCGTATCGCGTATCGCGTAAAAATTCAAATTACTATCCCTTCTTATGATAATCTGTTATTACAAGCTGCAGCATACCACTTATTATTTATTATACCATAAAAAATAAGCAAAAATATCCCGTAAAATCAAAGAGATACTAAATTTTTTTCCTTGCTAAACACTTAGAACCCTAACATAACTAAAGATTTTGGGACTTTTATTACAACTAAATTACCCTCAATGAGTTAAAACACTTGCAATATATAGCAATTTCTTCTATAATTATTCAACATATTTCTATTTTATATATAATAAAACTATCTCATGAATGATAATTTAGATTAAATTTGCTAAAAATGCTTGAAAACACTGTTTTTTCTTAAAAAAATTAAAAATAGTTTCTAAAAAAAGAAGGACTTTTAAAATACTTGTCGTATAATTATATAAGTAATAGTCATGAAATGCTTAGAAATACTGGTATTTTATCTATTATTAGGATACTTTTAAAAATGAAAGGAGGTGAAAATAGTGAATAAAGGCGAATTAATCGATATGGTAGCAGGTGATGTTGGTTGTACTAAACGAGAAGCTAAAATAACTGTCGAATGTGTATTTGAAAATATTACTGGTTGTTTAGCAAAAGGTGACGCAGTTAGATTAGTAGGTTTCGGAACTTTTGGTATAAGAAAAAGAGCTGCTCGAATGGCAAGAAATCCACGTACTGGCGAAAAAATCCAAGTAAAGGCTATGAACGTACCTTTCTTTAAAGCAGGCAAGGAATTAAAAGGTAAAGTAAAATAATAAAATATTTTGATTATACTAACAAGTTAAATGTAAATAGGCCTATCCAGGTAATTTTTAAAACCTGATAGGCCTATTCCTTTGATATATTAACTACTTCTTTTCTTCTATATGCACACCCTGAATGTTTACATTTATCCCGGTAACCTTAAGTCCGGTTTTGGTTTCTAACTCCCCTTTTACCTTCTTCTGAATTTCTTTAGCTACATCGATTATTATGGAACCATACTCTAAAATAACCGAAATAGTGGTAGAAACTTCTTTGTTTTCTCTAAGGTCAACATTTATCCCTTTTTCTAATTCTTTGGTCCCCAATAAAGTTCCTATCCCGCCTTTAGCGCGAGTAGCTAATCCAGCCACTCCGGGTATGCCGATTACTGTTCTGCTAATTATAGTCGCTATTACCTCAGGTACGATATTAACTTCTCCCAAAATTTCCTTGGCCTTAACTTTTTCTTCTTTCTTTTCTTCTTTCTTTATTTCCCCAGCTATTTTTTCTGTTTTCTGGGTAGTTACATCCTCTATTTTTTCTGTTTTCTCATTTTTTTTATCCATACTAACCTTAACCCTCCCCCTTTACTATAATATTTTTTTAATTTTCTTTTTCTATTAAGTCGCTTTTGCTATAAATTACTTTCTAAACCAATCCCATATTTTTAATAACTTCTTAAATCTTCTTATCACTTTTCAACTGGAGTAACATCGGAAATATCATCTTTTATCCGGGTTTGACCAAAAATTTAATAGCAGTCCTCTCTTCTCCTTCAATTTCTACATCTACAAAAGCCGGTATACAGACTAAATCAACACCACTACTTGCGGTAAAACCTCGAGCAATAGCAATCGCCTTAACTGCCTGATTTACCGCTCCTGCCCCAATTGCTTGTAGTTCTGCTTTTCCTTCTTCCCGCATTACTCCTGCTAAGGCACCGGCTACTGCTTTAGGATTCGACTTAGATGAGACCTTTAACAGCTCCATTCGTTTCTCCTCCTTATAATATTGAATGCTTTATAAAATATCCACATCTACTAATTTATGTATGCTATTTTTGTTAACTTTTGTTTCTTATCCTTGTTTGCTTTTATAGTCTGAGGATAACCTATTTTTTAAATCACCTCCAATTATTATATTCGAAAATCTATGGTACATTTTATTTCAATTATAACACATTTAGCCTGTGTTATTTATATTTTTGCTATCGATTTTATCTGCTGGTAGACTTTATCTGTAATATTCGGTGACAAATAAGGTAAAAGTGCATCATTATGAAAAAGGGGGTCATCCTCTCCCTCTAAATTAAAATAGGTTTTGGCTTCATCCCAGATCTTTGTGCCCGGAATGGTCGAAAACTTTGCCAAACGCGGATGGGCGCCACAATCTATTACAAAACGAATAGAATCAATAATTTCTTGGATATTCTGTCCGGGTATTCCGATTAAAAGATAAGCCCCGATCTGGGAAGATTTAAATCCTGCTTCCAAGAGGCAATCCACCGCCTTTTTAAATTCAAGACAAGTTACCTTGCCCCCTGTTTCTGATTGGACCCGGGGATCTACTGTCTCAAATCCTAACCTGATGGTCTCTACCCCTGCCTGGTGCATCTTAATGGCTATTTTTTTATTTATCATCCGGGCATGAACGCCGTTAGGAGTATGAAGCCTAATGCCTAATTTTTTATTGATTAATCCCTCTAAAATAAACAGAAAATTATCTTCTGAATTTATCAATAAGGCATCATCATAAAAAACAAAATCTTTTACTCCTCTTTTCTTGTTCCAATATTCTATTTCTTTAACTACCTCTTCAGAGTTTCTGAACTCCAGCTTGGGATTTATTTTAAAAGAAGCACAATAGCTGCAGCGATAAGGGCAACCCCGAGAGGATAAGATAGAGATATAATCAAGATTAGAATAGATGTCCCAGGCCGGATAAGGCAGATTATCTAATTCTGTTTCGTATTTTGAATAATCATTTATATTCCCGCTAAGCTGTTCTAATATTTTCAACCAATCTCTTATATTGTTACCTTTTACTATATAATCAGCCCCGGAAAATTTAGAAGCATGCCCAAAACATAAAGTAGCATAGACACCTCCCAAAATTATGGGAATGCCGGGGAAAATTTCTTTAATTTTCTCTATTACCCTGAAGACCCCCGGATACCAGTAGGTCATAATAGAGGTAACCAATACCGCCTGAGGCGGAGGAATCTTTTTTGATCTATTAAGAAAAATTTCTTCGCTAATCCCATACCTGCTATATCGGCGAGGTATATCTTTTAAAATTGCAGGTCTTTTGATTTCTTCTCTATAGAAAGGACCCCGGCCAAATTCATCTTTTTTAGGAAATTCCCTATTCTGTAGTTTTAGAACCTCCTGATTATAACGGTCCATACAATCTATATAACTAATCTCATAACCCTGTCCCCTCAAAATGCTGGCGACATATAATAAGCCTAAGGGTTTAGACCAGAAATCATAAGCCGTAAAATCATAAATCCAGGGATTAATCAACAATAAATTAAATTTTTTTTTCATGCCTTAAAGAGGACCCACGATAAAAAAATTCCTCTCTGCTAAAAAAGTATCATTAATATACACTTTTACTTTCCACTCTCCAGGTAATTGAGAGGCATAATTACCCTTAATCTTTATCCAATACCAGGTGCGGTAATTACTATAACTACCGGCTTCTATCTCCAGTTCGCCCCGGTGATATAATTTCCCCTGAGGGGTAATCCATTCCCATCTGAGCACAAAATTTTCTGGAGAATCATAGGAAAACCTGAACCAGGTAACTACTTTCTCATCCTGGGGAAAGAAAAAATTGGTCTGTCGCAATGGGTTATTTTCCAGAATATCTTTACATAGAGCAATCTTTTGCAGATATTCCGAATCCTTAGCTGCCTCCTGTGCCATACTTACTCCGGAGAAAATGATTAAAAATATCAATACAAACAACCACAATTTAATCCTAAGAATATTCCTTTCCTTTAACATCGACATTATCTACCTCCTTTTTATTTCGTATTGCGTATTGCGTATATAATATAGCGTATAGCGGGTAACGTTTAGCGTATAGTGACAGGCGAGACGCCTGCCCTACGATTTTATATAGATCATTGAAGGCGTATTGCAATACGCCCCTACTTCTGGCTTCTGGAAACCAGCTTCTATCTTCTTTTTCTTTCTTCACTATATACTATATACTAAATACGATATACTTCTTTATAATTATTCTACATGCCTCCCCCGAATTCCTGCAAACTTTTAAAAAAATATTATTTATTTTTTTAAAAACAAAAAAGGTAACGGTTTTTTCATCTTTCAAACCATTACCTTTTTATATTTTCTGTTTGCATAAAAATTTTATTTTTATCCACAGGTCGAGCAAGAACCAGATGAACACGAGCTACAAGAGCTTGAACTTGAACTCATCGAAAACAAAGTTTTTCCGGTGCAGACTCCAAAACCATTAAAAATCCTCTTAATATTTTTGCTCTTACACTTTACACAGGATATCTTGCCTTCTTCCATTTTTTTGATAGTTGCTCTAATCTCAAAGCTTTCGTGACAATCCTGACATTCAAAATCATAATTTGGCATATTAATTTCCTTTCCTTTTCATACTATTTTTGTCAACATTTTTTCTATATTTATTTATACTCCAAACTATCTTTTCTGTCAAGAAAAAAATCTATGAAATCTCTGTATAAGCTTGTTTAAAAAACCTGCCAAAGAACCGTCCCCTGGTAGGTTTTATCTTATAAATGTTCCTTTTATCATCTCCAGTATCCAGGACTGGGCTTGATTATATTTATCTGCTGGAACGGTTACGATTATCATAAAGGGTGTACCGGGATAAGTAACAACGACTGTAGCGTAATTTATATTATCCTGAGGATTAACCGCAGAATAAACTTCGACCAATGCCTGTCTGTTTGCGGCTTGAAACTGACTTTGACCGTGAAACTGATGATTGGGTTTAATTTGAGCTACCATATCCTGGACATACTGTTCTCCTAAAGTATACATCACCACAATTCCGGCTCCATCAGGAGTGTTTAAAACTACCCCTATTTCAGTGGTTTGAGCAGTAGTACTACCGGTAGGAATAGGGATACTAAAACGTCCCTGGGGATCTGTATAGATATTCGTTCCCTCAGTCACCGGAGGGATAACGGGAACTGTTGGGATCACTGGTGTTACCGGTGTGGGAGTAGGATATACTGGTGGAACTGGTATCGGTGTCGGTGGAGTAGGAGCAGGTATCGATGATACCACTGGCTGAGGAACAGGTTGAACTACCACTGGCGCTCCACTTTGAACCATAAAACTCGCTACCGCTTGAGTAAAACCTGGTTCTACTTGAGCAAAATAATCAGGTAAAATATCTAAAAGTATGGTATAGGCAAAGTTACCACTTATAAATATATAGGCTTCAGACTGTAAAGTTAGTCCTGTCTGGGGACTAAAGCTAAAATTCTTCTTTATTGCCGGGAGACCAAAAACAGTTGCTGGAAGTTGAGTTCCGGGTATATAGCCAGGTAGCTGTTTAAAACCATTTTCTTCCGACGCTGCTGCATATTGATCTATACTTGCACTAAAGGGTAACTCTTCAATCATAATAATTAATTCCCCGACATTTCCTTGTTGCACTGCATAAACAAAATAGGCTGCTTGAGCAGGATCATAAGGAGTAGCAGCTTTCCAACCGGCAGGCAGGTTAAAAGAAAAACGACCCTGGGGATCAGGATATAGACTTCCCTGACCATAAACTATCCCTGTACTTAACATTAAAATAATTAAAATTATCCCTATAATAAGTTTGTATTTTATTCTCATTACTTTTTTTCTCCTTTCTATTTTTTGTTTTAGGAAATTATTTTAAAAAATATTTTTTAGATTAACTCCTTCATCTTGAGCTCTACTCGAAGGGAAAAGGGAAATAACTTTTACCTGTGTAAGACGTACGTCTCACTTGTCTATAATCTATCAAATAGTAATTAGTTACCATCACCAATTAGAATAAACCCAGCCCATTCAACGGGGAGACCATATTCTTCTGCCAATTCTTTTTGGGCACGACCTAAGGCTGCTACTTTACTCATTCCTTCCTGTTTCCAGTATCTAAAAAATTTTATAAAAAGTTCCATTGTGGGCTTATCGTATACACTCCAAAGACTGGCAATTACCGTAGAGGTTCCGGCATAAAGGAAAGACCTTACCAAACCTACCAATCCTTCGGCTTCACTTAACTTACCTAATCCAGTCTGACAAGCTCCTAATACTACTAAATTGGCTTTCAAATTTAGAGAAAATACCTCATAAGCTCTAACGTCTCCATCATTCTGATCATCTTTTGCTAAACAAATTACACTAAAAAGAGGTCTCTGATCATCAGCTAATCCATGAGTAGAGAGATGAATTACATCAAAATTAGAACAAATTTCCTTAAATTTTGTCTCAGTAGCTTCTTTATCGACAAAAACATCATTAAAAGGAAAAATCGGAGCTACAATTTTGACTTCTTCTGCGCTTAAGGGTAAGGAGGGTAAGTTTTCTCCTTCAAAAGAGGGATTACCAAAACCAAGATAACTCTCCTGATTTCCTCTATTTTTCCCCAAACAATATGAGTAGACACTAGCGGAAGGTATATAAAATAAGTTATACCGGTTAACCAAAAATCCCTCTTCTCCCCTTAAGGCTTGAAAAGGCAGGTAAAAAAGACCGCGATGGGGAATTACCCCCATGGTAGTCTTTTCCCCTATTAAAGCCTTTATTGGGGCAAAAAGTATCTGGTAAAGCTCCTTACAAATTTTCTGATAGTCATAGTCTCCTTCGGTAGCGGTAAAAGCCTTTCGAGCTTCTTCAATTTTTTGATTAAGATTAACGTCTTTTATGCTTATCTCTTTAGTCTTTATTCCATCCTGCTCTATGACCCATACTAAAATCCTATCTCCAGTAATATAATAATCTAATAGAATAATTTCTTTATCTAAAATTCCTCTTATCTTATTTAAAGTAAGAGGATTAATGGTAACCAAAGAAGCTACTTCAGGAGAATAGTGGTTTAAATCTTCTTTTACCTGGAAATAAGTTTGTTGAAGTTTCTTTAGAATCTTCTGTAATTCCTCTAAATAAGCGGTGTTCTGTTCTTCAGCCGGTTTAGTTCTCTCCTGACGTTCCTTCTCCTGAAGAGAGCTAATCCTTGTTTCCAAATCTTGAAGATGACTAACCATCTCTTCGTCTTCATCTTTCACCTTAAGCATTGTTCCACCCAGAATATCTAAAAAACTACGTGCTCTTGCCCTTTCGGTATAATTGAAAGCTTCTTCAAACCGGCCTAAATCCCAGAGAACCTCTATAGACAAATCATAAGCCAAGAGTTTATTCTCAAAAAAACCTCTCTTCATTTCGGTAGAAGTAAGTTTTTCTCGTAATCCTTCCAAAATATCTGTAGCCTCTTTAAAGTAAACAAGAGATTCTTCTCTTTTTCCCTGTTCCAATAAAATCCGGCCTAAACCAGTCTGACAATACCAGATCATATGGGAATAATTTAATTTTTGGGCTAATTCTAAGCCTTTCTTAAAATATTCTTCCGATTTAGCCACATCTTTCAAATCCAGGTAGATAGTTCCTAAATTGCCATAATCCAAAGTCAGATCAAAAGGCATATTTAATTCCTGGTGAATCCTTAAAGCCTCTAACTGGCTTTCTAAAGCAAGTTCTAAATTGCCCATATGTTGGTTCAAAGAGGCAAAATTATTCATTAAGGCCGCAATCCGGGGCGGGATATTTAATTCTTCATATATTTTCATTGCCTCAGTGTAAGCTGCAAGTGCATCTTTATACCGCTCCTCATTATTATAGACCACTCCCAGATTCATCCAGGCATCAGCTATAGATAGAGGGTAATTTAAAGTGGTAGCTAATCTAAGAACCCGGGTAATATAATTTTCTGCCTTTTTTAGGTCATTGGTTTGTAAATAAAGGCTGCCCAGATTGGTGTATACCCCTATATCTCCGGGCATATCATATAACTGAATAAGTTCTTCTGCTTTCTCTAAGACCTTTTTAGCATTTTCAAAATCTCCTTTATCTAAGTAGATAATCCCCATATTATTGAGAACCCAGGCTTCCTGATAACCCAACTCCATTTCCTGTGCTAATTTCTGAGCATCAGATAGATATTGAAGTGCTTGATTAGAATCTCCCCAGGATTCGTGATAAAGGCGGGCTAAAGAAAGTTTAACTGCAAATTCTCCACACTTAAAACCGGCTTCTAAGCTTACCTGTAAAGATGACTCACAAACTTGCCGGGCTTTTTGATAATTTCCTCTTTCTACATATACATAAGCCAAATTATTTAAAGATAATGCGCTTATTTCCACATTTTCGACTTGAGTAGCAAGATTATAGGAATCTAAGAAATATTTTTCTGCTTTTTCTAAGTCTCCTCGATAAAAAGATATTATTCCAAAATTTAAAAAGGAAGAGGCTTTTCCGGAAATATCCTGAAGCTGTTCGGCTAATTGGTAGGCAAGTTGAGCATATTCTTCTGATTTATTCAAGTCCTGGTAACCTTGATATATACCGGCAAGAGTAATATAGGCTCTCATAATACCCTGATTATCTTCCAAGTCTTCATATTTTTCTAAGGCCTGAAGGATTACCTGACGGGCATCATCATCCTTCCCTTGACGATACCAGGCTCTTCCCTGATAATAAAGGCTTTCTGCAAGTAAATCATCACTACTTTGAGAGACCGCCAGAGCTTTTAAAATATTCATCTCTTCTATCAGGCGGGAATATTGACCGGTAAGATAAATTTGGTCAATTCTACTCTGGATATAATCGGATACTTTCTTCTGTTGGTCAAAAGAGAGAGTTGAAACACTAAGGGTATAATGTGAAAAATCTTTTTTCTCTATCTCATTTTCTACCCACGAAGAAGGCTCAAATTCAATTACCAGCAGATTAATAATCGTTCCATCATTTAGAGTTATCTTTAATTCTTGGGCAAAAGAAAAAGAAGAAAATAAAATAATTCCCGTTAATATTATTACTATCCCCAAAATTATAAAACAAAAATTTTTCTTTTTTACCAACTTTCCCTCCTTTTTAAAATTTTATTCTGGGAAATAATTATCTCTTTTTTGATTTTATTGCATTCCTATACCTAAACTCTTTTTATAAGAAAGAATCATTCGATTAAAATATTTCTGTTCTTTCTCCACAAATACTCCCTCTGATGCCTGAGTTATTGCTGCAAATCCCATCGATTGAGCCCCAAAAACACCGGTATATAAAGCCATGGTTTCTATGCTAAAGGAAAAACGGCTGCCCTGATAAGTTCCTCGGAGATATACCTTTCCATTGGTAAGTTCTATCGCTCCACTTATACCACCGGGAGAAGGTACTATTTTAAATTCCTGATTTACTATAGATAAATCGGGAACTTGTTGTTGTAAGAGATAAGCGACCTGTTGAGCTAAATCCTGAGCACTGTTGAATTGCCCCATTAAACCAGGAAATAAAGTTAAAGAAACAAGTCCACTGGTATCTTCCGAAAAAGTCACCGATTTATTAAAGGAATCTAAATTCACTAACCAGGTAGAAGGATATTCTAAATAACCGGTAATTAACATATTATGACCAAAAGCCTGATTTAAACTGTACTGTTTCCAGATAATCTCAGGCTGCTGAGTTTCTCCTCCTCCGGGAGTAGGTAATACTAGCCCGCCTGTGCCTGGTTGTGCTGGAATAGGTTGACCTGGAGGAGTAAGAGTTATTCCTCCTTGAGTAGGAGTTCCGGGGGTTGGATTTACTATACCTTCTGGTCCGGTGGAAGGAGGAAGTGCAGGAAGAGTTGGAGTAGTTCGGGGGACAACTGTAGTAGAAACTGTAGAAGGAGTAGTCGGAGTTAAGGAAGGTAAAGTCGCTGCTTCTCTTTTGGCTCCGGTCTCATAATTTATTTCCTGTCCTAAAACAGAAAAACACTCTCCGAACGAGGAAGAAGAACGATTTTGATTAACAAGTAAACTTCCTATCTTAGAAGCTAATCTCTCTACGGAAGAGCCCATAGAAATATCTTCTTCAACTCCCCTTTTTATACCTCTTAGAACCCAAGTTTTTTCTGAAAGAGAAGCCTTACTAATTTTCATCTGAGAAGTAATTCCTTCTCCTAAATTTTTCAGAGAGGAACCTAATTGATTAATCCTTCCTCCCCGAAAAACTATTCCTAAATTGGGATTAAATGTAATTTGTTTACCTAATCCCTTAAGATAGGAAAAATTTAAATTTGTCGAATAGGCACTTCTAACAACTAAGTTCTGAGAGGAAATTTTTCTTCCCAAAGAATCAGGAAACAAATTAGCATAATTCCCGAACCTAATTCTTTTAGAAACTGCCCAGGGGAAGAGCGGTTTTTCTGGAAATAAGCGAACTAATTTTGAGCCAAAAGCTTGGGAAATAAAAGCCGGTTTATAAGATTTAAAGGGTTTACTATAGCTCTTGTTCATACCTCTTGGATAGTTAAATTGATTGTTCTCTTCAAAAAATCCTCTGGTCTGTACTAAATTTTCTGAGTAATTTATATTAGTCTGATTACCATTTCTTGCTCCGATATTTTTCGGACCTTTTACTGATCTTTGGACTGCAACTGGTTTTCCACATCCAGGACAGAACTGATAATCCGGCTGTAGAGGAGTTCCGCAATAAGGGCAGAACTTAAAGGCAATTTCCTCAGTAGTAGATGAAGTAGTAGAAGAGGAAGGAGTCTCATTGGTAGTTACCGTGGAAGTTACCTCAGATACTGAAGGAGAACTTGGCTCTGTTGTCCCATCGGGTAAAGTAAAACTATTAAACATTGTCTCCAATTGAGGTAATATTTTATCAAATTTATCTTGAACTACTTGACCTTCTAAAATATAACCCTTATTATCTTTTACAAAATAAACATCTACCGCTTTTATAGGAATCTTGGAATTATCATCTTGGTGTATCTTAGTCCAGGAATAAAGCCTTTTTATAGCAGGTAAATCTCCTATAGTTATTGCTTCTTCATTAATTTTATTATATTCAGACATATTTTGAGGATCCATCATCCATTCTTCTACAGAAATAGCATAACTTGCTAAAGATGATTCATAATTTTCCACATATA
>Ga0307430_1001837_pt1 | contig 14791 bp, 13 predicted proteins | sample SalMarWE160130MG_FD_202159 | JGI IMG/M metagenome (GOLD analysis project Ga0307430, IMG submission 202159) | Salt marsh sediment microbial communities from the Plum Island Ecosystem LTER, Massachusetts, United States - WE1603-130 | ecosystem: Environmental > Aquatic > Marine > Intertidal zone >... | reverse complement strand
AAAGATCTGTAAATGGTGAAGTTCTTTCTTCGACTTTTGATATGTCTCCTCAGAGGCATCTTCAGGTTGCAAAAATGGCTCTTGAGAAGGCAAAAAGATATGTGGAAATGGGGAAGGATATAGTTATCTTGCTTGATTCTATTACCAGATATGCCCGTGCAAGTAATATGGTTGTACCTCATAGTGGTAAGACGCTTTCAGGAGGGGTTGATTCAAATGCTCTAAGAACTCCAAAGAGGTTTTTTGGAGCAGCCCGTAATATTGAACAAGGAGGAAGTCTGACTATACTTGCAACTGCGCTGATTGAGACCGGTTCTCGGATGGATTCAGTCATATTTGAGGAGTTTAAGGGTACCGGAAATCAAGAAATTGTTTTAGACCGAAATTTATCAAATCAGAGGATTTTTCCGTCGCTTGACATTCTCGCTTCCGGTACAAGGAAAGAAGAGATTCTTCAGCCGTCTGATACTTTAAACAGAATTTGGGTTCTAAGAAAAATAATAAGTGATATGGAAGACAACTCAGAAGCTATCGAATTTTTGATATCAAGAATGAAACGCGCGGAGAATAATTCTGAGTTTTTGAGACTCATGACAGTATAAGGGGGAGGAATGAAAAAGGAAATACATCCTGAATATAAAGAAGTCAAAATCGAATGTACCTGTGGTAATATTATCAGAACCAGGTCCACAAAAGAGAATTTACACGTGGAAGTTTGTTCTAATTGTCATCCGGTGTATCAGCAGCTTAGAAAAGAAGGCGAAATTCCGGATCTCAAAAATCTTAAGTAAACAACTTTTTCCCACAGCTAAATATAGTAATATATAGCTCTGCAGAACTAGCAGAAGTCAACTTATTTGTTGTTTTTCAATTAGTTTCGCTTTACTTGAAAATGAAATATCAAAAATTAAAAATCAAAATGACATATTAAAATGCAAAATTACTTCTACCCTGATCGCGAAACCTAAGAGAGCATTCGTGTTATTAGTGCAATTCGTTGCTCCTCTTAGGTGTTGTGGGAGGGTCCTGGTGTCTTCGTGCCTTTGTGGTAATTTTTGAATTTAAAGTAAAAGTAATCTTATTTTTACAAAAATAAGCAAAATGCAAAAATCGAAAAGTTTAAGTTGTTGACAATAAATCACTTATCTTCTGGAATAATACTTGCATATATATTTGATGGATCTTTTGAATGTACATTTTTCTTGTCTTTGTTCTTTTAAAAGCGAAAATTGAAGTGCAAAATTAGAGATTGTGTGTTTTTCATGGATTCCCTTTCTTTTTGGTAATGCAGGGGAGGAGTCATCTTAATATAATTTTAGAAAACATTTATAAGTACCCCCCCCTATCCTCCCCTGCTGTATTTTTTTAAAAGTAACCGTAGTTCTTAATACCTCCTTGTTTCCGGCCTCTTCTTCTGCTTTTGGCAGGAGAAGAGGTTTTATTTTTGGGAAAGGAAATATTAGCCACCAAGACACCAAGGCGCAAAGAAAAATAGCTTATTAACCACGAAATACACTAAAAACACGAACCCCCACCGCACCTTTTGAATTTGTATTTTAAAAGAAACACACTAAAAAAATCCAGTAAATCTGCGTCCCATTATTTGAGCGGGGGTGGCTTAGTGTCTTTGTGCCTTCGTGGCATTTGATAAAAATAAGGGTTGACATATTTGATTAAGAATGTATAAATAGCGTACGTCAAAAAACATACAAGGAACCTAAAAAGGGGGAAATATGAAAAAATTTTTGTTTTTTGCATCATTAGTTATTCTTATTATTGTAAGTTTTCATGGTTGTAAATCCGCTGAAGAAACAGGCGGAAATATCCACTTGCAGCAAGGAAGATATGATAGAGCTATTGAACAGTTTAAAGAAGCAGAAGCGAAATATCCGGGTAGTATCGGACCTGTTTCTTCTCTTGCGGTAGCTTATTTTATGAAAAAAGAATATAAAGAAGCGGCGGGATATCTTGATAAAGCTATGAAGATAGACAAAGAAGGAGCGGAGGAAAAGATCAAGGGGTATGAAGATTTATTAAACACCAAATACCTAAAATGGCAAATATTTTATAATGGTTCTGTAGAATATTTCAAAGATGATTCGAAAAAGGCGGTTGAATTAGCGAAGAAAGCCCTGGATATAACATATCCGGAAAAAATATCTCTGAGTTATAGTTTGTTAGCAATGATGATGTTGAAGGAGAGTAAAGTAGAAGAAGCCAAAAATTTCTACAAGAAAGCAATCGAAGCTGATAAAAACAATGTTGAACCTTATATGAATTTAGGTCGTATCTATCTGACGGAGCGGGGGTTAGATGAGGCTCTTAAATGCTTTAATGAAGTTATAAAAATAGATTCAACAAAAATTGAAGTTTATGAATTGATCGGACAGGTTTATTTGCTTGATAAGAAGTATGCAGAGGCTATTAAATCGCTGGAGACGGCATTGGCGATTACAGGTCGAAATCCGACAAGCCTTTATAACTTGATAGTCGCGTATTATCAGAGTAAGAATTATGATGCGGCAATAAAAAAAGGAAAGGAAATATTGGAGCTTGAGAATGTAAAGCCTTCAGTGCTGACTAGTGTTTACAATCTGATGGCTCAAATATATGAATCCAAGAAAGATTATAAAAATGCTGTAGCTGTTATAAAGGAAGCGATAGATAAGGGTGTAAATAATTGTGATTCGTATTCCGTAATAGCCCATGCGTATTACAAATTGGGAAAGGTTAAAGAATCTAGTAGTTGGTCAAAGAAGTGGGACGACTGCGATAAAAATAAGTAGTAAGTAAATTAACTTTAGAGACCGAAAAAAGTTACAGGTTAAGGGGGAGGTGAAAACTTACCCCTTAATTTTTTACCTGATATTAAAATTTGTTTCTTAAATATTTTTCTATCCGTTTATTGGATTCTTTTATTACCTCGAAAGTTTCCCTGCAGGCTGCCAAATCTCTTCCGGCAGGATCGGTAATTGTATATTGTTTATCCCGAGTATTAAAGTTTCGAAGGAAGGCGATTTTGTTTTTGTTTTCAGGTGAAAGAAAAGTTATGTAAATTTCGTGCATTTTTTCCATAACAAGGACAATATCAGCCCATTCTATAATAGGTTTGGTCAGAAGGCTTGAAGTATGATCTCCCCTTAGCTTGTTTTCTTTTAGCACCTCTTCTGCTAATTCATATATTTGTGATCCGGTCATTGCTGATATTCCTGCCGAGCGAACATTTACTTTTTTGCTGTCTTTGGTTAAGTGTCTGAGGTGTATTTCCGCCATTGGGCTTCTGCATAAGTTGGCTGAGCAGACAAATAGTACGTTAAATTCGAGATTCTTTCCGAGTTTTACTTTCTGTCCGGTTGCTTTTTCTATTTCCGGTATAGAGATTGCGCCTTTTCGGTAAAGCAAGAGAGAATTATCTGATATGTCAAGAACCGTAGATGGTTTTCCGGACCCGGATTCGCCGGCTATTATTCTGTCGACCGGAAGATCAACATCTTTTAAGTTTTTTGGTGTAGCTGCGCCTGAAATATTTGCGCTTGTCGCGATTAGAGGCATTTTGTTTTCTCCGATAAAAATTCTTAATTTCTTATGATTTGGAATTCTTATGCCGACTTTACCTTGGCTTGAGAGAACTCCTTTGGGTAGATTTTTATTGCCTTTGAAAATCAGGGTGATTCCTCCGGGTAGAAATTTCTTTAGTTTTTCATAGATGGGCGGAATTTCCGTTGCATAATTTTTGATGTCTTTCGCCTCGGAAAGAAGCAGTGGAAAAGGTTTATCGGAGGGACGTTTTTTTATCTCTCTTAATTTCTCTACGCATTCGGGAGATAGAAAACATCCTATACCCGGAACCGTATCGGTAGGGAGAAGGAATATTTCTGTTTTCTTTTCTTTTTTATTCGTCATATTTGAAATGGTGCCGGTACGAAGGTAAGTAAAAATATTATAAGAGAGATTATACCTATAATTTTATGTTTTTTGGATAGTGGTGATATCCCATCAAGCGGCGGAGGATGTTTAAATCCGATTATCCAGAAAAGAATCGCCCATATGACCCATCCTATCCATAACGGTATTAATAAAACAGCAATGCCAAAAGTCACGTAGCCGATTATTCTGTTTTTTTCTCCGATTAACGCGTATAAAATATGACCTCCGTCGAGCTGTCCGACCGGTAGAAGATTTATTGCCGTTATAAAATAACCTATCCAACCGGCAAATGCTATAGGATTTAGTAATACATCTTTTCCTTCAGGCAGATCAGCAAAATATAATTTTGTCAATAGTTTAATCAGAAGCGAATCTCCAAGTACGATACCTTCGTTTCCTGAAACAGTTGCGACTTCTGATAATGAAAGTCCGATTAGTATTGCGATTGTCGAAAAGATGAAACCCACTATTGGGCCTGCCGCCCCTATTTCAATCAGAGCGTTTTTATCTCTAATGGGGGATCTCATTTTAATTACAGCTCCGAAGGTGCCGAGCATATGCGGTGCGGGTATGAAGTAAGGTAAGGTGGCATCTACGTTATTTTTTATAGCCATCAGGTAATGCCCGAGTTCATGACTGCCGAGTATTATCATAATCGACAAGGAGAAGGGTAACCCTTTAAAAAGATTAGTTATTGGGGCTACCGGATTAATTCCCTGTTGTAATGCTCCTGCCATCAGTGTGGTTAAAAAGGTTATTATTAGAAGTAAAACGTTTATCCATTTTTTTGATTCTCTCTTTTCCGGTTTTGGTCTGAATGCCAGAGAAACTCCATTTTCTTTATTTTTAAAACTTACGTTGAGGTTCAAGGAATCAGTTTTTTCTTTGATATAGTCTAGTGCGTCCTTTTCCGGGATTTTGAAAGTTCCTTCCCACACAAGACTAAAATGCTCCATTTTGGAGCATTTTATATCCATTACTTCCTTTAAGAAGTTTTCTATCTGGAATGGCAGACTTTCCATTACATTCTTTCCGGAGCCTGGACACCCAGCAATTTTAAGCCTTTCCTGATTACGTTTCTTACCGCGTTTGAAAGGAAAAGTCTGGGTTCGATTAAATTTTTATCTCCGTCTAAAACTCTCACATTCTGATAGAAATTATGATAAAGCTTTGAAATGTTAAGAAGATAATGAGTAACAAGATGTGATTCTCTTATTCTTGCCGCGTCTTCAAGGGCTTCCGTAAATTCAGGTATCTTTTTTATCAAATTCCATTCTTCTTTTTGGTTAAGTTTCGAAATTTTTTCTTTGGAATCTATACGGTAACCTTGTTCTTCTGCCATTTCAAGTAAAGATGATATCCTGGCATGTCCATACTGTACATAATAAACCGGATTTCTGTCGGATTCCTCTTTCGCGAGTTCCATATCAAAATCCATGGGAACAGAGAATTTTCGAAGAAGATAGAAAAATCTTGCGGCGTCGGCTCCTACGTCATCTACTAATTCATCTATAGTTATAAATGTTCCCTGCCTTTTCGACATCTTCATGACTTCGTTCCCTCTTTTGAGTGTTACCCACTGAACAATCTTTACTTCTAAGTTTTCCGCGGGATATCCCAGAAGACTAAGGCTTTTTTTGAGTTCCGGCACATGGTCCTGGTGGTCGGGTCCAAGCAAATCGATTAATAGGTCATACCCCCGGTCAAACTTAAAGCGATGATAGGCAATGTCCGGAACTATGTAAGTCCAGCTTCCATCAGATTTTCTGAACACTCTTTCTCTATTTCCGGGGGTAAACCACAGCGCCCCTTCTTTTTCTGTAAAAGGATTAGGTTTTACTTTTTTCAAATCGGAGATTACTTTGTTAACTCCTCCGTCTTCGATTATTTTCGACTCGCTAACCCACTCGTCAAAATCGATTCGCAGCCTTTTAAGAGTTTTACTGATTAGTTTTAGGATATATTCGCCGGCAAATTCTCCGTAATTTTTAATACCTTTATCCATTACTTCCTTCGCGATTTTCTCGATGTATTCGCCCTGATAGGTGTTTGGCGGATATTTGACTTTATTTCCCTTTAATTCTTCAATTTTTAATCTTACTGATTCACCAAGGCAATTTATCTGGTTTCCACTGTCGTTAATGTAATATTCCCGGTCAACCTTGAATCCCTGGGATTCAAGGATTCTTGCCAGAGAATCTCCGTAAGCGGCACCTCGCGCGTGAGCGACAGTTAAAGGACCGGTAGGGTTGGCTGAAACGAATTCTATCAGAACCTTTTTCCCTTTTCCTGAATTTCCATCGCCGTAAGTTGGTGTGACTGCATCGATTAATTCCTCTAACCAGGTCTGTTTATTTATTTGGAAATTTACAAATCCTTTGATTTGGGAAGCGGATTCAATTATTTCCGAATCTATTTTATCTAAAATTTCTTTTGCGATTTCATTCGGATTTTTCTTTAATTTTTCCGCCAGGAGGAAAGGCGCGTTTATGCTGTAATCGCCCATCTTCTCATCGGGTGGGTGCTGGATGTCGAAGGCGACTTCTTCGTTATACAGTTCCTTTATTGTTTTTTTGACTACTTCTCTAAGTTTAGTCCTCATCTTCATATTCCTTTCTTTTTACATCTCCCCATAGTCGTTCAAGATTGAAGTATGCCCGCTGCTCCGGTTGGAAGACGTGTATTATAAAGTCAATATAATCCATTAAGATCCACTTGGCTATTTCATAACCTTCTACGCTGTGGACATATCTTTTCTTCTTTTTGAGTTCTTCGGAGATCGCGTCCACAACAGCTCTTGATTGAATATCAGAGTAAGAAGTGCAGATTATAAATGCTTCGGTTAAATCCGTCACTTCTCCCACATCTAATTTAACAAGATTACGACATTTTTTTTCTTTTATTTTCTCAATTACTATGTCAATCAGGTTGTTCTCTACTTTCAATTAACCTCCTATCTAATATTATTATTTTAGGTAAAACTTTATCGTAGTCTTTTCCAAGTAAAACCAGTACATGTACGCAAAGACTGGAATCTATTACTGCGGAAGTTAATTTGACTTCCAATGCTGAAGCTACAATTTTTGCCCATTTTTTTTCGGGTGAGAGGCGATCTATTACTGAGGTTCTTGTTTGTTCTTCTGCCGCATTATCATAATTGATAACATCGAAACCTTGATTTCTGAGATAATCGGTTGTTATTCGTGCAAGATTTTGAATTCCGCATGCGTTAAGCACCTCAATTTTTATATTTTTATACTGTACGGGATTGGTAATTTTGTAGCTAAATGAGAAAATATATACTCCTACGGATAATATTAGACTTACGGAGAGTAAAGGAAATTTTTGTTTCCCGCGAACTCTTTTTTTACTTGCCACTCTTTATCGTTGTTCCGGTAGGTATTTTTTTATCCATGATATAAACAAAAGGTTCCAAAATGCAATTCGTTCCGATAACTGTGTTGCCTCTTAGTACAGTATTGGAGTGAATGACTGTATCCTGTCCCACTTCTACCTGTGGTTCTATAAATACTGTGTTTGGCATTATTATGGTAACGCCTTTTTCCTGAAGAGATTCAATCTTTCTTTCTCTTAAAATTTCCGTTATTTCCGATAGATCTTTTCTTGTGTTAACTCCTTTTAATTCATCAGGATTTTTTATTCTAAAACCCCCGATTTTTCCTCGGTTTTTTCTAATGATAGCAATTGCGTCGGTAAGGTAATATTCTCCCTGAGCATTGTTCGGGGTTGCCTTTTTTAAGGCATTTCTTAGATGCTTTATGGAAAATATATAAACACCGCCGTTTACTTCTTTGATTTTCTTTTGCAACGGGCTTGCATCTCTTTCTTCCACTATTTCAGTTATTTCGTCTTTTTTTCTTATTATTCGACCGTAGCCTGTTGGCTCATCCGGACAGAATGTCATTATAGTAACATGTAAGGCGTTCTTTTTGTGATAATCTATTAATTCACCCAGGGATTTTTTACTTAGAAGAGGGGTATCTCCTGAAAGAACAACTACGTTTCCATCTGTATCTTTAATTTCATTAAGGCCAATTGAAACCGCATCTCCTGTTCCTGCTGGTTCTTTCTGCAGAGCGTATTTTACTCCGGGAAATTTACCTTTTAATTCCTGTCCTTTTTTCCCATAAACAAGTATCGTGGATTTTGGTGAAAAACTACTCGCCACATTAATTACCCACTTTATCATAGGTTTTCCCATCAGGTTGTGAAGAACCTTAACCTTTTTGGATTTCATTCTTTTGCCGATACCGCCTGCTAGAATTATGATATGGAAGAGCATTACTTTTTTGCTTTTAATTTCAAGTTCGGTATTGCTAGTTTTACAGCTTTTTCTATTCTATTTACGAAATGAAATTTAAGTCCTTTCTTATACTCCTCGGGAATCTCTACAAGATCTTTTTCGTTATCCTGAGGTAGTATTATGTTGTTTATACCTGCCATCTTGGCAGCCAGAACTTTTTCTTTTACTCCTCCTATGGGGAGAACTTTGCCTCTGAGGGTTATTTCCCCGGTCATCGCGTAATCCGGTGATACGGGTTTCTCGGTGAATATCGAGATAAGCGCTACAGACAGCGTAATACCGGCGGAAGGTCCATCTTTTGGTATGGCGCCTTCAGGAATGTGTATGTGAATGTCTTTATTCGCGAACCTGCCATCCTCAATATTAAATATTGAAGCGTTGGATTTAATGTAAGAAAGAGCTGCTCTTGCTGACTCCTTTAAAACATCTCCTAACTGACCGGTTAATATGAGGTCCCCTTTCCCTTGCATTAATGTTGCTTCCACAAAGTGGATTATTCCCCCTGCTGGAGTCCAGGCAAGACCGGTCGCGACTCCTATGGAAGCTGTATCTTCTTTTTGTTTTCCCCGGAACCTGATGGGGCCAAGATAATCCTCTAATGTTTTTTCATTTATTTTGAATTTTTTACCTTCTTCTTTGGCGATTTTTTTTGCTATTTTCCTGCAAACTTTTCCTATTTCTCTTTCCATGTTTCTGACGCCGGCTTCTCTTGTGTAGCTACTTATTATTTTATTAATAGCTCCATCGGTGAATTCTATTTGTTTTTTATTTAAACCGTTTTCTTTAATCCTTCTTGGAACGAGGTATTTATTCGCTATTTTGAACTTATCCGGAGTGATATACCCCGGCATCCGGATTACTTCCATTCTGTCCAAAAGTGGAGGTGGTATGGTATCCGTTATATTTGCCGTTGTTATAAACATAATAGAAGAAAGATCGAAAGCAACTTCTAAAAAATTATCCCTGAAAGTGTTGTTCTGTTCGGGGTCAAGAACTTCAAGGAGAGCTGAGGCGGGGTCTCCTCTGAAATCATTACCGATTTTATCCACTTCATCTAACATGAAAACCGGATTTTTGGTTTTCAATCTCTTTATATGCTGTATTATGCGACCGGGAAGAGCTCCTATGTATGTTCTTCTGTGCCCTCTGATTTCAGCTTCATCGTGGACGCCTCCGAGAGATAGTCGGGTGAATTTCCTGCCGAGTGCTCTGGCAATCGATTGTCCTATTGATGTCTTTCCGACTCCCGGGGGGCCAACGAGACATATTATAGGCCCTTTTGCGTCTTTCTTAAGTTTTCTTACCGAGAGAAATTCTATGATTCTTTCTTTTACATCCTGTAAATCATGGTGGTCTTCATTTAAAATTCTTTCTGCTTTGTTGATATCCATATTATCTTTAGTTTTCTTTTTCCAGGGTAGATCGCACAGCCAGTCAAGGTAATTCCTTATAACGTTGAATTCGGGAGAATGGGGAGGAATCATTTCCAGTCGTTCAAGTTCGCTTGTGGCGGTTTCTTCTGCTTCTTTGCTCATTTTCGCCTTTCTTATGCGATCTTTATATTCTTTAATCTGAATGGCGACCGCATCCTCTTCTCCCAGCTCTTTCTTTATTTCTTTTAACTGTTCCCGAAGTATTGCTTTTCTTTGAATATCGGTCAGTTCTTTTTGTACTTTACCTGATATTTCACCCTGTACTTTTGCCCGGGCAAGATCATCTGACAATAAATTTATTAATTTCTCGTAACGTTGTTTTACGTCTCTCATCTGGAGAAGTTCCTGCCTTGCGGCAAGATCAATCTTCAAATTTCCGCTTATGAAATCGGCAAGATTCGAAGTGTTGTCTATATTGAGAGCAACGGTTGTTATTTCGTCGGGAAGATAAGGAGAGTAATCTACAAATTCTTTAAAGATGTTAAGGAGTTTGTTTTTGACTGGTTCTATTTCTTCTTCGCTCACCGGGGCGTCTTCTACTTTTTCTATTTTTGCCGAGATATAAGGTTCTTCCTGAATTATACTCTGAATTTTTATTCTCTTTAACCCCTGGGCGAGAACCCTGATACTGCCGTCGGGGACTTTTATCATTCTTATGATGGAGCCCATTGTTCCATACTCTTCAATGTCTGTTGCCTTTGGGTTTTCCGGAACTTTACTTAAGAATACCCCCATAAGTTTGTCTTTGTTAAGGGCATCTTCTATTAGTTTTATATGGTGTTCTTTTTCTACCGCAATAGGTAGAACCATTGCAGGAAACAAAACTATTTTTCTAAGGGGCAGTATCGGTAATACTGGAGGTACTTCAAGTTCGAGTTCTTCTATAGACGCATTTTCAGTTTCTTGCATTTTCTCTCCTTATTCAATATCTATTATTCTCTCTTTTTCTTTGGCTTTTGGTAAAGTTATGCGAATAAAGCCATCCTCTTTATTGACTACAGCTTTTTCGGGATCTGTAGCATAAGGAAGGCTAATCCTTCTTTCGAAAGTCCCGAAAGTAATTTCCATGGAATAAAAGCTTCGCTGTCCTTCTGAGAAAGGATCCGCTCTTTTTCCTGAGATAGTGAGTATATTCCTTTCAAGAGTTATTTTTATGTTCTCGGGCTTCACACCCGCGGCTTCTATAAGGATTACCAGGGAATTGCCTTTTTCGAACATATTTATGAGAGGTTTCCATCCCCCTTTGTAGGTTATACCTCTTGTGGAATTCATAAAATCGCTGAGAAGTAATTCCATATCTCTCTCGAATCTTTTTATTTCATCAAAAATATCACTCATTCTTCCCCCTTAAAGTAATTTTTTCTCCAACCTGAGAGTTTAAGAAAGAGGCGGCATTCCCTCTATTTAAGCATACTTCCAGGGTTTTAAACCCGTTATTTACAAGTGCAACAGGTTTATCTTCGCTACCTTCTGAATATTTTTTTGCTAAATTTCGGATTTTCACACCTTTTATTTCAATTTCAATATCACCTGGTGGAATTTGATTCTCCTTAATGTTGGAAATCAGATTACCGAAATTATCTATATAGATTATTTCCCCAATTGTTTTATTGTTTTCGAGCGAAGGGTCGTGTTCGTTTATTTTAACGGGATTTGTTATCCGGTCTCCCAAGGTTTTTACTTTTTCGCCGGAGGCAAGTCTGGCTGCGACTTCAGCAAAGATATCTCTTCCATCAAACGTACTTGATTTTTTACCGATTTCTTTCTTTATTTCAAAAACTTCAGAGATAACAGCAGAAAGAACTCCGTTATCTGGTCCCACAAAGAAATGTCCGTTTTTAAAAGAGAAGATAGCTCTCCTCTCGCTGCCCACTGTTGGGTCAATCACTACAAGATGGACACTACCGACGGGGAAATATCCGTAAGATTCATTTAAAATAAAAGAAGCACGCAGTATATCTCCTGGTGGTAGCTGGTTAGTGATGTCAATACAGCTTATCGCGGGATTTATTTTTAGTATTGCGCCTTTTACCATTGCTACGTATGGGTCTTTTATACCGAAATCAGTAATGAATGTAACTATTGGCATACCTAAAATATATAGCAGAAAAAACAATACGCAAGGGTGCAACACCAGGAGAGACAAAAACTACACCGATTTAAAAACGTGAGAAAAAGAAACATTAGTTGCACGGTGTAAAAACATTATTACTTTATACGTATAATATTTTTTACATAATAAAAAACACCGGAGGATCATTTTTGAGATTATTTAGTCATATATGAGCCTCTAAAAGTTAAAGCTTTGTATGGCAATATCTTATTTTTCTTGAAAAATTATTTTTTAAGGACGCATATAACTGGAAAATATCTAATTGTTCTGAAACAGCGCTTTATTCGTAGAAAATTTGCTTTTTAGGAACAAAATATGTAGCTAAAATTTTACAATATCAATAAAAAACAACACCCCATTATATTAAAATATTGCCGTACAATAACTTAACATTCTGGAACAAGTTTTGTACTTGTAAAGATGAGGTGACAAACTATGTATATAATTTTTGTATTAATGTTAACAGGTGTAAGAGCGAGCGGTACGGCGACTTTGAGCTTTATTTTTCCGAATTCCGAGGAAAATGAAATAGTTCAGGAGATAGAAAAAGTCAATGAGTCAGTAGTAAAAGTTAGTAGAGTTGAAGAAGGTGACGGGAAGCTGGTAATGGATTTGGTTTCCCGTAAAGAGCTTGAATTAAGCTTTGATGTTCTTTACGATGATGGTACGATTGACAGCTATGATGGCGGTTTTATTGACCGTACCCTAAAACTAGAAGTCCCAGTTGTTCTTAGTGGTTCAAGGAAAAAGATAAGGTGGGTAAATATTTTATGGGAGGGAGATGGTTTGGTGGTTTGTAACGCATCGCATGAAAGTTTACCCGATTTGTCCCTTAGCTCGGTGGGACAATTTGAAAAAAATTAGACCCACCTTGTCTTAACTCCTTTTTTTTACAGTCTTTTCCCAAAAGAGATATAAATATTTAAATTATTAATGTATTTTGAGTTTTTTATGTTTAATTGTTGCTATTTTTTTGTTTTATCGTAAGTATTTTAAGCAGGTTTTTTTGATTCTTGATTCATTGGAAAAATCTTATTATGAGGGTTATTATACTATTGACAAAACAAATATTTCTTTTATATTTATGATTAAATATAAAAGAGCTTTAGTTTTAAAGAGGGGTCGCGATGAATAATGATTTAAAGAGAATAAAAGAAAGAATGGAGAGGGATCCAAACTCTCTGCTTTTTGCTCAATATGCGGATCTCTTAAGGAGGGAAGGGAAGACAGAAGAGGCGATAGAGATTGCGGAAGAGGGAGTAAAAAAACATCCGGAATACGCTACTGGTTTTTTAGTGCTGGGCAGATGTTATAATAAAAAAGGAGAAATTCAGAAAGCAGTAGACAACTTAGAAAAAGCTACAGACCTTGATAAGCAGAGTATCATCGCATTGCAGGAACTCAGTAATCTCTATATGAAATCCGGAGATAAAGAAAATGCGAAGAAGACTCTCAAGAAGCAGCTTGAACTCGACCCTCTAGACAGGGAAGCCAAGAAATTGTTAAGAGAAATAGAAGAAGATAAGACGGAAGATAATGTCGGAAGCCTTTCTTCTTTTTTTGAAGAAGAGCTCAATAACGAAGAAGAAGTTTCTAAAGGAGAATCCCTTGAGGAAGAATCTCCCGAGGAGGAGGAAGTCGAAGAGGAATTTTCCGAGGAAGAAGAATTAGAAGAAGAAGTCGAGGAGAATTCTGATTCGGTAGAAGAAGATGATTTTTTGGATGTTGATGAAACCGAAGATGCAGAGCCGGAAGAATCTTCGGAGGAAATACAAATCGAAAGTATATCAAGTGATGAATTTGAAGAGGAAAGTATGGATTTGGGAGGAGAGGTGGAAGAGGATGTTGCCGAAGACGAAGAAGCTTTCTTCGGTATTGGAGAAGTAGATGAAGAAGAGAAGGAAGGTGCAGAAATAGAAGAAGAGGAATGGGGTGAAGAAGAGGAAGAAGATATTGACAGTGAGGGTTGGGAAGAGGATACGGAAAAGATAGAAGACGAAGGAGAGGAAGAGGTGGAAGAAGAAGTGAAGGAAGAAATAGAAGAAGAGGAAGAGGCGGAAGAGGCGGAAGAAGAGGTGGAAGAAGAAATAGAAGAAGGGGAAGGATTAGGATTAGAGGATGAAGTATTTGTAGAGGAAGAAGAAGTGAAGGAAGAAGTAGAAGAGGAGGAAGAAACGGCAGAATCTGAGGATGAGGATTGGGAAGTTGAGGAGGAAAAAGTAAAAAAAGAAGTAGACATTGGCGACTTTTTCGGGAAAGAAGCAGCCGTAGAAGAGGAAATAGAAGAACCTAAAGAAGATTTCCCTGAGGCTATGCCAGAAACCGAGTTAGAAACAGTAAAAGCAAAAAAAGTTTTTGGGTTTGATGAAGAAGAGGAAGAAGAAGCGGAAGGGGTAGAAGAAGATATATTTGCAGAAGAAGAAGAAGAAGAAATGGCTTTAGACCAGGAGGAAACCCCCGAATTTTCCGATGAGCCAGGAGAAGAAGAGGTGGAGGAAGAAATAGAAGAACAGATAGAAGAAGAAGTGGAGGAAGAAATAGAAGAACAGATAGAAGAAGAGGTGAAGGAAAAAATAGAAGTAGCTAAAGTGGTAGGAATAGAGGGGGCTGGTGAAGAAAGCGAAGAAACCCTTAAAGAACTTGGAGGGATTTATGAAAGTCATGGGTTTAAAGATAAAGCTTTAAAGGTTTATGAAAAACTTTATCAAAAAAATAAAAGCGATGAGATTAAAGAAAGAATAGATAGAATTAAAGCATCAGAGAAAGAGGTTCTTTTGGATTTGGAAAACGATGAAATTCAGGGGGAAGGAAGTCTTTTTTCGGAATTAGATAGGAAAGCTCCTATAGAAATGGACGAAGAAAAGGAGCTTATAGAAGGTGGAAAGGAGGGTGAAGAGGGTGGTGAAGAGGAAGTTGATGATAGTTTCCGCGAATGGATTGACGGCTTAGGTGGGGCATCAAGTGGATGATAGGATAGCAAAATTACAAGAGCAA
>Ga0307430_1001835_pt1 | contig 14796 bp, 9 predicted proteins | sample SalMarWE160130MG_FD_202159 | JGI IMG/M metagenome (GOLD analysis project Ga0307430, IMG submission 202159) | Salt marsh sediment microbial communities from the Plum Island Ecosystem LTER, Massachusetts, United States - WE1603-130 | ecosystem: Environmental > Aquatic > Marine > Intertidal zone >... | reverse complement strand
CGGTGAGTCCAAGTACGGTTTGTGGAAGCTCATTAACCTGCAGTTTGATCTATTGACCAGCATGACGACATTTCCCTTACGACTTCTGAGTATTATGGGGGGAGCCATCTCCGTAGCAGGAATAGGTTTTGGTATATTCCTGTTGATCATGAGGTTCATTTATGGTGCAGAATGGGCCGCTCAGGGCGTTTTCACATTGTTTGCCGTCCTGTTTGTTTTTATCGGCGCTCAGTTTATTGGAATGGGGCTGCTTGGCGAGTATATCGGACGGATTTATCACGATGTGCGAGCCAGGCCCCGCTACTTTGTGCAAGAGGTTGTTGGCAGAGACACACCGGCCGCCAAGACAATCCGGAACGAAACCAAATCGGAGTTAATAGTATGAGAACTATAGTATTCGCTTATCACAATATTGGATGCGTCGGCATCGAAGCCTTGCTGCGAAACGGCTTTGATATAGTCGCCATCTTTACGCATAAGGATAATCCACATGAGAATATCTGGTTCAACTCCGTAGCGGAACTGTCCGCAACACGGGGTATTCCGGTTTTTGCTCCCGAAAACATCAACCACCCGCTATGGGTGAAGAAGATTAAGGAATTCCAGCCGGACGTTATCTTCTCCTTCTATTACAGAAATATCGTCAGGAAACCTATACTGGATATTCCGTCCGCAGGGTGTCTGAATTTGCATGGGTCTTTTCTGCCGAAGTACCGGGGACGGTGTCCAATTAACTGGGTCCTTGTCAACGGGGAGAAAGAGACAGGGGTAACACTGCATTACATGACACCCAAGCCGGATGACGGCGACATCGTCTGTCAGAAAAAGATCATAATCACAGACGACGACACAGCCAGGTCCTTACATGAAAAAGCGGCTCAAGCAGCTTCTGTTATGCTTGATGAGGTCCTGCCAAGAATAAAGGACGGCACCGCAAACCGTGAACCTCAGGACCATTCCAAGGCGACATACTATGGTGGTCGCCGACCGGATGATGGCGAAATCAACTGGACCGTCACTGCAAAGCAGATAAGAAATCTGGTCCGCGCTGTAACCCGGCCATACCCCGGCGCTTTTAGCTATATCACGAACAAGAAATGTATATTCTGGATGGTTTCCGAAGTACCTCATTCCGAAGAAGAATTGAGCCCCGGTACTATCACTTCTACAGATCCCCTTGTAGCCGTGTGTGGTAAGGGTGCGGTGCGCGTGGATTTTGGCCAAGCGGAAAACGGTGTCTATATGAATGGCGCTCAGCTCGCCCGTGAACTTAACCTGTTCGAGGGGACGAGATTCGGGCCGAGTTCAAACAGTCGAATCGAGACCATGAAGAAAGGGCATGTTCTCATCCTCGGAGTTAACGGCTTTATCGGTAACGCATTGAGCGAAAGGCTGCTTCAGAGCGGGAAATATGAAGTACACGGAATGGACATTCGATCGAATTACGTCCAACACCTTATCAAAAAACCCGCGTTCCACTTTGAAGAAGGTGACATATCCATACATCGCGAATGGACCGAATACCATGTCAAAAAATGCGATATCGTGATTCCACTGGTAGCTATAGCAACACCGATCGAATATATACGCAATCCAATAGGCGTGTTTGAACTGGATTTTGAAGAGAATCTGAAGGTGGTCCGGTATTGTGTCAAATATAAAAAGCGGATCGTGTTTCCATCAACCTCGGAAGTGTACGGAATGTGTGATGAGAAAGAATTTGACGAAGACAACTCCAAACTAATTCAGGGACCAATCCGGATGCAAAGGTGGATATATTCCTGCTGCAAGCAGTTGCTCGACAGGGTTATATGGGCATATGGGCAGAAAGATGGACTCAGGTTTACCCTGTTCCGGCCGTTTAACTGGATCGGACCCAAGCTCGATAGCCTGACTTCTGCACGAATCGGCAGCTCTCGTGCTATTACACAATTGATTCTTAATCTTGTGGAAGGAACACCAATTCTATTGATTGATGGTGGATATCAAAAACGCTGTTTCACCGATGTTTCTGACGGTATTGAGGCTCTCTTTAGAATCATTGAGGACAAAAACGGCATCTGCAATGGACGCATTTTTAACATCGGTAATCCCGACAATGAGATGAGTATTAGGGGATTGAGCGAGATGGTACTGACCAAATTTGAACAGCATCCTTTACGATCAAAGTTCCCTCCATTTGCGGGATTTCGTGAGATAGAAAGTGGATCCTACTACGGCGTCGGCTATCAGGATGTTCAACATAGGAAACCAAGCATCCGCAATGCTAAGAAGCTCCTTAACTGGGCGCCAAGTGTGGAGTTGGAATATTCTGTTGAACAAACGCTTGATTTTTTCCTCCGGGAGAGCCTTGCGTCGAGAGAGTCTGCTAAGGACTCGCAATTGAAACGTAAAGGGCCTCACGAGATAGTCTCAGTTTCCTATACCAGTGAAAGAAACTCATCCGAGATAAAAAAACGGTAAGCAGAGCGAATTGAACATCACTACACCCATGGCAGCTCGGTCAGACAAACATATACGACAATCCTGACTGATGTTAGTAATGAATAAAGAGACATGTGGCTGTAACTCGTTATCGAATTCGAGCCAAAGACTTCGGGAATATCATGCCAATACTCAATAACAACTGTGAAAGAGCAGGGCCGACTCTCATTGCTTTGCTGGTCTTTGCTTGCCTGCTTTTTTTGGCAGGGCTTGAAAGACGACACCTATCGAACGGGAATGAGCCACGCGTGGCCGGAATAGCTGCTGAAATGGCAAGGTCAGGAGACCTCGTTGTTCCAAGATTAAACGGGAGACCTTTCCTTGAGAAGCCTCCGTTATACTTCTGGGCCGCCTCGACAGCCTTCAGGCTTTTCGGTGAGAATACATATACAGCCAGATTAATATCAGCTCTTTTGGCGATTGGAGGCGTTGTTATCGTGTTTCTTTTGGCACGAGGTATGCATTTCTCCACGCGGGGCGCATTCATATCGGGATTTGTGCTGGCAACTTCAGCAGAGTATTGGAGTCTCGGTCGCAGATGTATGATTGACATGACGTTGTGCCTTTTTATTATAGCCGCCATGGCCTCTTTCTATCAGGTTGTTCGTTCGGTACGGGGCAGGACTTTTTGGTATATCGGTTTTGTGTTCTCTCTGGGGTGTGCAGTTCTGACAAAGGGCCTCGTTGGGTTGGCAATCCCGCTGTCCGCCCTGACTATCTGGCTTGTGGTGACTCGGAACTTCTCTTTCCGTCCGTGGCTTACACTGTCACTGGGCTCGGCGCTCTGCCTTGTCCCGGCTGCAGCGTGGGTCTGGCTTCTTTGTGTAGAACTGGGAAGCAAGACAGTCTATCAGGTCTTGTTGGCCAACAACTTCGGACGATTCACTGGCGGCTATGCCGAACATGTGGAACCCTTCTATTATTACTTCCTGAAGTCTCCACCTCAGTTTTTGCCTTGGCTGTTGTTCTTGCCCATGGCGTGCGTCTTCCACATCCGGGAAATTCGCCGACACGGCAGGCAAAGCCCCTCATTCTTCATTCACATGTGGTTCGTTGTTCCTTTCCTTTTGCTTTGCATATCGACTGGGAAACGTACCCTATACCTGTTGCCTCTATACCCGGCGGCAGCTCTGTTCGTGGGACAGGCCGTGGGGGTTGTGCTGGAAGGCAAAGAGACCCCAACCAATTGGTTCAAAATACCTGCCGGTGCACTCGCCTGGATCGCTATCCTTGCCCCGGTCGGTTTCCTCGGCACTCATATCCACCTGAAGCAGCCCTTCACCATTTGGCTACTGCTCTCTATACCGGGTTTCTGTTTCGGGCTGTGGGCGGAGCGCCGGCTTTCGAAAAAGGACTTCAAAGGGTTCTTGGTAACGCTTGCGCCGGCACTGCTGGCACTCTTCCTGATGTTCGACACTACAATCGCACCCATCTTCAATCAAAAGGAGTCCTTTGAACCGCTTTTTCAGTATTCCAATAAGCTCAAGTCTGAAGGTGCTGAACTGTGCCTTTTGAAACCTACAGAGCGACTCGACGGCGCAGCCGTCTTCTATCTCGGAGGGCGCATTCCGAGATTCGATGATATCGAAGCGGTTAAAAAGTTTATGAATTCCGGCAAAAAAACTATGGTAATCACCAGAGTGGGAAATATTGACAACATTCCGGATATCCGTATAATCAAAAGTTTCAATATCGGCAACAACACTTTAGTCATTTTACAGCTAAAAAACCTTCAAAGGACAGGCGATGAAAATCGGTCTGAGAGTTGACGTTGATACTTATAGAAAGACTATATATGGTGTGCTGAATCTGTGCAAGTTTTTCTCTGCTCGTTCCATAAACTTCGTTGGAGAGATTCCAACAGACTGGCGAATTTCTTCGTTTAAGGAGATAATACGATTATGAAAATCGCTTCAAAAGGTCGGGTTGGAAAGTGGATTAAGACCGCTATTATTGCGGCCGTCAATTTTCTGTTGTGGGCTATCCCGAGTAATGTGCCCTACTTAATTGCTCAGAACAGGGATGTTTTGCTCGGGCGATACGGTGTGGCTCGTCTCACATGGATATTTTTGCTGATTCCTATAAGTATTATGGCACTTTATCTGACCTGGTCGAATGAAGAAAATAAGAAGAGACGTCAGTTCCAGATCGCTGCGCTGACACTTTCCATCATTGTTCCGATATTGTTAGTTGACCTGTTTATACGTCTGGCACAGCCCAAACAATACATAATGCACAGGAGTTATTATTACAGGGCGCCCAATACGGTCGTTGATGGGACCTTTCGAGATGTGCCCGAAAACGCCTTTTCTTATCCAACGATGCGTCCCGGCTACCCGGACATTGAGTATATCCTGACAACCGACAAAAGGGGGTTTCGCAACAAAACCGACCTTGAAAAATACGACATTATTACGCTGGGTGATTCATTTGCGGAAGGCTCCAATGTAACAGATGACGAAGTATGGGTTGCTCTACTGGCCCAAAAAAGTAAACTGATGGTCTATAATCTGGGGATGGCAGGGGGCCATCCCGGCACATATTTGGAAACTTTCAAAAGGTTCGCCCTTGACTTGTCACCCAAAATAGCACTCTGCATGGTCTATGAAGGAAATGATTTTCGCGACTCCAACTACAAACGAGAAGATACTTTTGGACACCACGTTAGTAATTACTTCAAAAGCTCTCCCGTACGTCACACTTTGGAGGAGCTCATGATCCGCCACTTAGGCTCGATAGACAGCAACACCTCAGAAGATTCGCTCGCTTCCGGCGACAATCCCGCCGACTCTGATAAAGCAGATGCTGATACTGCCTCGGTGAATGCTCTTTCCTGGCTGCCCGTGGCGATGCCGGATGGACCTGATGCGAAATACTACGCCTTCACGGTTAAAAGCCTATTAGCACACTTTGACAACAGGGACACTTTTCTGCATTCAAAAGGCTGCCAAAAGACCTTTGTCAATCTCCGCCAAATCAAAGAATTATGTGATGCAAAGAATATCCGCCTTATAATCGTTTACGCCCCGGACAAACCCCACGTTCTACCGCCGCTAATCCGGCACAAAGTCCCACCTGAAAGTCTGCGCGCATTTATGGCATTGAAAAAGAACAATTTACCTCCCACTTATAAACTAATGGATACAGTTCTTGCCCATGTGGAGATGAAGGAATCTGTGGTTAAAAAGTTTTGTCAGCAGGAATCCATCGAATTTGTCGGTCTTACCGAACCATTACGCCAGAGCATAGCCCTGGGACGACAGCTTTATTTCACATATGATGATCACTGGACCCCCATTGGCCACGAAGTTGTTGCAAACACTATATACCATTACATAGATGAACTTACCGCGAGTAAAACAAATTATAAAGATAAAACGAGATGACAGCAAAGAAACATATTTGCCAGAGATTCGGAGCCGAAACGACCGGTACTATGTGACATAGTTCAAGCATCTCAAAATCGTGATAAAAATTTTTTGGAGTTGAAGATTCATGAAAGTAGGTCTGAGGATTGATGTTGATACCTTCAGGGGGACGCGGTTGGGAGTTCCAAATATATGCAGACTCCTGCCGAAATACTCCATAAAAGCTTCGTTCTTTTTTTCGGTGGGCCCGGATAATATGGGCCGCAATTTGTGGCGGTTGCTTCGCCCAACATTCCTGTGGAAAATGTTACGAACGAAAGCTTCCAGCCTTTATGGCTGGGACATTTTACTTAAAGGAACATTTTGGCCGGGGCCGCTAATCGGTGAAAAGCTTGGGGGAATTATACACGCGACCGCTGATGCAGGACATGAGATAGGACTCCATGCCTGGGATCACTACACCTGGCAGGCCCACATTGATAACATGGATAGTAAAGCCATTTATGGCTCTTTAAATAAAGGTGTGACTTTACTCACGCAGATTCTTGGTAAGCCACCTGATTGTTCCGCAGTCCCCGGCTGGAAATCAAACGCTCTTGTTCTGAGAGAAAAGAGCAAATTTCCTTTTCGTTATAACAGTGACTGCAGAGGCGAAAGCATATTCCGGCCAATCGTGGATGGCAGGGAACTTACCCAACCGCAGATTCCTGTTACACTGCCAACATATGATGAAGTGGTTGGATATGAAGGTGTCACGGACGAGAATTATAATGAATATCTGTTGTCGTTAGTAAAACCGAATGAACTGAATGTTCTGACAATTCATGCCGAGGTGGAAGGCATCGCCTGCAGGGGTATGTTTAGCAGATTTCTGGAGATGGCCCACGACAAAGGAGTATCTTTTGTTCCCCTGGGAGTCTTGCTACGAGAGTATCATCCAACCGAACCTGCTGCAATCATTAAGAAAGAAATTTCCGGTCGTGAAGGATGGGTATCATGTCAGGCACAAACAGCCTGACGTATGGGAACAAAATAAATCTGAACTATGAAGAATTCTGGCTACCTGATAATAGTTTTTTTTCTGTTGGTGTATATTCTGCCGCTCGGCGTTCGACCAATGGTTATTCCTGATGAATTCCGATACGCCGAAATCTCCAGAGAAATGGTGGACACAGGAGATTGGATTGTCCCGCATCTCAATGGCCTACGATATTTCGAGAAACCGATCCTTGGTCATTGGCTCCATGCGTTGAGTATTAAGCTGCTGGGCGCAAATGCGTTTGCAATACGCTTGCCTTCCGCTTTGGCAGTAGGGCTGTCGGCGCTAATGCTGTTTCTTCTTGTTCGTCGATTTACAAGTGACACCATAGCTGCGATGATGGCAGCTTCTGCCTTTCTTACATGCCTTGAGGTTTACGGTGTAGGGACGTTCTGCGTTCTGGATAGCATATTTTCTTTGTTTATCACAGCCTCTGTGATTGTATTTTTCTTTGCTTTTATTGAGACCCGTCCGCTGAAGAGAACTATCTTTCTTGTCAGTGCAGGCATTGTGTGTGGCTTGGCTTTTTTGACCAAGGGCTTCCTGGCATTTGTGATACCTGCAATCGTAATTGTTCCGTTTGCAATTTGGCAACACCGATTCAAAGAATTACTTCGTGTGTTTTGGGTGCCAGTTATTACTGCTGTTCTCACAGCCATTCCCTGGAGTATCATGATTCATCTTAAGGAGCCCGATTTCTGGCATTATTTCTTTTGGGTGGAGCATATTAACCGCTTCATATCACCCAATGGAGAACAGCATTCATACCCCTTCTGGTTCTTTATTCCTGTTATTCTGGGAGGGACGCTGCCATGGACAACTCAAATCAGTGGTGTAATATACAGGCTCCGGGAAAATTTATCTAATGATCCCCTTCTGCGTTTTTCTATCTGCTGGTTTCTGTTTCCATTTCTGTTTTTTTCCATCTGTCGCGGAAAGTTGGCAACCTATATATTACCATGCTTCCCGCCCTTGATAGTGCTTTTTGCAGTCGGCCTGCGTCAGGAATGGAAAATCGTGACAGCCGAAAGATTTAACCGTTCTAACAGATTCGGAGTGATCTTAATCATAGCCTTAATGATTGGCTTGGTAGTAACTCAGACAGTCATACCTATCACAAAGATCTACCGTCCGCGTGAGATTTGGAAGTTGCTGTTCATCTCAGTTGGGCTTCTGGCATATGCTGTTTTCCTCATCCAGGGTGGTATCTCGGCGAGTCACACGAGAAAATTTACTTTTTCCTGTATGGCACCTTTAGTGCTCATCTTTAGTGCACAATTTGTCATTCCGGACAAATTGATTGAGCAAAAAGCTCCAATCGATTTCTTAAGTCGATATAAAGATAGGATCAGTCAAAATACTATTCTCGTTTCCGACAATAACTTGACCCCGGCAGTTTGTTGGAGCTACAAGCGAAGTGATGTTTTGCTCCTCAACAATGCCGGAGAGTTCGCGTATGGGCTCGGATACGACGACTCGTCGAAACATCGCCTGCTCGATATCCAGCAGTTACGAGAATTGATCACGAAGGATTTGGGCAAAGAACACACGATCCTGATTACCAGTACTAAACGGTACATGGAATACAAACAACAGATTCCAAAACCGGTTTTCGAGAATATAGACAATGGTTTTGTATTCGCTGAGTATGATGCTGGAAAAACTTAGATTATATCTAATGTTACACTTACACGATGCAGGTGGTGGGTTATCGCACAAATGGATTATTTGTCATAAACGTTACGTTGAGGGTAAGAGTCCTGACCAAATTGCCCGTGAGACCTATCATAGTCTGCAAGTGTATTCGTTTTGCACTCTTTTTTGTGCAAATAGATAAGCCCCAGAAAACAGCTTGTTGAATTTTCCGGACAGAACTACTACTCTACAAAAACCAGACTACGAAAAAAGTTAAATGTAAAATTAAGGACTCCACAGGTTTTATTTTTTGGACTTTTTAGCCAGCGGGAATATATGACAGCAATACTTACTATATTATCTTCGCTCACCTTTCTAATTATTTTGATTTCCAACATCGAGATATTTCTGGCTCGGAAATCAGTTGCATATTTGCGGGATATCGAACCACAATTCGATAAGAGCGCCCCGTGTGTTTCGATTATTGTTCCGGCGTGTAATGAGGAAAAGGAAATTACCGTTGCGCTTCAATCGCTGCTTGGGCAGGATTATCCCAATCTGGAAATCATCGTTATCAACGATCGCTCTACAGATCGGACAGGAGAAATTCTCGACGAATTTGCCCGGAATCACTCAACCCTTCGGGTAATTCACAAAATCGAGCTGCCGGAAGATTGGCTGGGGAAAAACCACGCTTTACAAGTTGGCAGTACCTATGCCCATGGCCAGTATCTACTTTTCACCGATGCCGATGTTGTGATGAACAAGGCAACGGTTAGTAAAGCTGTGCAATTTATGCTTAACCATAATCTGAACCATCTTGCTGTGGCTCCGGAGATGCGTGCTGCCACCTGGAAGATAGATTTAATGATCGGCACGTTTATTTACTATTTCAATCTGATTACCAAGCCCTGGCGGGCCAAGAATCCTAACAGCCGTTATTCAGTTGGAATCGGTGCCTTCAATCTGCTGAAGGCCGAAACTTATAAGGCCATTGGAACTCACCGTGCCATCGCTCTGCGTCCAGACGATGATATTATGTTGGGAAGACTCGTGAAATCCCGTGGCTATCGTCAGCGAGTTGTTTTCGGCAAACGGCTGATTCGTATTCAATGGTATTTTTCAGTTCAAGATATGATTGCAGGGCTCATGAAAAACACCGCTTCTTTTGTCAACTACAGCCTAGTATGGGCTTTGATTTGGTGTTTGGCTCTTTTTTTACTGTTCGTATTCCCTTTCATTGCGGTTCTCATAACGCCAGCGCCAGCCTGCTGGTTCTATTTGGCAACTTCCACGATAATCACATTAATTTATTTATTTACGACCGGCGAGTATCACCTCACTCGCTGGTATGCGTTGCTGATTCCGTTCTCTACATGTGTCCTTATGTACATCATGCTGAAAGCCAGTATTCGGACCCGCCGAAATAAAGGTATTTATTGGCGCGGCGTTTTTTATCCTCTTGGCAAGCTGAGACGTTTCAAAATTTAAGATTACAAATTGCCTTTCCTCCTTTACAAAATGCCAATATTCTTCGACAAATTCATGTCACTGTTTTGTCTCCACAGATGTCAATTTTGATGATTTGCGAAGGCGCCAAACCTCAAATTCTTGCTGAAAAACGAATATTTTTTGAAAATTTTTCACAATTTTCGGATTAACCTTCCTGACATATGTCAGTATTAAGTATCCGGAGGTCTTTACTTCTTTGCCTTCGGTTTTGGCGGGATTTCCTTGTACCAGTTGTGCTCGACGCGGCCCGTGCCGGTAAAGATATCTTCATGGAGAAGCCTATCGCCCTTAGCCTGCAGCAAGGCAAGATGCTGCGCGAAACCGTCAACCGATACGCTCGCGTCTTTCAACTGGGAACCCAACAGCGTTCGAACAGGAGATTCCGCTTCGCCTGCGAACTTGTGTTAAACGGAAGGATCGGAGAGATCCACACGATCAAGGTAGGCACTTCCCACGGACTCACCACGCCCAATTATCCGGCCATGCCGGTTCCGGACTGGCTCGACTATGAGCGCTGGGTAGGACCCGCCTCGTGGTCGCCGTACACCGAGAACAAGATGCAGCGCGGCTTTCATGAAAATATCAGCGACTACTCGCTGGGTATGATTCACTGTTGGGGTATTCATCACCTGGACATTGCCCAATGGGGTAGTGGCAATGAGCATACGGGCCCCGCTGAGATTGAAGGCACGGGCACGTTTCCCACCGATGGCCTGTGTGACTGTCTCTTGGATTGGGATGTGAACATGAGATTTACCAACGGTGTTACCCTGAGCTTCACAGACAGCCAGAAAAACGAGCACGGCATCCGCTTCGAAGGGGACGAAGGCTGGCTCTTTGTCAATCGGCGTACCCTGATGGCGGAACCGAGATCTCTGCTCAAGGAACAAATCGGAGCTGATGAACATCGCCTACCGGTTAGCAACAACCACTTCCAGAACTTCCTGGACGCTGTCAGGACCAGACAAAAGCCTGTATCCCCCATTGATGTGGCGGTCCGTTCGGATACCCTGTGCCATCTGAGCTACGTAGCGGTTGTACTCGGACGTCAACTCCGGTGGGACCCAGTGCAAGAACGGGTTGTCGGCGACGTTCGGGCCAACCAACTGCTTGCCACCCGGTCTATGCGCAGCCCGTGGCATCTGTGAAAAGGGAAAGAGCAAAAAGACAGGAAGTGTAGTTGCATCGGGAAGACGGTAGGACTTGCAAAAGCACAAGGTGCCTGAGTCTGAAGAATAGCAATTGCCTGGGCTAACCCACCTTCGATTTTGGCCAGAAAACACCGATTTTTGCGCAACGGTTTCAATGGCCGTCGCCTCTATCCTACGCGCACTATCTGCCTGCGAGAGCATTGCATCGCCCGTGCTTGTCAAGCGGAAATGGGACCACTAAGAATAACTATCTATCCTCTTGAAAGACAAGCGTTTACAATCCTAAACACCTCGCTCGCCATTTTACCCACTTTCTGCTGCCTGGTCGCTTTTGAGCTGAAAAATGTGTTTGGTTTTTGTCTCCAGGGGTTCATAGCGGGGGAGCGTTTCGAACATACGACCTCCAGGGCCAATGACGGGGGGGCACTGACCTACCTATCAAGATAGAGTTTTTCGGGGGGACAGGTGATCGAGTAACAATTATCGCAGAAAGTATGAGGATTAAGAATGATAGAATGCAGACTGATAAAAAGTCTAACGTCTTTCAGTTTAATACTTCTCTGTCTTATATATGGTTGTGGTATTTTTGCTGCCGATGGCAACGTGAAGGTCGGAATAGCCGCCAAAGCGACGCGCGTCGAGCCGGTAATCACAATCAATGCCAGGCCTTTTGACTTGATGCAGGTTCGTTTGCTTGATGATCCTTTCAAAAACGCAATGGAGCTTGAACGAAAATATCTGCTGTCGCTGGATGAGGAGCGCTTGCTGCATAATTTTCGGGTAAACGCAGGCCTGCCCTCTTCTGCCAGACCGCTGGGAGGAGCCGAACTGCGAGTTGAGAGGACATTTTGTCGGGCATTTCCGGAGTTTGAGATGCGAGATTCAAAGGGAAAGTGGGATGTGATGAACGAGCCAACCTGGGTTCTTGACACAAGTGCTTGGCTTTTTTGGTGTTTTTTTGCGGCACGGCATGTTGAACCTGCCGGAATATTGTTGAAATTGAGATGAAATTACGTTATTATGAGACTTGAAGCTTGCAGGAGTGTTTCGGTGGAGTGTATATGGGAAATCCCGGTTACCAATAACGCATGCAAATACACGAGCCAAAGATTTTCCTTGACGGCTGGATGGTTAATCTGATATAAGTTGAGATATAAGCATCCGTGGACTTTCAGCCTTGCAGCAAGCGAAATCTCGACATCCTGTTTTTCAGATTTTTGACTTTTTAGTTAACGGCTCATATTAAGCTTTTGATGGAAGGAGGTAATTTCAAGTCGTAAAAAATTGTCCTGGGCAGAATAAGAAAAGCGTAAGGAAGGTGAGCATCATTACTTGTCGCTTTGGTGTGTAGCCAAAGGATGCGTATTTTTTAACTTTTGGAAGGAGGAATATTATGTGTAGAAAGCTGATTTGTTTGGTTTCTTTTATTTTGGTGCTGGCAACCAGCGCCGCATTGCAGGCGGATGTCTTCAGCGATGATTTTGAGACGCCTCATGACTATGTTGTTGATGGTGTTGCGGGAACCGGCTGGGACGGCTTTGTGGGTCTCGACGTCAATGAGACCGCCAATGCGATTAATGTGTCCGTTGACCGTGAAGGACTGCTGTACCTGGAATCGGTGGGAGCCATATACTCCGAGGATTGGAATCCACTCGGCCCGTTCCTGTACAAGGTTGTAGAAGGTGACTTCATTGCCACGGTTAAGGTCGCCGACTATGCCGGTGATCCGAATACTTGGGTGTACCACAACAACTGCGGTCTGATGGCCCGCAATGTGCTTGATGCCGATGCAGGTGAAGGGGAAGACTGGGTATCCATCGATTACTTCCCCATCTGGAGCTGCGGCAACTTTGTCAGAACCGCAGATGACGGCGCTCGCACCGAGCATTGCCACAACGGTCTGCAGTGGAATCTGTATCCCTACCTGCAGCTTGAACGAAAAGGCAACACCTTCCACTTCAGGGGCAGTCCTGACGGTGAGAACTGGGCAGAGATGGCTTGTTCGCCCGTGGAGCGGGAAGACTTTGACGGTCTGCCCGTCGCTGTGGGATTATTTCATGCCACGTACTCTGACGAGGTTGGATATGCCGCCTTTGACAACTTTACCTTGGAGACCCCGAGGTTCAGTGATGATTTTGAAACGCCGCGTGATTATTTGGCAGAGGGCGTGGAAGGATCACCTTGGGATGGCTTGGTGGGTCTTGATGTCAATGAGACCGCCAACGCGATCAATGCGTCCGTTGATCGTGAAGGGCAACTGTACCTGGAATCAGTAGGAGCCATATATCATGAGCCGTGGAATCCGCTGGGGCCTTTCCTGTACACGGTGGTAGAAGGTAGCTTCATCGCCACGGTAAAGGTCACCGATTATGCTGGTGATCCGAACACGTGGGTTTTCCACAATACCTGTGGTCTGATGGCTCGCAATGTGCTTGATGTCGATGCAGGTGAAGGAGAAGACTGGATATCCATCGATTACTTCCCCATCTGGAGCTGTGGCAACTTCGTACGCAGCGCAAATGACGGTGCCCGCACCGAACACTGCCATAACGGTTTGCAGTGGGATCTATATCCCTACCTGCAGCTTGAGCGAAGGGGCAATACCTTTCATCTGAGAGTCAGTCCGGACGGCGAGAACTGGGAAGAGATGGCGTGTTCGCCCCTGGAACGGGACGACTTTGACGGTGTGCCCGTTGCTGTGGGACTATTTCAGGCCACATACTCAGACGAAGTTGGATATGCAGCCTTTGATGATTTCTCTATAGAGATGCTCTCGGTGACCAAAGCGCAGCTCATTATCCCGGAAGACGGCGCCGTTGTTACGGAGGCGCCCGTGCTGGAATGGATGGCAGGTGATACAGCCATTGCCCACGCCATCTACTTGGGCACGGATCCCGACAATTTGGAGCTTGTGGCTACACAGGAAGAGACAGTGTTTGTGCCTGAGATCGATATCGAGGCAGGTGTCGTCTTCTACTGGCGTGTCGACGAGATCGAAGCCGATGGCACGATTCACACCGGTGACGTGTGGTCTTTTGTTAGAGGGGAGGCTGCAAAAGGCACCGTGTTCGCGGTGACAGACGGTTTTGAAACGGTACATGACTTCCTGGCACAGGGGGTCGAAGGGACCTTCTGGGACGGCTTTGTGGGTCTCGACGTCAATGAGACCGCCAATGCGATTAATGCGTCCGTTGACCGTGAAGGACTGCTGTACCTGGAATCAGTTGGAGCCAGGTACCAGGAACCCTGGAATCCACTGGGCCCGTTCCTGTACAAGGTTGTAGAAGGTGACTTCATTGCGACTGTCAGGGTCGCCGACTATGCCGGTGATCCGAATACCTGGGTTTACCACAATAACTGCGGTCTGATGGCCCGCAACGTGCTTGATGCAGATGCGGGTGAAGGGGAAGACTGGTTATCTATCGATTACTTCCCCATCTGGAGTTGCGGCAACTTTGTCAGAACCGCAAATGACGGTGCTCGCACCGAGAATTGCCACAACGGTTTGCAGTGGGATCTGTATCCCTACCTGCAGCTTGAGCGAAAAGGCAATACCTTCCACCTGAGAGTCAGTCCTGATGGTGAGAACTGGGAAGAGATGGCGTGT
>Ga0307430_1001833_pt1 | contig 14813 bp, 6 predicted proteins | sample SalMarWE160130MG_FD_202159 | JGI IMG/M metagenome (GOLD analysis project Ga0307430, IMG submission 202159) | Salt marsh sediment microbial communities from the Plum Island Ecosystem LTER, Massachusetts, United States - WE1603-130 | ecosystem: Environmental > Aquatic > Marine > Intertidal zone >... | reverse complement strand
TTTAGAATTGTCTTTCTCTTTGTCCCTTTCCAGATGTTGGGCGATTTGTTTCAACTGTTCGCATATCTGTCTGCTTTGTCGAAGAAGGGCCTCAAGCTGCGAATGTATTGTTTTCGAGCCGAGGATGCTCTGGGCGAAGACTAAGAAAAACATCAGTGCCAACGCCCCGCCGATAGCGATAAAGCTCACGGCCCATAAAATCTTTTCCACAAGCTCGTGCAAACTAACATCCATCACACCGTAATCCTTTAATATAAAAAGCTACAAACATCCACCTGCCCTATAATCGTCTTCTTACAATAACCAAAACCTCGATACCAGTCAAACCAAAAGTTCATCCTGAGCGCGGTCGAAGTGTCGAAGGGGAACCTTTACGTTTTAAATACTAAAAAATACCTTGTTCTTTATACCTCAAATACTATATTATTTAGGGTCTTGAATTTGTTTTTAACGAGGACTTGGAAATAAGCTGTTTGGAGAGAAGAAAAGTGGCTGATACCGGCGACATTCGTAACATCGTTCTTTTAGGGCACGGTGGAAGCGGCAAAACCTCACTCGCCGAGGCAATGCTGCACAAAACCGGCGCAACGAACCGCCTTGGAAGCGTGGACGACAAAACAAGCACCTGCGACTACTACGATGAAGAAAAAGAACACCAGCATTCCATCCAATCGGCGCTGGTCAATATCGAACATGCCGGCAAGCTGATAAATATCATCGATACTCCGGGCTATCCAGACTTTATCGGCCCGGCTATCAAAGCGATACCGGCAGCCGAGACGGCAGTAGTCGTCATTAGCGCAGCAGCCGGCATAGAAACCAACACACGCAAAATGTTCGAATTAGCTGCACAAGCTAATATGCCGCGGCTCATCGTCATAAATAAGATGGACGCTGAAAATGTTGCTTTCCCTGAGCTGATAAAAAGCATTCAGGAGACTTTCGGCTCGCAATGCCGCTGCGCTAATCTAACCGGTGCAGACAAAGCATCCATTATCGACTGTATCGAAAACGAAAACGGCGATTCACCCTTAATGGATGTAGCCCAGGCCCATACCGAGCTAATCGAAAGCGTAATCGAGGCCGATGACGACCTAATGGAAAGCTACCTTGGCGGCGAAGAAATATCCGCTGAAAAAATAGCTTCGGTATTTGTAGATGCCTTAAAAGCCGGAACTCTTATCCCTGTAATTTTCACCGATGCCCGAAAAGAAACCGGCGTACAAGAGCTTCTGGATATCATCGTAAAATACACCCCCTCACCTCGCCAGGCAAAGCCCGTTCAGCTCAAAGACGGTGAGAACTTAATGGAGCTGGCCACCGACCCTGCTGGCCCATTGGCCGGACTGGTCTTTCGTATCGGCTTCGACCCACGCTCAAATATGAAGTACTCTACAATTCGCATCTTCAGCGGCACCATTACCTCAGAGACTAATCTATTGAGAAATGACGAGAAAAAAAGCATTCGCCCAGGCCATATCTTAAAATCACAGGGCGGCGAAAACAAAGAAATTGATGCAGGCCTGGCCGGCGATATCATAACCCTGGCCAAAATTGAGGAGCTGAAAATCGGCGACCTTATACACGATGGAAAAGCGGCCGGAAAATTCATGCTGCCCGCTGTGCCCGAACCAATGTTTTCATTAGCACTTGAGCCGGCTACAAGAGGGGATGAACAGAAAATCAGTACCGCACTTGACAAATTATGCGAGGAAGACCCCTGCTTTAAGATTAGCAGAGATATGCAGACAAAGGAGCTGGTTGCCAGCGGACTTGGAGATTTGCATTTGCGGATAATGCTCGAGAAGATGAAAAACCGCTATAAGCTCTCGATAACAACAAAGGAGCCGAAGATTCCATATCGTGAGACAATTACAGCTAAAGCCGAGGGCCATTACCGCCATAAAAAGCAGACCGGCGGAGCAGGACAATTCGGCGAAGTTTATCTTCGCGTTGAGCCGGCCGAGCGCAATTCCGACCCGCCTTTGCAGTTTAGCTGGGATATTTTCGGCGCTTCAATTCCCGGCCAATATGAGCCGGCTGTTGCCAAGGGTATTAACGACGTAATGCAAAACGGTGTCGTAGCAGGATTCCCGTTACAGGATATAACAGTTTCTGTTTATGATGGCAAACACCATCCCGTCGATTCAAAGGAAGTAGCATTCCGCGCAGCGGGCAAGGGCGCATTCACCGACGGCGTTAGAAAGGCAAAACCCGTCCTGCTTGAGCCGATAGTGAATATGGAAGTTACAGTTCCCGCCGAGAATATGGGCGATATCGCCGGCGACCTGGCCTCCAAACGCGGCAGAGTGCTCGGACAGAATATGCTGCCCGGCAATTATATTGTCGTTAAGGCACAGGTGCCGTTAGCGGAAGTTACGCAGTACAACAGCCAGCTCAAAAGCGTTACCGGCGGACGCGGCAGTTACTCGATGACCCTCAGCCATTACGAAATAGTACCCCCCAACGTCCAGCAGCAAATCGTCGCTCAATACGCAAAGAAAAAAGACTCCGAGTAGCTTGTCCCACCGTCGCTCACAGAGGCCCGACCGTAAGAGAGGCCTAAAAATCGTCATTCCTGCGAAACTTGTCTTGAGCGAAGTCGAAGTAGCAGGAATCCACAAATAATCAATATTATAGCGTAGCGCAGCGGAAATCCGGCATCGTATGACGGAATCAATAATCATTTAAAAGGCCCCTGTTTTGCTTTCGCAATAAAACAGGGGCCGTAGCAATCTCTGGGCCTCAAAAATTTATATATCTAATTTTGTCAGATGTCCCTGGTATTCATATATCAAGAATAGAATACAGCTAATAATTCACCTCAATAAAATCTACCCAGCCGCAGTCGCTATCTATGCCCACACTATAATCCTTCGTATATCGCCACTCCAACGTGTGTGAACCTGAAGAGAGCGTGCTCGTCATCCCGTGCCAGTCCATCGATCCGCTGATTCGGTACTTAAACAAACCGTCAATGTAAAACTCTAAATAGTCATAATCTGTCTCCGAAGATACCTTCCAATTGAAACTCACTGTTGCCGGTCCGCTCACCGTTGTACGCATCCACGAGTTCTGATTGTCTGAGATATGCCCGCTCTGTGCTGCATCCTCATCGTAGTAGAAAGTCGTGTCCTGGCAGAACCAATCCGCATTGCCTCCTGTGGTGAAACTCAAAGTCGTCGTATCCAGGCCTTCGGGAAGGTCGCAAGAAGAAGGCTGTGCTTGATCAGGCACCCACTCCACCCAGTCTACCCAGCCACAGTCACTATCAACAATGTCACTTATATCCTTGTAATACAGCCACTCCAACGTGTGTGAACCTGAACCGAGTGTGTACGTCATCTGTTGCCAGTCCACTGAACCGCTGATCCAGCCATATAGTGAGCCATCAATATAAAACTCTAAGAAGTCACAATCTTCCTCCGAAGATACCTTCCAAAAGAAGCTCACCTTTCCTGCCTCGCTCACTGTCGTTTGTATCCACGATTCCTCATTATGCGAGATACCTCCGCTCTGTGCTGCATCTCCATCGTAGTAGGATGTCGTGTACTGGCGAAACCAATTCGCACCGCCACTTCCTCCAGTGGTGAAACTTAAACTCGTGTCCAGGGCATCGGAAAGGTCCCCAGAAGGAGGCGGTGGTTGAGGATCGGTCCCCAACTCTATCTTGTCCACCCATCCACAGTCACCAACAGAACTGTCACTCCCATCCTTGAAATATCGCCACTCCAACGTGTTTGAAATCGAAGGGAGCGTGTATACCATCGGTTCCCAGTCCACTGAACCGCTGATCTGACGTACAAGCAGGTCATTAATGTAAAACTCCAGAAAGTCATAACCAATCTCCGAAAAAACCTTCCAATAGAAACTCACCGTTGTCGGTCCGCTCACCGTCGTCCGCATCAACGACTCCTGATAGTCTGAGATATTTCCGCTCTGGGCCGCATCTCCACCGTAATAGGACGTACTCTGGCAGAACCAATCCGCATCGCCTTCCGTGGTGAAAATCAAAGTCGTATCCAGGGCTTCAGAAAGGTCGCAAGAAGGGGGTGGTTCTTCGGGCTCAGCTCCTAACTCTAACTTATCCACCCAGCCACAATCATTACCGGAACTGGCACTCCCATCCTTGACATATCGCCAAAACAACGTGTGTGAACCCGAAGGGAGCGTGTACATCATCTGTTGCCAGTCCACCGGTCCGGTGATCGAGTCCTGCAGCTCGTGATCAAGGTAAAACTGCAGAAAATCATAACCGTCCTCCGAAGAAACCTTCCAATAGAAACTCACCGTTGTCGGTCCGCTAACCGTCGTCTCCATCCACGATAGCTGATTGTGCGCGATACCTCCGCTCTGGGCCGCATCTTCACCGTCATAGGAGGTATCCTGGCAGAACCAATCCGCACTGCCTTCCGTGGCGAAAATCAAAGTTGTATCCAGGGCCTCGGAAAGATCGCAAGAAGGAGGCGGAGACGGTGGTTGAGAATCAGTCACCCACTCCACCTGGTCTACCCAGCCACAGTCACTATGAGATTCCATACCGAAATCCTTCCTGTATCGCCATTCCAACACGTGTGAAGCCGAAGGGAGCGTATACGTCATCTGTTGCCAGTCCACCGTTCCGCTGATTTGGTCGTGAAGCAAACCGTTAACGTAAAACTCTAAGAAGTCACAATAGTCTTCCGAAGATACCTTCCAATAGAATTTCACTGTTCCTGCCCCGCCAATTGTTGTCCGCATCCACGATACCTCGTTGTCTAAGATATCTCCGCTCTGTGCTGCATCTCCACCGTTGTAGAACGTCACGTCCTGGCAAAACCAATCCGCACCGCCTCCTTTGGTGAAAATCAAACTTGTATCCAGAGCCTCGGAAAGGTCACACGTAGAAGGCGGTGGTCCAGGATCAGTCCCCAGCTCCACTCGGTCTACCCAGCCACAGTCACTGCCAGAACTGACACTCCCCTCTTTAACATATCGCCACTCCAGCGTACTGGAACCCGAAGCGAGCGTGTACGTCATCCGTTGCCAGTCCACTGAACCGCTGATCGAGTCCTGCAGCGAGCCATCAATGTAAAATCCCAGAAAGTCATAACCGATCTCCGAAGATACCTTCCAATAGAAACTCAGCGTAGTCGGTCCGCTCACCGCCGTCTGCATCCACGATTCCTGATTGTCTGTGATATCCCCGCTCTGGGCTGCATCTCCACCGTAGTAAGATGTCGCGGTCTGGCTAAACCAATCCGCCTCGCCTCCTGTGGTGAAACTCAAAGTCGTATCCAGAGCCTCGGAAAGTTCGCCAGGAGGCGATGGTCCAGGATCAGTCCCCAGCTCTACCCGGTCTACCCAGCCACAGTCACTACCAGAACTGATACTCCCATCCTTAAAATATCGCCACTCCAGCGTGTGGGAACCCGAAGCGAGCGTGTACATCATCTGTTGCCAGTCCCCCGAACCGCTGATCGAGTCCCGCAACAAGCCATCAATGTAAAATCCCAGAAGGTCATAACCGCTCTCCGAAGAAACCTTCCAATAGAAACTCACCGTTGTCGGTCCGCTAACCGTCGTCTGCATCCACGACTCCTGGGCGTGCGAGATACCTCCGCTCTGGCTTGCATCTCCATCGTAGTAAGATGTCGCGGACTGACAGAACCAATCCCCACTGCCTCCTGTAGTGAAACTCAAACTTGTATCCAAAGCCTCGGAAAGGTCACTTGAAGAAGGCGGTGGTCCAGGTTCGGTCCCCAACGCTACATAGTCTACCCAGCCACAGTCATCGCCGGCATCGTCAATCTCATCTTTGACATACTGCCACCTCAATGTGTGTAAACCCGAACCGAGCGTGTACGTCATCCGTTGCCAGTCCAATGGACCGAAGTCAAATGAACCGTGGATCGAATCCTGCAGCGAGTCATCGATGTAAAACTCTAAGAAGTCATAATGGAACTCCGAAAATACCGTCCAATAGAAACTCACCGTTGTCGGTCCGCTAACCGTTGTCTGCATCCACGATTCTTGATTGCCTGAGATACCTCCGCTTTGTGCTGCATCTCCACCGTAGTAGAATGTCGCATTCTGGGCGAACCAATCCGCGCTGCCTCCTGTGGCGAAACTCAAAGTCGTATCCAGGGCCTCGGAAAGGTCGACATAAGAAGGCGGTGGTTGAGGAGGATCAGTCCCCCACTCTACCTGATCTACCCAGCCGCAGTCGTTACCAGAATTGGCACTCTCATCCTTGACATATCGCCACTCCAATGTGTGGGAATCCGTACTGAGCGTGTACGTCATCTGTTGCCAGTCCTCGAAACCGTCGATAGAGTCCTGCAGCGAGCCATCAATGTAAAATTTCAGAAAGTCATAACCGCTCTCCGAAGATACCTTCCAATAGAAGCTCACCGTTGTCAGTCCGCTAACCGTCGTCCGCATCCACGATTCCTGGCCGTCTGAGATATCCCCGCTCTGCGCTGCATCCCCATCGTAGTAGAACATCGTGGACTGGCCAAACCAATCCGCACTGCCTCCTGTGGTGAAAATCAAACTTGTATCCATAGCATCGGAAAGGTCATAAGCAGATACGACCCCACTCAGCAGGAAAACTAATAGTAATGCCAACATCGACCCTCTCATCCTCTTATCCTTTCAAAAATTGCTAATATTCCAACATACCCCATGTGAGCTTGATATAGCCCTGAAGCAAGAAGTAAACACTAACCCACCACAAAGGAGTGAGTATGCCGTACCACCTCATAATCTTCTACAACCCTCCGTGAAACGTATTATACTCTTTACATATTCAAAAAGCAAGTAAAAATGGCCTTAAAATCAGGAATTTTAGTGATTTTTCAAAGGCAATCCAAGGCAGACCCCCAAAATCAAGAAGTCAGCGTTGAAATTATTGGGCAATCCTGCCGGCTCTAAGCAATAATCTCAGAAAAGGCCTAACCGTGTACTATTTCGTTTAGCTTTTAGCTTTTTGGGTTTTTTGTTTAGCCATTTGACTTTTTTACGCATTTTTGGGCTTAAAAACAGGGATTTGAAAAAATTTGAAATTTTTTTATTTTTTTGTTGACAAATACTATATAGCGTAGTACTTTTGTACGAAGTAGCATTTATCGAGGTTTCTTTAGATATGGAGGTTAGTATTATGAGTGGTAAGTTACTTGATGACTTGGGGCAATTACAGCGTGCGGTAATCGAAGTGGTCTGGGAGCTTGGCGAGGCCAGCGTCCATCAGGTTCGCAAACGGCTGGCTCACAAGAAGAAGCTCGCCTACACAACCGTCCTTACGGCAATGCAGAAGCTGGAAAAGGCCGGCTGGCTGCGACACCGGACCCAGGGCAAGAGCTATATTTATCTACCGACCCGTACTCGCGAAGAAGCCGGTGCCAGCTCGGTGTACAAATTTATGGAGCGGATGTTCGACGGGGATGCCCTTTTGATGTTTCAGCATCTAATGCGTCAGAGCAAGCTCAGCGATAAGGAACTCCGAGAGCTTCGGAAAATGATTGACCAGAAAAGAAAGGAGACGAAAAAGTGATTCGCGAACTATTCTTTAGAGATTTTCCATTGTCGAGCTGTGTATGGCAGAGCACGATTTTTCTCGTAGTCGGCCTGGTAAGCAGTTTCATCCTGAGGCATCGCTCGGCAAGGGCACATCAGGTGCTGTTTTTAGCGATGATTGCAGCAGTGATTGTGCCAATTATGAGCATATTGGTAAAGCACTATGAATTAGGTATGTTTGTAGCCGAGTCGGTCGCAATCCAATCGCCAGCCGAAGATTTGACAGGGGGAAGTAATTATGGGGCTCCTGGAATCATCTCGGCTGAGGATATTGAGCATAAGCCGGGTCCTATTGAAGAGGATTTACCGCCGGCTATCGCTGGTTCAGACAGTGCCAGATTCCCCTGGCGTTCGGTCGTGTTGTGTGGTTGGATTGCGGCAAGTTTGATTTTAGCTGCTCGATTGTTTGTAACATTTGTATTAGGCGTCCGTCTGTTAGGCCGGGCGCTGCCTTTGAACTGCGAGAGGATTGAAGAGGCGCTGCATCTGGCCAGAGCCAAACTTGGAATTGATAAAGATGTGAAGGTTCGCAGCAGCCGGAGCGTTCGCAGTCCGGTGATATGGTGCTGGCGTAGGAATCCTGTTTTATTAGTGCCAAACGATGCTGGGCGTTTCGATAATGGAGTTGACTGGGCCGGCGTGCTTTGCCATGAATTAGCACACTATAAACGGCGGGACCATATCAGCGGATTATTAGCGGAGCTTGTGGTTTGTATCTTGCCGTGGCACCCGCTTTTATGGTGGGCAAAGTCTCGGCTGGTAAGATTGAGCGAGCAGGCCTGTGATGACTGGGTTGTGGCCACCGGCCAGCCTGGCACAGATTATGCAGAGTCGCTGCTTGATCTGACACCCGGCGGCCAGATGGCATTTGTGCCCGCGGTGGTGCGCAGCAAGAAAGGCCTGCCCGGCAGGATTCGCCGCATCCTGAAAGATAGCTGTGGCAATCCGCGAACCGGAGTGATATGGGCCCTGATAGTGAGTATTGTGGCAGTATGTCTTGCCGCCGGGATCGCGTTTGCCCAGACTCGACCTGCAAATATAAACAAAATAGAAGATGAAACTCCACGAAATACACTAAAGATTGATGCGCTGCCGGATGGCTGGAACCTGGATTACGATAACGGTATTATGCCCGATGGAGGAAGACGCTGGCCCGCCAATATGGCACGGAATTTAATAGAGCTTCAGGCTATACCGACACCCGCCAATGAGTATGACGAAAGCTGGAAAGAGGAAAGATTGGAATTGCAAATACGCTCTCCGCAAGGCGAGCGAATCAGCACTATTTCCATAACAGATGATCGCACAGGCAACCGCATTATATTGGCCCCGGAGCAATATAATTTATTATACACGCGAGCGATAAAAGACCCTGATACTTTATCATTTGTCCAGACAGAGAGCGTGGAATTTCCTATCGATTTGAGTCGATCAGGAATGTACGAGTTGAAGTTCCGACCGAAACTCGAAACATCTGAAACCGCCGGGCTTGGTACATATCCAACAGCAATATGTACAGGAACAGTAATCGACAGCGAAGGCAATCTTGTGGACGGGGCCGACGTCGCGGCGTATGAAATGTTCTTCGACAGAGCGGGAAATATAAATCTGCGTTTTGTTTCAGGAGCAACTACTAAATCAGATGGAAAACTCGTATTTGAGACCACACCATCAGTACAAAAAAATCGCAGTCGGGGCGGGATTGTTGTTGCCAGGAAAGAAGGTTTAGCTCTTGGATGGGCACATTGGTCGCTTTACGGCAATCAAGAAATTAAAATAACGCTGCAGAAACCAACGAGACTTTCGGGAGAAGTTATAGATGAGAATAAAAAATCAATTCCCAATGCGGAGGTCAGAGCGGTTCTTTTCGAAAAGAAAAGTTCTCAAGATGATGAAATAAAATGGCTTCCAGGTATCAAACCTTTAGACTGGATATCGGTTCGTACCGATAGGAATGGACGATTTGAATTTAATAATATACCTGAAAATGTAAGGAGCGGCCTTTTAGTCTCCGCATCAGGATTGGGGACAATTTATTCGTGCAAACCGGACGGCCAGGGTGGGTATGAAAATATTAGGTTTGAAGCAGGCAGAACCGATATAAAAGCAACTGTGTCGACCGAGGCGATAATTGAAGGAAAGGTAATAGATGAAAAAACCGGCGTTGGTATAGCGGGGGAGACTTTGGCAGTAATCCCACATTTCACTTCTGTCTTTTTCGAAAGGTACTTATGTACAACAAAAAACGATGGAACCTTCAATATCGGCGGACTTCGCAGCGGTAAATATGTAATAAGACGCGCGGGACAAAGCTCTCCTCGAATTGATATCGTTGCCGAATCAGGTAAAACAATCAGTGACGTGATTATCAAGTGGCCGCGAGATATTCAAAGCACCGAAGCGGTCAGCGATATAGTGATTCCAAATGACAATCACCTGCCCGCCATTACCAGACCGGGAAGTCCCGAAACTAAAGCCGTCCAGACTGAAAAAATCTCAGACTACCACCGGCTGCCGAATAGTTGGTCTCTGGATTATGACAATGGCCTTACATCGGATGGAGGAAAATGCTGGCCTGCTAATATGGCGGAGAATCTGGCATCGTTGGAAGTTGCACCAAGGCCGTTTAACATTAGCGACGAAATTTGGAAAAACGAGAGATTCGAATTCGACATCCGTACACTGGATGGCATGAGAATGGGTAACATTTCTGTCAGGCCTAAGCCTGAATTTCGGGAAATGAGACGTAAAATGTTTCAACCGGATAAGTATCTGCTCAGTTACACGAGGAGATGGGGAAAGCCTGGAAATAATTTCAGGATGAACTGTGGTGCATTTGTATTAGATTTGAGCAGGCCCGGAATGTATGACCTTCAGTTCTCACCAAAATTAGGTGAAGTCGAAATTACCGGCTCCGCCGGCGGCTGTTACGCCGTAAATTTTGAAAAAATCGAGCAGGGCTTCCCGATTCGAGGTTTTGCATATATTAATCGGGAGAAAGAATATACCTTAGATGGCCTGCCGCCAGGCACATACCGGCTAAGCGCAGTGGCACAACAACAAAATAGTAATGTGTTAGTCAGCCAGGCAGAAGTAACCATTAAAAGCGAAGAAAAAGTAACTGTTGATATTGATCCTCCACCCAAAGGCAACTGCTTGCTCAAAGGCACCATACTTGGCAGGCAGAAGACGTACAGTATCAATACACCAGTCTCGCTCCAATCGCAAGGCAAACAGTTCGTTTTAATTCGCAAGCCCGGCAGCGGAAACATCGTGACAACATTTGCGTATGAAGCTTTGACTATGGATTCATTGTATGTAGTTCGGGGAAATAATATCACACAGGAAACAAAAGACAGGGCAAGCTATAAAATCGAAGGTATAGTTCCCGGCGAATATACTGTTACAGCGATTGAGCACCTATGGGTATCAGGTTCGGTTATCACACGTCAGCAGTCAAAACCTTTAACACTCCGCGCTGGAGAGAAAGCCGTGCTGGATTTTGATCTGAGAGACACTCACGCGGTTGAAGAGAATGCAGGTGTAAGAACAGGGGGTGAGAAATTCTGAGGGATTAAGATCCGGGGCAGTACAAGCTATACAATTTCCCGAGATCAGTCTTTAGAAACGCTTTAGATTCTTGATTTTGGGACGGGGAGAATTGGCACGAATCACGGACTAATTGCTTCGTTTAGTTTTTGATGGTGTTTATATAGCCATTGGGCTTTACAGCCTCTATGTAAAATTAACGTAGAGGCCTTTTTTTGTGCGTTTTTCAGCCATAAATGGGGATATTGAAAAATTTTTTAAATACTACGAATTTTTTCGTTGACAATTACGAAAGTTTTCGTATATTCTGCCGATATAGGAAAACAAATAAAGAACTATAGGAGAACCAATATGGCAAGACGTAAAAATTCACGACCGACGGACAGAGAGCTGACAATCCTTAGAATACTGTGGGACAACGGGCCGAGCACGGTTCGCCAGGTCAACGAAGCAATGAACGAAGATGAAGATACCGGCTACACCACCACTCTCAAGCTAATGCAGATAATGACCGAAAAAGGGCTTCTACGTAGAGATGAATCCCAGTTCAAGCACGTATATAAACCGGCACTTACAGAGGAAAGAACTCAAAAGCAATTAGTAGGGGATTTGCTTGAAAGAGCGTTTTCCGGCTCGGCGGAAAAACTCGTTATGCGGGCGCTGTCGGCCAAAAAGGTCTCGGCAAAAGAGCTTTCAAGAATAAGAAAAATGCTGGTCGAATTCAGGAGAAAATAATCATGCTAATTTTGGAAGATATTCTTTCACAGGAAATTGTTCAAAAAATCGGCTGGACACTGGTTCATTTTATCTGGCAGGCCACAGTTGCAGCATTACTACTGGCAATCCTGCTTAGATTATTGCGAAAATCCACGCCTTCCCTGCGCTATATAATTGCCTGTCTGGCTTTGGCTCTGATCGTTCTGTTGCCTGTTATAACCATTCGGTTGGTACCGGTTTCAGTGCCACAAAAGGCAACCCATATCGAACCTGCGCCTGCACCGGCTGTTTTAGCTACCGAAGAAATACCCATAGCGGAAACCATCGTATTAGAAGAGCCAGTGAAGCCTGAAAGTGTTACTCCGGTTTATTCTGTCTCCTGGAAACAGCGCACGATTGACACGCTTGAGCCGGCGCTGCCTTACATAGTTTCAGGATGGCTGGTCGGTGTGTTCGGCCTTTCCCTCTGGCATCTGGGCGGCTGGACACAATTGCAGCGTTTGAAACGAAGAATGGTTAAGCAGGTTGATGATACCCTGCACAGCAAACTAAAAGTGTTGGCCCAAAAACTAAGAGTCAGACAAACAGTACAGCTTATGGAATCCGCCCTCGTCCAAATACCCACCGTTGTCGGCTGGCTGCGACCTGTGATATTATTACCGGCCAGCGCCCTGACCGGCCTAAGTTCGGAACAATTAGAGGCCATCCTTGCACACGAGTTAGCTCATATTAAGAGATTCGATTATCTTATCAATATCCTGCAAACGGTCGTGGAGATACTTGGCTTTTATCATCCGGCCGTGTGGTGGGTTTCACATAAAATTCGCGCCGAAAGAGAAAATTGCTGCGACGATTTGGCGGTGAGCATATCCGGCGACCGCGTCTGTTATGCAGGGGCCTTGACCTCAATGGAAGAAATCCGGGCCGGCCGGGGCCAATTAGCAGTAGCTGCAACCGGCGGCAATCTATCCAGGAGAATATGCCGTCTGGTTGGTAAGGACTCAGCGGAAAAAACCGGCTTTAGCTGGATTCCCGCAACAACCGCAATTCTGCTGATATTGGCACTGGTGATACCAACAACTCTCGCTTTAACTATCAAATCCGAATCTCAAGAAGGTCAAAAGCCTGTAGAGCCGCAGCTAATAAAACTCAAAACCTTACCGGATGTCTGGAAACTTAATTACTCCAGCGGCATGTGGCCCTCTGGCATGGCCCGCGATTTGGTGCAACTTAAGGCAGTGCCAACACCTGCCTATGAATACGACGAAAGCTGGAAAGAGGAAAGATTAGAATTCAGAATACGGTCACTGAAGGACGAGAGAATAGGCAGTATCCTTTTCTGGGGTGAGCGCCGGCAGTTTGACCGCATAACTCTGTCACCCGGTAAGTACCTGTTATCATACACGCGAGACCGCACAGACCCAAAGACTTCCTGCTTTATTAAAATGAACCGTGTAGAATTCCCGCTTGACCTGAGCCGGCGTGGTACGTACACACTTGTATTCTCACCAAAACTGGAACCGCTAAAAACCACTGAAAACAAATTATTACCGACGACATGCACCGGCAGGGTTCTTGACAGCAAAGGCAATCCTCTAACTTCGGCACAAGTAGCGGCATACGAGCTGTACTTTGATATGGCTGGAAATCTTAAGCTGCGACTCATTGGAGAAACAGTAACGAAAGCTGATGGGAATTTCTTATTTGAAACTACCCCTTCCGTAAGAAAAAATCGAAGTATGGGCGCTGAAGTCGTAGCCCGGAAACAAGGTTTAGCAGTAGGGTGGGCTCTCTGGCCGCTATACGGCAACCAAAAAGCTACGATTACCCTCCAGGAACCGACTAAACTCTCAGGAAAAGTAGTAGATGAGAATGGCTCGCCCATTCCCAACGCAAACGTCCGCGCCGTCCTTTTCAAGAAAAAAACCTCTCGAGAAGAGAAAACAATGTGGCTCGCTGGCCTCCAGCCATTTAATTGGCTGTCAGCTCAGACCGATAGGGACGGGCGGTTCGAGTTCAACAATATCCCTGAAAATAGCGCGGGCGACCTTTTGGTAACTGCATCAGGGTTCGGTACAATTTACACCCGCAAGCCAGATCGTATTGACAAGGGGTATGAGTTGGCCGAATTTGTGGCAGGCCAAACAGACATAAAAATTACAATGCCCATCGAGGCAAGAATTGAGGGAAAGGTGGTGAATAAAAGAACCGGCGCTGGGTTACCCGGAGTAACTTTAAGGGTAATCCCGTATTTCACAACAATCTTTTTCGAAAGGTATCTTTGTACAACAAAAGAGGATGGAACGTTCAATATCGGCGGGCTCCGCAGCGGTAAATATATGATAAGACGTTTCGTGGCACGCACTCCCACAGTTGATGTGGTGGCCGAATCAGGCAAGACAACCCCTAACGTGATTCTCGAAATACCCTACGAGGTCCGGAACCCGGGACCGGCAGGCGGTGGAATAATAACACCAACCGAGAATGAGCAAGAATCCGATTCACAGGTTTGGGATGATATATTACTTGCAACTGAGCAAGAGAAAGAATTATCAGCCAATAGACTTCACGTCCCTGTGCCGGCGAAAAGCCCCGCCCCATCTACTCAAGATAAAGCAATAATCCAGGTTGACTGCCTCGTAGTCGAAGTTTTTGCCGATTCGAAAATGGACAGAGAAACAACCATTGTGGCCGAGAATCTCCTCGGCAACAAAATAAGTCTCCGTGATACAAAGCCGGATGTCTCATTGAGAAAAGCTGCTAAGGCCACGGCTGCAACTAAGGACAAATCCGCCGAAAATAAAAGAGTAACGCAAGACCAGTTTAAGGCCCTGCTCGATATGCTGACTTCAAAAGGCTATCTCAGAATCTTGATGAATCCGAGAATACAAGTCGTGGACGGCAAAACAGCTAAAATAATAAGCACACAAAAGATATCGAGCACACAAGAGAGTATAGAAGACTCGATTCAGATTACACCCCACGTGTTT
>Ga0307430_1001831_pt1 | contig 14833 bp, 16 predicted proteins | sample SalMarWE160130MG_FD_202159 | JGI IMG/M metagenome (GOLD analysis project Ga0307430, IMG submission 202159) | Salt marsh sediment microbial communities from the Plum Island Ecosystem LTER, Massachusetts, United States - WE1603-130 | ecosystem: Environmental > Aquatic > Marine > Intertidal zone >... | reverse complement strand
GAATTTCCATATTCCGAATTTGGTGTTTCCTTTTTCCGTAAGGACAAGGATGAGGAATTTTTGTACTATAGATATATCTTTTCGAAGGATGAGAACCCTTTTCCGTATAATTGATATTGCCACGAAGACACTAAGATACAAAGATATTTAGACAGGATAAAAAAAGGATTAACTGGATTTTTTTGTTGTTTTAACTAAAACCTAAGACCGAAAATCTAATACCTATTGCTCACACAGAGCCACGGAAACACAGAGTTTTTTTGTTTTGTTATTTAATTTACCGATTAAAAAAAGCTATTTAGCTTTTTTAGGCGCATGGTTCCGCAGCCATTTCCAATGGAAAAGGAAAAGAGCAAGAGAAACAAATACCAGTAAAATATTTTCAATCAAATCCTGAATTACTCTAACCTTAAAATATCTTCTTGAATTTATTTTCTCGGATTCGTAAATCTTCTTTAATTCGGATTCTTTCGGGACTTCTACAATTCTACCTTTTTCTTCATCGTGGTCATATTTATCGCGAAGATTATTTACAAATTCAACTCTCCATTTCTCATACGACTCAGTTAAAACGCTGGGAGCTCCGCATGCATAGTCTATGTCAGAAATATTTATAATTGCTTTAACCAAACCCGGTAAACCAAAAAGAAAAACAAGAATCGTAACCAAACAAACTATATAACCATAAATTTGCGCCATTATATTACCTTTAGCCATTTTACCTCCTTTTTTAACTATGTTTTATTAAGAAAATATTCAAAAAGTGAGACCTATCCCTTCTAATTTTATTCTTTCTCATATACTTTAATCAAATTTTCCAAACATTCGTCACACAAAATATCTTCTTTTCTATCCTGTTCTGCTAAACCATGAGGATATGCTCTTGCGCAGATTGGATTTGTACATCTGGGGATTCCAATCAACATGCCTGTGGATGAAAAACTTTGCATAACGAATCTTTTAATTTGCTTTTTAAAAGGTACACCAGGGCTAACGAATCCCCAATAACTTATTACTGCTGTATTACAATCACTCCAACCGAACAGAAAACCGTAATTTTTTGCGAAAATATTATATGATGTAACTAAAAGGATTCCGTAATTATCCGGTTCTCTTATAAGGTAATCATAGTTTTTTTCTAATTGTTTTTGTATCTCATCCGCATCGTATTGGTAAGGGGTCTTGCCTCTCATTCTTGTGTTTTTAGTTGTTGGTATAACTGTATCTTCAAGAACAACCACACTAATTTTAAATTCTTCCATTATACGAGTTTTAATAGCTTCGGTAAAACGGGAATCAACATTGTCTGTTTGAAGGACATAAATTCTTTTTGAGTACATATCCGGTAATTCTATACGCTGTTTACTATATTCGATTTTGTTCAATGTATCCAGAAATTCCCTAGCCCTTTTTAAAACCCTTCTGTCTTTAGAAAATTCTATTACATTTTTCAATCTCTTTTCAGCATCGTAAAATTTATGCATTTTGATCTCGACTTCTGCTAATTTTACATGAACAGCATAATCCCAGGAGTTTAACCTTAAGGCTTTCATGTAAGTATAATAAGCTGCAATGTACTGTTGCTGTGACTTATAAGCATTACCTAATTCGACATATGTTTTATAATACTTTCTTGCAGATACATTGGTTAATTTGTCGAGATCCTTTACTTTTTTCTCTAATTCTATTATTTCTTTAGGAGTATACACTGTTTTTGAATCTGCGTAGCCCTTATTAAAAGATTCAAATATTTTTCTTATATATTGCCGCGGTTCTCGCACATCTTTGGGTATTAAATCCATTTCATAGAGGACAGACAAGATTACTCCTATCGATATAAGAACAGCAAACGTAATACCTATGATATGATTTAAACGTTCTTTACTAAATTCTACTTTATCATCTTCACGATTCTCAAAATTCATTTTTTTCTATACTATTATAAAGATTTTTTATGCTTTTGTCAAAGGGGTTTATTTCCACGAAAGCATTAAGACACAAAGTTTTTTTGCTAAATCCTATATCCTAAAAAACTATTTGACTATTTTTTAATTTACCCATTCAACTTGTTTTTCGTATTTCTTCTTCCGTCTACGGTCATCGGTCTTTATTATACCCAAATCAATGTAAACAACACTGGACTTAGTCTTTTATCTTTACCGCCGCCAAACCCTCGGAAAAATCCGCAGCCCAAACATATTGTGGTTTGGCTATCAGCTTGCCTGTCTTATCGATATATCCGTACTTATAGCCTTTCTTTACCTTCGCCAATCCTTCGGAAAAACTCCCGGCTTCATCAAATTGCAGTTTGATTATCATTTTACCAGTTTTATCGATATAACCGTATTTACAGTTTAACAATTCGCCTATACCTACTGCCGCTAACCCCTCAGAAAAATCACTCGTACCGTCAAATTGTGGTTCGATTACCATTTTACCGGTTTTATCGATATAGCCGTATTTACAGTCTCTCAAACCACCTGTCCCTACTGCCGCTAACCCCTCGGAAAAATCCCTAGCTTCCACAAATTGTAGTTCAGCCACCCATTTACCTGTCTTACCGATATATCCGTATTTAAGAATTTTCTTTACCCTCGCCAAACCCTCGGAAAAATCCCAGGCTCTCTCAAACTGTGATTTGATAACTATTTTGCCGGTCCTATCGATATACCCGTATTTTCCGGAATACTTTACTAATGCCAACCCATCGGAAAAATCCTTGGCTATAGTGAATTGTGGTTTAGCGATTATCTTGCCTGTTTTATCGATATAACCATTATCCCCGTCAATCTCTACCACCGCCAAACCCTCGGAAAAATCCTCCACTCTTCCAAATTGCGGTTCAATCACCATCCTACCTGTTTTATCGATGTATCCGTACCTCAATATTTCTTTTTCTACTGTCTTTCCTGTTTTGTCGGGCGAATCCTTTTTTTTCCATACCTGCACACTCGCCAGACCCTCTGAGAAAGCCCAGGCTAAATTATATTGTGATTCGAATATACTCTTGCCGGTTCTGTCGATATAAGCGTATTTATAACCTTTCTTTACCTTCGCCAAACTCTCGGAAAAGGACAAGGCTTCATCAAACTGCGGCTCGATCACCATCTTGCCTGTCTTGTCTATGTATCCGTATTTCTTGCCTTCCTTTACCCTTGCCAACCCATCAGAAAAGGGCAAGGCTTCATCAAATTGCGGTTTGATTACCATCTTACCTGTCTTATCGATAAATCCCCATTTATCGGCTGATAAAGTTAAAGATATTAGTAAAAACAATAATAGTTTTTTCATATTTGCTCCTTTTTTCGTATTATAAAGATTTTTATGTTTTTGTCAAAGGTTTTTCTGACGCAAGACTCACGACTCATGACTCATGACTTTGTTAAAACCCCCTTGACATCCCACCCCCATTATAGGTATACTACAAATATAGGAGGTTTGTATGTTTTTAATATTTTTATTTAGTGTTCAAACTAAAGTAGATCCTGCCATTTATAAAGTTTTTGAATATACAGAAAAAAAGAAAGATCCTGCTGTTGCTTTTGTTCTTTCTACTACTATTCCCTCGGCAGGACATTTTTATGCACATAAACCCCTATTGGGATTAGTTCTTGCGGGAGCAGAGATTATTGAAGTTCAAAGACTGTTAGAGGCGGAAAGCAATGATGTTACTAACGATGAAAATGTATGGTATTTTATTTTGTGTTTTACAAAAATAGTAGAAATTTTTGATGCTATGAATTCAACTAGTCATTATAATAGAAAAATAAAAGAAGAATTGGGTATAAAGACATCTGTTGATTTGCAACCGCAAAAAATTGGTGTGAATATAGCTTATCAATTTGAATAAAAATGATTTGGCTATAGTGATGGCTATTGTATATAGAATCAGAAAATAAGCTCCGACCCCTCTTTACGATTAAGAAACTAAACATGACCACTTATACACACAGATGGCACAATATTGTCCTTTTTGTCTCAACCTCTACCCCTTGACAAAACCGTACATTTAGTACATAATTATTGAGAAAGGAGGAAAAATGTCTCAGAAAAAGGACAAAAATGACCACAATTATAAAAAAAATATAGCTGTTAGAGTTGGAAATCGCTTGCGGATTGCCAGAGAAGCCCTTGATTTCACTCAAGAACAAGTATCGGAATGTCTGGGTATCGGAAGACCAAGGTATTCGGATATCGAAAATGGGAAGAGAAATATTTCTATGAAAGATATATACAAATTGGCGGATTTCTTTAATAGACCGATAGAATACTTTTTTAAAGAAAACATTATAAGCGAAAGTGGTTTTCGATTGTTGTTCAGGAGGACCGAAGGTGATGCAGAGATAGCTAAAATAATAACAGAGTTTGAGGGTCTTTGTCAAAAAATGCATGATTTGGAAGAAATTAATGAGATAAAAATTAGTCCTCCCATTTTAAGAAATTATGATTTTGATATAAATAAACTAAAGTATTCGGGCGAATATTATGCGCGCTTTGATAGGGAAATTCTGGGGTTGGGGAAAGCACCTATAAAGGATTTGAATCAGGTATTAGAGGAGAAATGTGGGCTAAAAATATTTTACTTACACATTCCTGAAGAATCTGGGGTTTTCGGGATGTTCACCTATGATGAAAATATCGGAGGCTGTATTCTGATAAATCTAAATTCAAGTTATGGAAGGCAGAGATTTTCCCTGGCACATGAATATGCGCATTTTCTTTTCCATAGAAATCGAATTGGAGTTATATCTTTTAAGAAAGATGAAAGGACTCCGGATGAAAGGATCGCCGACTATTTTGCAAGTGAATTTCTTATGCCGGAACAAGAAGTAAAAGATATATTTAAATCTACAATAAAAAAGAAAAGTGATGTTACGGCAGAAGACGTTATTCGCCTTGCCGATTATTTTGGCGTTAGTTTTACCGCGATGGTTTATAAGCTAAACAATATAAGACCAAGATTAATTAATAATAAGAAAAAAGAAGACTTTATCAAAGAAACATGGGTTAAAAAATTAAGGAAAACTATAGGTATGCAGGAACCCCAAAAAAACAAATCCAAATTCCCATCATTATATTATAATTTGTGTATAAAAGCTTATAACAAAGGTAAAATTACAACCGCAAAAATTGCAGATTTTTTGGAAATACCGCTTTATCAGGCTATGGAAGTTGGAGGTCAACTAAGAAAGAAATCCGTCGAATGAATCAGCTAACTTTATTTAATAAACAACTTGTCGTTTTTGACGCAATGGTATTAATAAATTTTCATGGTCTATACGCTTTTGATAAATTAACCGCCTGGACTCATGGAGAGTTGGTTGTGGAAAGTATTGTTAGAGGAGAAGCTAAACGTTCTAAGGCAGGAGAAATAGATTATGAACGATATATATCAGATGGTGCGATAATCGAAAAATGCTTAGAAACAGAAGAACATCAAACATTATTTTCTTATTATTTGAATAAAAAGATAAAAGGAACAACAATAAATAAGGGTGAAGCTGTTTGCCTTGCCTTGGCTATTTCGGAAGATTTTGGCATAGCGAGTGATGAGAAAGTTGTCAGGCAAGAATTTAGTCGAAGATGTCCTGGCAATATATGTGTTCATTCTTGGGGAATTGTTGACATGGCTATTAGTTTAAATTTAATCAGCAAAAGAGATGGAGATGATATGAAACGAGGTTTTTATTATGTTTAATTATCGAAAGAACTCATATTCCTTGACGCCTTCATTAGTAGGTATACAGATATAATGAATGTAATATTGAATATACTCGCAGGTATAATTCTCATATTAATTGGATATTGTATAAAATGGTTTGAAAATTATTGGAGAAATAGAAATCCGTTAAGTATTACGATTGACCAAAATTTTGGTTATACGGGGCATGGTGGAACAAGAGGAATTTTATTTAATATTGGCTTCCGCATGAATGTTAATTTTAAAAACAATACAAAAAACGAGAATAATATTATGATATCCGATATTAGGCTATACCCTCAAAAAGAAATTGGGTTTTTTGATTTTGAGTACGAAAATGGGGTATATCCTGAGATTAAATCTTCACCTATAAAGGATTTTCCTATTAACCCTGGAAGTAAATTAATGTATTTTAAATTTAATCTTAAGGGTAATAAAAAATTTAGTTTGAGTGATATTGAAAAATATAAGAATATGCCGGTAATATTTGAGATAAAGTATTCCTTATCTCCTGATTTCAAGGAAAAAGCTATAATAATAAAAATGGAAAAATTCTTCGAAAACTTAGTTAGAGCGATTAAAAAATAGAACTATTTGTCAGGTGGATGTTTTAACATGAAAAAACGTATTTATGAGATCTTAGAAAAGGCGCAAAAGAGCATTAAGAAAGGTATACAAGCAATAACAACTTTCAGTAAAAAGAATCCTTGGAAAACTGTAAGTTTATCAAGTTTGATAGTAGGGGTTTTTGCGCTTGCTTTTGGTATTCATTATGGGAAGAGAACAGCAACTAAGAAAGAAGTGAAAAATATTGTTCAAAGAATTGTCCATGATGAAGGAGAGAAGACAAGAACAGTATTGCATTCTTTCATAGACGGATTTGCAGGAAATATTTCCTCTGGAGAACCTTTAAAAGGCAAAATGGAAGAAGCAGATGCGCTGTTTCACGAAAAAAAATACGAAGAATCTTATGCTCAATACGATAAAATCAACAAAAAAGCCTTATCTGCTGGTAAGGAAAAATTGTTTGTTCTTTCATTGATAGGAAAAGGTATTTCCGTTGCTAAGCAGAAAGATTATCAAAGAGCAATTGGAATATTGAAGAATGCTGAAGATTGCGAAGACTTCCTTGATGATAAGGCAAAAGCTAAACTTTACTATAATCTTGGGATGTGTAACGAAATACTAAAGAACAGTGACCTAGCTATTGAATACTCTAACAAAACTTTAAATCTTGCTCCAAGAAGATTTATACATTCTGTTTATTTGTTGCGGGGGTTTGCATACGCGGATAAAAGAGAATATGAGCGGGCGATTCGAGACTTCGATAAGGTGATTGAGCTAAATCCTAAGGATTTTGATGCTTATTTGCATCGGGGAATTACTTATACTGCTAAAAGAGAATACAAGCGGGCGATCCAGGATCTTGATAAGGCAATTGAGCTAAAACCGAAGGACGCTTTAGGTTACTATTTTCGGGGAGAGCTTTACGACGATAAAGGTGAGTATGAGCGGGCGATCCAGGATTACGACAGGGCGATTGAGCTAAACCCTAGAGATTTTGTTGTTTACTTTAGCAAAGCAGTCACCTGTGACAAAATAAAGAAGCACAGAGAAGCAATTAAGGAATATAAAAACTTTATCAAATTTGCACCTGCTGAATTTGAAGGACACATTGATGTCGTAAAACAAAGGATAAAACTTCAAAAAGCAATAGTTAAAGAGAATAAGAATTAACTGGTTAAGAAGGAGATTTTTTTAAAAGATCAAAATACCCCTTGACAGAAATGAAAAATTTTGTTAGTCTTATATACTAAAAGCGGGTAAGTCCTATCGGAAAGCGTGCCACTGGAAAGTGGTATAACCTTACTGTAAGTAAGGCGCAGATAGGGGCCGCTTTTATTTTTTAGAAAAAAATAATTTCTTGTTAGAGGTTATTCTTTTTTGTATAATATTATATAATTTAAATTTAGAGCTATTGTATTTCTTGAAAATAGCGTTAGTAATATTATCAATAGCTTGAAGGCCATATACTAAGTGAGATTCCAAATGATATATTTCAAAATCAATGTTTTCTTTTCTTTTTTCATACCAGAGTTTATATTGTAGGTATTCGTTAATCTTAAAGCCGTTTTCAACTGAAATTATTCTTTTGTCAACAATTATAATTATTTTTGTATTGTCAGTTTTTAAGTGAGCTAATTTGTCAGCAAGGGATAAACCAACCATATAGTTATATAATATATTCGTATCTTTTCTTAACTTTGGTCTCACGTTTCTCTTTTTTACTGTTATTGATTGAATTTCTATTTGTAACTCTGAAAGTTTTTCTAAAAGATCTGCTTTTATTTCATGTTTAGTGTTGTAAGCTTTTAGTTCTACGGCCTTCGGGATTTTATATTTTTGCTTTATCCTCTTAACAACCCTGTTGATTTTATCTTTATTTTCTGTTATAAAATAAGCTATTGTGAAATATTTACTTCCTCCACCACTAAATCCCAAATCTCCTGATTCATCTAAATAAATGTACAACTGTTTTTGTGGTTTTCTTTTTATGGACATCTTTTCAATTCTTGTATCTGTTCTCTATTTATAAATTTTATCATTTTTGGTCAAAAAAACAGCTTTTTTCCTCTTTATTCTTTCTCTTCTAACGATTCTTCTTCCTCCAAAAATGTACTCATAAAAACTACTCCGTTATAGAAAATTGTTACCCAAAGAGAATTAGTTCTAAAACTTTCTTTATAAAACCCAATATACCTAAAAATCCCCTCTCCTATTTCCTTAGATCTCCCTATCATCCCAAAAATCTCTTTAAGTTGTTTATCTATTAATTTGCTATATTTCTCATTTGGGGCAATCATCCACTGTACTTTTCCTTTTACGTAGCCGACGCCAGTCTCGTGACTTATTAGAGCCCTGGTTATTCTTTCAATAAACCTATTCATAACATCTTGATCAAGGTTGAAAGCTGGACGTCTGCCCAAGAAAATACCACCACTTGAGTAAACATCAACCATTTTCAAACTTCGTAATATGTGCAAGAAATTCTCTTCTCCACGCTCACGACGAAAGGCTTTATTACGCTTTGCTGCAATTTGATTCACAATACTCGGATGTTTTTCTGTGACATCAAGAGAGGTCAATAGATTTCTAACTCGCTCATCGTCCTTTCCATAGGTACCATTACAAACATCACAAGAAGGAACTGTTATAAGGTTATTTGGTCGAGGTGTTGGAAAAAAGCATTTTGGAGGGACGTGATCATTAGTTGTTGCTTTTCTTTTGCCACAGTATATACACAGTTCAGACATATCTATTCCACGCCAAACTTATTTTAAAATAAATAATTTAAAAAACAAAGTTTTGCCTCTTATTGTTTCTCATTACGTTGATTTATCAACTTTATTTTCCACAACATTTCTTAAATTTTATTCCACTGCCACATGGACAGAGCATATTTCTTTCACTTCCCTTCATCCCAATTTTGACCTCTGGGGGATTCTCGTCCGGATATTCTTTAATTTTAGTTCTAAAGAGTTGTCTTTTTCCAAGCATTCTGTGTTTAATTAACTCTTCTTCTAAAAGTTTTGCTGCATCGTTTTCTTCTTGAGTCCATGTACGCGCATCTAAGTACATAATATCTTCGGAACGGTTCCCCGCCCAACCGCTTTCGGTTGCTAAGCCAACGATGTCAAGAGCATTAGGGTTGTTAAGCTTAGTAATCCTTAAATAACTGTTTAGCAACTCACCTCTTATTTCGCGGTATTTTTCGTTTGAGATGTTCTTGGTTTTTGGAAGTAAAAGGAACAGATAATATGGATCTCCCGGTTTAGATGGCATTATTAATTGAGTTGCACGCATGGTTTTAGGTGTCTTTGCAATTAATTCAAAAACATAAACGGGGTCAGGCATTGAAATGTGAAATGGTAAAATAAATGTTTTATCGATCAAGCGTATTTATGATTTTTTCTATTTCTTCTATAAATTCTTCTGCCTGATTTAGCCATCTTTCCACATCCTTTCTTTCAAATTCAGAGCATTCTTCATAATCGCTCTTTTGTCTAAATTCAAACATTCTGTTATAAAACTTGCCCAATTCTTTGCTTATCAAATCTTGTTTAACAAATTCTTTATTGAATATTGAAAGGATGCCGCTATGCTTTGAAGAACTTAAGTCTTTTGTTAGAAGAAGCGCGTTTACTTCGTAAAAAATGGAATAATAGATACGATTTACTGTAGAAAACAGACTTCCTTTATCGAAAAGTATTTTAGCGTCTTTCAGCGTTTCCTTAGCTCTAGCTCTTCTATAGTTGATTAATTCTTTTTTTATATCTTTACTCCTTCTTTTTTTATTTCTACAACTAAAGGAGATTGTATGTTAGAAAGTCTATTCCATTGTTTTTTAGTATAAACAATAATTCCGAAAACAATATCGTATTCCAACCCGATTTCATAAGCAATATCGTATATTTCTTCTTCAATGGCAGTGCTGACTGGGTCCTTTAGTAGAACAAGTATATCTACATCTGATAATTCCGAGCTTTCGCCTCGAGCAACTGAGCCGAAAAGGAATAATTCTATTCCCTTGCCGAATCTTCCCTTTAAAGATTTTTTAAGTTCCTCGATTGCAGTATCTATATTACCATTAGATTTCATAAATTACATCTCCTTTATTGTTACAAATATGGTAATAATTTTTATTGTTTATGTCAACACCAAAAAATTCTTTCAATACGGAAAACCAGTATCAACGGTGGTAGAATTTAAATCGTAACAAACAGTCCCTAAATGGAAATCCCAGAAAGACAATAGAATAGTTAAATCCTCGAATGGTTAAATAGGAACATATAATCATAGTGTAAAAGTTAAGTTGATTACGGTATTAGTCAAGTGTTATCAACTTAACTGACCGAAGACCGCAGACGGATGACGGAAAAAACAAAAAAAGAGGACCGATGACGGTAGACGGAAGACCGAAAAACAAAAAACGTACTAAGATGTCAAGGGTTCGTACCTGATAGCAGGTACCGGATTCCGGGTCCTAGGTAACTGAGTCATGCGTCACGAGTCTTGCGTCATGTGTCAAAAATTACCCCCTTGACAAATTTCATTTTGCATTTTAAATTAAGACTACTATTGGAGATTCTAATAAGAAATTTGAAATAAATATAATAATTAATTCATCCCCAGAGGTAATATATCCTCTGGCCTCCTCGGGGTTACGATCCCGAGGATTTCTTTTTTATGCGCAAAGAACATAAACTGGCATTTTTAATTGATGGTTTTAATGTTTACCACTCTATTATAGAGCTTAAACGAAGAATTAAAATTAACGCTAAATGGTTGGACCTAAATAGATTATGTGATTCTTATTGCCATCTATTTGGAAAAACTGCCAGACTAAAATCTGTATATTACTTTTCAGCAATAGCTTTACATCTTCAGAATGAAAATCCAGGTAGAATAAAACGTCATCGAATATATATAAAATGCCTTAAAGACTCCGGAGTAAAAATAGAGCTGGCAAGATTTAAGAAGAAACATGTCTATTGTAAAAAATGTTCAAAAAAGTTTATAGCTTACGAGGAAAAGGAAACAGATGTAGCTATAGCAGTTAAGGTGTTTGAATTGTTCTCAAAAAATTTATATGATACAATTATTATTATGACAGGAGATACTGACTTATCTCCGGTAATACAAAGCTGCAAAAATATATTTCCCGACAAGGAAGTTGTTTTTGCCTTTCCTTTTGCAAGAAGAAATAGAGAGTTAATGAAATTAGCGCCGAAATCTTTTTCCGTAAAGCCTAAAAAATATTTCGATAATCAATTCTCTAATCCCTATGTTCTTTCTAACGGAGAGAAGATACTTAAACCAAAAAACTGGTAAGCGTACATAGAGGGGTCAAATATTGTTTTTCAAATTTCAATAAACCTTCTTCATTTATAGCTAAGTAGTCAAATTGTCGAATGGTTAAATAGGAACATATAATCATAGTATTAATTTAGTGTACGAAATTAATATGTCAATAGTTGGGGACTTCGTACAGTGAATTAGTTAATTAGGTGATTGTTTGATTGGTAATACGAATCCTTCGGATTAGTTAAGTTGTTAAATTGAAAAATAGTTGAATAGTAACAAAAAACCCTTTAAATCTGCGTTCATCTGCGTCCTATTATCTTCTGTTGTCTTCAGCCTTGATTTCTCTCCTCAATACTTTGTCTCCGAAATTATCTGGGAAATCCATTATTCTTAATTGATGTTGGGTTACTTTCGAAAGAGTGAATTTTTTCTTATCTTCCGAAGAAACAAATTTATGCGTAAAGAGCCTGAAGAGATTATTGACTCCCGAAGATTCAACATCATTAGCCAATTCGTATGCGTCATCAAGATTATCTACTTTCTTTTTAGAACACTCATCGAGTAATTTTTTTATAGAGTGGACTTTTAAAATCAATTCATACTCAGGGGAAGATGAAAGTTCTTCCTCCGAAATAGATTCTTTTATTTCTAGCAACCACTTTGCATGGTCTGATTCATCTTTACTCATTCCCTTCCAGAAATCTACAATTTTTGGGAAATCAGAAAATAATTCCGCAATTTTTTCATATATCTTTCCTGCTGTTTTCTCTATCTCGATTGCGCTTTGAAAGATTTCATCAAAACTTGTTTCAGGACTCATATCAGACATTCTTAAACCTCCATTGACTATTTTTCTCTGAAAAATCAAAAACTTCTTCACAACCAAGTATTTCATTAATTATAATCATAGTGTAAACTAAGAAGGGTATACTAAGTTGTCAAGGGTTAGTACCTGATAACAGGTACTGGGTTCTAGGAATACGAATCCTTCGGATTAGTCAAATTGTTATTCAGGATTCGGGATTTAGGATATAGGATTTAGTCTCTTCTTCTATCTGCTAAGAGGATAATATTTTTCAACGCGTCTTTACTGCTTGCCTCAAGCCACTTTTTATCAAATTCAGGATTTTGAGTAATTTGAGCGATTGCAGCTAAAACCTTTAAGTGTAAAACTCTCTTTTCGGCTGAACTTACAAAAACAAATATAATGTGTACTACTTCATCCTGAGGAAAAACAACTCCGGCTCGTGCTCTTACCAAAAAAGCCTTGCTGATATTTTTACCCTCGACCATGATATGGGGAATAGCCATACCTTTTTTTATTACAGTACTTGATTCTTCTTCTCTTTCTACAAATTTTTTAAATAATTCTTGTGGGTTTAAATTTAACTCCTTGCCTAAACTATCCGAGATAACTCTAAAGAAATTTTTCATTTTTAGAATCTCTTCTATATCTAAAACTTTTGCATCTTCAATAAGCTTATGAAACTTATCTCTTGTAATTTGGTCTCTATCAATAACAATATCCTTTAGCTCAACAAGAAGATTATCAGAGCTTAACTCCTTATCCCTGGCTACCAGTCTTTCTAAAACATAAATCAGAGCAGAATCCTGACTGGCTCTTTTTTGCGCATAGATTTTATACCAGATAAATCCTAACAAGAGAAATATCATGGTAAAAAAAACAATAACTGTTCCCATCTCAATTAAAAGGAACCCTCCACCTAATATTCCTACTACCTGCAAATATGGATAAAAAGGAGAATGAAATTTTGGCCTATAACTTGAAATTTTGCTTTCTCTAAACAAAATAACAGTTAAATTTGCAAAAATATAAAGTAAGATTAAGATGCTAGAGGCAACTTTAACTAATAATTCCAGCTTTAAAAACAAAATAGCACAAATCATAAAAGCGCCGGTAAAAAGAATAGCGATATATGGGGTCTTAAACTTAGAACTTATTTTTTGGAAACCTGTGGGTAAAAGTTTATCTCTACTCATTCCTAATGGGTATCTGGAGGCAGTCATAATCCCTGAATTTGCTGTGGAGATAAAAGCAAGAAACGCGCTAATACTTATTATTATTTTTAAGATGCTACCCCCAAAAATTCCTGCTCCGTCTGAGATTGGAGTAAGAGTTCCCGCCAGGGTTTCGGGATTTAAAACCCCTATAGTTATAAAAATAACCAAAGCATATAGAATTAAAGTTACAATAAGAGAAAGAAACATACCTAAAGGTAAGTTTTTTCCTGGATTTTTTGTCTCCTCTGCCAAAGCAGCCACTTTAGTCAAACCCCCGTAAGAGATAAAAACAAAACTAGCTGTTGCAAATACAGAGCCTACTCCTTTAGAAAAAAACGGTGAGAAGTTTGAAAAACTAACTGTTTTAATTCCCCAAAAGACATAACCGACAAGTATAATTAAAAGCCCCGCGACTAAAAATACCTGAAATCTTCCTGCTTCTTTTACGCCTATTAAATTCAAGAAGACAAAAAATAAACAGCAAAATAAGGCAATGATAATTAAAGGAATCTCAGTTATTATGCTTAGATATGCACCCATACCTATAAGAGCGAACGCCCCTTTCAAACTTAAAGAGAACCAGGTAGAAAAACCGGCAATTGTTCCTAAAATAGGTCCAAATCCTCTCATTATATAAAAATAATCTCCTCCTGCCTTAGGCATAGCTGTAGTTAATTCAGCCATACTTAAAATTGTAGGAAAGCAAAAGATTCCTGCAATCATATAAGATATAATGACTGCTGGTCCTGCTTTTGCAAAAGCTAATCCGGGCAGAATAAATAATCCGGAACTAATCATTGCTCCCGTAGCTATACAGAAAACATTTAAAAGGGTAAGTTCTCTCTTTAGTTTTCCTTCCATCTTAATTAAATCAAGAAAATTAATCGTATCCATTTCATAATATATTCACCCTAATCTTCGTTGGCTTTTCATATAGCCTCTTACTTCTAAAAGCACCTAATACTAAGTTTATCTGCACTAATAAAATTGTAATCATAGTGTAAAAAGGTTAAGCAGATTCTTATAATAGTCAAGGGGGACTGCTTAACCGACCGATGACGGCAGACGGACGACGGAAGAACAAAAGAAAAAAAGACGTACAGTTGATTGGTTGATTAGGAAAACAGGACATTTGTCCTAATAGGTCAACTCTCAACCAAAATCTAAAAACAATTTCTATAATTGCAAGGTTTCTTTTGGTATTTTTCATTTTTTAAGTTTTTTTCAGTGCAGGGTGGAATTTCA
>Ga0307430_1001828_pt1 | contig 14859 bp, 13 predicted proteins | sample SalMarWE160130MG_FD_202159 | JGI IMG/M metagenome (GOLD analysis project Ga0307430, IMG submission 202159) | Salt marsh sediment microbial communities from the Plum Island Ecosystem LTER, Massachusetts, United States - WE1603-130 | ecosystem: Environmental > Aquatic > Marine > Intertidal zone >... | reverse complement strand
TCTCCCCGCAAGCAAAAAACGCTGTCGCAAAGCGTTTCTTTGTGCATTGCATCTCATACACCAGAAAAGGCGAATCGTCAAGAGGTGAGTACAATTTCGTACTCACTCGGTCAAGTCTCAGGCGTCGTGCGAGCTTTGGATATGTAATAGACTCTGAGGGAGAGTGCTACATAGACCAGTCAGCATGCCGATTGGAGGGCAATGCCGGCAATCGCCCTGCCGCGAGGCTTCGGGTGCTCCGCCTAGTTCTGGTTGAAGGCTTCGTACTCAGGGTGTTCAGGGGTTGGCAGAGGCCACTGGCTCTTGTTGACCCACTCGGTATGGGTATCCATATAGCAGATGTTGCCGCCATCAATGTGGTTCGGCCCGCGTTGCGTCGGGGACGAGCCCAGGCCCTCGCCGACGCCGTCGTCGGCGACGACTTCTGTGTGGGTCTGGTCGGTTATCCTCCCCGTCAGGCCGCCCACGTAGCCGTAGCTCGAGTCTGTCGTGAGCGAGGTGTCGGTGTCCGATAGGCAGCTGAAGACCCTGATGTCGGACACGTAACTCGAGTAGAGCAGATCGAGATCCCAGTCGGTTCCGAGGTTGCTGCGGTAGGGCGGGTAGGTCTCCCGCCAGTCGTCGTGATACATGTAGAGGCCCAGGCCGATCTGCCGCAGGTTGCTCAGGCACGAGATGCGTCGTGCTCGTTCGCGCGCCGTGCTCAGCGCGGGCATGAGCATGGCGGCCAGGATGCTGATGATGGCGATCACGACAAGCAGCTCGATCAGTGTGAAGCCGTGCGCCGGGGGCCGGAGTTCATTCTTCCTGTTCTGAACCATCGCCTTCCACCATCTCTCTTTCGAGCTTCAGGTACTCTTCGTGGTCCTTCATCGCCTTTGCGGCCTGCTCGACTGTCGCGAGCGGCGTGCGGTCCACCGACCCGCAGTGCGGGCACCTCTTCTGGCCGTAGGAGTGGACCAGGTGGCACTTCGTGCAGACGGCGGCCCGATGGCCGGCCCGCGCGCCGCACTCCGGGCACTTGACGGGCCGTTGGAGGCTGTTCTTGGCGAAGAACACCTTGTGGCACTTCTCGCAGTAGAAGAGCGCCTTTTCGCTGGTCTCTGCTGCATGTCTCGGCCAGAAAACGATCGCTAAGACCACAATGATTGTAACGATGAAGGCGGCGACGCCGGTCCAGGGATTCACAAGCAGGCGCCTCTTGAGCGACTCCTGCTGCTGCTCTTGCTGCCTATCGGTTTCGGTGACGGCGATGACGGGGAAGAACTTCTCCGAGCCGCACATCGGGCACTTCTTGCCGGGGTACCAGACGTTGGGCTTGTCGAGGTTGAAGCTGCTGATCTCCATCGGCAGCACCACGTTGCAGTCCTCGCATGCCACGTCTCTCAGGGCCAACGCCGGTCTCCTCAGCTAAAGTCACCGGGTACCTATATACTCCCGAAATCCGGGAATTTCAACGGGGGGGAGTGAAGAAGTCGAGCCCGATCGCCCACTTTCTTAGACACGCCAGGGCCGAGGATGTTGCCGCCCGGCACCATGATCTCGGAGACGGTGGACTCAAACCGAGGCTCTCCCTATAATGACGCGGCTTGTCCCTGGTGATGATCGCGCCGAGCGAGGAGGTTTGTGCTGTGGCGGACGACAAGGCAGCGCTGCTGGGCTATCTGCGGCAGATGCTCGAGATCCGCGGCTTCGAGGACAAGGTCTACGAGCTCCTGAGCCGCAACGTCATCATCGGGGCGTCCCACCTGTCCGCGGGCCAGGAGGCGGTGCCGGTGGGCGCCTGCGCCGCGCTCGGGCCGGACGACGTGATCACGTCCACCCACCGCGGCCACGGCCACTGCATCGCCAAGGGCGGCCGGCTGCCCGAGATGATGGCCGAGCTGTGCGGCAAGTCGACTGGGTACTCGCGCGGGCGGGGCGGCTCGATGCACATCGCGGACGTGGCCGGCGGCAACCTGGGCGCGACCGGCATCGTCGGCGGCAACATCCCGGTGGCGACCGGGGCGGGGCTGGCGATCAAGATGCGGGGCGAGCAGCGCGTCGTGCTGTGCTTCTTCGGCGACGGCGCGTGCAACAACGGCGTGTTCCACGAGTCGCTCAACATGGCGGGCCTGTGGACGCTGCCCGTCGTCTACATCATCGAGAACAACCTGTACGGGATGAGCGTGTCGACCAAGCGCGCCTGCGCGATCGAGTCGATGGCCGATCGGGCGACGAGCTACAACATGCCCGGCGGCGTCGTCGACGGCCAGCGAGTCCTCGTCGTGCGCGAAGCCGTGCGCACGGCAGTCGCCCACGCGCGCGCGGGAAAAGGCCCGACGCTGATCGAGGCCAGGACGTACCGCTACTACGGCCACTCGCGAAGCGATCCCCGCAAGTACCGCACGCGCGAGGAAGAAGACCACTACCGCACCGAGCGCGACCCGATCACGCTGTTCAAGCGCCACCTCCTCGACGAGAAGATCGCATCGGCTGGCGAGATCGAGGCGGTCGAGAAGGCGGTGGCCGACGCGATCGAAGAAGCGACCAAGTTCGCGCTCGACAGCCCGTACCCCGACGAATCCGAGCTGTACGATTTCCTGTACGTGGAGTAGCTGATGCCGGAGCAGTTCTTCTGGGAGGCGGTCCGCGACGCGCTTGCTGAGGAGATGCGGCGCGATCCGGCCGTCTTCGTCATGGGCGAGGACGTGGCCATTTACGGCGGCGCGTACGGCGCCACGCGCGGGCTCTACGAGGAGTTCGGCGACGAGCGCGTGCGCGACACGCCGATCAGCGAGAACACGATCGCCGGCGCTGCCGCCGGCGCCGCGATGATGGGCATGCGCCCGGTCGCCGAGATCATGTACGCCGACTTCCTGACGCTGGCGATGGACCAGCTCGTCAACACGGCCGCGAAGAACCGCTACATGTTCGGCGGCCGGACCACCGTGCCGATGGTGCTCCGGACCGAGGGCGGCACGGGCCGCGGCATCGCCGCGCAGCACTCGCAATCGACCGAGGCGTGGTTCAACCACGCGCCCGGCATTCTTTTGGTGATGCCGGCGACGCCGTACGACGCGAAGGGCCTCTTGAAGACCTGCATCCGCGACGACAACCCGATCCTGTTCATCGAGCACAAGATGCTCTACGGCACCAAGGGCGAGGTGCCCGACGAGGAGTACACGATCCCGCTCGGCGTCGCCGACGTGAAGCGCGCGGGCGACGACGTGACGATCATCGCTTACTCGAAGGTGGTGCTTGACACGCTTGAGGCGGCCGAGATGCTCGCCGAGGAAGGGATTACCGCCGAGGTGATCGACCTGCGCACGATCAAGCCGCTCGACATGCACACGATCGTCAAGTCGGTGCGCAAGACGGGCCGCGTCGTGTGCGTTTCCGAGGCGTGCCGAACCAACGGCGTGCCGAGCGAGATCATCGCGCGCATCCAGGAGGAGGCGTTCGACTGGCTCGACGCGCCCGTGGCGCGCGTGTGCGGCGAGGACGTGCCGATCCCGATGAGCCCGCCGCTCGAGGCTGCGGCCGTGCCGTCGCCCGAGCGGATCGCCGCCGCCGCGATGCGGCTGATGGAGTAGGGAAACGATGGCGACTAAGATCATCCTGCCGAAGCTCGGCCAGACGATGGAGTTCGCGACCGTCGTGCGCTGGCTCGTTGCCGAGGGCGACCGAGTCGAGAAAGGCCAGGCGCTGATCGAGATCGAGACCGACAAGGCCGTGCTCGAAGTCGAGAGCTTCGTCGCCGGCACGCTGCTGAAGATCGTCGCGCAGCCGGGCGAAACGTACGACGTGCTCGACGTGCTGGGCTACGTCGGCGAGCCGGGCGAGGCGATCCCAGAAGCGGCGCCCAAGAAGGCGCCTAGGAAGGCGGCCAAAGAAGGCGAGGCAAAGCCGGCAAAGCCGCACCGTGCCGTGCCTGCGATGGCTCGTCGTGAGCCGCGGCCGGTGTCTGCCGTGGCGCGTGCAGAACTCGTCGAGCCTCCGGCACCCGTGCTTCGCGTTTCGCCGCGCGCGCGGAAGCTGGCCGACGAGTGGCTCGTCGACCCCGCCCAGGTGAGCGGCACGGGGCCCGAGGGCCGGATTGTCGCGCGCGACGTGCAGGCCTACCTCGACCGGCACGGCATCGGCCCGCAGACGATCACGCCGGCGGCCCGCGAGCGCGCGCGTCAGGCCGGCCTCACCCTCGACGAGCTCCAACGCATCGGTGGCGAGAAGGTCACGGTCGAGACCGTCGAACGGGCGCTGCGCACGCGGCCGCAGCCGCTCAGCCCGACCCGGCGCATCATCGCCGACCGCATGACCGAGAGCGCGCGCACGATGCCGCACTTCTACGTCACGATGAGCGCCGACATGGAGGCGGTCGCCCGCACCCGCGACGAGCACCCCGGGCCCGACGGCAAGAAGATCTCCTACAACGACTTCGTCGTCGCCGCGTGCGCGGCGGCGCTGCGCGAGATGCCGATCGTCAACGCGCGCTGCACGGGCGACGCGGTGCAGATGAACGAGGCGGTCAACATCGGCATCGCCGTCAGCGTCGAGGACGGCCTCGTCGTGCCCGTGATCCGCAACGCGGACACGCGGTCGCTCGAGAAGATCGCGGCCGAGTCGCGCCGCCTCGTCGAGCGGGCACGGACGAGGGAGTTGACGCCCGACGAGATGGCGGGCGGCACGTTCTCAATCACGAACATGGGCATGCTGGGCGTCGAGTCTTTTGGGGCGATCATTCATCCCGAGCAGGGCGCGATCCTGGCCGTTGGCGCGGTCGAGGAGGTGCCCGTTGTGCACGAGGGCCAGGTGTGCGTGCGCAAGCGGATGAGGATGACGCTGAGCTGCGACCACCGGATCATCGACGGCGCCGTCGGCGCCGAGTTCCTCGGCCTCGTCAGGCAACGGCTCGAAACATACCGCCCCTAGCAGGGTGCTGAAAAAGGCGTTTGACCCGACTTGTGCAGGTCAAGGGCCGGAGGCCCGGCAGAGGGTAGCCTGGGGCGCCTGCCCGCCGAAGCCTTGGCGAAGGCGGGTAAGCCCCAGGTTCTCGACGAGAAAAAGAGACCCTTGAGCCCCGAAGGGGCGACAGAAGCATTCCGCAACAGATGGGGATTCTCTGGCGCCGGCAGGGGTTTTCAGCAGCCTGCTAGTGCGCGCCGTGGTGCTGATGGTCAGGGCGGGGTGTTCCCCCGGGGTGTCGGATCGCGCCTAGTCGCCGCTCGGCTCGAAGTCCTTGAATTCCTGGATGACGACGGCGGTGTCGGACTCGTCGCGATACTCGAGGCGCTCGAGGAATCCATCCTTGGCTCGGATATCGAGATCCACTCTGCCGACGCCCTTGCCATACATGCGGAGAACGGCCGACCACGGGAAGAACGGGCCCGAGAGCGCTTGGAGCTCGTCGTCGTCCGCGGAGTCGCCATTGATCCGGATCACGAACTCGTAGACGGCCTCGTCGCCGGAGCCTGACACCGAGCTCAGCTCAATCTCCAGCTTGTCGAAGAAGGCCTCGACCACCTTGTCCTTGCCCGAGGCGTCAAACAACGTGTCCGGGCCGAACCCGACGAGACCGCGCATCAGCCCGGCATACTGCTCGAAGGTCAGGGTCAAGCGTGCGCCTGCAAGTGAGAACGCGTATCGCTGGCCGTTCAGGATTCGCCCCCCTGTGGCGGCGCCCGTGATCTGCTCTTGTGCCGTGCCGGGGGCTTCGTACTTGATCTTCGACTCGAATTCGCCGTGCTTGCCCGTGGGCGGCGTGATCGAGATCGTCGAGTTGGCCATCCAGCTCGAGCCGTACTGAAGCTCGATATGGCGAGCGAAGATCTTCTCGCCGATCTTGTTCATGGCCTGCTGCGACTTGTCAGCCCAGGTCGAGTCGCCCACGGCGCCTTTCTCGTAGTACTTGATGGCCAGCTCAGACTTGCCGATTGTCTGAAAGAGCGTGCCAACCAGGAACCGGTGGAGCGGCTTGAACGCCAGGCTGATAACCGCGTAGGTGATCGCGAGCAGGGCGATGATGACTAGGACAACCTGACCGGGCTTCGTGCCCGCCCTTTTCTTGGCCTCGCGTTTCGGAACGAACACCGGCGAGGTCGGCAGGCGCTCCTCGCGGGCCAGCTCGGTCTTGAACTTGTACTTCCTTCCCCCTTCGCCTTGTGGTGCTACTCCCGGCTCGACCGTGGCGTCGCCTGCGGAACGCGTCGCGCCGCCCGGCCCGTACCCGGGTGGCAGGCCCTGGGGCGGCGTGGCGCCGGGCGGGGTCGGTCCTTGCGTGGGGACGCCCCCGGGTGGGCTCGCGCCTGCGCCGGGTAGCGTCGGACTGATACCCGGTGGCGATGGGCCTTGGCTAGGCACACCGGTTGGGCGGATGCCTGGTGGTGATGGACCTTGCGAGGGGACATCGCCCGGTTGCGACGCGGTCGGCGCGGGCTGACCGCCCTTCGGTTCCATGACCTCACCGGTCTCGATCCAGGTCCCACACTGTGTGCAGAACTTCGTGCCCTTGGGCCAGATCTTCTGGCAGCTCGGGCAGAGTACGATGTCGCCAGCCTCGTTGTTGCCTTCAGCCATGGGTAGTGGCTCCTGAGCCGAGGTCCGTGTGTTCCAGTTCGTATCCGCATCTTACGTGTGCAGGCGACGGGGTCAACGGAAAACCGCGCCTCCGCTGGCGCCGCCTTGGTTGACACACCACCGCCGCGTCGGGCAGGATCGACACGGAGCCTGCGGCGCACTCAAGGCGGTGGCACACATGCGGTTCGGCGAATTCGAGATCAATACCGTCAGCGACGGCGACCTGTGGATGGACGGCGGCGCGATGTTCGGCGTCGTCCCGAAGCCGCTCTGGGAGCGGCTTGTCGAGCCGGACGAGCGGAACCGCGTGCGCCTCGCGCTCAATTGCCTCCTGGTGCGGCGAGGTGAGGACGTGGTCCTCATCGAGGCCGGCATCGGGCGGAAGTTCTCGAAGAAGCACCGCGAGATCTACGGCTTGAGCGACGAGGTGACGCTCGAGACGTCGCTCCGCGCCGTCGGCGTCGAACCAGAAGCGGTGACGGACGTTGTGCTGACCCATCTGCACTTCGACCATTGCGGCGCGGCGACGAAACGCAGCGACGAGGGCGACGTCGTGCCGGCGTTCCCCAATGCGCGGCACTGGATCCAGCGCACGGAATGGGGGGAGGCGATGAACCCGACGCCGGCGACGGACACCTCGTACGATCTCGCCCTGCTCGCCCCGCTCGAGGCGGCGGGGCTCGTCGAGCTGCTCGACGGCGATGCCGAGATCAGGCCGGCCGTCCGGGCCGAGGTGATCGGGGGGCACACGCGGTCGCATCAGGTGGTGCGGATCGAGTCCGGCGGGCAGGTGCTCGTTTTCGTCGGCGACCTGATCCCCACGAGCCACCACATCCGCACGCACTACAACGCCGCCTACGACTTGAACGCCGAGGAGAACATGCTCAACAAGCGCGCGTTCCTCGAGCGGGCGTGCGAGCACGGCTGGCGCCTTCATTTCTACCACGACGCGCACGTGCCCCAGGCGCTCGTCGGGAAGGACTCGGTCGGCCGCTTCGTCGTCGAGCCGGTCGGCGCCTGACGGCGTCTGTGCGGCGGTGCTTCCGGGAGGCCGAGGGAAACATGGACCCGCACGAGCTCGAAATCCTGTACGAGGACAACCACCTGATTGCGGTCCACAAGCCGGCGGGGATTCTCGTGCAGGGCGATGAGACGGGCGACCCGACGCTGATCGAGGCGGTCAAGGCGTGGCTCAAGCATAAGTACGCCAAGCCGGGCAACGTCTACCTCGGGCTCGTGCACCGGCTCGACCGCCCGGTGGCCGGGGTGGTGCTGTTCGCGAAGACGTCGAAGGCGGCCTCGCGGCTGGCCGCGCAGTTTCGCGAGGGGGCGGGTCGAGAAAGTCTACCGGGCCGTCGTCGAGGGGAAGCCGGATCCCCCTGCGCGGCGCCTGAGCGGCTTCATCGTGAAGGACCGGGAGCAGCGCCGTTCGCGGCTCGTTGACGCGCAAACGGCCGGGGCCAGAGAGATTCTGCTCGATTACCAGGTCCTCGCGTCGGAGGGCGATGCGAGCCTCGTCGAGGTTGTGCCGCGGACGGGCCGGAGCCACCAGATCCGCGTGCAGCTTGCGGGCATCGGACATCCGATCCTGGGCGACGTCAAGTACGGGGCGCAGGAGCCGCTCGCGGGCGGCGCGATCGCCCTGTACGCGAGGGAGTTGCGGGTGGAGCACCCGACGCGCAGCGAGCCGATCGAGATCGCCGCAGGCCCGTCGCCGATCTGGCCGTGGCCGCCGGCTGAAAAATAGGGACAGGCACTAATTTTCCCGGGAAATTAGTGCCTGTCCCTATTTTCCTGAAGCCATGAGTCGCTGGAAGACCTCGTCATCGACTGGAAAACGAAGCTCACGGAACTCCTGCCGCAGATCTCTCTGGAAGGCGTATGAGAGCGCGGCAGAGGCGAGAGTCGCCCGAAACCGCTCCGCGTCCGGGCTGTTGCTGCGTGCACTGAAGCCCTTCTCCCATTCGGGATTGAACCGCTGCAGGAACGCCATGAGTCGCTTCACCGGCTGTCGGTAGCCACGTCGGTCCTTCTCAGCGTGCTCGAAGAACTTGTAGGCTACGGTCATGAACGTGTTGAAGGTCTCGTCGTGCTCCGTGTCGCCGGCATTCCAGGAGCAGAAGCGGGACCCGTCCTTGCGGTAATCCTCGTATGAGCGCCGCACAACGGACATCGAGGCACGGGCACTCCGTGCGATGTCGAACGCCAGGTCGCGGCTGATCCCGTACTTGTCCCGGTTATTCACCAGTTCATACGCCGTCGCGTGCTGGAAAACCTGCGCCAGGACTTCCGAATAGATGGTATTGGCCGGCCCGTCCTGCTTGAATCCCCAGTGAAACTCTGCGGGCGAGTTCAGAGTGACGTTGTGTCCCATTTCATGGAAGAACGAGGACCACTCGATGTCTCCTTTGAATCCATTGTCGCCACTCACAAGACAGACGGGATCCGTGTACCAGACCGAGTGCATCCCCCGGCACTTGGGGTCGCGAAGCAGGACCTGCTCGAACCGGCCGTCAGTCTTGCACACGTTGTCGTTGGCGAGGTCCAACTGGATCGCCGCCGCGACGGTGAGCACGTATTCGACGGTCTCCCGCGTGCACGCCTCGAAGAAGCTGTCGTCGAAGACGGTAAGATCAGGAGGGACGTCGTATGGGGCGCGGCTCGCGCGGAGATGAGGCACTTCGGACGGGATAGCTACGCGGTTGTCGTCTGACAATCTCATCCTTGTGAGGGTCAGTGACAGCGGGCCGAAGCGCACGAGGACTTCCGCCGTCTTGCTTGTGCCATCGGGGTAGTGGGCCGTCACCTTCACGATGTAGTTCCTGCGGCTGTCCTTGTAGCGGTGCGTCTGCGGCAAGAACCCGGTGCTTTGCTCCTTATCTCCCCATTCCCAGGTGAAGGGCTCGTGGGGTTGGGCGGTGTCGCAGCCGGTGCATTCGACCGTCCCGCTCTCACGATCGATCTTGGCCACGCTGACGGTAAGCGTTTGCGTTGGTCCGACCAGGCACTCGGAGTAGTCGAACGCCCCCCGGCAGGAAGATGCGGCACACAACGCCGCTACGAATACGGCCAGCAGGACCAGGGCTCGCCGCGACCTTGGCTGTGTCGGCTGTCTTTGGGGCAACATCGCCACGATCGAGGGATTCCCTTTCCGCTGGTAAGCAGGAGGACAGCCGATCAGGGGAATAGGTGGCATCAGGAATGGGTTAGAGGGAGAGCGGCCAAGCAAGAGGTATCCTTCACCTGTTCACCTGCTCTAATCCAGGTCGTCCTCCCACTTCGGGCTGCTGCGGTAGACGCCGCGGTGGCCGACGCCGATGTTGAGGACGTTCCTCTCGCCCGTCTGGTAGCCCGAGCCGTTGTGCCGCTGCCTGGCGTGCCAGAAACACCGGACAATCGGCACGTGGCCGGCAGTGACCTGGCCCTTCTCGCCCGTTTTCATCTGGCGCTCCTTGAACTCGACCCAGGTTTCCCCCGCCGACAAGCTGCAATCGGCGACGCTGAACTCGTAGAGGTAGCTGCACCGCGTGATGTCGGTGTTGCGGTAGTCCTGGTAGGGCTTGCCGTCCGAATTGGTCTCGGTATTGAACTCGGTGTCGTCGGTTTCCTCGAACTGCGCGTCTGGCATGAAGTCCGTGCTTGACCCCTTGACTTTGTCGGCGACGCCGCCATCCTTGCCCTCGGTCCAGTCGCACGGGCAGATGTAGCCTGCTTTAACCTCGTAGTATTCGTCGAAGAGCGTTGACAGGAACATGGGGTATTGTTGATCCGAGAACGCCTTGTAGCTGTCAATGGCCGTCGAGAAGTTCTTCAGATGCGCCGTGCAGGCGGACATCCGCGCTTTGCCGCGTGCGGACGAGACTGCCGTGATCAGCATGCCGGCCAGGATGCCGATGATGGCGATCACAACAAGGAGCTCGACCAGAGTAAAGCCACGTCGGTTCCGATTCATTGCCACGTCTCGCTTCGCCATGGGGTTGTCACGGCTGTTTCTTTTACTATAGCCCGTGCGGGCGTGAGCGTCAATGTGCTTTTTCGCCCGGCCCGGCCGGCCGGCAGGGCCGGCGTGCACGGCAGCTACTGACTGTCACTTGTTGTCTCGGGCTGCTCGAGCTGCTCAAGCTCCTTCTCGATCTCGATCTCGCGATCCTGCTGGAACTCGATGACGAGGTCGAGCATCGTCTGGGCTGCCCGACCCCATGAGGAATCCTTGCCGAACGCTTCGACCGCCCGGTCGAGGTACTCCTTCGCTTCGGCGTAGCGTTTGAGCCGCATGAAGATGACGCCAAGGTTGTACAACGGCGTGGGATCGGCGGGGTCGAGCTTCATCACCTGGGCGAACTGCTCGATGGCGAGCTGGTAGTCGCCCTTGCTCTGATAGAACGCGCCGAGGTTGAAGTGCGCGCTCTTATGTTCGGGTTCGAGCTCGATGACGCGGCGGAGTCGTTCGATCGCGTCGTCGATCTTGCCGAGCTTCGCCTCGGACATGGCGAGCCCGTGAAGGGCGTCGGCGTGCTCAGGCTCGAGCTCCAGGACCGCGCCGTAGTGCTCGAGGGCCTTCTGGTATTTCGCCTGGCGCCACCTGACATCACCGAGGCCGAGGAGCGCGTCGACCGACTCGGGGTTGCGCTCGCGGATCGCCTCGTACTCCGCGGCCGCGGCATCGAGGTCGCCCCGGGCGGTGGCGATCGTCGCCGCCAGGAAGCCGACCTGGTCATTGTCGGGTTCGAGTTCGCGTGCTTTCTCGACGGCGGCCTTGGCGCGGTCGAGCTGGCCGTCTTTGGTGAGGATGACGGCGAGGTTGAGGACCGGCTTGACGTTCTTGGGGTCCTTCTCGTGGGCACGGCCGTACTGCTGGGCGGCCAGGTCGTACTTGCCTCGCGCCACGAACATGTCGCCGTAGAGCAGGTAGGCCTCGACGAAGCCGGGCCGCAGGCTGACGGCGTGCTCGAGGTGCCATTCCGCTTCGCCGTAGTTGCCGTGCTCGAAGTAGAACTCGGCCAGGTGCCAATGCGCCTCGGCCCGGCAGCGGTGGTCGGTGCGCACGGTGGCGAACTGCTCCGTCGCGGCCTTGAAGTAGCCGGCCGCCTTATCGGCCTCGCCAGCCTGCCGGAGCGCGTAGGCGGCCCGGAAGACAACGACCGGGTCCTTGCACCCGCTGTCGATGGCCTTCACGAGTGCCTGGGCCGCCGCCTCGTACTGCTCGTTCGCGTACGCCTGGTAGCCGGTGCGCACTTCGTCGTCCCAGACGAAGCTCTGGAACTCGCTCTCGAGGTAGTTGTCCCATTCGCTCGCGCCGGCGGGCCACGGCATGATGGCGATGAGCACAAGGATGGGGACTGTCGACAACGGCTTCATCGGCGGGCCTCGCATGTTGAGACGATTCTACCGTTTCGACGCTGGGTGGCAAGATCGGGTTTCGAAGTGACCCGCGCAAACATCGGGTGCATCAGCCCGGGGTTGCGCCTGAGCCCGCGCAGCGGGCGAACGCGCCGTTTCGGCGGGAGCCAAGCCACGTTGGCTTTTGGCCTCACCGTGCACGCCCTCGACTTGCCAGCGATGCCGCGCCATCTGATGGCGCCAGGTCTCGTCGCCGCGCGCGCAGCGACGACGCGCCGTGGTGCTCGGCGCCAGGCACGCCGTCCGCAGCCGGCAGCGACGGCACACCGCTGCCTCGCCCCGGTAGTGATGGCGCGCGCCGTCGAACGAATGGTGCGTCAACACGCGCCCGCCCGGACAGCGAACCACGTCGTGGCGCGCGTCGTGCGCGACCGCCCTTGGCCACGCGCGCGTCCGGATCGGTGCGGCTCACGCGCGGCCCGACCCTGACGGCTTCCTCCTGCTCGCCCGACGCGGTCTTGTCGCCCGACGTTGTCTCGTCGCCCGACGTTGTCTCGTCGCCCGACGTTGTCTCGTCGGCTACCTCGTTGACCTGCAAGCTCTGCTCGACGTGGCGCGTCACCAGGCTCTCCCATCTGACGTCGGCCCGGATCAGCGTGGCGTCAACGTGCACCGTCTCACCGCTGACCAGCCCCGACGCCACGCACGCCTGGACCGTGCGCTCAAAGATGCGCCGAAACCGCGCCGCCCCCAGCGCTGACGGATGCGCGTCAGACTGCTGTGATCAGGCAGCGCCTCGTCGAGCCCGTAGCCGCAAAACCAGCGAATCGCCACGTTGACCTGCGCCTGGCACAACAGCTTGCGGTCATGCACGATGCCCTCGAAAAACCCCGCCAGCATCAGCCGCACGGCTGTTCCGAAGGAACAGCTTACGCGACGCTGAAGCGTCGCACGGCCGCCTCCGGGTCGATGCTCGGCCGGCCCTGGCCGGACGCATACAGCGGCTCGACCTCCTCGAGAGCACACACGCCACCAACACCAACACCCAAGCACGAGCTGACTTTTTCAACAAGCCCGTGCGCCCGTGGCTACTACCAGACGCCGCGAGGCGGCTCATTGGGATGGATCGCACGCAAAGCCTGTGAGAAAGCCAGGCTAGACCCTGAAATCGAGCCCGACCGTCGGCAAGGGGTCGGGGCTCGGCTCGTCGCAGTGTTCCTGGACAAGCGTTGACAGTTCGATGCCGGCGCGCCCGAGCTCGCGCGCGATCCACGCCTCGGCGGGAGCCGCAGCCGAAGCCGGCTCATGGGCGCCCGTGACGCGCAACGTACCCCGCGCGGCGTGTCCGTGGACGCTGAGCTCGCACGAGGCCACGCCGTCGCCCGCCAGCGGCACCCACGCCCGGAGCTCGCAATCCGACGGCACAGGAGCCGGATCTGTCAGCGCCGGCGGCCCGGACAGCTCGACGAACGCGGTGGCGAGCGCCTCGTCGCGAACGAACGGAACCTGAAGCACCCAGCGCCGCTGGACCGGCTGCGCTGCGGGCGCGCCGTTGACAGTCCGGAGGCCGGCCACGATTGTGCGAACGTGTGCGGCGATCTCGCCCGGTTCGCCGTCACAGGCCGACGCGAACTCGCCCAGCAGCGTCGGCCAGTCGCAGGCACCCTCGCCGGGAGGAGACGCAGGCGCGGCGCACAGCTCGACGGCCGCAGCATGCCACTGGCTCGGGCCGCCCGAACGGACACGCGTAAGGAGCGCACCCGCCGCCGCTTGGAGCGCTTGGCCCGACGGTTGCGGTTCGCCCGACGAGAGTGCGGCCTCGAGCGCGGCCAGGAGCTCGCCGAGGCACGGCGGCTCGAACAGCGCCGCGCGCACGCTCTCGGTCGTCTCGGCGGTATCGGACAGCCCGTGGCGCACGACGGTGGCGGCGGCAGCAGCCGTGGCGTACTCGTCGCTGCCCACAGCCGAGACGAGATCCGAGACCCTCGCGAAGTGCTCGATCGTGATGGACAACGCGGCCGAGAGCATGGCGGCGGCAAGGCGAATGGCGGCGTCGGTCGGCTCGATGCCAAGCGAGGCCAGATGACGCGCCAGTTCGGCCGTTGTCGTCATCCGGCTCGCCTGGCCGATCTGCGGCGGCGGCACGATGCGCAGGTGGACCTTCTCGCCGATGTGGGCCACCTGGGCGTAGAGCACTTGGCCGCGAAGCAGTGGGAGCGGCGAGACGGCCACAGTGCTGAGGCCGCGCACATTGATCAGCGCCGTATCCTTGCCGAGCCGCTCAAGGACAACGGCGCGCACGACGCTGCCGAGCTGCAGCCGCTCGCGAATCTCGGCGGATGGACGGAACGAGACCGCAAACCTGTGCTGTTGGGCCGTCATGAGATTGTGTCGTGGCGTGCCGGCTCCCTGTTTTGAACGCGAGTGCGTTACAGTCCTCGCCGTCCCGGGCTTGACACGGCCCCGACCTTCCCTAGAATGACCTGCAGTCACCTAGCCACTGTTGTTTCAGCAAAGGCAAAGACAATGACATCGAATGTCGCCGAACTCGTCACAGGTTCCTGCACGCTGCCGCCGATGCCGGTCGTCGCCACGCGGGTGATGCGCGAGCTCATGAGCCCGGAGACGACGGCGGACTCGCTCTCGAAAATCATCGAGACCGACCAGGCGCTCGTGACCCGGATTCTCAGGATCGCCAACTCGGCGTTCTACGGCTGCGCGCGCAAGGTCGGCTCGATTCGGCTTGCCGTCGTCGTGCTCGGCTTCAACACGTTGAAGAACCTCGTGATCGCCACGAGCACCAAGAGCCTCTACCAGAAGCAGAACAAGACCGAGCAATCGCTGTGGGAGCACTCGCTCGGCGTCGGCATCTCTGCGCACGTGCTCGCCATGGCGCTGTGCCCCACCTCGCTCGAGGACGCGTTCACCACGGGGCTTCTGCACGACATCGGTAAGCTCATCCTG
>Ga0307430_1001825_pt1 | contig 14900 bp, 13 predicted proteins | sample SalMarWE160130MG_FD_202159 | JGI IMG/M metagenome (GOLD analysis project Ga0307430, IMG submission 202159) | Salt marsh sediment microbial communities from the Plum Island Ecosystem LTER, Massachusetts, United States - WE1603-130 | ecosystem: Environmental > Aquatic > Marine > Intertidal zone >... | reverse complement strand
CACTGGCTCATAGATGCCACAGATGGCGTCGAACGGTGGATGCGCTTCTACCGCCAGAGCCGCCTGGAGATTGTGCGTATGATGGTGGACCAGGTACTGCATCTCCTGGTACTGTTGGTGCTGGCTGAGGTTTTCGTCGAGGCGTAAAAGGGTGGGCACTTTTGGTCAAGAGGATACTGTGTGAGCGCGGTAGGTCTAGACGAAGAGCGGATACGCAAGTATGTGAAGTGGCAGAAGAAGGGGGAGCAACAACTGGAAGCGACACAAGGTAAGCTATTCGATTAGGCATTCGTATCACCAGTAAGAGCGCACCTTCCAGGTGCATCATTTTTATCTGGATTGCGCTATCCGCTGCGAAAGCCTATCTAGCTCGGCCCTAGTCTAAATCGGGCAGTCAGGGTCACTGCACTAGTATTATTGTGTCCACCACCTCTGCATCTACTGCGACTTGCGCAGCGAGTGCTACCAAATCGAGGATTTCGACGGCGAGGTGCTGGTCAAGGCCAACGCCATCGAGCTGCTGCGCGAGGATCTGGCCCGCAAGCGGGTCAAGGGTCCCATCGGCCTGGGGTCGGTGAACGACTGCTACATGCCGCTTGAGCGGGAGGTCAACCTGACCGGGCGGGCGCTGAAGGTGAGCGCCGAGTTCGGGTTCCCCGTCCACGTGATGACCAAGAGCGCCCTGGTGCTGCGCGATCTGGACACGCTGGCCGAGATCAGCGAGCGGTATGCGACGGTCAGCTTTAGCATCACCACCGCCGACGATGAGCTGGGCAAGAAGCTGGAGTCGATTGCGCCCCGCGTCTCTGAACGGTTCCGGGCGATGCGCATCTTGGCCGATAGGGGCATCCAGACTGGCGTCTCGCTGATGCCGGTGCTGCCCTTTATCACAGATAGCGAGGAGAACATCGCCGCCATCGTGCGCCAGACCCACGCGCACGGCGGCTCGTACATCATCCCTTCGTTCGGCATGACCACGCGCGACCGGCAGCGGGCCTATTATTACGCCAGGCTCGACGAGTTGTTCCCCGGCCTGCGGCAAAAGTACGAGCGCGCGTTCGGGGATCGGTATCATTGCCCGGCGAGCAATGCCGACAAGCTGACCAAGGTGTTCTACGAACATTGCGAGCGCTATGCCATCTCGCCGCGCATCATTCCCTACGTGCTGCAGGCAGCAGAGCAGTTGAGTTTGTTCTGAGGGGGGTGACTGCTCGAGCTACCCTCATTTGGATACAGAGAAACACAGAGCAGGCAGAGATTCACAGAGAATGAAGAAAACCTCTGTGTGACGACACCCTGGGTGGTTACTGAGGGGGAGGTAGAGAGCTTTAGTCGTCGGTGGCTGTCGGTCCGTCGTACCGCTGAAGCGTGCCCTCTGCTGCTTTTCGCACTCGCTCCACCAATTCCGGCGGCTCCAGCGCCTTGGCCGCCGCGCCGTAGCTCAGCACCCAGCCGACCGCCCAGTCGAGGTTCGTCGTGCCAAAGCGAACGACGATCGAGCCGTCGTCGCCGTCTTCTGCGATCTCCAGCCAGTTGCTGTCCCACTCGCGCACCGATTGGGCGACGCGGGCGTCCAGACGCACGGCTATCCGGTGGGGCGTTTCGTACTGCATCGCGCGCTGCAAGTACTCGCGTGCGTCAAAGTCGCTGGGCATTGTGAACTTTTCCGTAAGCGGCTCGATCTGCTGGATGCGGTCTACCCGGAAGGTGCGCATGTCCTGCCGCAGGCGGCAAAAGCCCGCCAGATACCACTGCCCCCATTGAAAGGCCAGACCGTAAGGTTCGACCACGCGCCCGGTCTCCTCTTGGCGGGCGATCCCGCGGTACGTGAGACGCACGCAGCGCCGTTCGATGATGCATTGACGCAGCGTGTGGATTGTCAATTCCCAGGGCTGATAGTCCCTGGCGGCCAATCTGCCTACGGCAAGGTACTGCTGGAGTTGGGCAACCTCGGCACGCAGGTCGTCGGGCAGGACGTTATCCAGCTTGGCGGTGACGGCAATAGCCGCGTCGTCGTACGTGTGCCCCCACACATCTCGCACCAGGTTGGCGCCCATGTAGAGCACCGTCGCCTCCTCGGCGGTAAAGATCAGCGGCGGTAGCTTGTAGCCGCGCACCAGCGAAAAACCGCCGTAGCGGCCGCGCTCCGAATAGAGCGGGATGCCCATCTCGTCCAGCATAGAAATGTAGCGATGGACGGTGCGCTCTGAGACGTTCAGCTCGGCGGCCAGCTCGCTGGCCTTCCAGCTGGGCCGCGACTGGAGCATCATGATCATGGATAGCAAACGTGTGGCGACGTTGGTCATATCTTCCTCCTAAAGTGGTTTTATTATACCACGAAATTATGACGCAATATGTCAAGATTTAGCGGTTTGTTATCGCGAGCGTTTTCCTTGCACAGAGCCGAGAGAGAGGTATACTATGATCGGGGTTTCGCGATGGAGTTCTCTCATCACTACAGAACGCTTGGGATTCTCGCAGGCGCCTCCCAGAAGGAAATAGCACAGGCCTATCGGCGGCTGGCGCGACGCTTTCACCCCGATCTCCAGCCGGCAGAGCAGAAGGCGTGGGCCGAGGAGCAGATGAAGCGGCTCAACGAGGCCTACGCGGTGTTGAGCGATCCACAGGCGCGAGCGCTCTACGACATTGCGCTGTGGCGGCATCTTGCCGCGCTTTCTCGCATCAGGCGCGGAGGATCCAGAAAACAGAAGGAGTTGGTCGTAAAGATCAAGTCGGTGATTGGTGCGGTGGGCATCGGCTTCCTGTTGTTGGGGGTTGTTTTCTACCTTCTCGATTGGAACGCGCTATTCCAGGGCTTACTGACGGCGGGGCAGATGCTAGGACTGCGGTGGGCGTTTGCTCAAGCCTGGATGGCCGTGCTTGCGACGATTCTTTTCGGGATGAGGCCTTTGTCGTAGGCCAGGACGGGAGATGAAGTTTTTCGGCTTTTCAACGCTCATAGCGCTCGCGCTCATCGTAGCGTTTCAGTTCACGCTGTACGTGGATATGCAACTGCCGTTCTACGCCGCGTGGCTTCTGGGCGTTGGCCTGACCACGCTTCTCTTCTACTGGGCGGATAAACGCATGGCGAGGATCAAGCGCTTCAAAATCCGTGTGCCGGAGCACACGCTCAATTTGTTGGCTTTGGCCGGAGGCTTTGTCGGCGCGTGGCTCGGACGGGCGCTTTTTCGCCACAAGACCAACATCCGCAAGCACTGGGGGATGTTCGTGGTTCTCGTGGTGAGCACGCTGATTCACGGGGCGTTGATTTATCTGGTGTTCTTTGGAGGTTTTAGACAGGGCGGAGGGTGAGGAGGTACTGCCGATGTGTGATACAGTCGTCGCCACGGCTGAGGTCACCGCGGACGGCGTGACCATTTTTGGCAAAAACTCGGACCGCGAGCCGAACGAGGCGCATCATCTGCTCCTGGTCCCGGCTGCCGATCATCCTGCTGGCAGTCGCGTCAAGTGCACGTACATCGAGGTGCCCCAGATCGAGCATACCTACACCGTGCTGTTGGCCAAGCCTTTCTGGCTGTGGGGAGGCGAGATGGGGGCCAACGAGCACGGGGTCGCCATCGGGAACGAGGCCGTCTTCTCCAGGGTGCCGCCGGTGAAGGAAGAGACCCTGCTCGGTATGGACCTCATCCGCCTGGGGTTGGAGCGCGCCGCCACGGCGCGAGAGGCAGTGGACGTGATCACAGGCCTGGTGGCCGAGTATGGCCAAGGGGGCGATGGAGGCTTTAAACGCAAGAGCGTTTACAACAACAGCTTTATCATCGCCGACCCTCGGGATGCCTGGGTGCTCGAGATGGTGGGAAGTCATTGGGCGGCTAAACGGGTCAGTGGAGTGTACGCGATCTCCAATGGCCTGACGATTGGCGGTGAGTGGGACTTGGCCTCGCCCGATCTGGTCTCTTACGCCGTTCAGAAGAAATGGTGCAAGGGGCGGGATGATTTTCATTTTGCACGCTGCTATTCCGACCGCTTCTACACCAGGTTTAGCTGTAGTGGCAGCCGCCGCGAGCGCACGACCCGCTGGCTCACCGACCGGCGGGGCGCGATCACCGTGGCCGACGTGGCAGATGCCCTGCGCGATCACGGCGAGTCCAGAAGCGATCCCTGGCGGCTCGATACCAACCAGGCGGACATGACGGTGTGCGCGCACGCCAGCTTTGGCCCGATCCGCTTCAGCCAGACGACAGGTTCGATGGTCTCACACCTGCGCCCGGACTGCACCACACACTTTGTCACGGGCACGGCAGCGCCCTGTACCAGCATCTTCAAGCCCGTCTGGCTGGACGCGCCGCTGCCTGATACAGGCCCCACGCCGACGGGCACTTACGATGGGGCCACGCTGTTCTGGCGGCACGAGGTGCTGCACCGGGCCACCCTGCGCGATTATCGGACGATGATTCAGCTCTATCAAGACGAGTCGGACACGATCGAGGACGAGTTCATTGCCAGGGCGCTCGATCTTGCCTGCGATGCTGTGGATAAGCGCGCGGCGTTCTCTGCGCAGTGCTTTGCCCAGGCGGACGCGGCTGAAGCTCGCTGGCTGGAGCAGGTATCGGCGGCCAAGGTGCAAAGGCGGCCTCACCGTCTTTACTCCATTGCCTGGTATCTGCGAAATCGCCAGGCCAAGATGCCCGCGTAGCGCGCGAGGTCAGCTCCGCAGCGTGACGTCTCCCACGAGGAGGCGATGAAGCGCGCCGTCGGGGGTACGCAGCAGGAGCGCACCGTCTTCGCTGACCGATTCGGCTATTCCCTCGAGCGTTCCCTGTGACGTGCTGGCCTTTACCTGCCGGCCCAGCGTCGCCAGCCGCGAGGCCCATTCCTGGTGCAGGCTCTCGCCGGCCTGCAGAGCGTCGTATCGCTGCTCGACCTCGGCCAAAAGCGCGGCCAGAAGCGTGGCGCGGTCTATAGGCTGCCCCGTCTCGGCCAGGATGCTGGTGGCGTTGGGGTCGAGGGCAGGCAGCGCTGCCGGTTCCACGTTCACGTTGATCCCAATCCCGACGATGGCGTGATTCAGGCGCTCTCCCGTTAACCTGGTCTCTGTCAAGATTCCGGCCAGCTTTCTCCACCCTTGAGGTTGGAGATTGGAGCTTTGCGATTTGACGATGAGATCGTTGGGCCACTTGAGCCAGATGCGCAGGCCCGCCGTCTCTTGGATTGCGTCGGCTGCCGCCAGCGCGCACAGCATTGTCAGTTGCTGGATGCGGGTAGGAGGGAGATCGGGGCGGAATAGGATCGAACAGAGGAGACAGGTGCCTGCGGGGGCTATCCAGCGGCGTCCCAGTCGCCCCCGCCCGGCCGTCTGCTCGTCGGTTACGACCACCGTCCCCCCGGGCGCTCCCCGCGCCGCCAGCTCCTTTGCCACGTTGTTAGTCGATCCCGTACGCGGCAGGTAGGTGAGTTCACGCCCGAAAGCCTGGGTGGTCAAAATGGTTCGCAGGTTGGCTGGTTCGAGTTGACCCGTCATGTCGCCGGGGATTCTACCACCTTGCTTTCCGCCTGTCAACGCGATTGCCTAGCTTGCCAATTCGGTGTACAATCAAGGGCGATGGATCACCTTTGGACCCCTTGGCGCATGGCATACTTGCGGGGCGAAGAAGAGCCAATGGTGGAAGGTTGCCTTTTCTGTGTTGCGCCCCAGATGGAAGACGCCCAAGCCCACATTGTCCATCGGGGAAACTTGTGCTATGTTATTCTTAACCGTTTCCCCTACAACAACGGCCATATGATGGTTGTCCCCCGCGACCACGTGGCGACGTTGGAGGGGTTGGATGCAAAGACATTGGCCGAGCTGATGGCGCTGACGCAGCTCAGCCTGCGGGTGTTGCGGGAGGCCTACAATCCACAGGGGTTCAACGTGGGGATGAACATCGGTGAGGTGGCCGGGGCGGGGATGGCGGGCCATATTCATCTCCATGTCGTTCCTCGCTGGGGGGGTGACAATAGCTACATGGGCATCGTGGGAGAAACGCGCGTCATCCCCGAGTTGTTAGATCAGACCTATGAGCGGTTGAGGCCGCTGTTTGAGACGTACGAGCGTGAGGTCTAGGGTAGATGCAGGCAGCCTGAGGCAGATATGAGTTTGTCGGAAGAGCTACGCTTTGTCCTTCGCTCCGTGCTGGCGTCAATTCATCTCGTGTCGTTGCTTTTTCTGGTATTCCGGCGGCACGAGAAGCGGCACAGTTACATTTCCCTGATTCTCTACTGTGTGCTGTCGACTGTCTGGGGAGCGGGCGTTGTCGTAGCGGAGGGTGGGGTTGATTGGGTGCCCGTGCTACTCGTCGACATCGCTGGCTATGTCAGCAAGGACCTTTTGGTGCTGTTGGCTGCCCTGCTTGTGCCTGTCGCCTTGCAGCACGTCGATCGACGCGGTCACTGGGCTTGGTGTATGGTGGGTGCCGCCGGCTCCTTGGCTGCTTTGGTGGCGCACAACTTCGTGGTTCGAAACCCAACTGATGCTCGGCTGGTGGCGGCGGCAGCCCTTATTGGTTGGCTGGTCTTTGCTTGCCTGGCAATCATCCTGTCTGCTTGGTGGGCGCTGCGGGCCCCGTTGGCCTTCTACCGCAATCGAGGTATTTATCTGTTGATGTTGTTGGTGCCGCTGTTGGCTGGCCATGTTCTTGGATGGGTGCAATGGCGGTGGGTGGAAGTCAGCCTGGCATTGCATCTGCTGGGGACGCTTGGCATCGTCCTTTCTGCTACGACGCATGATTTGCCCAGTGTGAAGAGGGTTCTGCGCCGTCTCATCGGCAACACTGTGGTTACCGTGATGACGACCCTGCTTCTGCTGGTTGGCCTGGCAAGTGGGCAGCTTGTTTCCTTGGCTTGGGGCGACTTGTCCATAGCGCTTGCCGTCAGCGTGGCTCTGGCCCTCATACTGGCGCTGGTGTATCAACCTTTTCACCGCTTCGTCACCTGGGTAGTGAACCGGCTTCTGTGGAGGGGCGGGTACGATCCGACCCAAGTTCTGCGTGAATACGGACGATCCATCAGCAATCTGCTCACCCTGGAGCAATTGGCGACTGTTGCTGTGGGAATCCTCAGTGACGTGTTGGGAGTGAAGCGAGGGGCCCTGATTATGATCTCCAGAGGGGCGGATCGGGTTACGCTGCGCGTGACGGAGGGTATGGGGCAGGTTGAGCAACAGGAAATCGTTTTAGCCCTAGACAGCCCTGTCCTGCTCCACTTGATGATGGCCGGCGAGCCTTTCTTCCAGTATGATCTGGATCATCACCCTGACTTGCAGGCAGCGTCGGCGTATGAGAGGGAGGAACTACGGGCCTTGGGCGTGGAAATCTACTTGCCGATTCTGGCGCGTGACCGGGTGTTGGGATTGTTAGTGCTAGGCCCTCAGGGGGCAGGAGAGCCTTATGGAGAGCGCGAGGTGACTTTCCTGAACACGTTGGCTCAACAGACCGGCGTCGCGTTGCAGAACGCGTATCTCTACAGCCGAATGAAGGGCCTTTACGACAAGATCTCCCGCCTGAACGAGGATCTGCGCTTGGCGTACACCAAGCTGATGAAGATGGATCAGGCCAAGACGGATTTCCTTTCCATCGCTTCGCACGAGTTACGAACGCCGCTCACGGTGATCCAGGGATATACGGATATCTTGGAGGAGTTAGCCGCCACCCAAGAGCTGCCTCCGGGGCAAGTATTGGAGATTGCGGGAAACCTTAAGGCACCCATAGAGCGATTGGCGACCATTGTCACGGCGATGCTCGATGCCTCGACGATTGAGGTACATGCCCTCGATCTTCAGTACACGTCTACGACGCTGCAGGCGGTGATCTCTATGGCCATCGGGTCGTGGCGCGATGCGCTGAAGGAGCGGGGCTTCGAAACGCTGATAGAGGGTATCGCTGACATTTCTCCCCTCGAGGCAGACCTGCAGCGGTTGAGCCAGGCGTTCAGCAACATCATCTCCAACGCACTCAAGTACACGCCTAATAAAGGGCGCATCTCTATCAGTGCCGCCATGATCGACAGCGAGCACTTTGAGGTCATCGTTGCCGACACCGGTGTGGGCATTGCTCGTGGGGATCAAGAGTTGATCTTTGAAAAGTTCTATCGCGTGGGTAGCCTCTTGCTTCACTCGACCGGGGATACCAAGTTCAAGGGAGCCGGGCCGGGCCTGGGGCTGCACATCGCCCGGGGCGTGATTGAGGCGCACGACGGGCAGATTTGGGTGGAGAGCGAAGGCTACGACGAGGAAAAGTGCCCAGGTAGCGCGTTTCACGTGATGCTGCCACTGAAATCATCCCCTTCGGAAGCCGAGTGAAAGAGTCTTTTTCGGGGACCATCAAGAGCCATCCCGATTGGGTCGGATGGCTTTTGTGGTTCTCAGGCGCTGTGTCGGGTAGCTAGTATGATAACAGAATGTAGGGAGAGAATGATCGATGCCGGGAACTGAACTGCCCCGCTGGTTGGAATGGGCGCGCGAGATACAGGCGTTGAGCCAAACGGGGCTTCATTACAGTGAGACCCAGTATCACGCGCAGCGTTACCGACGCCTGATGGAGATCGCTGCCGAGATCGTGGAGTGCCAAACGGACCTGTCCAGGCAGCCGGTGCTGGAGAACTTTGCGGTGCAGCCCGGCTACGCGACGCCCAAAGTCGATGTGCGTGCTGCGGTGGTGCGCGATCGAGAGATCCTGCTGGTTCAGGAGCGCGCCGATGGATGCTGGGCCATGCCGGGGGGCTGGGCCGATGTGGGAGAGATCCCTTCCAAGATGGTGGCGCGCGAGGTATGGGAGGAGAGCGGCTTTGAGGTCGAGGCGCGTAAGGTGATCGGCGTGTACGACGCCAACCGGGGCCACACGCCGCTCGAATTCTACCACGCCTACAAAATCGTCTTCCTGTGCGAGATCGTGGGCGGTGAGGCCCGCCCGAGCGATGAGACGCTGGCCGTGGGCTTTTTCCCGTTCGACGATCCGCCGCCGCTCTCGGCCGAGCGCACAAATGAGCGGCACTTGGCCGAGGTGCTGGCGCACCTGCAGGATGAGCGGCGGCCTGCGGCTTTTGACTGATGACCAGGGGCTATCCGCTGTCCAGTTTCTCTATCGCCTCCATCGCGGGTGGCCAGTCTCTGTGGTAGTGCAGTGCTGTGTCAAAGTCGCTCCGGGCTCCAGCGATATCCCCCTGCGCCCAGCGGGCCATCCCGCGCCAGTAGTAGGATTCCTCCAGGTTGGCCGTCGTCGCCAGCGTGGCGTTTGCCAGCGCGACGACGTCGTCGTAGCGGCCGACGGCGTAGTAACTCTCGTAAGGCCCGAACTGGTACCACAGCATGCGAAAGTGCAGCCCCAATCGCCGCGCCTCGTCGTAAGCAGGGGCGGCCTCGGCGTGCCGTCCCAGCGAGGTCAGGCTGGTGCCCACGTTGAACCAGGAAAAGGTCACCCAGTCGGCGCAATCAGCATAAGCCACACAGGATGAGGGCGGATTTGCTGTCTCGAAGCGGGCCGTCTCCAGTGCCCGCTCGTACATCGCCACGTCGTCCAGGTCGGGGCCGAGCACCGCCGCCAGCGCCTCCCATCGGTCCGGCGTGTAGGTTACCAGGTACATGCGGTTAAAGACGCGCCACAGCTCGTCCATCTCCTGGTAGCCCACGGTCACGTCGGGGCCGTGGAGCGAGTCGTAGGTGAGGAATTCCTGGGCAACGTCGTCGTAGCCGACGACGAGCCGGTAGTGGCCCAACTGATCGCGGGCATCGCGCACGTACCACGTCTCGACCATGACGGGAAAGCCCGCGCGCACCAGTGCCTTGAGCCGTTCGAGGGTGCCGCCGGCCCGCACGATCGCGCCCAAACCCAGGTCGCGCGTGTACGCCTCCATCTCCGACAGGCTGACGTTCTTGTCCTCCGGGTCGGGCTTGAGGACCGGGGCGATATCGTACTGGGTCTCGCTGCGATCCCAGTAGGAGAGGGCCATCGCCAGCGTGGTCGGCCCGCAGTTGTTCCACCCTTGGTGCTCGTGGCGCACGCCCGTCAGCGTGAAGCTGGGCGGGGGCGTGCGGGTCGGGGTGGGGGCGGATGTTGGCGTCGGCGTGTTGGGTGGTTGATCAGTTGGTTGGGGGGTGGGCGTGCCGGTCGGCTGGTCGGTTGGTTTGTCAGTTGGTTGGCTGGTTGGCATAGGTGTGTGGGGGAGGGGAGTAGGAAGCGTGTCGGGATGGGGATTACGGCGCAGCGCTTGAAGCGGTTCCGGCAGGTAGTAAGCGTAGCGTCCCGGCAGCGCGCGGATGATGAGGAGGCCTGCCAAGAGGCCCAGGCCCAGTAGGATCAAGGCCACGATCGAGAGTGTGACGTAGTGTTGTTTTGACATGCGCTCAGTATACCGGAAAGTCTAGACGGTCCTGCGATGCCTGCCCAGTCGCCTCTTGATCTCGACGGTGCGAAAGACGAGCCATCTGGTAACTGGGTTGTACTTGTGTTTGTAATTCTTGTCGTAGAATGTCTTCATCGTGTCGTAAAAGGCGTTGTAGGCCCTTTCCCGCGCCTCAGCATCCGCTGCCGATAGAGCCTGGCTGTGCTCTTTCAGGCCGGTTGTCATACCGTGGTAGTGCAGGGCTGACGCCTGGGGGTAGAACATGATCCTGTGTCCGAGCTTTTTGATCTGGTAGCACAGGTCGATGTCCTCGCCGAACATAAAATAATCTTCGTCCCATTCACCGGCCTGCTCGAAAACCTCCCGTCGCACGAAGAAAAAACCGCCTCGGATGACGTCTACCTCGTGCGCCTCCTGTAGATCGCGGTCGAGCAGGTGATACTGACCAAACGCCTTGGACAGTCGCTTGGACTTTTTAAAGACCTGCGAGAGCTTGGTGAAATACGTAAACGCCGCCCAGGGAGTGGGAAAGCCACGATGAGCGCCCCAGTCGATTTCGCCGGTAGCCACCAGCTTTAGGAAAGGGGTGCAGGCGCCCACTTGTGGGTTCTGGTCCATCAGTTCGATCAGGGTGGGCAGTGTGCTACCGTTCACCTCGATGTCGGGGTTCGAGAAGAGGATGTAACGCCCGTTGCTCGATGCGAACCCGACGTTGTTGCCTGCCGAAAAGCCGTCGTTCTTCTGGAGCCGGATGAGGTGCGCGTTCGGGAAGCGCGCCGCGACGGCATCGGCCACGCCGTCCTGGGAGGTGTTATCCACGACAATGATCTCGTAGCCGTGGCTCGGGTCGGCGGCGATGGCCGCTTCGTAAGAGCCAAGGGTCTTGAGGGTGATGTCGCGTCCGTTGTAGGTGACGATGATGATCGAGAGATCGACTTTCATACGGTTCACCATCCGGCGGCGTAAAAGGCCAGGTACTCGCCCACGTTTGCTGCCCACAGCCCGTCCGAGTGTCCGCCGGCGTGTATGGCAAACTGGTTGGGGATGCCTTTTGCATCCAGCGCCTCGTGTAGCGCCTGTGTGCCGTCCAACGCCCAATCGGCGTCCCCGGCGTCCAGGTAGATGCGCAGCTCTGCGACACGGGGCTGATCCAGCAGGCTGAACGGATCGTAGACATCGGGCGCTTGATTGTACTTTAGCGCCGGGCTGTGCCCGCCGACAGCCGCGAACATGTCGGCGTGGCGGAACCCGATCTCCAGCGACCAGACGCCGCCGCGCGATATGCCCCCCACGGCTCGTCCCTCTCGCACGGTTTGGGTGCGGTAGGTCGCGTCTATGTGGGGGATCAGGTCGACGATCACCTGGGCCTCGAAGGAGTTCTCGCCGCCGCCGGTGTTGACGAAGACACCGTCGGGGTCGGCGCCCGGCAGGACGATGACGAAGGGCGGCAGCGCCCCGGCTTGGATGGCGGCGTCGGCAGTCTCATCGACGCCCAGGTTGTCCCAGTGCGATTCGTCGTAGGGCCAGCCGTGGAATAGATAGAGCACGGGGTAATGCCGTCCACTTGTGTCATAGTCGGGCGGCAGGTAGATGCGGTAGGGCTCCTCCAGCCCCGTCACCTGGCTGAAGTAGGTGCGCTGCTCGACCCGGCCTGCCAGTTCCACGCCGGGGTGTATAACGGGCGCTTCTACGATCTCGGTGGTGGGAATCGGGGTCGGGCCTTCGGGCGTGGCGGTTGGCGTGAACGTAGGCGTAGGCGTGCGAGTGGGTGGGGAGGTAGGGATGGGCGTGAGGGTCATTGTGGGGGTGGGAGTGCGTGTGCGCGTCGGTGTAGGGGCAGGGGCTTCGGGAAGCGGCTTGGCCAGCATCCATAATATGACTATGGCTGCCAGGGCAGCCATTGCCAGCCCGCGCAACAGCCACGGTTTCAGGCTTTGTCGCATGGATCCCCCCTCTGTGTCCCACTGGTTGCAACTGTAGATGTGTGGCGCATCGTGGAGCGTATTTTACCGCATCGGGTACCGGCTGGCAAGCGGGGAACCCCGCGTCATGCTGCAGGGCTTTTCCCTGTGAGCGGGTCTTTGGTACGGATGGCATCGTCCCAAAGTCCTCCTCGCATTTGGTCAAAAAAGGCTATTGAAAAAGTGCGCCGCCTGATGTATCCTATAGGTGGCTCGATTAACTCTGCATGGTTGAGGAGGCGTGTTGAAGACGGTTGGACGATTGCTGCTGGGGCTGATATCGGTGTTGGTCCCTTTCGTGCTTTTGGCTCTTTCTTCGACCGGGGTGGAAAGCGCCCCGGGTGTGCCGCTCGATTTAACGCCGACGGTCTACGTCTATTTGCCCCTTTTGCTCAAGGAACAGTACACCTGTCCGGCGACTTCTGGCAATCACTACGATTATGGGATTGCTTTTCAGTACGATGAAGACGACCCCGTCCGCCCGGCTCACCTGCACGCCGACAAGAACCTGGCCCTGCGTAGTTACACGCCCACAGACCCTCCTCTGCGGGAGCTGGTGGACTATGGCACGGAGTATCCACAGCCGCCGCAGTTTGCGACGATGTTCGAGCCGTGGCGCGTGCCGCCATTGGTCGGTTTTTACCAGGTTTATCATTGGGATTGGCTCACAAACTCCCGTGGCGATCCGATTACCGACTATCCGGCCACTGCCCTGGGTTTGCGCACGACGCCGGGCGAGGTTTTGTCTGTGCCCGAATCGGGTTATAATATAGGTGTCGACCCGGATATGGAAGTCCTGGTGCTCTTTGCCGACGAGGATTCCATTACACTCCGGTACACGCGGGACGATAGCTCCGCTTCGCAGGGCTACACCTTGCACATAGACAACATCTGTACAGATCCCAATCTGCTGGCGCTGTACAATTCGCTCGACGATCCCGACGGGCCGCGCTACGTGTTCGTGCCGCCGGCAAGCCGTCCCTATGGGTACGATCTGCCCAACCTACCCGCCGGGAAGCCGTTTGGCACGGCGCGAGGCGACGAGGTCATCGTGGCGATTGCAGACACCGGTACGTTTCAGGACCCGCGTTCGTGCGAGGCGTGGTGGCAGGAGCGGCCCGGATATTCCGGCGACTGCCCTGCCCACGAGTGAGATGAGGACGGATAGGAGGAGTGTATGGTTTGTGCGCTAAACTGGAGAATAAACCCTGGAGAGTAGTTAGTGCTGAAAAAGATAGGTTTTGACAACGAGAAGTATTTGGAGGAGCAGGCATCTGCGATTCTCGCAAAAGTAGAGCGTTTTAGCAAGCTGTATCTTGAGTTTGGCGGAAAACTGCTGTACGATTATCACGCGGCCCGGGTCTTGCCGGGCTTTGACCCGAACGTGAAGATGGAGCTTTTGCGGCAGCTTCGGGGCAAGACGGACGTGATTTTGTGCATCTATGCGGGTGACATCGAGCGGAAGAAGGTGCGGGCCGATTTTGGCATCACCTACGACTCTGACGCGCTAAAGACGATCGACGATCTGGCCGAGTGCGACGTCGATGTGACGGCGGTGGTGATCACCCGCTACGAAGGCCAACCGGCGGCAACGGCGTTCAAGAATCAACTGGAGCGGCGGGGGGTCAGGGTTTATACGCACAGGTTCACCAAGGGATATCCCACGGACATCGACATGGTCGTGAGCGACGAGGGGTATGGGGCAAATGCCTACATCGAGACGGAGCATCCCATCGTCGTCGTGACCGGTCCTGGCCCTGGCAGCGGAAAGTTGGCGACTTGTCTCTCCCAGCTCTATCACGAGCACAAACGCGGGGTGAACGCCGGCTATGCCAAGTTCGAGACCTTTCCCATTTGGAACTTGCCGCTCAATCATCCCGTCAACGTGGCTTACGAGGCCGCGACGGCTGATCTCAAAGACGTGAACATGATCGACCATTTCCATCTGGAGGCGTACAACGAGAGGACGGTCAACTACAATCGGGACATCGAGGCATTTCCCCTGCTCAAGAGAATCATCGAGCGGATTACGGGAGCGCCTTCGTTTTACAGGTCGCCGACCGATATGGGGGTCAATCGGGCCGGCTTTGGCATCGTCGACGATGACGTCGTGCGAGAGGCCGCCGTTCAGGAGGTCATACGCCGATGTTTTCGCTATGCGTGTGAGTACGCCATGGGGCTGACCGACAGGGAGACAGTGCAGCGGTTGGAGCTCCTGATGGAGGATTTGGGCGTCAAGGCTGAGGACAGGCGGGTGGTCGCACCTGCCAGGCAGGCGGCTCTGGAGGCCCAGAGGCAGGGTAAGGAATGTGATGGTATTTCGTGTGGTGCAGCTATCGAGCTGGAGGATGGTACGATTATCACGGGCAAAAGCTCGCCCTTGATGCGCGCAGCATCGAGTCTCATTCTCAACGCCACCAAGCACCTGGCAGGGATTCCAGATAATATTCACCTGCTGCCCCCTAATATCATCGAGTCCTTGAGCCATCTGAACAAAGATATCCTGAACGCCAAGGTGGTGAGCCTCGACTTGGGAGAAACTCTGATAGCGTTAAGCATCAGTGCGGCGGTGAATCCTGCTGCCCAAGCAGCCATCGAGAAGCT